>Ga0114129_10008249_pt1 | contig 14856 bp, 10 predicted proteins | sample RhiMetdeltSRZDD1_FD_80071 | JGI IMG/M metagenome (GOLD analysis project Ga0114129, IMG submission 80071) | Populus rhizosphere microbial communities from Tennessee, USA - Rhizosphere MetaG P. deltoides SRZDD1 (version 2) (version 2) | ecosystem: Host-associated > Plants > Roots > Rhizosphere >...
ATGACCAAGGCGGAGCTCGTCGAGGAAGTGTCGCGAGTCTCCGACCTTACGAAGAAGCACTCCGAAGTCATCGTCGACACCGTCTTCAAGAGCATCATCGACGCGTTGCACCGCGGCGAGAAGATCGAGCTGCGCGGCTTCGGAAGCTTCCGGCTGCGTCGTCGTGAGCCGCGCAAGGGACGCAATCCCAAGACGGGGGACAAGGTGGACGTCCCGCCGAAGAAGGTTCCGTACTTCAAGCCAGGTAAAGAGCTCAAGGAGCTCATCAACCGCGAGCCCGATAGTTCCTCCCCTGCGCCAGCCCCGTCGGGCGCGCTGCCGCAGGAGCCGGATCCGAACGCCGCTGGCGTTTGAGGAGCGCGGGACTTCCCCGCGTCAGCGACGCGGAGCTGAAGCTCTGCGCTCCGTTTATGGATCATCTTTGGTCGCCCTGGCGACTCGACTACGTGACCAGCACCGGCACGACGACCGATTGTGTGTTTTGCGACGCGCTCGGCGGCGGGCAGGACTCACTCGTCGTCTTCCGCGGCCAGACCTGTTTCGTCATCCTCAACAAATTCCCATATAACAACGGTCACCTGATGGTGGTGCCGAACCGCCACGTCGCCTCGCTTGCCGGCGCGACCGAAGCCGAGCTGTGTGAGCTGATCGAGCTCGCGCGACGGGCAGAAGTCGCGTTGACTGAGGCGTACGGTCCGCACGGCATGAATATGGGGATCAACATCGGCAAACCGGCCGGCGCCGGCGTGCTCGATCACGTCCATCTGCATGTCGTGCCTCGCTGGAACGGCGACACCAACTACATGACCGTTGTCGGCGAGACACGGGTTCTGCCGGAGGAGCTCTTCAGGACGGCCGACCGGCTTCGCCCCCTCTTCGAACGGCTGTCGCGTTAAACGACCCATCTCTTCAGGAAGCGGAACGGCATGATTCTCGAGCTCACCGACGACCAGAAAGCCTGGCAACAGGAGGCCCAGAAGTTCGCCGCAAGCCGCGTCGCCCCAAGGGCGGCTGCCATCGACACAACCGGGGAATTTCCGCTCGATTTGGTCAAGGAGGCGGCGAAGCTGGGGCTCATGTGCGTCACGATTCCCACGACGTGGGGTGGCGCGGGGCGTGACTATGTGAGTTACGCGCTTGGCGTCGAAGCGATCGCCAAAGCCAGCTCCGTGCTGGCCGTGATCGCGAGCGTCAACAACTCCCTCGTCGCCGAGCCGATCGCCGAATTCGGCAGCGACTCGCAGAAACACAGCTGGCTGCGGAAGCTCGCCAGCGGCGAATCGCTCGGCGCTTTTGCGCTCTCGGAAGAACAGGCCGGGTCCGACGCCGCGAATCAGCAGACCGTTGCCAGGCTCGACGACCGTGGCTACACGATCAGCGGCCGCAAGGTCTGGGTCGCCAACGCCGAGGCCGCGGAAGTTGTAGTGGTGTTTGCAGCGACGCAGCCGGGCAGCCGCGGCCGCGGGATCAGTGCGTTTCTCGTGCCGATGGATGCGCCAGGGCTCACGCGCGTCTCGTCAGCTGATTCACTGGGCGTACGCGGACTGGGGTGCATGGATCTCGAGCTGAAGAACGTTCAGGTGCCGGCTGATGCGTTGCTCGGCAACCCCGGCCAGGGCTTTCACATCGCGATGTGGGCTCTCGATGGCGGGCGCGTTGCGATCGCGGCTCAAGCGCTCGGGGTGGGCGATGCGGCGCTCGAGCAGGCACTCGAGCACGCCAGGAATCACACCGCGTTCGGCCAGCCTATCGGCAACTACCAGGCGATCCAGTGGATGCTCGCCGACATGGCAACCGAGCTCGACGCTGCCCGGATGCTGACCATGAAGGCCGCCGACGCGCGTCAGCGCCAGGCCGATCCGCGGCTCGACGCCGCGATGGCCAAACTGTACGCGTCAGAAGCGGCGCATCGCGCCGCCGACAAGGCGATGCAGATCCTCGCGTCCAAGGGCTACCGTCGCGGCTCGGTCGTCGAACGGCTCTTCCGAGACGTTCGCGCAACAGAGATCTACCAAGGCACCTCCGAAGTCCAACGAATGGTGATCGCCGAACAGATACTCGAGTAGGCCCGACCTTAAGGTCGGGCGTCTAGAAGTAACCCCGTGCCTCCGACGAGACCCGGCCGCGCCTTCGAGTAAACCCGCGTCTCTGCTGGAGACCGGCCGTCTTCCAGCAAGCAACCCTCCGCACTCAGGTCCCCATCTTGCAGACTTTCCGTGCGCAGGAGGGACCAGCATGCCAGACGCAACCTACGCCTCACGATTGCGGTATCTCGACGCCCACGATGTGAACGACTCCGTCGTAGATTTCGACGGAATGGAAGTTCGCGGCCACAACGACGAGGAGCTCGGCCATATCGACGGCTTCATCGTCGACGCGATCAACCGGCGCGTGTACTACGCGGTGGTCGATGCGGGCGGCTGGTTCAGCTCGAAGCGCTTTCTGCTTCCGATCGGGCACGCGCGGCTCGACCGCACCAGCAAAACCATCAACGCCGACCTTTCGCGTGACGCGTTGAAGTCCTACCCGCGATACAACGAGGAGCAGTTCGGCGTGCTGTCAGACGACGACCTGCGAGCGTTCGAGCGCACGACTGCTGACGCATGTTGTCCGGGTGATCCGCTGGGTGACGTCGCGGTTGGCGCCTGGCACTACGACAGTCGCCGTCACTACCGTCAGCCGGATTGGTGGCGCGAGGACACCTATGTGGTCGAGCGTCTGCGTCCTGTGAACACGCGTGAAGCAGGCGTGGTCGCGCGCGAGACTGGCGCAGCAGCTCCAGCCGGGCAGCGAGCCGGGCGCTCGGCGGGCAGTTTCTCACGCAGCGAGCGCGATGAGATCGTCGCTCGCGAGGGTGATGACGTCAGCCCGCACTACGGCGGCCGCGCACAGCCTGGGGACATTCTCGGTATCGAAACCGGCGGCGAGACGACCAACGTTGGCGACACCGCCGAGGATGAAAACGAGCGGCGCCGCGCGGCTGAACGGTCGGCGACACGGGAGGAGCCGAGAAAGCCCGGGCGCTGAGCGCCAGGACTAGCCGAGAAGCTGTTTCGCGATGGTCTGGAGCTGGAGGTTCGACGTGCCTTCGTAAATCTGCCCGATCTTCGCGTCGCGGAACAGTTTCTCGACCGGGTATTCCTTGACGAAGCCGTTCCCGCCGAACAGGTTCACGGCGAGCGACGAGACGCGCTCGGCGACCTCCGATGACAGGATCTTGCAGATGGCCGCTTCCTGAAGGAATGGACGGCCGGCATCTCGGAGGCGTGCGGCGTTGTAGACCGTCAGCTTCGCCGCTTCGACGTCGACAGCGGCTCTCGCGAGCTGATGCTGCACCGCCTGGAACTCGGCGATCGCTTTCCCGAACTGCTTCCGCTCCTTCGTGTAGGCAATCGTGTGATCGAGCGCACCCTCCGCGAGTCCGACCATCTGCGCGCCAATCCCGATGCGCCCTTCGTTGAGCGTTTCGATAGCGACTTTGTATCCCTTACCGAGCTCGCCCAGCACGTTCGCGCGCGGCACGCGGCAGTCTTCGAAGATCAGTTCGCACGTGCTGCTCGCACGGATGCCCAGCTTGTCTTCCTTCTTGCCGACCGTGAATCCGCTGGCCCCGCGTTCGACGAGGAACGCCGTGATGCCCTTGTATCCCGCGTCGGGATTGAGCGTTGCGAACACGATGAACAGGTCGGCCTCGTTGCCGTTCGTGATCCACAGTTTGCGGCCTGTCAGTACGTAGCCGTCGCCGTCCTCGCGCGCGCGTGTCGTGAGCGCGAAGGCGTCGCTGCCCGATCCCGCCTCCGACAGCGCGTATCCGCCGACGACGGATGACGCGAGCTTCGGGAGGTAGCGGCGCTTGACGTCGTCGTTGCCCCAGCGGAGGAGCGCGTTGATGACGAGCGTATTTTGTACGTCCACGAGCACGCCGATGGAGGGGTCGACTCGCGAGAACTCTTCGACCGCGAGGACGGAATGGAAGAAGCGGCCGCCGGCGCCGCCATACGTCTCGGGAACCTCGATGCCCATGACACCGAGCTCGAACAGCTGATCGACGAGGCTGCGCGGGATCTTCGCGTGCTCGTCCATTTCTCGGACCAGAGGGCGAATGCGGGCGTCGGCGAATTGCCGCACGCTGTCGCGGAAAATGATCTCGTCCTCCGCCAGGACGGTGAGCGGCTGAGCGTAGTCGGCGGTCTGCTGAGTCACGGGATCGATCCTCCTGAACTTCTCGAAACGCTAATGTTATCATCCAGGGAGCGAGCCGCCCGCCTTCGCGCGCGCACTGATCGAGCGCGCTCAGGCGAGGCCTCGCCGTAGCTTGTCACCGGAACCGCCCTCGACAAGCGGAGGCCGGCCCGCTCGGGCCTGACGTCTAATGCTTATGCGGATCAAAGGCACCCGTTTGCTCCCTCGCCTCGCGCGAACCGCAGGCGCTTCCTTCCTCGTGCTGGCAGCGGCGATGGCCATTTCCTTCGCGGTCCCAAGGGGCGCGGAGCGCGACCAGTCGGCGCCGCCGGCGCAACAACCGCCGGCACAGCAGAAGCCCCCTGCTCAACAGCCGCCGGCGCAACAGCAGCCGCCGACTCAGCAGGATCCGGACCGCCCGCAGCAGCCAACGTTCCGGACCGGTATCAATTTCGTGCGCGTCGACGTCATCATCTCGGGCCGCGATGGTGAGCCGGTTCTCGACCTGAAGCCGGAAGAGTTCAACATCGAGGAAGACGGGAAGCCGCAGAAGGTCGAGTCGTTCCAGGTCATCAAGATCGATCCGATCGCGCAGCAGATCGAAGGGCCGACGAACAGGGAGCCCACCTCGCCCTCCGAGGAGCGCCGCGAGGCGCAGCGCCCGGACGTGCGGCTGTTCATCATCCTGCTCGACGACTACCACGTGCGCCGCGGCAACGACATGGTGGTGCGCAAGCCGCTCATCGACTTCATTCAGAACCAGCTCGGGCCGGCGGATATGGTCGCCCTGATGTATCCGCTCACGCCGGTGTCGGATCTCACGTTCACCCGCAACCGCGACAGCCTCACGCGAGCGATCGAGAAGTTCGAAGGCCGCCGTTTCAATTACAACCCGCGCAACGAGTTCGAGGAAAACTACGCCTACTATCCGGCGGCGGCGGTCGAGAAGATCCGCAACGACGTCACGCTCAGCGCGCTGGAAGGCGCGACGGTGAAGCTGGCCGGCATGCGCGAAGGACGCAAGTCGATCATCCTGGTCAGCGAAGGCTTCACGGCGATGTTGCCGCCGCAGTTGAACGACCCCGTCGCGGCCATGCCCGGCTTCAACAATCCGGCGCGAAACAATCCCAACCTGCAGAACGATGAACGCTCCGAGTTCAGGGCATCGACCGAGATGCTGTCCGACCTCGAGGAAGTGTTCCGGGAAGCGAACCGGAACAACACGTCGATTTACGCCGTCGATCCGCGCGGGCTGGCAGCCTTCGAGTACGACATCAACCAGGGTGTCGGTCTCCAGGCCGATCGGCGCTATCTCGAGAACTCGCTCGACACGCTGCGTGTGCTCGCCGCCAACACCGATGGCAGGGCGATCATCAATCGCAACGACCTCGCGGCGGGGATGAAGCAGATCATCAGGGACGCGAGCGGCTACTACCTGCTGGGCTACAACTCAACGGAGTCACCTACCGACGGCAAGTTTCACCAGATCAAGGTCAAGGTGACGCGTCGAGGCGTCGATGTGCGTCACAGGAAGGGTTACTGGGCCTATACGGCCGACGACGCCGCGCGCGCGACGGCGTCGCCAGCAGCGGAAGCGCCACCGGCGGTCACCAAGGCGCTGGCCTTGCTTGCCGAACCACCGCGCGGACGCTCAGCACGATTCTGGGTCGGCACGTCGCGAGGCGAAAACGGGCGCACCGCGGTGACGTTCGTCTGGGAGCCGACTCCCCTGGCCCCGGGCGAGAAGCGGACACCCGCTGATACGCCCGCGCGTGTCGCGCTGACGGCGATCTCGCCGGATGGGCGGCCCGTGTTCCGCGGAAAAGTGGAGTCGACGAGCGACGGCGATGGGACGGCCGCTGTGACGAAAACCACCGGCGCCAAGACCACGTTCGAGGCGCCGCCAGGTCAGGTCCAGATGCGCATCGTGGTGGAAGGCGCCGACGGTCAGGTGCTCGATTCCGCAACCCGCGATCTCACGCTGCCCGACTACTCGACCGTGCAGGTTTCCTTCGGCACGCCACAGGTCTTCAGGGCGCGCACACCGCGCGATCTGCAGACGCTGAAGACCAGCGCCAACGCCGTGCCGTCGGCTGATCGTCAATTCACGCGCACCGATCGAGCATTCCTGCGCGTGCAGGCGTTCGCGCCTGGCACAGATACCCCCGCAGTCACCGCGCGCCTCCTCAACAACAAGGGCGCGTTCATCGCGGACCTGGCCGTCCAGTCGGCGACCCCAGGGGCAGCCGAAATGGATCTGCCGCTAGGCAATCTCGCCTCGGGAGACTACCTGATCGAGCTGAACGCCAAAACCTCCACCGGCACCGCGCAGGAACTGGTCGCTTTCAAAATAGGACGTTGAGACGTGCGACGTGCTGACGTGCGACGTGCGATGTGCTCACGTGCGACGTGCCCAAGGGAAAAGTGCCTCTGTGCCAGGTGCCCTGATTCGCCCAGGCACGGGGCACGTAGGCTCGTGGCAATTTGCAGTTCGCACGTCGGCACGTCCGCACGTCTGCACGTGGGCACGTCCGCACGTCAGCACGTGATATAACACCCGCCTGCGTCCGCGTCGTTTCCTGAATCATCATCAGAGGAGGCGAGATGCTGGTCAGCCGTATCACTCCGGGCCCGCCGCTGTCACCGTACATTCAGCAGATCCTCGAGTCAGTCTGTTTGAAAAACCCTGCCGAGCCCGAGTTCCATCAGGCGGTCGAAGAAGTCCTCGAGAGCCTCGACCTCGTGATGGCCCGTCGTCCCGATTACCGGGAGGCGCGGATCCTCGAGCGATTCGTCGAGCCGGAGCGTGTCGTGATGTTCCGTGTGGCCTGGCAGGACGACAGCGGGCGAGTGCAGGTCAACCGTGGCTTCCGGGTCCAGATGAGCAGCGCCATCGGGCCCTACAAAGGCGGACTGCGCTTTCACCCGACGGTGACGCTGGGCGTGCTGAAGTTTCTCGCATTCGAGCAGGTACTCAAGAACTCGTTGACGACGCTGCCGATGGGCGGCGGAAAGGGTGGGTCCGACTTCGAGCCGAAGGGCCGGAGCGACAACGAGGTGATGCGGTTCTGTCAGAGCTTCATGACCGAGCTGCGGCGGCACATCGGTCCTGATACCGACGTGCCGGCCGGTGACATTGGCGTGGGTGGCCGCGAGATTGGCTATCTGTACGGTCAATACAAGCGCTTGAACAACGAGTTCACCGGCGTGCTGACGGGGAAGGGGCTGAATTGGGGCGGATCGCTCATCCGGCCTGAAGCGACCGGCTACGGAGCGGTGTATTTCACGGCGGAGATGCTCGCCACGCGGAACGAATCGCTCGAGGGGAAGACGTGCATCGTGTCGGGCAGCGGGAACGTCGCGCAATACACGATCGAGAAGCTGATCGATCTCGGAGCGCGCGCGATCACCGCGTCCGACAGCGATGGCTACATCTACGACGAGGCAGGATTCGACCGCGAGAAACTGGCGTTCCTGATGGATCTGAAGAACGTCCGCCGCGGCCGTATCCGCGAATACGCGGAGCGCTTCAAGGGCGTCACCTACACCGCGCTCTCGGATACGGATACCGACTTCAACCCCATCTGGCGGCACCGCGCAGAGTGCGCCTTCCCGAGCGCCACGCAGAACGAGATCAATGCGAAGGACGCGTCACACCTGATCGGCAACGGTGTGATGGCTGTCGCCGAGGGAGCGAATATGCCGTGCACGCCCGACGCGGTACGGCTGTTCGTGGACGCCAAGGTGCTCTACGCACCCGGCAAGGCAGCGAACGCCGGCGGCGTCGCCACGTCGGGCCTGGAGATGTCGCAGAACAGCGCGCGCATGTCGTGGACGCGTGAGGAAGTCGACCGGCGGCTGCACGGGATCATGTGCGCCATCCACCGCGCCTGCCGCGACACAGCCCAGGAATACAACGTGCCCGGCAATTACGTGCACGGCGCCAACATCGCCGGCTTCATCAAAGTCGCCGACAGCATGTTGGAGCAGGGGCTTGTCTGACGACAACTCCCAACTTCCAACTCTCAAAGCAGAGCCGATCGAGCGCGAATGCGGCGAGCAGCTGTTTACTGTGCCATTCGCAGGGCGTCAAGCGGATTGGCGCGCGTTGCGCGCCGCGTCGGCAACGCGCTCGCGAGCAGAGCCACGACGAGAATCAGCAGCGCGACAGCGGCGTACACGCGCGGATCGCGTCCGCCGATGCCAAAGAGCTGCGCCGAAAGGAGGCGACTGACGGCTAGCGCGGCGGCCGAGCCCCAGACGATGCCGACCATGGTGATGCGCAAGCTCTGCCCTAGGACAAGCCGCATTAAATCGCGCGGTCGCGCGCCGATCGCGGCCCGCACGCCGAATTCCTGCCGCCGCTGGGCGACCGAATAGCTGATGAGGCCGTAGAGACCGATCGCCGCCAACACGAGCGCAGACACGGCAAACGCCACAATCACGCCGCTGGTCAGTTGCTGCGGGCGCGCGCTCGCCGCGATGATCTCGTTGGCTGACCTGACGTCGATGACCGGGAGGGCCGCATCGAGACCCGCAACGGACGCCCGAATCAGCTTCATCACTTCGCTCGCTGAACGCGACGTCCGTATGATGATGTGCATGTCGGAGTGTGGCCGTTGCGCGCGTGATATGTAGATGGCCGCTTTGGCCTCCTCCTCGAGACCACCCTCACGTACGTCCGCAACGACACCAACGACGGTCTGCGTCCCGTTGATACCCCAGGAGAACGCGACGTTCTGACCGATGGGATCGCCATCGAGCCATAAGCGCGCGAACGTTTCGTTCACCACGACGACTGGCTGACTGCCGGGGACGTCCGACAACTGGAAGAACCGGCCGCGAACGAGCCGCGCCTTGAGGACGTCGAAGTAGTTCGACGACACGATCCGCTTCTCGACGTGGGCGGCACCGTCAGGGAACCGGGGATTCGTGAGCCCGACGCTTCCGTACGTCCCACCTTCAATCGGAAGGTCGCTCGCCAGCGTCGCGGCCCGCGGCCCGAAATCGCCGGCAAGACGCTCGGCGAGACGATCGAAGAACGCGTTCTGCGACGCGTCGGTGTCATAACGTGTCGACGGCAGCCACAGGCGCGCGGTGATCAGGTCGTCAGGGTTGAACCCCTTCGGGACGTTCACGAGGCGGAGGTAGCTTTCAGCGAGCAGCACCGCCGCGACGAGTAGCATGAACGACAGCGCGATCTCGCCCACCATAAGTGTCCGCCGGACGCCGTCACGAGATAGGTGTTCCACCGAACCTCGCGCGCCGCTCAAGCCCGCGGCGACGTCACGCCGCGAGGCCCGCAGCGCCGGCGTCACACCGAAAAGGAAGCCCGAGACGAGAGACAGTCCGCATGCGATGGCAAGTACCCGTCCATCGATCGACGCCGTGGCCATCCGCGGAATGGTTCCAACGAGCACGGTCCGCGCGACCTCCACGATGGCAGACGCGAGACCGATGCCGACGAGGCCTCCAACGGCGGCGCGTGTCACGCTTTCGATCATAACCAGTGAAGCGAGCTGTCTGCGATCCGCGCCAAGCGCCGTCCTGACCGCGAACTCGCGCTCGCGGGACGCCGATCGTGCCAGCAGCAGATTGGCCACATTCCCGCACGCGATCAGCAAAAGCAGCGCAACGGCCGTGAGCAGTAACGCAAGCGGCGCCGCCAGATCGCCGACGAGCACCGTGGCAAGCGGACGCACGTGGAGACCGTGCGTCGTCGATCGATCCTTTTTGATGGTATCCGCGATCGCGTCGACGCGGTCGGCGGCTTGCGCCAGCGTCACAGTGGGCCGGAGCCGCGCGATACCATCCAGCTGATGCAAACCGCGCGGTGCGGTCTTCGGGTCCCGCTGAAGCGGCTCCCAGAAATCCGCCGGCTTGCCCCGAGCCATGTAGTACGGCGACGGCAGGATCGCGGAAGCCGTCGACGGAAACACCCCGATGACCTGATAGGACACTCCGGTCAGCGTAACGGTACGGTCGACGATCCCCGGATCCGCGCCAAAATAACTCCGCCACAGGTGTTCGCCGAGCACGACGACGTGCGGACCACCGGGCAGTTCGTCCGTCCCGACGAATCCTCGTCCCAAGATCGGACGCAGCCCGAGGAGTCCTGGCACTTCGAGACTCGCCTGGACGCCCAGCAGCTGTTCCGCCTCGCCGACGCCGCTGAGGACTTCGCCGCGCACGCTGTACGCACCGACGGACTCGAAGACGTCGCTCCCGCGATCACGCCAGTCCATGAATTCGGGATACGAGAGGGCACCAACGTCGCGTCCGCTCTGGATATCGAACAGCTTCACGAGTGATCCCTGAGCCGGATACGGCAGCGGTCTCAGCAGAACGGCGTCCACGACGCTGAACATGGCCGTCGTCGCGCCCACGCCGAGAGCGATAGTCAGGGTCACGACGACGGAGAAGCCTGGAGCCTGACGGATGGTCCGAAGCGCATACCGAAAGTCCTGCAGCATCGTCTTCCTGTTCTCAGACGGAGCCACAGGTGGAACGGTTGGCTGGTAATGCAGATTGCGCACGCACTCTCTTCGGCCGCAGTTCTCAGCTTGAAGGCGCGTAGTCGTCGCGCACCTCGTGAACAGGAAATCGCGGCCCCGGCGGTCTCGTTACTCGTATCGCAAAGCCACAATGGGATCGACCCGCGTCGCCCGCAACGCCGGAAGATAACTTGCGGCCAAGGCCACACCTGCGAGCAGGGCCGGTGCCGCCGCGAACGTCAGTGGGTCCAGCGGAGCCGTTCCAAAAAGCAGCCCCGTGATGACTCGTACCAAGACCAGAGACCCCGCGAGCCCCAAACACGTACCCGCACCGATCAGCGCCGCGGCCCGGCTGAGCACCAGCCGCAACACCTCGGCTCGCGTCGCTCCCATGCTCACCCGGATCGCGAACTCGCGCGTTCGCTGAATCACCAGGTAGTTCATCACCCCGTAGATCCCTATCGACGCCATCACCAGTGCGAGCATCGAGAACGCCGCCAGGATCACCGTGCGGAAACGTGGCTGCGCTACCGACCCCGATACCAGTCGCTCCATTGTCTGGATCCGGTCCACCGGGATCGCCCGATTGATCGCCGTAACGGCCCCGCGTAGCTCTCCCGCGGCAGCAGCGGTATCGAGCGCCGTTCGGACCACGATGGTGGGGCCACTCTCGGTATTGGGCGCCTGCTCCATCGGCACGTACATCTCGGGCTTCGTCTCCCCGTCCAGTCCCTCGTGCAGTACGTCGCCCACCACTCCGATCACCGTGCGCCATGTCTCCGCTCCAAACTGCAGACGCCTGCCGATCGGGTCTTGCTCTCCCCAATACTCGCGCGCCATCGATTCGTTGATCACGGTGACCCAGGGCGAATCCGCCGTATCCGCCGGCGTAAAGGATCGGCCGCGCAGCACCGGAATCCCGATCGTCTCGAAATAGCCCGCGCTCGCCGGGCGGTACTTCGCCATGTTGTACATCCCAACCGGCAGCGGTGGTCGGCCTTCGACGATGAACGACCACCCGTTGTCCAAAGCGCTGAGCGGCAGGTACGTCGCCAACCCGGCGGATTGCACGCCCGGCTTTCTACTCAGGGTCTCCAGCAGTTCGCGTTCGAAGGCGGCGATCCTTCGGTTATCGGGATACCGCGATCTTGGTAGCGACAAGCGCGCGGTCAGGATTCTATCCGCGCGGAACCCCGGCGAGACGTGCGTCAGCGCCCAAAAGCTCTTCGCCATCAGACCGGCGCCGATGAGAAGAATGATCGCGAGCGAAATTTGCGCCACGGCCAGTACGTTCCGCAGGCGGCTGTGAGATGCACCAGCGACGCGAGAGCTCTGTTTCAGCGATTCCCCAGCGCTGATGCGCCTCATGCCGACCAACGGACCCAATCCGAAGAAAATCCCAGTCGCCAACGAAATCAACGCGGTGAACGCCAGTATGCGCACGTCTCCGGCCATGCCCGCCGCACGCGATAGGTCGGGAGGCAGATGTGGAGCGAGGGCGGCAGTCACACCCAGCGCGACGAGAAGGCCCACGGTCCCGCCGATGCCGGCCAACAACAGACTCTCCGTCAGAAGTTGTTGGGCGAGCCGCCCGTGGCTTGCACCGAGCGCGACCCGAACCGCCATCTCTGTTTGGCGCGCCGCCGCTCGGCTCAACAGGAGATTCGCGACATTCGCGCAAGCGATCAGCAGCACCAGTCCGACCGCGCCAAGAAGCATCCGCAGTGGCCCGCGAACGGTCGCCGTGACCCGGTCGGCCAGCGAAATGGCGGCGATGCCCATGTCGCGGTTGTTGTCCGGATACACCCGCGCCATGCTCGCCGCTATCAGATCGAGTTCCGCCTGGGCCTGCGCCTGTGTCACGCCTGGCGCGAGCCGCGCGATCACCCGTAACGTATGGGAGCCGCGCTGCAGTCGCTGGGGATCGAGCGCGAGCGGAGCCCAAATGTCGGCTTGGCTGCGCGCCTGGAAATCTGCCGCCGTGCTCCCGAACTGAAAATCCGCCGGCAGCACACCGACGACCGTGTAGCTGTCGTCGTTCAGCGTGATGGCCTTGCCCACGATGTCGCGGTCCGCGCCGAATCGATCCCGCCATGCCGGGTAGCTTAGAATTGCGACACGATTCCGGCCAGGCCGATCCTCTTCTGGAAGAAAATTGCGGCCCAGCGTGAACCGGACGCCCAATACAGAAAAGAAACTCGACGAAACGTCCCCTCCGGCCAACCGCGACGCCTCGCTCCGTCCGCCGAGAATGAAACTGGACGCGAAGCTGGAGGCACGCACCGCCGCCATCCCGCTGAACGACCGGCTCGCGTCACGCCAATCCACAAAATTCGCCGGCGCCACGTCGCTCAGCGTTCCGTCCCGCTGCCGTTCCCAAAGCGTCACGATGCGACTCGGCTCGGCATAGGGCAACGGCTTGAACAACACCGCATAGCACACGCTGAAAATCGCCGTATTCGCGCCGATCCCGAGCGCCAGCGTCACCACGGCCGCCGCCGCGAAGCCGCGATTCTTTCGAAGCATGCGGAGCGCATAGGTCAGATCGGCGCGGAGCGACTCGATGGCCGGGAAGACTTGCATGTCCCTCCGGTCTTCGTTCAACAACGTGATATTGCCGAACTGCCGACGTGCCGCAAGCGTGGCGGCTTCTATCCTCATGCCCTGCCGTCGGTAGCGTTCCGTCAGCAATCTGACGTGCTCGTCGATCTCCGTCTGAAACTCCGTGTCGCGCGATTCGTTGCGAACTGTGCCGAGAATCCGCGCCCACAGTTTCAGAAGCTTGCGGATCATGGCTTCTGGCTCGCGAGCCGCAGCACGCGGCCGATCACACCGGAAATCCGCTCCCAGTCCTCCGTCTCCTTCGCGAGTTGCTTGAGGCCGCTCTTCGTAATCGAATAATATTTCGCCTTCCGGTTGTTCTCTGAAGCGCCCCACGCCGCCGCAATCCATCCCTCATGCTGTAGTCGCAAGAGCGAGGTATACACTGTGCCTTCGTTCAAATGAAGCACGTGTTCGCTCAACTGCTCCAGCCGGCGGGCGATCCCGAATCCGTGCAGCGGACCCATCGCGTGCAGCGTCTTCAAAATCATCAGGTCGAGCGTGCCCTGCAGAACCTCCGATGTTTTGTGGCCATCACTCTTTCCTTTGGACATTGCAAAGAAGATAGCCGGTCTCATTTGGAATGTCCATAGGATCGCAGAACGCTCGAGCTACGCGATCAGCACCGCCTCTGGAGACTTCGTGAGACTGAATCGCGGCTACGACGACGACAAATGCCCCAACAATGCGCAGTTCCTCGATCTTTTTGGGGATGATAGTCAGCTCAATGTTTATAGGGTGAACTTGAAGTGCGCCCACCAGTGGGCCGGATACAGAGGCGCTCGGCCGTCGGTTAACCCTTGGCCACTACTCAGGAGTAATTCGATCATCCCCTTGCGATCTAGCGTCGGGTCGTGCATTGATGCAGTAGGAGGCGCGAGCCGACCTGCAACGAGTTAGAATCCGACAGTCACCTTCCGACCGTCAGGCATGGGCAGAACCATCCGTAAGTGCGACGAATGTCCACCGCTGGACCGCTCAAGAAATTGCGGGAAATGCAGAGAACAACACCGGACGTCGATACGGTAACTGCGCTCATCGATGATGTCGTTCAGACCCTGGTCTTGCCCAAGTTCTCTCGGCTCTTGCTGGGGGACATTGAGTCGAAGTCCACTCCGCTCGACCCTGACGACGTGGTCACAATCGTCGATCGACAAGTCGAAGAGCGACTATCGAGCGCCCTTACTGCACTGGCTCCGTCGGCCGCCATCATCGGGGAAGAGGCCGTGCATAGTCGGCCTGAACTTCTGCGTTTGCTCGCGTCAAATGGGCCGTTGTGGATCATCGATCCGATTGATGGAACGAAGAACTTCGCCGCCGGCGATGACGGTTTCGGCGTCATGCTCGCCTGGGTCGTAGGTGGGCGAACGGAGGCCGCATGGATCGCTCTGCCCGCACGCGTGGAGGCAGAAGCGGCGGAGGAATTCCTCAGCGCTGAACGTCATCAATCGGACCCGACTCTATGGCGCTTGCTCCCGCGCTTGGCCCGATCGGTAGGGTTCGGACCAGTCTGGTCACCGCCATGCACCGCGCGGATGGAACAACTGTCCACGGCCGCTCGCGATCAATCAATCTGATC
>Ga0114129_10008250_pt1 | contig 14855 bp, 15 predicted proteins | sample RhiMetdeltSRZDD1_FD_80071 | JGI IMG/M metagenome (GOLD analysis project Ga0114129, IMG submission 80071) | Populus rhizosphere microbial communities from Tennessee, USA - Rhizosphere MetaG P. deltoides SRZDD1 (version 2) (version 2) | ecosystem: Host-associated > Plants > Roots > Rhizosphere >...
AGTCCCGAACATCGTGGAGCAGCTGACGCGTTTGGCGTCGCATGGGATTCAGTTCCACTGCCAGATGGTGATCGTTCCGGATCTCAACGACGGTGCGGTGCTCGAGCAATCCCTCACCGATCTGTGGAACCTCGGCGATGCGGTCATCTCTGTCGCGGTCGTTCCGGTCGGCCTCACCCAGTTCTCGCATCTGTACACTGGCGAGTCGATGAGCGCGGCGCGGACCCGCACGCTGCTCGGTGTCGTGGACCGCTGGTCGGCCCGCGCGACACGCGAGCGCGGCGAGCCGTGGCTCTACGGATCGGATGAGCTGTATCTGCTTGCTGGGCTCGAGCTCCCGCCGGCCAGCCACTACGGTGACTTCGCGCAGATCGAGAACGGCGTCGGCGCGGTCACGTCACTTCGCGAGCGGGTGCGCACCGGCGCGAGCTCACTTCCGCGCCTGGACCGGCGCCGCATTGGCGTGGTAACGGGCACGTCCATGGCGCCACTGATGCCCGACCTTCTCGAACAACTCGAGGCATCGACAGGTGCCGAGTTCGTCCTCATTCCAACGACAAACTCACTGTTTGGCCCCACGACGACGACTGCCGGCCTCCTCGTTGGTGCCGACATTCGTCGGGCGCTCGACGGGAGAACGGACCTCGATCTCGCGCTCATTCCGGCCGAGACGATCAACGACGCGGGACTGTTCCTGGATGATGAGCGCTTCATCGATGTCCGCGAGTCGCTCCCAATCCCGGTATACCCGTCCTACGACTTCATCGACGTGCTTTCGCTGGAGGGGCAGGGCACTCCGGTTGCTCCAGGAGCGCGCGCGGCATGAACGTCCCCGTCGTCGCGCTGATCGGACGGCCTAACGTCGGGAAGTCGGCGTTGTTCAACCGCATCGTGGGGGGGCAGGCCGCGATCGTCAGCGAAGAAGCAGGCACGACTCGCGATCGTCATTTCGCCGAAGCCGAGTGGAATGGCCGCACGTTCTGGCTCGTCGACACTGGAGGCGTGAACGACGACGCGCGGGCGCCGATGGATGTGGAGATACGAAAACAGGTCGACCAGGCGATCGCCGAGGCAGATCTGCTGCTTCTGGTGGTCGATGCCAAGGCGGGCGTCCACCCGATGGACGCCCGCGTGGTAGACATGCTGCGAGAAGCGCAGAAGCCGTGGATCCTCGTCGCCAACAAGGCTGACGATCCACGCTCGACCGACTTCTACGAGTTTTATCGGCTCGGTGCCGGCGATCCGGTCCCGGTGTCGGCGATCAATGGCAAGAACTCCGGCGACCTGCTCGACGTCATGGTCGACCGCATACCGTCGGCACCGGCCGAGGCACAGGATGCGCTGCGCGTGGCGGTCATCGGTCGGCCGAACGTGGGCAAGTCATCGTTCGTGAATCGGTTGTTAGGCGAGGAGCGGCTCGTCGTCTCGGACGTCGCCGGCACGACCCGGGACGCGATCGACACGCCCATGCGGTATCACGACCGCGCGATCGTGTTCATCGACACCGCGGGGCTGCGTCGTCAGTCGAAGGTCGAGGATGGCATCGAGTTCTACTCTGCGCTTCGCACACGGCGGGCGATCGAGCGAGCCGACATCTGTCTGCTGATCATCGACGCCATCGAAGGTTTGCACAACCAGGACCTCAAGATCGCAAATCTCGCCTGGGAAGCGGGACGCGGGCTGATCGTCGTGGTGAACAAGTGGGACTTGAAGGAAAAAGACGACAAGACGGCCGCGCGCTTCGAAAAGGATGCGGCCGAGCGCGTGCCGTTTCTGGGGTTCGTGCCGTTCCTTTTCACGTCAGCACTGACGGGGCAACGCGTCGTGCGCGCGCTCGATCAGATCCTGGAGGTCGACGCCGAGCGCTCGAAGCGGATCACGACCTCGCAGGTCAACACCACGCTCGAGGCTCTCATCGCGAGACGGCAACCACCCCAGGCCGCCGGCCGGGAAGTAAAGCTGTTATACGCGACGCAGGTCGAGGTTGCCCCTCCGACCATCGCGGTGTTCGGCAATCATCCGGAGTTGTTGGCGGAACATTACGTCCGGTATCTCCACAACGGGTTTCGAGAAGCGTGGGGCTTCACCGGCAACCCGTTGCGGATCGTGCTCCGGAGGCGCGCCGCGTAAGTGTCTCCCTACCTGGGTCTCGTGCTCGCCTACCTGGCGGGGTCGATACCGGCGGCGTACATCGCGGGCAAATTGACGCGGGGAATCGATCTTCGGCAGCACGGCTCGGGGAATCTCGGCGCGACGAACGTCTACCGTGTGCTCGGCGCGCCGGTCGCGGCCGCGGTGCTGGCGTTCGATGCCGCGAAAGGCGCCGTGCCGGTCCTGGTATTCCCCCGACTGTTCGTGCCGAGTCCGGCCGATTCCCACGCGACGACGTTGTGGGCGATCGCGTTCGGCATTGCGGCCATCATAGGTCACGTTAGGCCGATCTTTCTGCTCTGGAAGGGTGGAGGGAAGGGCGTTGCGACGGCGTCTGGTGTATTCGGGGCACTCGCACCGGCGGCCATAGCCATTGCCTTCGTCGTGTGGTTAGCGGTTCTGGTCGTGAGCGGTTACATGTCACTCGCATCGCTGGCCGGCGCGGCCGTGCTCCCGGTCGCCGTCGGCGTCCTGGGCGGCGTTCGCTCGCCGCTATTCGTCGTCAGCGTCGTCGTCGCCGCGTTTGTGTTCTGGACGCATCGCTCGAACATCGGGCGACTCAGGCGAGGCGAAGAGCCGCGGTTTGGACGCAAGCCTCCGCCACCACCATGAGGTGCGCCGTCGTCGGTGCAGGAGCGTGGGGAACGGCACTCGCGAACGTCCTCGGCGCGAATGGTCACGCCGTCGTGCTGTGGGCGCGGGAGCCCGACGTCGTCGAAGCTGTGAATTCCGCGCGCGAGAACCGTCGGTTCCTTCCAGGCGTGTGTGTCGGCGATCGGGTCACAGCCACCGGGCGAATGGGGGATGCGTTAGGCGACGCCGAGCTCGTGCTGTATGTGGCGCCGTCGCACGCGCTCCGTGAGGTCGTCGCCAGCGGTGCCGCGACCGTTCGCGAGGACGCGGTGCTGGTGGTCGCCAGCAAAGGCATCGAACGGCAATCGCTGACGATCATGTCGGACGTCGTGGCGCAAACGCTTCCGAAACACCCGGTCGTCGCTCTGTCCGGTCCCAGCTTCGCTGCCGAGGTGGCCAAGGGTCAGCCCACCGCCGTCGTTGCGGCGTCCACGGACGCGGGGGGCGCCTCGCGTGTACAACGCGCCTTGAGCTCCGATGTCTTTCGCGTCTACACGCATGACGACGTCGTTGGCGTGGAGCTTGGTGGCGCGCTCAAGAACGTCATGGCGGTCGCGACCGGCATTGCCGAAGGGCTCGGTCTGGGCTTCAACTCGCGAGCCGCGTTGATCACCCGCGGGCTCGCCGAGATGACGAGACTCGGTGTCGCGCTCGGTGCCAGTCAGGCGACGTTCGCCGGGCTCGCAGGGCTTGGCGATCTCGTGCTCACCTGTACCGGCGCGCTGAGCCGGAATCGAGCGCTCGGGATCGAGATCGGGAAGGGCAGCACGCTGGAACAAGCGCTGGAGGGAAAGGACACGGTCGCGGAAGGAGTGTTCAACACGATCAGCGCCCGGGAGCTCGCGGAGCGCGAAGGAGTGGACATGCCCATTGTACTCGCCGTTCATCGCGTGTTGTTCGAGGCGCAGCCACCGCGGCTCGCAATCTCGGAGCTCATGAGGCGCGAATTACGCGCGGAGCAGGACTGATGGCCAACAAAGACGAACCCGTCCAGGAGTTCTTCTCCATCGGGGATGTGTGTGGGCTGACGGACCTCAAGCCGCACGTGCTGCGATACTGGGAAAGTCAATTCCGCTTTCTCAATCCGGCGAAGAACCGGTCGGGGAACCGAGTCTATCAGCGCCGCGAAGTGGAGTTGATCATGCTCGTCAAACATCTCCTGTACACGGAGAAATACACCATCGACGGCGCGCGCCAACGCATCGAGGAGCAGCGACGCGCTGGTTCACTTCGAGCCGAGGCACGCGCCGCGCTCGACGTGCAGATGATTCGCGATCTCGAGCGGCAGCTTCAGGGGATCGTCCGAGTGCTCGAGGGCACGGAACCGGCACAGGCGGCCGACGCAATCAGCGGTCGCGGCGAACCGGAACCGTCGACCACGTGACGACGACGCGTATCGCGTGCGTGGTGCCGGCTCTCAACGCTGGCCCGACGATCGGCGGAGTGATCTCTCGCATCCGAGCGACGCTTCCCGCGTCATTTATCGTCGTCGTCGACGATGGATCGTCGGACGATACCTACATGACAGCTCGAGCCGCTGCAGATGCAACGGTGTGGTTCGCACGCAATCGCGGCAAGGGCGCGGCCCTTCGCGCCGGATTTGGCGTTGCGTTGGAGCATGGTGCCGACATCGTCGTCACTCTCGATGCCGACGGTCAGCACGATCCCGGATTCGCACCAGCGTTGATCCGTGCGCTTGGCGACGCCGAGTTGGCCATCGGAGCACGAGATCGACGATCCGGACAGATGCCCGCTGGTCGGCGCCTAACGAACAGGCTGTCGGCCGCTGCGGTCGCGCGCTGCATCGGTCGCCCCGTAGCCGATGCGCAGAGTGGGTTTCGTGCGATCGTCAGTCAGGTGCTTGCGGATGTGAAGCCGCGCGGCGACCGCTATGAATTCGAGACGGAGTTTCTGATCGTCGCTGCGTTACGAGGCCATCGTCTCGCGTTCGTGCCCGTTCCGACGACATACTCGCCGGCCGTGCCGAGCCAGTTCCGTGCGGTGCGCGACTCGGCGCGGATCGTGAGCACGCTGTGGCGGTTCGGCATGGGGGCCCCGCGGTGATGCGTCTTTTGTGTACGAACGACGACGGCATACTCGCCTACGGGCTCGAATGTCTGGTGCGTGCCGCCGAACCGCTCGGTGAGATCACCGTCGTCGCCCCCGACCGCGAGCAAAGCGCAACGAGTCACTCCCTCACGCTGCATCACCCGCTACGGCCAGTGAAACGCGGCGAGCGCAAGTATCAGGTGGATGGGACTCCGACAGATTGTGTGATGCTGGCGGTCGAGGCACTCATGCAGGAGCGACCCGACTACGTGCTGAGCGGCATCAATCACGGCCAGAACATGGGCGAAGATGTGCTGTATTCCGGCACCGTCGCTGCAGCAATGGAAGGCCTCGCTCTTGGGATTCCATCGATTGCCATTTCGTTCGCTGGCGGTGATCTTCGTGCCGACGTGTCCCTGCTCGACGAGCAGATCGAGGTTCTCACGCCGTTGCTCGCCCACCTGACGTCGCTGCCGAGGTTCCCCGAGCACACGTTACTGAACGTCAACCTGCCACCTCGCCGCGCGAGCGAGATTCGTGGTGTCCGGCTCACGAGGCTCGGGCGCCGTGTCTACTCGGATTCTCTGCGTCCGATGGAAGATCCCTGGGGCCGTCGCATCTTCTGGATCGGTGGCGGCTCAGTGAACTGGGAGGCGAGCGGATCCGGATCCGATTTCCGCGCCGTCAACGACGGGTACGTGTCCGTGACACCGCTACACCTCGACCTGACGCATCGCGACATGCTCGACTCTGCGGAGAGCTGGTGGCGGGAACTCTAGGACCCGAGTACCGCGGCGCACGTCGCCGCCTGGTCGAGACGCTGCAAACGAGCGGCATCCGTGACCTCGCGGTGCTCCGCGCCGTGGACCTCACGCCCAGGCATTTGTTCGTTCCCACCGGCGTACGTCACCGAGCGTACGAAGATACGGCACTGCCAATTGGAAACGGACAAACGATCTCACAGCCGTCCGTGCACGCGCGGTACCTCGAGCTGCTTCATCTCTCGGGCAAGGAACGAGTGCTCGAGGTTGGGACCGGTAGTGGATACCAGACGGTGCTGTTGTCACATCTGGCCGCGCAGGTGTTCTCGATCGAGCGCGTGTCGGCGCTGTACGACAAGGCGCGTGACATTCTACGACAACTCGATGTGCGGAACGTCTCAATGCTGCTCGGCGATGGTACGATCGGGTGGCGCGAATACGCTCCATACGACGCGATTCTCGTAAGCGCAGGCGCGCCGGAGGTGCCAACACCGCTCATCGACCAATTGGCGGAAGGTGGCACGCTGTTGATCCCGCTCGGAGGAAAGGACGAACAGGTGCTCGTGAGCTTCGAGCGTCGCAATGGCACGGTCGTCCGTCGTGACATAGCGCCCGTCCGATTCGTCCCGCTGTTAGGCACGCACGGTTGGCGAGGGTGAGACAGTGACCTGATCGCGCCGGCGGCCGCATCGCTTCCAGGACACTCGAGTCGGGAGCCGCCGCATGGCAGAGCAGAAGACTGGCGACACCAAGCAACCGATCGTTCCCCGCGGCCCCCGCCCGTTTGCGGGTCCCGCCGGCGCCGCGCCTCAAGCGCGTCCATTCCTCCGTCCCGCCACGGCCGCGCCGCGGCCTGCGGCTTCGCCGTTCGTACCGCCAGCGGTGCCGGCGCGTCCCGCGTTAGGTACGGCGCAGCCGCCCGCAAGCCCGCCCGCGCCCATCGCACCGCCGCCGGCATCGGTAGCACCGCCGCGTGCATCGATCGAGGTGCCACGCGCTATGGGCGCAGCGCCGGAACCGGACTCCATCGTGATTGATCACGACCCCGAGGTCCTGTCACCGGAACCGGTGAGCGGGGTGCCTGCGGAAGTACCGTCGGTGAACCGGCCAGTCACGAACGAGATGGTTGCTGTCGATGCGTTCGACGCGTTCGACACCGTGTGGGACACCACTGGTCATTCCGCCTCGACGGATGCAGCCCAGCCGGAAGCTTCCCCGGTGGACGATGAATCGTTAGGCAGCGGCGTCGACGCCCAGCCACTGTGGGCCGACGAGATCATCGGTGGCGCGGACCCGGCGTCGCCCACGTCCGAGCCGACGGGCGCGACACCGTCCATTGAGCTCCCGTCGTGGCTCGCCGATGATCCGGTTCCAGCTCCGAGCCCCGAGCAGGAGTATGGAGCGCCGTCTGAAAACACCCCGTCAGCTGACCCGCTGCAGGTATGGTCGGCAGATGTCGCGGGGCAGGCGCGTGTCGAGATGGTCAGCGAACCCGAGCCGTCCCCGTTCCCAATCGCGACGGATCCGCGGCTCGTCCACGGTTGGCGTGTCTCGGCCGCGCTCGATCGGCTGGCGCAGCGCGTTCGAGACGGCGAAATCGACGTTTCATCGGTCGCGCCTGAAGCGCCAGACGCAGCCGTGCTGGCCTCTGTCCTCGCCGCGCTGCTGGGAGGCTCGAACAAGCGCTGACGGACGCCGCCGCTGGCGCAGGGCGTCAGTGGCGGCGAGATTGACCTCGTGACGGTCCACATCGAGGTCGTCGGCGACGTTCAGGGCGTCGGTTTCCGATGGTTCGTGCGCGAGGCGGCTCGTCGCGCGGGGCTAGCCGGGTGGGTCCGAAACCGCGACGACGGCCGAGTGGAAATTGCAGCGTCAGGGTCGGAACAGGGCATTGCCGAATTGATTGCGGCCGCGCGAACCGGTCCGCCTGGTGCGCGCGTCGACCATGTCGCCGAGCTTCCGTCAGAAGGGCTCGAGGAGCTCCCGCGACCGTTCAGCGTGATGAGATAGCGTGCCGCCAGCCACGGCTCCATCAGCGGAGCGTTTCGACGAATTGCGTCGCGCTGTGCGCGACGTACCCGACTTTCCGAAGCCCGGGATAACGTTCAAGGACATCACGCCGCTGCTCGGTAACGGCCGACTGTTCCGAGAAGCGTGCGATTTGATGGCGGCTCCGTTCATCGATCAGGGCGTGAATATCGTTGCGGCCATCGAGAGCCGAGGATTCCTGCTTGGCGGGCCAATCGCGGCGTCGCTGGGAGCCGGAATCGTTCCCATTCGGAAGGTCGGTAAGCTGCCCTATACGACCCAGCGCGTGACATACGCGCTCGAGTACGGGACTGACGCTCTCGAAGTCCATATCGACGCCTGCGCGAAGCAGGGGAAGGTTCTGATCGTCGACGACGTGCTGGCCACTGGCGGAACGGCGGCCGCCGCGTGTGAGCTGATCGAGGCGGTTGGGGGCGAGGTCGTCGGGTGCACGTTCCTGATCGCCCTTGGCTTCCTGAACGGCTCCGAGAGGCTCCCGGGACGCCGCCTCGAGTCGGTTCTCACGTACTAGTTGACGGCGATGCGGCGGCTTTCGTACTACGCGGTGCCCCAATAACTTTGTCGGTCTGGCCAGAGCGTCGGGCGCGGTAGTCCGGGACGCCGACCGCCGGCGCGCCAGCCGCGCCCCTGTAGCTCAGATGGATAGAGCAGCGGTTTCCTAAACCGTTGGTCGCGTGTTCGAGTCACGCCAGGGGCATTCAGGGCGTTTGATCAGGTCAATCGCCTCGGGACGCGCGAGCTTTCACCAAATCTCAGGACCAATGACGAAGACAGGAACTGCAACACCTGGATCTGCGTTCGACGATCGGGCCGAATCGGCCATGGATTGGGCGAGGGCAAACGGCAAGCCGGTTGGCGTTGCCGTCGCCGTTGTGGCCCTGGCGGCCCTCACCTGGTTCGTGGCCAAACAATGGCGAGATCGTCGCGCAGACGCGGCGGACGCGGCGCTGAACCGCGCGCGGCAGAGCTACGCTCAAGGAAATCTTCCATTGGCCCAGACCGATCTCCGACGAGTCATTACTCGGTTTGGAGGCAGCTCGGCAGGCAGCCAGGCGACGATGCTGCTTGCTCAGGCGTACTACGAGCAGGGCAAGCCGGACAGCGGGCTCAAGGTCCTGAATGACGGTAAGGCGTCTGGAGCAGACAAAGCCTCATTCGAGGCGCTCAAGGGTGCCGGGCTCGAGCAACAGAAGCAATACGCCCAGGCGGCCGAGCGATACCGTGCAGCGGCTGCAATGACGGACGCGAAGATTGCGAAGGACCGGTATATGGCCGACGCGGCGCGCGCTCTCACGTCCGGGGGCAACAAGGCTGAGGCTGCGAAGATCTGGGACGCGCTGTCGAAGGACAACGCGTCGTCGTACGCGGCAGAGGCCCGTGTTCGCCTCGGCGAGCTGTCGGCCACGCCGGCTCGCTAGCTCCGACCGGGTAGTTCAAGGGCGGACCCAAGCTTGGGTTCGCCCTTTTCTAGCCTTCGGGAGGATAGTGCGTATAATAGATATTATGTAAACTAGATTGGTGGAAAACTGTGGGAAACCCCTAGCGACTCAGACCTCCAGGCCAAGCTCTCCCAGCTCGCCTCGAAAAACGATTCGCCCTTCACCGGCCAGCGACGGCGTGACGACGCCAGAATCAGACTTCCGAAACCGTACGCGAAGCGGCAGCCCTGAGCGCGTGCGAATCTGCGTTGCGGTGCCGCTTTCAGCCCAACTCGCCAGCAACGCGGCTGATGCCACGGCGCCAGTGCCGCATGCCAGCGTCTCCGCCTCGACACCACGTTCGTACGTTCGCATCGCCCAGCCGCCCGCGTCGCGGGCCACGAAGTTCACGTTTGCTCCCGCAGCGAGCATCGGGTCGTATCGAATCGGTCGGCCTCGTCCTTCGACGTCGATCGCGTCGATCTCGCCGCACAGGACCACCACATGCGGCACGCCTACCATCGCGAATCCGATTCGGCGCTCACCGTCCTGGCGATCCAGCGGGATGTCCTGCTGAAGATCCGTGACTGGCTGCAGGTCGATCTCGGGTCCCTCCGGTGAAAGCCTGCCTCGGGCCGGCCCGGCGCCTGTTCCAAACACGAAATCCTCGCCTTCCTCCACGATCCCAAGCTCCGCAGCGAGTCGGACGCTGCAGAGCGAAGCGTTCCCGCAGAGCAATGCGAGCGATCCATCGCGGTTGAGATACCGAATCGAGAACCGCTCCGAGGTGTTGGTTGGTTTTTCGACGAACACGATGCCGTCGGCTCCAACGCCCGTCGCTCGGGCGCACACCGCGCCTACGACCTCCGGGATCTCGAGCCGCCCCGCCGCCTCGGTGCGCGCGTCGACGAAAACGAAGTCGTTGCCCGAGCCCGAGAGCTTGAAAAATGGTCGACCGTATAGCGTCATCAGACTCGTCCCGTGATCGCCCACCATCGCAGCCGCCACACCATCCACACGGCTTCGCGAACGATGCGCTTCGACATCTTGCTCTCACCCTCGGTTCGATCGACAAAGACGATTGGTATTTCCGCAATGCGAAAGCCCTTCTTCCAGGCCCTGAAGCTCATCTCGATCTGAAACGCGTACCCGTTTGATTTGACGGCGCTTAGATCAATCGCCTCGAGCACTTTCCGACGGAAGCACTTGAACCCGCCGGTCGAGTCGAAGAGCTGAAGTCCGGTCACCGCTCGGGCATAGATGTTCGCCGCGTAGCTCAGTAGCAACCGCGACATCGGCCAGTTCACCACCGTCACTCGGCCGTTCCGATAGCGCGAGCCGAGCACGAGGTCGACGTCCGTGATTCGTCGCAGAAATTCCGGCAGATGATCGGGGTTGTGCGAGAAGTCTGCGTCCATCTCGAAGACATACTCGTAATCTCGCTGCAGCGCCCAACGGAATCCGTCGAGGTAGGCAGTTCCCAGCCCCATCTTTCCCGCGCGATGGATCGCGAAAACGCGCGGGTTGGATGTCGCGATTTCGTCGACGATTTCACCGGTGCCGTCGGGCGATCCGTCGTCGACGATCAGCATGTCAATGCGTGGGTCCTTCGCCAGTACGCTCTCGATGAGCGACCGGATGTTCTCGCGTTCGTTGTACGTCGGAACGATGACCAGTGCGCGCTCAGACACTCGATCTTCGCTCCGACAAAGCACCGCCAAGCCACCAGAGGACCGACATGGCCAGCGCGATCAACGTGACCGTCTTCCCCGTTTTGTACGGCGCGCTATCGAACGTGAGCTCGACCTTCTGAGCGCCGGCCGGCAACTCAACACCGATCAGCGTGTAGTCCGCTCTGCCGACGGGTGCCGTGCGTCCGTTCACCGTCGCCTTCCAACCGGGATAGTAGTTCTCCGAAACGATGAGCGCGGACCCTTCGGGCGCCGGCGTGTCTATCGCCAATGTCATTCGACCTGGCTCGTATCGCGTCGCGGTGACCTTGTTCGGCAGTGCCTCCGGAAGCGCCGTCACGTTGCGTCCGGTGACCGGCGCAGCGCTATCGAACAGAGCGGCACGTCGGACATCGAAGCGGGGATCGAGCACGGTGCTGAGGATCTGGGCGTCTCCGGCCTTCGCGATGACTGGCGTCAACCAGGCGAGAGGATTCTCGCCGGGTAACTCGAACAGGTAGACGGTGGTTCCTGCGGCATTCTTCACTGGACCTACCACGCGCCGAGCTCCGGGAATCGGCAGGCTGTCTACGTTCGTCAGCCAGAACCGCGAGTTCGTGAGTGCCCAGAAGTTCCGACTCACGAGCTGTCGGCCGCCTTCTTCGAGGCCTAACAAGTCGTTGTAGCGACCGAGCTGGTTCCCGTGATAACCGAGCACGTTTCGGACGTCGTGGACCATCAGACCATTCGCTTGACCGCCGGGCCGCAGGAACGGATCCCCCGCCGCGATCGCGGCGGTCAGCGGAAGCGGAATCACGCGTGCCGGCTGGGATTGTTGCTTGATGTAGCGGATGGTTTCGTCAGCCGCATAGAGCTTCGAGGCTGGTGCTGAGAACATCCAGTACGATCGTTCGATGCTCCACAGATCGATCGCGGCGCCCGCGACCAGCAGCCAGGCGCCCATCGTCGGCGCGAGTCGACGTGCGGAGATTGCCCAGATGATTCCGACGGCGATGGCGACGAACGCGAACGAACGGATTGCACCGATCGCGAGGTCTCTTGCGTTGTCGAGGACGGCGTCGGCGCGCTCGGGCGCCGCAACGCCCGCCGCCAGGTTGGTCAGCCCGCCTGACGCGCCGAGGATCGCGACCAAGAGTCCTGCGCCTAACCAGGCGAGCAAGTAGCGCCGGCGCACCTCCCCGGTAACGACGCGATCCATGCCGCACGCGGCGAGCACCGCCACGCTGAACGACACGATGTACAGCATCGTGCTTGGCGCACGGAAAAACTTCGTCCCGGGCACGATGGCGTAGACGAGGTAGTAAAACGGCGTGTATCCGCCCATTGCCCAGAGCAAAGAGATCACCAGCGTGCCTAACCAGAACCAGATGAACCTTCGTCCGCCACGGGTCGCTGTCCAACCGAAGCCGAGCCCGGCGAGGACGAGGACGACGGCCCCGATGTACTCGCTGTGGAAGTGAATGCCATTTCGGCCCCAGTACTTGTCAAGCATTCCGGTGAATTGCGGCAAGTACGTGTTGAGCAACTCTTCAGGCGGAAGCGAATACGAAACCGCGTGCTCCCATCCCTTCCCTCCGGCACGGGGGGAGAATGGCACGTACTCCCGAACCGGGAGATACTGGATTGCGCCGATCGCGCCGCCCAGAACGATTGCCGCAGCGGCGACGCCGAGCCGACGAATCGCAACGCGCCGCTCGAGCTTCACGCCCCCGAACTCGGCGAATGCGACGTATAGCGCGAATGCGCCCGAGGCGAGCAAGAGATACTGGAGAAGTTGTGGGTGTGGGCTCAGTACGGCGAGCCCGACGACGATGGACAGTGCGCCCCAAGCCCACCGCCGTCCGTCGTGCACTCCGCGGAGCACGAGCAGCAACGTGAGTGGAAATAGCGCGCTGATATACAACTTCCCATCGTGCCCCGGAGACACCAGGCCGCCAACATTCCCACCGATCGCGTACGCGAGTCCGCCAACTAAAGCCCCGAAGAATCCGAGCCCGCAGGCACGAAGGAACACATACGTGAACACGCCTGCGAGAAAGACGTGGAGAATGAACGACCACGTCATCGCGACATCCGTGGGCAGCACCAGCCGCAGCAGAAACGTCGGATAGAAGATGTCGCCGTGCATCGCGGCCACGTACGGCATGCCTCCATACAGGTAGGGATTCCACAGCGGAAATCCTCCGTGCGTCCTCATGTACTGCGCTGCGTAATCTCGGAATGCGAAGCCGGCGATGTATTGGTCACTATGCGGGTTGACGAGGAATCCGCCGACAAGCGCGGGATACGCGAGCGAGAGCAAGACGACCGCGTAGACGAGCGACGCCCACCCGAGCGCGAAGCGCGGCGCCCATTGGTTAGGCGCCGCGGCAGTCGGGGTCGCTCGCGCGTGGTCGATCTTCGCCATCATTCGTGTGTGTGCGGATCTCGAGCGTTCTGCGTGGCACGGCGGCGAATTAGCAACAGCCCGGGCAGAATCTCGAGTATGGTGAGCCAGAGTCGACTGGTGATTGCGATGACTGCTGCGTCCGCGGCCGATGCCAATCCAAAACGCGGCATCGCCAGCACGAGTACTGCTTCGCGAACGCCCACGCCGCCGGGCGCAAACAGCGCGAGATATCCGGCCAGGTAGGACCCGGTGTAAACTGCGATGTACGATACGGCATTGCCAGTCGCGCGAGGCGACACGCCGTGTGCGAACAGGAAGAATGCCATGCCGTAAAGTAGCCAACTCGCGATCGTCGAGACGGCAGCGACCCAGATGGCCCGCGCGGGAATCTGCGGGATAGTGATCGATCGGCCGGTTACACGCCCAGCAAGCATGACGAGTCGAGGAACCGCGACTGGCGCGAGCAACAGGGCCGCCCCGCCGGCAATCGCAATTGCAACGACCGTCAGCTCAACGGACCGCGCGCCGGAGGCTCGCATCCCAACGACGGCGCCTGCCCTTCCCGCCGCGGTCACCGCAATGACTGCGAAGCCGGCGATTACACTCACGAGATTGACGATCAGACTAGAACCCACGGCCGCGGCGGGCGACACGCCGCGCTTCTGCGCCATGGCGCCCATGGCTGCGATCTGCCACACCTTTCCGGGAACGTACTTCCCGAGGTTCGACACGAACCAGATGCGCATTGCGGCTGAGAACGGCAGCGACTCGGACCAGACGCGAAGCGTCGCGCGCCATGCTTCGACCAGAATCAGGTACGTCGCGACGACGAGGATGCCTGACGCGAGAATCCGGGTCCAATCGAGCCGCAAGCCTTGCAGCGCTGGGGCGACGTCTCGCCATTGACGCGCGAGCTCCCGAGACGCGAATCCGATGACGACAGCGGCAATCAGCCACTGCGCGACGAGCGTGACCCTACTTCGGCGAGACGCCAACGACGGAGCGATAGATACCGGCGTAGCGCCGGGCTGCCGACTCGGGTGCGAATCCCGCGAGGGCGACCATGCGTCCCGCGCGTCCCAACTCGGCGCCGCGGTCCGGACGATCGAGCAGCTCGTCGAGCGCGGAGGCGAGCGCGCCGACATCGCCCGGTGCCACCAGGATACCAGTGCGGTCGTGCTGCACCGTGTCGGTCAGACCGCCGGATTGGTAGCCCACCACCGGCGTCTCACAGAGTTGCGCCTCGACGGCAACGAGCCCGAGTCCCTCATCGGTCGACGGAACCACGAGCGCAGTGGCTCGACGATAGAGGTCGACGAGCTTGGGTTGCGCCAATTGACCGAGCCAGTGGACTCGGTTCGCGATACCGAGCGACGTAACGCGTGCAGCCAGCTGCGAGGCGAGTGGACCGTCGCCCACGACATCGACTGAAGCGGCGTGCCGCATTCGCGCGAGCGCCTCGATGAGCGCTTCGATTCCTTTCTGCGCGGTGAGTCGTCCCACGAACAGCAGTCGATCGGCTTCGCGCGCGCCGGCGGGCGAGAAGAGCTCGGTGGCGACGGGCATCGGCGCCACCGAGGCGCGCACACCCGACACGAGCGTTTCCGTCTCGCGTGCAAGCCAACGAGACACCGTCGTGACGGCGCTCGATTGCTGCAGCACATGGCGGAACAGCGGGCGGGCCATCGCGGTGGCGCGCGCGAGCCTAACGTCG
>Ga0114129_10008251_pt1 | contig 14854 bp, 14 predicted proteins | sample RhiMetdeltSRZDD1_FD_80071 | JGI IMG/M metagenome (GOLD analysis project Ga0114129, IMG submission 80071) | Populus rhizosphere microbial communities from Tennessee, USA - Rhizosphere MetaG P. deltoides SRZDD1 (version 2) (version 2) | ecosystem: Host-associated > Plants > Roots > Rhizosphere >...
GATCGCCTCGCCGGTGAACGTCCTCGAGTCGGGACAGCTGACCGTCACGGTCGAGTCGGCCTTGTCGATCGTGAACGTCTTCGAGTCGCTCGAGCCGGTGTGGTTCGCGTCCCCGGCATACGCTGCCGAGGCGGTCGCGGTGCCGGCGTTCGTGTTGTTCGCGTAGCCGACCGAGAGCGCCTGGTTCAGACCGCCGATACCGCTGACGCTGGCGGTGCACGGAGTGTGGGGCGCGCCGGTGTAGGTGAAGGGGCCCGCGTTGCAGCTGACGGTCGTGGTCGAGCCTGCTTTCGCGATCGCGAAGGAGCGCGCAACGTCTGTAGCCGCGCTGTAGTTGTTGTTGCCGCTCTGCGAGGCGGTCACCGCGCAGTTTCCGGCGCCCGTGATGTGGACGGTCGCGCCCCCTATGCTGCAGTCGCCGCTCGCCGCGAAGCTGACTGCGAGGCTCGAGGAGGCCGACGCGGAGACGCTGAAGTCCGCGTCGCCGAACGTCTTGTCGGCCAAGGCGGCGAACGTGATCGTCTGGCCGGCCTTCACCGCCGCGACGTTGCGGCTGACGTCGCCGGCCGCGTTGTAGTTGCCGTTGCCGGCCTGCGACGCCGTCAGAGTGCAGGTGCCGGTGCCGCTGAGCATCTTGACGTCGAAGACGCCGAGCTGGAGCGCGTTCGGCGTGACGCTGCAGACACCCGCGGTGCCGCTCAGCGTGATCGGCAGGCCCGAGCTCGCTGTCGGGTGAACCTCGAAGGTCTGGTCGTACGTCCCACTGAAGGGCGCGTCCGTAAAGCTGATCGTCTGGTTGGCCTTGGCGATCGTGAAGGTCTTCGAGTCCCCGCTGCCGTTGTGGTTCGCGTCGCCGGCGAATGTGGCGCTCGCGGAGGCGGTGCCGGCGTTCGTGTTGTTCGTGTAGTCGACGGAGACCGGCTGGTTCAGGCCGCCCACGCCGGTGACCGTCGCGCTGCACGGAGCCTGCGCCGAACCGTTGTACGTCACGCTTGCGGGGCAGGTCAGCGTTGTCGTGGAAGATGCCTTGCCGATCGTGAAGGTCTTCGAGTCGCTGCTCGGATCGTGGTTCGCGTCGCCCGCGAAGTTGGCGCTCGCCCCGGCAGTCCCGGCTCCCGTGTTGTTCGAGTAGTTGACGGTGAGGCTCTGGTTCAGCCCGCCGGCGCCGGTGACCGTCGCGGTGCACGGCGTCTTCGCCGAGCCGTCGTACGCGACGCCGGCGGGGCAGCTGACCGTGGTGGTCGACGAAGCCTTGGCGATCGTGAACGTCTTCGAATCGCTGCTGCCGGTGTGATTCGTGTCACCTGTGTAGTTGGCGCTCGCCCCAGCGGTCCCCGCTGCCGTGTTGTTCGAGTAGCTGACGCTGGCGGACTGGCTCAACCCGCCGGCGCCCGTGACCGTTGCCGAGCACGGAGTCTTCGCGGAGCCGTCGTAGGTGACGCTCGTCGGACAAGTGACGATCGTCGTCGACGCCGCCTTGTCGACGGTGAGCGCGCCGCTGCCGCTGGAGGACGAGAAGCCCGAATCGCCGGCGAACGATGCGCCGACAGTGCCGGATCCGGCATTGATCCCATTAAGGCTTGCGCCACTGAGCGTTGCGATGCCCGACGAGTCCGTTATCGCCGAGCCTGCAGCCGTGCCATTGAGCGTGAAGCCGATCGACTTGTTCGCGACGGGCGTCGTGCCAGCCTTAAGCGTCGCGGTGAGCGTCGCCGTACCCGCGTAGGTGCCCGAGCCCGAGACGGCCGAGATCGACGTGGCCTGCTGCGTCTGAATAACCGTGAACTTGAAGTAGTAGAAGCCAGCGTTGCCAGTCGCCCCGCCGGTGTTCGTCATCTGCAGCTCGCCGTGGTAGGTCGCGGCGCCGAGGCCCGTTGTCGAGATCGTCAGAGACGTGCACGTCGTGCCGTTCCCGGTCGTGCCCGAGCTCGGGCTGATGGTCGTCTTCGACGAGAGGCTCGCGTTGTCGCCGAAGCCGCTCACGTAGCTGATGGCATAGGACGTCGTCTGGCCGCCGCCGAGGCCGCTCGCCTTGGCACCGAGGCCGGTCGGGCACGTGGCGGCGACGTTGGTCCCGCTCGTGACCGATCCGAGGTCTTCCTCGGTCTCATGGTTGTTTGCCACGTTGTGAGACTGGTTGTCCTTGCCCAGCAACGCGTAGTTGACGGCGTCGGTGAACGAGGTCGTCGCCGTCCCCGACTGTGCACCCGTCGCCGTGACGTTGTAGTCGGAGATGAAGTAGTTCGGCAGGAAGACGTCATCCGCGATGTTTCCGTTCGCGTCCGCAGTGACGTCGTCAGTCTGGTTCCACGTGTTGCCGATCGTGTCGTTCGTGAAGATCCTGACCGCCTCGCCCGGCTGCCAGCCGCCACCGGTGAGATGGACGGTGGAGCCCGGTGCGTAGTCGGCCTTGTCGCTCGCGATCGTGGGCGTGGCCGCAACCGTCGCGGGCGTAGTGGTTGCGGGCGTCGAGGCGGCCCCGGTCGTGGTTGCAGGATCACTCGTCGCCGCGTCGGTCGTGGTCGACGCGTCCGTCGTCGTATCGTCTGCCGGCGTGGAGTCGGTGGCCGCAGTCGTAGTGTCCCCGCCTGCGAGGCTGACCATGCCAAGCGCTCCCGACGCAACCGCGCCGGCGCCGAAAAGCACGACGATCGCCAGCAGGTACTTCGACCTCCGCAGTGCTTTCGTCAGGTTTTTGCTCCGCCGGCGCATCTAGAAGACCCCCTCAGTCGCGCGGACCGAGCCTCGCCCAGCCGGCGGGGGCCGCCCCGCTGGCTGAGCCAAGCTCGTCCCGCTTACTTGTCCACAGATTCGTGGTGCCTGCCATTCCTCGACCCTCGCTGCCGCAGTGGTGAAACTCTTGGCCGCATCGTGCGGCGCGGTTGGCGCGGCGGACCTAGCCGAGGGTCCAGCCGCTGAGGGCGGAAGGTCCTGCTCGGGGAGCGGCTAGTGCCGCTTGCCGCCGAGCTCGTGATGAGCCCGGAAGAAGTTCTCCGAGCCGGCGGTCGCCATCGCCGCGCTCGCCGAGATCTCGAGCGAGAGCGTCGCGGCCGCGACGATCTGCGCGAAGCGATAGACCTTGCCGGCGCCCGCGCAGCCCATCAGCTCGAGCCACGCGCGTGCGTAGGGGAAGGACGTCCCACCGCCCACGGTCCCGACCTCGAGCCCGGGCAGGCGCAGCGCGCAGTGGATCCCGCCGTCGACGCGGCGGCCGGTCCCGTGCGCCATCGAGCTCGTCCCGACCATGCCGAGGTCCTGGCCTGTGGCTGCGAACATCGCCGCGATCGCCGACGCCGGCGTGAATGCAACCGACTGCATCCCGGACGCGACGGCGCCGTGCGTCCCGGCGAACGACAGCTCGAGCAGGTCGTCGACGGTCGTGCGCAAGACGCGGCGGACGGCGTCTTCCGTCAGGGTTGCCTCCACGAGCACGGTCTTGCCGTGCCCGCCGCGCTCGAAGTAGCGGTGCGACGGTTTCTTGTCGCCGCCCATGTTCGCCTCGAGGATCGCGCGCTCGGGGTGCACAGGTGCCTGCTCCATCACATAGCCCATGTTCAGCGCATATGCGTTGCGCGTGATCATGTTCGGCCCACACGCGTCGCCCGTGGTAAAGGCCCACATGACGTGGCACAGCGGCCCGACCACGTGCGTCTCGACCTCGCGGAGCTTCGCGTAGGAGGAGATCCACTCGTCGTCGCGCTCCGACAGCCAGCGCCGCATCTCCGCGACGTGCGCGTCGAGGAAGCGCGCGAGCTGTACGGCCTCCTCCGTGGACTTGCAGACGAAGCACGACGCACGGGTGATGCGGTCGCGTAACACGTACGTGCGGAAGCCGCCGGACTCGGAAGCCGCGCGGGCGCCGCGATAGAGCGACGCCGAGAGCCCACCCTCGGTGTGCGCGAGCGGCACGTAGACGCCATCGCGTATGCGACCGGTCTCGGTCACGCGCCCGAACGGCTCGTCCAGCTCGTACTCGCCGAGCTCGAGCTCCAGCGGCCCGACCACCGACACCGGGATGACGGCGGCGCCGGTAAGCATCTCCTGTGCGTCGACGAACGGCGAGAGGTCGATCGACGTCACTCCGTCGCTGAGGCCGAGGGCCTGCTGGCGCGCACGGATCGACGCATCGTCGTTCTTCCTCGGCCAGCGCTTCAGATCCACGGCACTCATAATCTCCCAGAATGGCGACGAGCCAACTGATCGAGATGCCGGCCGAGGGCCGCGAGGCCTTCACGGGCGTCCTCCGCTTCTACGACCTCGCAAAGCGTCAGGAATGGCAGGTCAAGGACCTCCCGTGGGGCGAGCTCGCGCCCATCCCCGAGGGGAAGGGCACGCCGCAGCGCCAGGCGCGGCGTAAGGACATGTGGCGCTCCGTGCTCACGCAGCAACTGCAGGCCGACATGCTCGCGTGCGACATGGCGTCGCAGCTCCTGAACATCGCGCCAGACCACGAGGCGAAGCTCTACTACTCGACGATGGTGCAGGACGAGTCGCGCCACACGGAGGCGTGGCTCAAGCTCGTCGGCGAAGCCGGCGGCACGGCCGAGCGCGACCCGCACCTCGACAACCTCGCGCACATGACGCTCGAAGCCGACACCCTCCAGGAGAAGGTGTTCCTGATGCAGGTGTTCTACGAGCGGCTGATCATCAGCCGCTTTCGCCTGATCGCGCGCTCTTCGCGCGGAACCGTCCTCGAAGACCTGTGCAACCGGTTGGCGACGGACGACGGCATCCACCACGGCGCAGGAATGGCCTACGAGCGCGTGCTGCTCCAGAACGCCGACAAGAAGACACAGCGCAAGCTCGTCGACGCCGCGAACCGCCTCCTGCCGGAGTTCGCGGCCCACGCCATGTGGCGACCGAAGGAACGTGCGTGGATCGGCCGGATGATGGAGGCCCGGGACGCCGAACGGCTGAGGGAGGACCTGGAGATCGGCGTGCGCCTGGCGGAGTCGCTCGGGCTTGACGTCAGCGACGTCGAGATGCCGTTCTAGGGTGCCGGCCGCGACACTGATGGACGGGCGCGCGCTCGCTGCGCGTATCCGCGAGGAGCTGAAAGGCGAGATCGCCGAGTTCGGTGAAGTGCGGCTCGCAACCGTGCTCGTCGGCGACGACCCGGCCTCGCAGATCTACATCCGGCTCAAGCACAAGGCGGCCGAGGAGGTCGGCATCCAGGCGATCGACAACCGCCTGCCCCAGGACACGCCCGAGGACGAGCTGATCGAGCTCGTCGAGGAGCTGAACGAGGACGACGCGGTCGACGGGATCCTCGTCCAGACTCCGCTTCCGCCCGAGATCGACGAGGCGCGCGTGATGCGCACGCTCGATCCGATGAAGGACGTTGACGGGCTCCATCCCTTCAACGCCGGCCAGCTCTTCTTCGGCCAGCAGACGCTCGTCGGCGCGACGCCCGTCGGCGTGATGCGGCTGCTGGCGGAGTACAAGATCCCGGTCGCCGGTGCCCGTGCGGTCGTCGTCGGGCGCAGCCTGATCGTCGGGCGCCCGCTCTCGATGCTCCTCCTGCACGCAAACGCGACGGTCACCATCTGTCACTCGCGCACCGAGGATCTCGCGCGGCACACACTCGACGCCGACATCCTCGTCGCTGCCGTCGGGTCGCTCGGCCTGATCACCACCGACATGGTCAAGACGGGAGCGGGCGTGATCGACGTGGGAATGAATCGGACCGACGACGGGCTGTTCGGCGACGTCGACCCGGGCGTCGCGGACGTGGCCGCATTCATCACGCCCGTGCCCGGCGGCGTCGGGCCGATGACGATCGCCTGCTTGCTGGAGAACGCCCTGAAGGCCGCTCGCTACAGAAGCGGCGCGCTTGCGTTCCCTCGCATCTGAGCTACACTCCGGCCGCTGTATCAGTAGTGGCGGCTCGGTGCCCGGGCCGTCGCGTGTTTTTGAAGGAGGAAGTCGCTTGGCTCAGGGCACCGTGAAGTGGTTCTCGAACGAGAAGGGCTATGGGTTCATCGAGCGTGAGGGCGGCGAGGATGTCTTCGTCCACTTCTCGGCGATCTCCCAGGAGGGTTACAAGTCGCTGACCGAGGGTCAGCGTGTTGAGTTCGAGGTCGTGCAGGGCCCCAAGGGCGCTCAGGCCGCGAACGTTCAGCCTGTCTAGCTTTCCTTTCGGAACCGAGTGCTGAGGCCCCCGAAAGGGGGCCTCTTTGTTTGTATGAAGGTCGATGGGAGGTCCGCATGGCGATCACACGAGATGACGTGTTGCACGTGGCGGCACTCGCCCGCCTCGAGCTGACCGAGGACGAAATCGCACGGCTCGAGGTGCAGCTGAACGACATTCTCGAGGCGGTCGGCAAGGTGTCGGAGCTCGACCTCTCCGACGTGCCGCCGACGTCCCATCCGCTCGACGTCGTCAACGCCTTCCGTCCCGACGAGCCGCGGCCGTCGCTTTCGCTCGAGGACGTGTTCGCGAACGCGCCGGAGCGCGACGGGGACCACTTTCTCGTGCCGCCCACGGGGGAGACCGCCGCATGATCGACACGCTGCGACTCACCGCCGAAGCGGCGAGGAACATGCTCGAGCGCAAGGAGATCTCCGCCGCCGAGCTGCGCGCCGGGTATCGCGAGGCGATCGACGCCCGCAACGACGAGCTGCATTGCTTCCTCACGCTCGTCGACGAGGACGGGAACGACGGGGTGCCGATCGCACTGAAGGACGTCATCTCGACGAAGGGCGTTCAGACCACTGCCGGCTCGAAGATCCTCGAGGGCTACGTGCCGGTGTTCGACTCGACCGTCGCAGCGCGCTGCAAGGCGGCAGGGCTGCAGCTGCTCGGCAAGACGAACACCGACGAGTTCGCGATGGGCTCGTCGACCGAGAACTCCGCGTTCGGCCCGAGCAAGAACCCGTGGGATCCGACGCGCGTGCCGGGAGGGTCGGGCGGCGGCTCCGCGGCGGCTGTGTCCGCCGGCATGACGCCGTGGGCGCTCGGCTCCGACACGGGGGGCTCGATCAAGCAGCCGTCCTCGCTCTGCGGCAACGTCGGGCTGCGTCCAACGTACGGAACCGTGTCGCGCTACGGCATCGTCGCGTTCGCGTCGTCGCTCGACCAGGTGGGGCCCGTGACGAAGACGGTGCGCGACAACGCACTGCTGTACGGGATCATCAGCGGCCGCGACGAGTGCGATTCGACGACGGTCGACGTGCCGCCGGTGGCGCTGCCCGATGCGGAAGACCTGAACGGGCTGCGTGTCGGAGTCCCGAAGGAGCTGAACGAGGCCGAAGGGATCGAGCCCGGCGTCGCCGAGGCCGTGAGCCGGGCGATCGATCTCTGCGGCGAGCTGGGCGCCGAGGTCGGGGAGTGCGAGCTGCCGCGCTCGGTCGAGTACGGGTTGCCGTGCTACTACCTCGTCGCGCCCGCAGAAGCGTCCTCCAACCTCGCTCGCTACGACGGCGTCCGCTACGGGCCGCGCGTCGAGGGCGACGGCTACTACGAGATGGTCTCGCGCACGCGCGACTCCGGCTTCGGCGACGAGCCGAAGCGGCGGATCATGCTCGGGACGTACGCGCTCTCGGCCGGCTACTACGAGGCGTACTACGGCCAGGCGCAGAAGGTGCGCACCGTCATCTCGCGCGAGTTCGCAGCGGCCTTCGAGCGCTTCGACGTGCTCGTCAGCCCCACGTCGCCCACCGTGGCGTTCAAGCTCGGCGAGAAGACGGACAACCCGCTGGCGATGTATCTCGCGGACGTGCTGACGATCCCGCCGAACATGGCAGGCCTGCCCGGCCTCTCGATTCCGTGCGGGTTGTCCGAAGGTCTCCCCGTCGGGCTGCAGCTGATCGGCGCGCAGTTCTCGGAGAACACCCTGTTCCGCACGGGCCATGCCCTGGAGCGGGCGATCGGCTTCGACTTCGTGCCGGAGCGTTTGCGATGAAGCGGACGTTCGTCGATCAGGCTGCCGACTTCGTGCTCGCGGTCGAGCGCGTCTTCGGTGAGCGCCCGCGCGTGCTCGACGGCTCGCGCGCCGTGCAGCTCGGCGACGTGCGGCTGTCGCTCGAGGCCGGCGAGCGCGAGCTGTGCTTGATCCGCATGCACGGCGCGCTGGCGGAGTACCTGGCGGTGTTCGAGGTGCGCGGCGACATCGAGGTACCGCTGCTGAAGGCGAAGGAGTTCCTCGATGGCTGAATGGGAGCCCGTCGTCGGGCTCGAGATCCACGTCCAGCTGAAGACCCGGACGAAGATGTTCTGCCGCTGCGCGAACGCGTACGCGACCGAGCCGAACACGCAGACGTGCCCGGTCTGCCTCGCATTTCCCGGTGCGCTGCCGACGCCGAACGAGACGGCTATCGAGTGGACGCTGAAGCTCGGCCTCGCACTCGGCTGCGAGATCGCGCCGCGCGCGCTCTTTCACCGCAAGCACTACCCCTATCCGGACTTGCCGAAGGGCTACCAGATCTCCCAGTACGACGAGCCGCTGTGCGTGAACGGCAGCTTCGTCGTCCCCGGCGACGACGGCGACTTCGAGGTCGGGATCGTCCGCGCCCATCTCGAGGAGGACGCGGCGAAGACGATCCACGTCGGCGGGGCGACCGGCCGGATCGTCGGCGCGGCGCACTCGAACATCGACTTCAACCGCGGCGGCACGCCGCTCGTCGAGATCGTCACGCGGCCGGATATCCACTCGGCCGAGCAGGCGAGGCGCTTTCTGCAACTCCTTCGGCAGACGATCGTCGAGCTCGGCATCTCCGACGCCGAGATGGAAAAGGGCCAGCTCCGCGCCGACGCGAACGTCTCCGTGCGCGAGCAGGGGGAGACGGGCTATCGCACCCGCACGGAGCTGAAGAACATGAACTCCTTCAGCCACATTGCGCGGGGTATCGACGCAGAGGTCCGGCGCCAGGTCACGACGTGGGAGGCGGGCGGCCAGGTCGTGCAGCAGACACTGGACTACGAGGTGAAGTCCGACACCGTCACTCCCCGCCGGCGCAAGGAGGAGGCGGACGACTATCGCTACTTCCCGGAGCCCGACCTGGTCCCGATCGAGCCTGCCGCCGAGGTGATCGAGCGCCTGCGGGCGGACCTGCCCGAGCTGCCGGGCACGCGCATCCGCGTGCTCGCGGCCGACGTCGGCTTCGACCACGCAGTCGATCTCGTCACGACGGCAAACGAGCACAAGGCCCGGCTGCTCGTGGAGCACGGCCTGGACTGGCCGACGGCCGCCAATGTGGCGATGAACCAGCTCGCCGCCATCGATCCGCTTCCGGAGAACGGGCCGGCTCTCGTGGCGATCATCGAGCAGCGCGACGCGATCACCCGCGAGGCGCTCACGGCTGCGTTCGCGGACAGCGCGGCGGGCCCGCTCGACGCCGACGCCGTCCTCGCGCACCACGTCGTGGCCGACACGTCCGAGCTCGAGCCGCTCGTCGACCGCGTCCTGGCCGACAGCCCGGGACAGGTTGCCGCGTTCAGGGGCGGCAAGCAGGGCCTGCTCGGTTACTTCGTCGGGCAGGTGATGAAGGAGACCCAGGGCAAGGCCGATCCCAAGGTCGTCAACGAGCTGTTGCGAACGAAGCTGGGTTAAGCCCCAGAGCGCCGGGTACCCCTGTCTCTCCCCTTCGGTTTCCCTAGCAACCGGAAGGAGCTGAGATGAGTACGTGGGTCTGGATCGTGATCGCCGCCGTCGTGGTGCTGGTGCTCGTTGCAATTGTGTGGAGCGCTCTGCGCGCAAAGCGCAGGCGTCAGCTACAGGACACCTTCGGACGCGAATATGACCGCACGGTCGAACAGGCCGGCGGCCGCCGCGCCGCCGAGCAGGAGCTGCTCGACCGGAAGAAGCAGCACGAGCAGCTCGACATCCGGCCGTTGTCGCCCGAGTCGCGTGAGCGGTACGTGCGGCGCTGGCAGTCGACGCAAGCGCGGTTCGTCGACGATCCGACGGGTGCGGTCGCCGAGGCCGACCAGCTCGTGCAGGAGGTCATGCAGGAACGCGGCTACCCGACGAAGGACTTCGAGCGCCGCGTGTCCGACATCTCCATCGATCATCCGGGCGTCGTCGAGAAGTACCGCACCGCCGACGGCATCGCTCGTGCGAGCGAGCGCGGGGAAGCGACGACCGAGGACATGCGTCACTCGGTGCGGCACTACCGCGCCTTGTTCGCCGAGCTCCTCGAAACGGACGACGACGTGGAGAACGTCGACGACGTCAGCAGCCACGACGACGGGCGCGTGGAGGCGGAAAACGTCGAGCGTCTTCGATGACGCGCTCGTTCTTCGCGCGGCTCCTCGCGGCCTAACAGTGAACGGACATGTCCCGGGACAGTCCCGGGACATGTCTCTCTACTGGCGGTCGGCCCATGGGCCGACGCCGCCGATCCGCTCGACCTGGATGTGTGTGACATATCCGGGCGGCGGGTCGGCCATGGGCGGGAACTTCACGTCCGGGCCTAGGTACACGTGAGCGAGGCGCTGCAACAGCTCCGGCGCGCCGCCCTCGGTGACGTGCGCCTTGCCGTGCACGACGAGATACTCCTTGAGGCCCGGCGGGTGAATGCGCGTTCCCTCGAAGGACACCGCGACGCGCGGGTCGCGCCGGATGTTGCGGATCTTCTGGTGCTCCGGGAGGTGCGCGGCGACGAGCTCGTCGCCGTCGACTCCGACCCAGACGCACGAGACCTGCGGGCTGCCGTCGCGGTTCAGCGTCACGAGGTGCGCAAGCGCGCCCGACTCGATCAGCTCGCGCGCACTCTCCGGCAGCGCCGTCATAGGGTGATTATCGAGCCTCGAAGGAGGGTTCGGAGCGGCACGCGACCCAGGATTCTGGTGAAGCCGCCCAGCCGGCGAAGCCGTCTGGGCTCTGATGCGGCGCCGCCAAGTCGGCGCCTTAGATCAAGCCGCAGTAACGAGCGGTGTTCGGCCACGGATAGAAGCCGCGGCCGGAGCGGTGTGCCCGCTCGGCTGCCCACATCTGCTCGAGCGGCGTCCAGTGGTCGGCGGTGCCCTTCAGGCGAAACAGAGCCGGCGCGTACGTTCGCTGGAACTGGACATCCATCTGCAGACCGCCGTAATACGGCGGGTTCGGATCGTTCCACGAGCCCTCGTAGCGGTGGATGCAGAGCCATGCAGCCTTGTGCGGGACGTTCACCGCGCGTCGATGCATGTTGACCGCGAGCTGGTGCCACGCGGCGACGCGCGAGTGCGGATCCGCGGGTGGGTTCGGCAGGGCGCGAGTCAGCGGACGTCCCATCACGCGCTCCCAGCGCCACACGTCCTGACGGTGCCGCTGGATCAGCCGCTCGATCAGGTCGAGGTCGGGGGCCGGCGCTGCCTTGGTCGTCGTTGTCGTCGTCGTCGTCGACGACGAGGTGTCGGTCGTGGTCGGCTGTGGGTCCGGGCCGGGATCGGCTTGAAGGGTCGCTGCGGAAAGGAGCGCGACGAGCGCGCACCCGCAGGCCAGCAAGGCTGTGAGCTTGTGCCGCATTCAGGAGATCCCCCCGGATCCGCGCCGCGTCTGGACTGTGCCGCAGTCGCGCAGCGCTGGTTTTCAACAGGGTAGGACGGTCTCCGTGGCGTCTGGTTAGCAAACATGGGTCAATTGCCGCGAGGCAAGGAACGAGGCTCTTCCGTAGGCCCCGCTAGTCTCCGAGCGAATGGCCGAGAAGCGCTACCTGCTGACCCCGGGCCCGACCCCGGTACCCCCGGAAGTTCTCGCTGCGCTCGCGGAGCCCGTCGTCCACCACCGCGCGCGTGACTACCGCGAGGTGTACGAGCGTTGCCTCGCCCGCCTCGCCGAGGTGTACCGCACCCAGCACGACGTCCTCATGTTCACGACGTCCGGCACGGGCGCGTTCGAGTCCGCCGTTGCGAACCTGACGTCGCCCGGTGACCGCCAGCTCGTGCTCTCGGCGGGGAACTTCGGGGAGCGCTGGGCCGGTATGGCGAAGGCATTCGGCGCCGACCTCGTGCACGTGAAGCTCGGCTGGGGCGAGACGCCGGAGCCGGAAGACCTGCGCTCGGCGCTCGCCGACGCGGGCGGCGCACGCGTCGTCTATCTGACGCACTCCGAGACCTCGACCGGGGTCGTCTGCGACGTGCAGGCGCTCGCTGCGGTCGCGAGAGAGGCGGGGGCGCTCGTCGTCGTCGACGCGGTGTCCAGCCTCGGCGCCGTACCGCTCGAGACCGACGCGTGGGAGATCGACGTCGTCGTCTCCGGATCGCAGAAGGCGCTGATGACGCCGCCCGGAGTCGCGTTCGTGTCCGTGTCACCGGCGGCGCTCGAAGCCGCTATGCGCTCGACATCACCGCGCTACACCCTCGACTGGGAGCGGACGCGCAAGGCACAGGCGAAGCTCGACGCGCCGTTCACGCCCGCCGTGTCGATCGTGCGCGCGCTCGACGTCGCGCTCGGGCTCCTGCTGGACGAAGGTCTCGAGGCGGCGTTCGACCGCCACGCGCGTCTCGGACGCGCCTGCCGCGAGGGCGCGAAGGCGATGGGCCTCGAGCTCTTCTCGCCCGACGAGGAGCGCTCCGCCGTCGTCACCGCGATCCGCGCTCCCGACGGTGTCGATGCGACCGACGTCGTCGCGACGCTGCGCGATCGCTTCGGGATCACGATCGCGAACGGCCAGGGAGAGCTCAAGGGCAAGATCTTCCGGATCGGCCACATCGGCTGGTTCGACGTCTTCGACATCACCACTGCGCTCGCGGCCGTCGAGCTCGCGCTCGTCGACGCCGGCGCGGAGATCGAGCGAGGCGTAGCGGTGACGCGCGCGCTCGACGCCTGGGCAGAGCACTCCCGCGTTTGACCGCCGTCCTCGTCCGAGAAGAGATCGCCGAGGCCGGAATCCGCCTGCTGCGCGAGCACGGCTTCGAGGTCGACGTCGAGGGGGACTCCGACCTCGCCGAGACGATCGGGCGCTACGACGCCATCGTCATCCGCTCGGCGACGAAGCTGACGTCCGACCTGATCGAGCGCGGCGAGCGCCTGAAGGTGATCGGCCGCGCGGGAGTGGGAATCGACAACGTCGACGTCGAGGCCGCCACGCGGCGGGGGATCGTCGTCGCCAACGCGCCGGAGTCGACGGTCGTGTCCGCCGCCGAGCACACCGTCGGGCTGCTGACGGCGCTCGCGCGAAACATCCCGCAGGCGCACGCTGCTCTCAAGCAGGGCCGTTGGGACCGCAAGAAGTACGGCGGCATCGAGCTCGCCGACAAGACGCTCGGCGTGCTCGGCTTCGGGCGCATCGGCCAGCAGGTCGCGCGACGCGCGGCCGGGCTCGGGATGCGCGTCGTCGCCTACGACCCGTTCGTCGCGCCGGAGCGGTTTCGCGAGCTCGGGGTGGAGCGCGTCGAGAGCGTCGACGACCTCTATGCAGCGGCGGAGTTCCTCACGCTGCATCTCCCGCTCACCGACGAGACGCGCCGCGGTGTCGACGCGAGCGCGCTGGCGAAGATGCGGGACGGCGTGCGCATCGTGAACGCGGCGCGCGGCGAGCTGCTCGACGAGGATGCGCTGCTCGACGCACTCCGGTCGGGAAAGGTTGCCGGTGCAGCGCTCGACGTGTTCTCGTCCGAGCCGTACTCGGGCCCGCTGCTCGAGCTGGACAACGTCGTGGCCACGCCGCACCTCGCCGCCTCGACGGAGGAGGCGCAGGACCGCGCCGGCGTGATCATCGCGGAACAGGTCGCGGCGGCGCTCGAAGGCGGGCTCGTCACGAACGCGGTCAACATCCCCGTGATCGGGGCGGAGGACCTCGAGGTCCTCGGCGCGTACATCCCGCTTGCGGCGAAGCTGGGGCGCCTCGCGATGGAGCTCGCCGAAGGACGCGTGGAAGAGCTGCGCCTGACGTACTTCGGCTCGCTCGCGCAGTACGACACGCGCCTGTTGACAGTCGCGGCGCTGAACGGAGCCTTTCAGGGGCGCTCCGACCAGCCCGTCAACTACGTCAACGCACCGGTGATCGCGGCAGAGCGCGGGGTGGACGTCCGCGAGGAGCGGCGGCGCTCGTCACGCGACTTCACCAACCTCGTGCGCGTCGAAGCGTTGTCGGACGGGCAGGCGTTCCGCGTCGCCGGCACGACGATCGGCAAGGACGACCGGCAATGGCTGGTGAGCGCGCTCGGGTTCGAGCTCGACATGGAGCTTGCGCCGCTGCTCGTGTTCTTCCGCTACGACGACGTGCCGGGCGTCATCGGACGCGTCGGCACGCTGTTCGGCGAGGCGGGGGTCAACATCGCGAACATGACCGTCTCGCGCACGCGCCGCGGCGGCCAGGCGCTGATGGCGCTGTCGATCGACACGCCCGCGCCCCCCGAGCTCGTCGAGCAACTGCACGGCGATTTCGAAGACGCGCGTTTCATCTCGCTGCGGTGATGTGGCCGGAGCCGGTCGAGCGGATCGCGTTGTTCCTCCGCGAGTCCGAGGCCGTGGCGCAACTCGAGGAGCTGCCCGAAGGTGTGCGCAGCGCTCCCGGCCCGGCAGCTCGTGCAGAGGCGTTCGACTGCGACGGGCAGACGATCGTCGCGCTCTTTCCCGACGACCGCCACGTCGACCGCGCGCGGCTGGCGCGGCGCGCCGGTTGCAGCGAGCTTCGCCGTTCGCAGGACCGGTCGTTCCCGTATCAAGGAACCCGCGTGCTGGTCGACCGATCGCTGCTCCCACTGCGGCGGATCTGGCTTCCGGCGGGCTCGCCGCGCCATGTCGTCGGGCTCGGGCCGCGCCAGCTGCTGCGCTTGACGCGCGCGGAAACGGGCACATTCCTGCTCGACGATTAGAGGCACCGGTTCCGCGCGCAACTGCGAGATCATCCCGTGAGGGTGATGATCCCGCGCGCGCGAACGCGACACCCTAGTGCTATGCCGACAGAGGTCGAGCGCGATCACGCCGGC
>Ga0114129_10008253_pt1 | contig 14852 bp, 11 predicted proteins | sample RhiMetdeltSRZDD1_FD_80071 | JGI IMG/M metagenome (GOLD analysis project Ga0114129, IMG submission 80071) | Populus rhizosphere microbial communities from Tennessee, USA - Rhizosphere MetaG P. deltoides SRZDD1 (version 2) (version 2) | ecosystem: Host-associated > Plants > Roots > Rhizosphere >...
CAGCTCGACGCGGCAGCGCGGGGTCTCGGCTTTCTGCCCTGGCGCGGCGGCGTCGGCACTTCGGTGCCGGTCCTGAACAAGGACTACGTACCGTTCAATGACCCTATCAACGGCGAGCCCTATCTCGCGGTGCCCGCGCTGCATGCCGATTGGGCGATCATCCATGTCGGCCAAGCCGATATCTACGGCAACGGACAGCATGGCGGCGCTCGCTTCGGCGACCGGTTGCTGTCACGCGCGGCCGAACGGGTCATGCTGACTGCGGAACGCATCGTACCGAACGACGAAATTCGCAAGAATCCATTCAACACCTCCGTGGCCTATGCTGACGCGGTCGTCGAAGCCCCCTACGGCTCGCATCCTTTTGCCAGCCACGGTTTCTATGTCGAGGATGAAGACGCTATCCGGGAATATGTCGCCGCTTCGTTGGCCTACCGGAAGCGGGACATGGAGGCGTGGAATGCGTATCTCGAACGCTGGGTTACTGGCGTCGCCAGCCACAAGGACTATCTGGCGAAGCTTGATGCCGGTCGCATGGCCAGGCTGGCGAATGCGATCCATGCGTGACAGACATGATCCAGAAGTGGTTTCAGAGAACGGTATTGCTTGCAGGAAGATGATGCGCCGTCCCTTTTCACGGGCCTAGAACATCAATATACCAATATGCAAATTTGGCTTGGTACCCGGCGATGACTCGGAAAATTCCAACCACGATCAAGGATCAGGAGCTGGTAGCGCAACGCCGCAGCGAGATTGTCAACGTCGCGACCAGACTGTTCCTCGAGCGCGGCTTCCACAAGACCTCGATTCGCGACATCGCGCGCGCCTGTCCATTCAATCTCGCCAGCCTCTATATGTATGTGACCTCAAAAGAGGACATCTTATTCCTGGTGGCGCAACAGTTGATCGACGAGAAGGCTCGGGCCATGGCTGCGGTCGAGATGCTGGACGACAACCCTGCCGAATCTTTCCGCACCGCCTTGCGATCTTATTGCCGCATTGTCCACGACTACCGGCCACACATCCGCCTGCTTTACCGTGAGTTGGACGTGCTTTCGCCGGAGCGGCGCGAGATCGTGATGGCCTCGCTGTCGACCGTCACTGACGTTTTCGAAAAGATCGTTCGCAACGGTATAAAAAAGGGCGTGTTCGGCGATGTTGAACCAAGGCTTGTCGCACTCAACGCCCTTTTCCTCTGCCATCTGTGGTCGATGCATGCGCGCGCCCTGCGCTCGATCACCCGTGACATCAACGAATTCTTCGATATGCAAAGCAAGATTATGCTGCGGGGCATGCTCACGCGCGAGTCCGTGACCGGCAAGCGCACAGCGACAGTGCGTGGCTAAACTCAATCTCGCAGGCGTGAGACTCTGCACGACAGCGGTGGACCGAAACAAAACGGGTGATGCGCGGCAATTTGCTGCAGCGCTACCATAGAGCGTGCTTGCCGGATCCCTAAGTCTATGATTTGCTAGAACACTGTTATACTAGAACCGTAAATGGAACGATGCAGCCGCTCCACGACGAGGTTGCGAAGCATCACCAGGAACGAACCTGGACGATTTACGGCAAAAGCGTGCCGCAACTATTTATCGAGCGGGTTGCCGCACACCCGGAAGCAGTGGCGCTGCGATACAAGGATTTCGGGCTTTACCAGGAAGTCAGCTGGCGCAAATACCGCGAGGACGTCGAGGCTTTCGCTCTCGGCCTGATCGCGGCGGGCATCGAGCCGGGTGACCGCATCGCCATCATGGGCGACCCCTGTTACGAATATTTCGTTGCGGACCTGGCCGGTCTGTGCGTCGGCGCCATTAGCTACGGAATCTACACGACCTGCTCGCCGACTGAAGTGCGCCACCAGCTCGAGAATGCCGGCGCCCGACTGTTCGTCGCGGAAAACCAAGAATATGTCGACAAGGTTCTCGAGCTTGAGAACCTGACGACTGATTTGCGCAAGATCATTGTCGCGGACATGCGCGCGATGTTTCTCTACCGCGATGAACGCATCGTGTCCTTCGAAGTGGTGAAAGAACTCGGGAACGAACTTCATAGGAAGCAGCCGAAATTGTTTGAGCAGCGTATAGCCGCGGTTAAGCCGGATGACGTCGCCGTGTTCGTCTACACATCGGGAACGACCGGCGCACCGAAGGCGGCGATGATCACCCATCGCGATCTGATGGTCGGCATGGTCAACACCTATCTGCAGGGCTTTCCTGAACTGGAACGCGGGCCGCAACAGGTGATCACGCATCTTCCGCTCGCGCACCTGGTCGAGCGTTCCATGAGCCTGTGTTTGATGCTGATCGCCGATGTCACTCCGCATATCGGCGAGGAAGTCGATAATCTACGTGAGACACTGGCTGAGGTTGAGCCAACCTTCTTCCACGCTGTGCCGCGCGTATGGGAAAAAATTGCATCCCAGATTCAGGTCAATATCGATCGCGCCGATGCGTTCAAACGACTGAACTACCGCGTTGGCATGGCGGTCGCGCGTCGTCATGTGAAATATGTGTGGGCACACAAACGGCCGCCATTCTGGCTTTCCGGCGCCTATGCACTCGCGCGTCATCTCGTGTTCAAACCCATGCTGATGAAGGTTGGGCTGCACAAGCTGGGCGCCGCGCTTACGGCGGGTGCGCCGATCCCGCCTACCGTGCAGGCGGTATGGCAGATGTGGGGCGTCAACCTCCGCAATCTCTATGGCATAACTGAGCACACGCTGGTGCTGTGCCAGACCGATCCGTTCCAAGAGCCCGGTGATGCCGGCGTGCCGCTATTCCCCAAGGAAGTGCAACTTGGTCCTGATGGCGAGATTCTGGTGCGCGGGCCGGGAATGTTCGCCGGCTACTGGCAGAACGAGGAAGCGACCCGGCAGGCAATCCAGGACGGCTGGTTTCACACCGGTGACGTCGCCAAAAAAATGTCCAACGGCCATTTCCGCATCATCGATCGCAAGAAAGACATCATGGTTACTAGCGGCGGAAAGAACATTTCGCCGAGCGAGATCGAGAACCTGCTCAAGGGAAGCTCGTACATCAGCGAGGCAGTGCTGTTCGCCGACGGTCGAAAATTTCCCAGCGCGCTGATCGAGATTGATTTTGACACGGTGTCCGACTGGGCGCGTCAACACGGCATCGTCTACGCTGGATTTACCTCGTTGGCGCAGCATCCGCGCGTCGTCGAACTCATCGGCGCTGAAATCGAGAAGTCCAACGCCCAACTCGCCCGCGTCGAGCAGATCAAGAAATTCAGGATCATTCCGAAGGAGCTTAATCCCGAGGAGGGCGACACGACGCCGACGCGCAAGGTGAAACGCCGGCACATCTACACGATGTTCCAGGATCTGGTCGAAGGAATGTACCGGGACGATCAGGAAGTCCGGGCCGAAAGTGTACAAATCAGCAGGCAGCTCGCAACCGGCTGATAAACGGGAGGAAACAAAATGAGGAAGCAGTTGTTCCGCCGCGGCATAACCGCAGCCGCTATCATTGCCGGTCTCGCGGGTTTCTCCGCGGCGCAGGCGCAGGAAACCTACAAGATCGGGTACATCACCGATCTTTCCGGACCGCTCGCCGGTTCCTATACCCCGACCTGGGAGGGTTTTGAACTTTACATCAAGGCGCTCAATGATCGCGGCGGCATCAACGGCAAAAAAGTGGATGTGATCCTCGATGACGACGGCCTCAAAGCCGACCGCGCTGTCGCCGCCGCCAAGAAACAGACCGAACGCGACCAGGTGGTAGGCATTTTCGGTCTCAGCCTGTCGAGCACTCAAGGCCCGGTTTATGCCGAAATGCGCAAGGCCGGCGTGCCTGTGGTGTCGACATTCAGCGGCATCGGCGATGCTTTGCCGCCGGCGCAGCCTTTCTCCTACAGCACCGGCATCGTGTTCGAGATCGCGGGCGACGCAATCGGCGAGCTCGGCCAGGCCATCAAGAAAGGCGGCAAGGTCGTCGGCATGACCATCGACAGCGTCGGCGGCCGCGCCGCGCTAGCGCACAACAAGAAAGCCGTGGAAGCGGCAGGCGGAACCTGGGATGAAGTAATATTCCCGGTTGCCACCACCGACTTCACCCCCTTCGCGCAGGCTGCCGCCGAGAAAAAACCCGATGTCATCGTCGGCCACTACGGCTCCGGGCAAAATCTCGGTGTCATCCCGGCGCTGCGGCGCTCCGGCTACAACGGCCCGTACGTGGTCGCGTCTTACGGCGTCACCGAGGATACCATCCGTCAGGCGGCGCAACGGGCCGGCAGCGGTGAGAACATCTATTACGTGACGCGTTATTCGTCCTCGTTCGACAAGAATCCGTCGGTGGGCGAAGTGGCCGCCGCGCAGAAGAAGTATGGAACGTCGAAGCCGTTCTCGAGCATGCATGTCACGGGCTGGGCATTGGGCAAATTCACAGAAGCCGCGCTCAAGGGCTGCGGATGGCCGTGCACGCGTGAGAAGCTCGACCAGACGATCCAGACCCTGAAGGTGGACATGGGCGGCTTGACCGGTGGCCCGATCGAAATGTCAGCCACCGACCATTACGGCCCGACTTATTGGCGACTGTACATATGGGATGCCAAGGATAACGTGATGGAGCCCAAGGGCAACTGGATCAAGAAGGGCTCGCAGGGGTTCAAATAAGCCATTCAGGCTCTGAACCGGAGCGGGCGGAGGGCGATCCCTCCGCCTGCTTTTCCGAAGAGGCGGCCTCCCGTGGAATTCATCGCGACCGTCGTCATATTGACCTGCACCTACGCGCTGCTCGCCGCCGGCATCGTCATCCTCTACAAGGCCGGGCGCGTCGTGAACTTCGCCCATGGCGAGATCGCCATCGTCGGCGGGTACGTTTTCTACAGCAGCGGGTTGATGGTCGGCGACTCGCTTTGGTTTGCCATTCTTGGCGCCGTGGCGTTTTCCGTCGTCATGGGTGCTTTCATCTACGCGGCGATGATGCGCCGCGTCGTCGGCGAACCATTCTACGTGGCGATCCTGATCACCGTCGGCATCGCCATCGTGCTGAAATCAGCAATTATCGTCGTCTGGCGTGCCGAACAGGTCACGATCGATGTCGGGGTTGCTCCCGCTGTCAGGCTGGCAGGCGGGGCAACATTGTCATACATGGACCTCGCCAGCATTGTGCTGACGGTTGTCTTTTTCCTCGCGCTCTATCTGTTCTTCACGTTTACGCGGTCGGGCGTGCAGTTTCGCGGCACAGCTGAAAACCCGCTGCTGGCGAGCCAGCGTGGCGTGAATGTCAATTTCGTCCTTTCGCGTGCATGGATCATCGCGGTATCGGCCGCGACCTTGTCCGGCGTTCTGTATGGCGGCCGCGCTTTTCTCGGCACTGCGAGCGTGACGATCGGACTTGCCGGTCTCACTGCCGCTCTGGTGGGCGGGCTCGACAGCCTGCGGGGTGCGGTCGTTGGCGCCTTCATTGTCGCGCTGGCGCAATATCTCACGGTCCGGCTGATCGATTCGGTACTGAGCGAAGCGCTGCCCTTCCTGATCCTGCTCGTGGTGATGAGCATAAGGCCGTGGGGCCTGTTCGGGACAGTCGAAGAACTGGATCGTGTCTAGACCATGGCACGCGCCGGAACGAACCTCCGCACCAGCTACATTGAAGCCAACGAGGTGCTGCGACGTCCGTATCAGAAGTTGCTTATTGCATTCATTGTCGCGTTCGCTTTGCTATTGCCGGCCGGTTCGTCGGATTATTTCCTGCACCTGATCAACAGTTGTTTTCTGGCCGGCATGGGCGCGCTCGGGCTGATGATCCTGACCGGCTTTTGCGGGCAGATCTCGCTCGGCCATGCTGCTTTTCTCGCCATCGGCGCCTTCACCACTGTCATTCTGACGGTGCATCTCAAAATGCCGTTCATCATTGTAGTGCCCGTTGCGGCGGTATCCGGCGCCGTCATCGGATTCATTGTTGGACTGCCGTCGCTGCGCTTTCGCGGCGTCTATCTCGCGATCAGTACGCTCGCGATGCACTACGCCATCATATTCCTGTGCACGACCTATCAGGCCAGGTTCGCTGCGAGCGCCAGCGCGGGCATCACCATTGCCGACCCGGTCATCGGCCCCTTCCGGCTGCGCGGCGAGTTTGCCTGGTATTATGTCCTGCTCACACTGCTCACGGTCGTGACCGTCGGTTGTGTCAACCTGGTGCGCACGCGGCCTGGCCGCGCATGGATGGCCATCCGCGACCGTGACATTGCCGCGGAAGCGCTCGGCATCAACCTGACCCGCTACAAGCTTGCTGCTTTCATGCTTAGTGCAACGCTTGCCTCGGTGTCGGGGAGCCTTGCGGCCTATCACAGCAACGTGGTGACGGTTGAGGGCTACACGCTCGACCTGGCGGTCATCTATGTCGCCATGATCATCGTCGGCGGCATGGGCTCGATTCTCGGAGCCCTCCTCGTCGCGACCTTCATTACGCTGCTGCCGTACGGTATCGACTGGACCTTCGAATTCCTGCCGCGCGTCTGGCGTTTTGGCTCGACCGTGTTCGGCGTCCAGGTCGGTGCGGTCGGCGTCTGCATCATCCTGTTCCTGCTGCTCGAGCCGAAAGGTCTTGCCGAAATATGGCGGCGCATTGAAACCTATTTCGATCGCTGGCCGTTCCGCTACCGGCCGCTCGACACCTCGCGCCGGTGACGCGATGACCGAAACCGCATTACTGCAGGTCCGTCAGCTTGAAGTTGTCTATAACCGGGTCGCGACTGCGATCCAGGGCGTGTCGCTCGATGTGCCCGAGGGTCAAATCGTGGCCCTGGTGGGCACCAACGGGGCAGGCAAAACCACTACGCTACGCGCTATTTCGGGATTTCTTCCGTCTGAGGATGTCGCAATCACGGACGGTACGATTACGCTGCGTGGTGAGCGCATTAATGGGCGCATACCACATCAGCTGGCTCAGGCCGGCATTATCCTGGTGCCGGAACGTGAGAAGGTCTTCGCCACGCTGACCGTGCAGGACAATCTTGCTTTCGCCGCGCGGGAGGGCGGTGCAATCACCATTGAGCGCATCCATGGCTATTTCCCGCGTCTGCGCGAACGCTCGAGCCAGCTCGCTGGTTATCTCAGCGGCGGCGAAAAACAGATGCTTGCGATCGGGATGGCCCTGCTGTGCCGTCCGACCATCCTGCTGATCGATGAATTGTCGCTTGGGCTTGCTCCGATCGCAATCAGGGAGTTGATGGCGCGCCTGCAGCAGATCAGCCGCGAGCTGAGGCTCACGGTGCTCCTGGTCGAGCAGAACGCGAAGGCGGCTCTCTCGATAGCCGATCACGGCTACGTAATGGAAAGCGGCCGCGTGGTTTTCTCCGGCAGAGCCTCCGAGCTGTTGTCACATCCGGACGTGCGCGAGTTTTATCTAGGCGGCGCAGGGCAGGGCGAGAACAAGAGCTATCGCGATATCAAACAGTATCGTCGCAAACGCCGGTGGTGGGGCTGATGGCGCTCGCGATTCAGGAACTCAAGTTGAAATTCGGTGGGCTGACCGCGCTCAACGGTGTCTCCCTTGGCGCCAACGACGGCGAGCTTTTGGCAATCGTCGGACCGAACGGTGCCGGCAAAACCGCGCTCTTGAATTGCATCAACGGTGTCTACCGCCCAAGCGCCGGCCATATTTTGCTTGACGGGCACGATCTCACCACCGTACCGGTGGACAAAATCGCCCTAGCCCGCGTCGGTCGCGCTTTCCAGCACGCTGAGCTGTTCCCGCACATGACGGTCACGGAGAATCTGCTGGTCGGGCGCCATCTGCTGATGCGCACCGGCGTCTTCTCCGGTGCACTGTACTTCTGGCGTGCGCGGCACGAGGAAATGCAGGAGAGGAAGATGGTTGAGCATATCATCGACTTCTTCGAGCTCTATCGTTACCGCGACGTACCGGCAGGCGACTTGCCCTATGGGGTGCAGAAAATGGTGGGTGTTGCCCGGGCGCTTGCGCTTAACCCCAAACTTTTGCTGCTCGACGAACCTTCCACCGGGTTGATGCGCGAGGAGAAGGAGAATTTCGCCCGCTATCTACTGCGCATCCGGCATGAGCTAAAGCTCACCGTGCTGTGGGTCGAGCACGACATGCAGATGGTGACCGATCTGGCCGACCGCATTGTCGTGCTCAACTACGGAGAAGTGATCGCCGACGGCGCGCCAGAAAACGTGAGGCACATGCCGAAGGTAATTGAAGCTTATCTTGGTGCGGAGTAGGCCAAAAATATCACGCCGGAGAACGGGATAATTTATCGTGCCAACGGTGCCACGCCATCTGGTTGAGAGAGAGCGTATCGGATTTCACACAGGCATCGAGCCCGGGGATGCTGCCACTCTTATTATTATCGACCAAGCACACGACGAACCGAAAGTCCTGCTTGGTCGGCGTCACGCGCGTCATGTATTCCTCCCGGGGAAGTTCGTCTTTCCAGGCGGGCGCGTCGATGCCGCCGACCGTGACATGCAAGCGGTTGCCCCGATCGCTCGCGATACCGAAAGAAAATTGTTGGCCAATACAAGATTTCAGAGCGGCAAAGACGCCCAGGCCGTCGCACTCGCGGCCATTCGTGAAACCTTTGAGGAAACCGGTCTCGTGATCGGCGCCAGGAATCCGACGGCGGAAAGTGAGGCACCAGGTCCGTGGTTTAAATTCGTGCAGACGGGATTTTTTCCCGACCCATCGTTGCTGAAGTTCATTGCGCGGGCGATAACGCCGCCCGGATTCCCAAGGCGGTTTGACGCACGCTTCTTTTGCGTCGATAGAAGTGCGGTCGCATATCAGCTCGAAAATGTCGTTCACGCCGATGCGGAACTTATCGAGCTGGCATGGCTGCCGATCTCGGCCGCAAAACGACTCGATCTTCCCATCATAACCAGGCTGGTGATTGAGGAATTGCGAGCATTGTTACGTGAAGGCTTAAAACCTGATCATCCCGTGCCGTTCTTTGTCACCCGGGACGGGGATTTCACGCGTGATCTGATCTGATCGGATGATGTTTCCATAATGCGTGAGCGGGCATGCCATCGCGGAAATCAACCTGGGGGCGACGATCTCCGGGTCATCGCCGCTGCGCCAGCAGGTGATGACGGATTAGCGGATATTCCGTTCGTCCCCGCGAAAGCAGGGACCCAGAGCAATCAATTGCAAATCTATAAGCTGACTCTGGATTCCCGCTTGCGCGGGAATGAACGGAGTATGTCCGCATCTGTCTCTCCCGTTCGTCCCCGCGAACGGGGGACCCAGGTCAGCTAGCCGAAGCTTCGTGGCGTTATCTGGATTCCCGCTTGCGCGGGAATGAACGGAGTGCGGCCGCTTGCGCGGGGGGTGAACGGAATGTGCTCGACTACTGCGCCGACGCCTGTCGATCCTCTTCGCGCAACTTGAAGCGCTGAATCTTTCCCGTCGCGGTGCGCGGCAAGGTAGTGCGCAGCTCGATCCAGCGCGGAAATTTCCACGGTCCCGCCTTGTCCTTGACGTGCACCTTCAGCGTCTCGAGCAGACCGTCGTCGGCCTTGTAGCCGTTCCTGAGCACGATGAAGGCCTTCGGCTTGATCAGCCCGTCGGCATCTTCCTTGCCGATGACGGCGGCTTCCAGCACCGCCTCGTGCGAAACCAGCGCCGCCTCGACATCGAACGGCGACACCCACATGCCGCTCACCTTGAACATGTCGTCGGTGCGCCCGCAGTAATAGTAGTAGCCGTCGGCATCGCGGCGATACTTGTCGCCGGTGTGCGTCCACTCGCCGGCAAAGGTGCGGCGGCTCTTGGCGCGCTGGTTCCAGTAGCCTTCGCCGGCCGAGGGGCCCCGCACGATCAGTTCGCCGATCTCGCCGTCGCCGACCTCGCGCCCGTGCTCGTCGACGATCCGCGCGTCGTAGCCGGGGACTGGCTTGCCGGTCGAACCGTAACGAATGTCGCCGGGGCGGTTGGAGAGGAAAGTGTTGAGCATCTCGGTCGAGCCGAGACCGTCGAGCACGTCGACGCCCACCACGCTGCGCCAGCGCTCGCCGATATGCGCCGGCAGCGCTTCGCCCGCCGATACGCAGATGCGCAGCCGGTCGGAGCCGGCGCCCTCGCAAATCTCCTGGTGGGAGAGCAGCGCGGTGTAGAGTGACGGCACGCCATAGAAAATCGTCACGCGATTGCGCCGCAGGGTGTCGAACACGCCTTCCGGCGATGGACGATGCGGCCACAGCGCGGCGGTGGCGCCGACCGACAGGGGGAAGGTCATCGCGTTGCCGAGCCCATAGGCGAAGAACAGCTTGGACGCCGAATGCACCACGTCATCCTCGCGAATGCCGAGGATGCCCTGGCCGAACAGATTCGCGGTCGCCATCAGGTTGGAATGACAGTGCTTGACGCCCTTGGGATCGCCGGTCGAGCCCGAGGTGTAGAGCCAGAATGCGACTTCGTCGGAGAGGGTATCGGCGGTGAAGGGTTTTGTGTCGGCGCTCGCGATAAGTCTTTCGAACTGGTGCACGGCCTCTCCACCGTCATGCCCGGCTTTGTGCTGGGCGTCTTGCGGCGTGGCACCTTTGAAAGACGTGGATGGCCGGGACTTCAAGCGCGAAGACGGCGCTTCGCGCCTTTCGCCCGGCCATGACGATGCTGGGTCGCGGTTACCAACGACGATCACCTCCGGGCGGCGCGGCTGCTTGTCGAGGATCGGAGCGATCGCCTCCGCCAGCGCGGCATCGACGACAAGCACCCGCGCCCGGCAATCGGCGAGGATGTAGGCGTATTGCGGCACCGGCAGATACGTGTTGAGCGGGATCGCGACCGCGCCTGAGCGGATGGTGCCCCAGAACGCCACCGGATAGTCGACCGTGTCGTTCATAAGCAGCGCGACGCGTTGCTCGTGCTCGACACCCAGCTCGCGCAATACATTGGCGAAACGAATGCTGCGCGTCTGCAGGTCGCCGTAAGTGAGCGAGCGCTCGGGATCGACGAAGGCGATCTTGTCGGCAAGCCCGCGCGCCACATTGGCGTCGACGAAATCGGTCACGGCGTTATAGGGGCGGCGCTCGCTGAATTCGTCGTTCACGCCGGCTCCCCCCGTGTCAGCCTTCGAACAATCGCGACAGCAACCGCCGCGCCAGCACGCCGGCGACGCGCCGGCGGTAGTGGCCGGGCGTGAACGTCGTCTTCATCGGCATGATCTGGTTGCGCACCAGGGCGTCGAGGCCCTTGAACACGCGCTCGTCGAGCGTCCCGCCACAGAGCTCGGCAGTGCCGGCGAGCAGCACCGGGCGCGGGTTGGTGCCGGTGAAGGCGATGCGAAGGTCGGTGAGCCTTCCGTCGTCTTTCCGCAGCGCGACTGCAACACTCGCGACCGGATACTCGATCGAGCGGCGAATACGGATCTTGTCATAGGCCGAGCGTAGGCCCGGGATGTTCTTCGCGCGCACGGCGGTGACGATCTCGCCGAGCCGCAGCGAGAGATAGAACTTGCCGTCGCCCTGCGTTTCCGTCACCGGCACATCCTGGCGCGCGAAGCCGATGTAGAGCTTCTCGAGCGGGATGGTCCGGCGGCCCTGCGGGCCCGCGATATCCACCTCGGCGCCGAGCGTGAGCAGCGCGGGCGCGAGATCTCCGGCGAAAGTGGCGAAGCAGACGCCGCGGCTTTTCGGCGCCACGTGGCAGATGGTGCCGGTGGTCTTCAGGCAATGATTGTTGGCGTCACGCCACCATTCGCTCTGATTGTAGAAGATGCAGCGGGTGTCGATGCAGAGGTTGCCGCCGACCGTGCCCATGTTGCGGTGGGTCGGCCCGGCGATGTGCGCCGCGGCCTGCGCGAGCACGGGATAATGCCGCTTGATCGCAGGATGCTCGGCGATCTCGCTCAGCCGGACCGATGCACCCAGTTCAAGACTTTTCTCGTCGGCTTTGATGGCGTGCAATTCCTGCACGCGATTCATGTCAATCAGGACTTTCGGCGCGACGATCCCGCGGCGGATGTTCACCACGAGATCGGTGCCGCCGCCGAGCGGCATGCTGCCGGGATTGGCCGCGCGCGCCGCGATGACCTCATCGAGGGTCTTCGGGTTGAGCACGCGGAAATCGGGCAGGGCGTCCATTAGTGACCACCGCTGCAAGAAATCCGTTCATTCCCGCACAAGCAGAAATCCAGACTGGGTCCCCGCCTGCGCGGGGACGAACGGGTAGCAGGATGACAACTTCGCGTCATCACCCGCCACCGTTTTTGTTCGTAGACTTTTCAAAGGCCCGCTTCCGCTTCTCGATCGCCTCGAACACGCGGTCGGGCGTCACGGGCAGATCGTTGAAGCGAATGCCGATCGCATCGGCGATCGCATTGGTCAACGCGGGCAAAAATGCCGCGAGCGAGCCTTCGCCCGCTTCCTTGGCGCCAAACGGCCCATGCGGATCATTGCTCTCGACGATGCCGACCTCGATCGGCGGGGAATCTTGGATGGTCGGCACGCGATAATCGAGCATGTTGGCGGTGACCATCAGGCCGTCGTGGTAGGCGGCCTCCTCGCTCATGGCCTGGCCCATGCCCATCCACACCGAGCCCTGCACCTGTCCCTCGACCGTCAGCCGGTTGAGCGCCTTGCCACAGTCGTGCGCCACCCAGACCTTGTCGACGGTGACCACGCCGGTCTCCTCGTCGACGCTCACCTCCACGACCTGCGCGGAATAGCTGTAGCCCATGGTGCCGCCGATGGCCGCGCCGCGATATTTCTTGCCGCCGTGCGACTCGGGGATGGTCGAGTAGTTGCCGGTGACGGTGATGGTCCCGCTGTCCTTCAACGCCTCAGTCACCACTTCCTCGAAAGTCGCGCCCTTGTCCTGCGCGCCGGCGCGATAGACCTCGCCGAGGCATTCAATGTCCTCGGGCCGCGCTTCGAGCTTGCGGGCGGCGGCTTTGACCAGCACCGCCTTAAGATTGCGCGCAGCTTCAAGCGCGGCATTGCCGACCATGAAGGTCACGCGCGAGGAGTAGGAGCCATTGTCCTTCGGCACGACCTCGCTGTCGCCGGTGACAACGCGCACGCGCGACAGATCCAGGCCGAGCACTTCAGCGACCGTCTGCGCGAGGATTGTCGTCGAGCCTTGCCCGATATCGGCGGCGCCCGAGAGCACGACGATCGAGCCGTCGAAATCGAGCTTGATCTTCACGGTGGCATGCGGCTCGCCGGTCCAGTTCACCGGCTTTGACGCGCCGGAAATGTAGTGCGAGCAGGCCATGCCAAGCCCTTTGCGCAGACCCTTGCCATTGCCGAGCTTGCCCTTGCGTTTGCTCCAGCCGCTTTCGCGCTCGACCCAGTCGAGACATTCGGGCAGGCCGTAGCTGTTGATCATCAGGTCGTTGTCGGTGAATGTCGGCGCGTTCAAAAGATTTGCGCGGCGCACGGCGAAGGGATCGATGCCGAGCTCAACCGCCATCTGGTCGAGCAGGCTCTCAAAAGCGAAGCGGATGTCCACCGTGCCGTGGCCGCGGAAGGCGCCGCAGGGCGGCGTATTGGTGAGCACGCGCCGCCCGACATATTTCACGTTATGTAGGTCGTAGATCGCGTAAAGCATCGAGCCAGAATAAAGAATGGTGACGATGCCGTAGCCTGAATGCGCGCCGCCGCGCTGGTCGCACTCACACTCGACCGCGGTGATGCGGCCGTCCTTGCGTATGCCGATCTTGAGCCTGATGTCGGTCTCCGGCCGGCCGCGATGGGTGATGAAGGTCTCCTCGCGCGTCGTGACCATGCGCACGCTGGCGTTGGCCTTGCGTGCGAGCAGCGCGGCGATGAGCTCGATGTTGAGGGCTTCGGTGCGGCAGCCGAAGCCGCCGCCGACATGCGGCTTGATCACCCGGATGCGCGACATGTCCATGTCGAGAATCTGTGCCAGCATCAGGTGCACGTAGTAGGGCACCTGAGTCGAGGCATGCACGGTCATGCGGTCACGTACCGCGTCATATGCGGCGAGCGCTGCGTGCATCTCCATCTGGTTCTGGCAGACTTCCGCGCAGTTGTAGATGCCTTCGCCGACGAGATCGGCGTCCGCGAAGCCCTGCGCGGTCGAGCCGAGCTCAAACAGCACGTCGCGCTCAATGTTGCCCGGCTTCTTCTCATGCAGGAGCGTCGCGCCGGGCGAGAGCGCATCCTTCGCGGTGTAATAAGCCGGCAATTCGCGCACCGCGAACCTGATGCGGCGGATCGCCTCGCGGGCGCTTGCGTCATCCAGCGCGGCAACGGCGGCGACCGGCTCACCGCGATAGCGGACCTTGTCGCGCGCGAGCGGATGCTCGCTGCGCGCGATCGGCAGCACCCCGAAGGTCTTGTCGCAATCGGCGCCCGTCACGATCGCCATCACGCCGGGCACCTTCCACGCTTCCGACACATCCACGTTGACGATCTCGCCGTGCGAATAGGGGCTGCGATAGATGCGCCCGGCGAGCTGGCCGGGCTGCACGATGTCGGCGGTGTATTTCGCGCGGCCGGACACTTTTTCCGGACCGTCGATCATCGGCACGTAGGAGCCGATATTGCGCGCGGGTATCGGCTTGTTCATGGGGACTTCCCAGCATTCCGTTCATTCCCGCGAAAGTTGGAATCCAGAAAATCAAAACTGGGTCCCCACTTTCGCGGGGACGAACGGAGCTTTTGCATCACGGCGCGACCCCCTGCTTGCCGAGTGCCACTGCATACTTCACCGCCTCGATGATCTTCACGTAACCGGTGCAGCGGCAGATATTACTGCCGAGCGCCTCAAGGATTTCCGCGTCGCTCGGATTAGGGTTTTTCCGCAGCAGCCCCGCCGAGGCCATGATGAAGCCCGGCGTGCAGTAGCCGCACTGCGAACCGAGCTTCTCGTGGAATCCGCGCTGCACGGCGGACAGCTGTC
>Ga0114129_10008255_pt1 | contig 14850 bp, 14 predicted proteins | sample RhiMetdeltSRZDD1_FD_80071 | JGI IMG/M metagenome (GOLD analysis project Ga0114129, IMG submission 80071) | Populus rhizosphere microbial communities from Tennessee, USA - Rhizosphere MetaG P. deltoides SRZDD1 (version 2) (version 2) | ecosystem: Host-associated > Plants > Roots > Rhizosphere >...
AGACCCTCGGCCGTGGCCCAGGAGGACACGGCTAGCCCCAGGCCACGTCTCTGATCTCCGGGAGCTCGGCCGCCAGGACGCGCCAGAAGCGGCCGCCGTCGCCCGAGACGTGGAGGCGGTTGCGGGAGCCGTAGAGAACGTGGTCCGGGTTCTCGCCGAGGGCGACTGCGCGGCCCGGTGGGAGGCCCGCGCCGCGCTCGGTCCACGTTTGCCCACCGTCGTGGGAGACGAGAAGGGGTGGCCGCCGGTCGACGAGCACGATGATCGTCGAGCCCACGGCGTCCACGTCGAGGACGCGCCCGGCCGCCCACGACGGCGCGAGGTCGAGTGGGCGCTCGCGCTCGACGGCGGCTCCGGGCTGGTGCCCGGCGAGCATGTCCTCCTCCGCGGTGGCGCCGACCTCGACGAGGTACGTGCCGTCGTCGCAGCCGGCCAGGACGATCAGCGGCGCCACTTGCCGAGCATGGCGCTCACGGCGCCGTTGGCCAGCCGCGCCGCGGACACGGGCGAGTGCCTCCGTCGGCGGTAGGCGAGGTAGGAGGTCGTCCACGAGTCGCCCGCGCCGGTCGGGTCGATGCCCTCGAGCGGGATGGTGGGCACGTGCTCGGCGAGCCCGTCGGCGAAGACGACCGCGCCCGTCGGCCCGAGCGTGACCACGACCTCCCTGACCCCGAGCGACCTGAGGTCGGCCTCGTCGAGCTCGAGCCCGAGCGCCTCCAGCTCGTCGTGGGCCAGCTTGAGGATGCTCACGTGCTCGAGCACCTCCGGGTCGTAGTCCGCGTCGAGGACGAGCTCCCCGACCTGCGCCCGCCGGACGAGCCCCTGCCCGTCGAGCGAGATCACGTGGGCGCGGGCGAGCGCCGCGAGCGTCTCGGCCGGGAAGTCGTCCCGCGTGAGGGCGCCGGCGTGCACCCAGTCGGCGTTGGCGAGCGCCCGTGACAACCAGGCGCTCACGTCCTGCGGGGTGAACGGCTCGCCGAGCTGGTCGATCTCCATGTGGCGCGAGTTGCCGTCGTTCTCGATACGGAAGCCGATCGTCTGCTCGGCATGCTGCGCGACGACCGGAACGCCGAGCGCGCTCAGCCTCGCGCGGTCCTCGTCGGCGACCTTGGTGGCCAGCACGGCCGGGCCTCCGAGCAGGCGCAGCGCACGCGCGGCGTACACGGGCACGCCGCCGAGGCGGGGAATACCGCCGTCAACGCGATCCAGCGAGACGAGCCCGACGACGCCCAAGTGGCGCATGCGCGGAGCGTACGCCTGCATACAGGGCGAAGGCGAGCGCGAATGCGGGCAGCGACGCCCCGATCGTGACCTCGCCGGCGCCCGGGATCCGCGCGACCTGATCGACCCACCACGCCGGGCCGATCGGGTGAATCCACTGGAAGAGCGCGAATCCCGCCGCCCAGGCCGCTATGCCGCTCCAGCGCACGTCGACCGGTCGTCCCGGGCCGAGCAGGAAGTCGGCGGCGAGCACGCCGAAGAGCGGGACGAAGAAGGAGCCGAGCAGAAGCAGGAACGTCTCGTAGGCGAGGATGTCGACGACGCCCGCGCCCAGGGTTGCGACGCCGGCGACGAGGACGACAAGTAGGCGCTGCGAGGCCCACGGGACGAGGTTCTGGATCGAGACGGCGGCCGAGTAGACGTTCGCGAACGGCTCGTCGGCCTCGTCCACGGTCAGCGCGAGGAGCGCGAACGCGCTGGCGGCGCCGCCCGCGGCGATCGCCGTGAAGATCGCGCTCGGCTCGGCGAGGCCGCGGGAAAGCGCCAGCAGCACGCCGAGCGCGTACAGGAGGACGAGCGGGACGAAGTAGCCGGCCGCCGTCCCCCAGAAGGCCGCGCGCCGGCTGCGCGAGAAGCGCGTGTAGTCGGCGGCGAGCGGGAGCCACGACGCCGCCATGGCGATCGTGAGGTCGACGCCCTGCCAGAACGTGATCCCGCCCTCGCCGGAGGCCGACCAGAGCCCGCCGACATCCGCTCCGTCCAGCGCCCACCATACGAGGTAGGCGAGCGAAGCGGCGACCGCCCAGACGGCGAACCGCCGCACGTACCGGCGCACGAACGAGATCGGGCCGGCGAGCGCGAGCCAGGCGGTCAGCGCGCCGAAGGCGAGCACCCAGGCCCAGCGCGCCTCGAAGCCGAAGAGCTGGTCGGTGAGCGCGCTCGCCGCGAGCGACATGACGTAGAGCTCGAAGACCGCCCAACCGAGGTTCTGGGCCACGTTGAGGCCCGTCGGCGCGTAGGACCCCCGGCGGCCGAGCGGGTCGCGCATCAGCACCATCCCGGGCACCCGGCGCTCGAAGCCGATCAGGCCGGCCAGGCCGAGCAGTGCCGTTCCCAGCACGGCCCCGGCAACCGTGGCGAGGAGCGCGCGCTGCAGCCCGAGCCCTGCCAGGAACGTCCCGGTGAAGAGGACGAGCAGGCTGACGCCGAGGTTGCCCCACAAGAGCCCGACGTCCAGGAGCGAGAGCGTGCGCAGCCGGTCGGGGACGGGTGTGATCCCCCACGAGCGCTCGGACGGTTCCATCCTGCCTCCCTTCGCCGGCATTACCCGGAGCAGGTTCGGCGGGTCGGGGCTCTCAAGCCCCCTCTCAGCCGCTAGGAAGCGGCTCCCCGGTCTCTACGCGGCGATCTTACCGACTAGGCGCTCGATCCCCTCGACGGCGCCGACGAGGGCGCTCTCGTCGAAGAGATAGGGGACGGCGTTGGAGATCTCGTGCGCGGGCCCGTCGAGCGAATCGGACCCGGAGGCGCCGTTGAGCGCGTAGCGGACGGGGATCTCGTGGCAGACGACGAGGACGGCGCCGTGCGTCGACTCGAGCAGCGCACGGAACGCGGCGGCGTAGCGGCGCGCCGCGTCGTCGAGGCTCTCGCCGCCCGGGAACGGCTCGCTGCGCTCGTGGCCGTGCTTCCACGCGCGGTACGTCTCGAGCGGCTCGCCCTCCAGGTCGCCGATGTCGATGTCGTCGAGGAGCGGCTCCACGACCAGCGGCACGTCCACGCGCTCGCCGAGGGCGATCTCGGCCGTTTCGCGCGTGCGCGGGAAGCGCGTGTGCACGCACGCGTCGAGCGTGATGTTCGCGACCTGCTCGGCCAGGCGGCGGGCCTCCTCCTGGCCCCGGTCGGTGAGCGGCACCTCGCGCGTGGGGTCGCCGTTCACGCGGCGCTCGACGTTCAGCACCGACTCCCCGTGCCTGGCGAGGACGAAGAGCCGCACGACTAGACGACGAAGCGCTCTTCGCGGCCCGCGCCGCTCGCGAAGCGCTCCAGCGAGAGCGGGGAGAGGTCGAGAGTCGGCTCCGCGCCGATGATGAGCTCGGCCAGGTGCTCGCCGACCGCCGGCGCCTGCTGGAAGCCGTGCCCTGAGAAGCCGGTGGCATAGAGGAAGCGCCGCGGTTGCGTCGCCTCGCCCACGATCGCGTTGTGGTCGGGGCTCATCTCGTAGTACCCCCACCAGGACGACTGGATGGGAAGCTCGGCGAGCACGGGAAGCCTCCGCGTCCCGTGGCTGGCCACCCCTTCGATCGTCGGCTCGCGGCCGCCGAAGACGAGCCCCTGGCCCTCGCGGTGGAAGTAGAAGCCGGTCGAGAAGTCGATCGTGAACGGGAACCGCTCGGGGAGGTCGCCGTCCTCGGGCGTGAAGTGCATCCAGCGGGCCTCGCCGCGCACGGGGATGTCCAGGCCGGCGAGGTTGCCCACGTCCCGCGACCACACGCCTGCCGTGCAGATGACCGTGTCCGTGCGGATGCGGCCGGCCGAGGTCTCGACGCTGACGATCTTGTCGCCGAGCACTGCGATCCGCTCGAGCGACGTCGCCTGCATGATCCGGACGCCCTGGGTGGCCGCGACGCCGGCGTATGCCTGGACGACGTCCTCGGGCGTCGCGTGGCCGTCGAGCGGGCAGAAGCTCGCCGCGACGATGTCGGAGATCTCGAGCCCCGGCACCATCTCGGCAGCCTGCTGGGGCGAGATGAGCTGCGAGGGCACGCCGAGCGTCTGCTGGAGCGCCAAGGCCTGCTGGAAGAGCTCGACGTCCGACTCGCGGTCGAGCAGGAAGAGGTAGCCGTCGCGCTTGTAGCCGATCCCGCTCACGCGCTCGAGTGCCTGCAGCTCGGCCATGGAGCGCAGCGCGATCCTGACGTTCAGCTCGTCCGCGAACTGCGCGCGGATGCCGCCCGCGGACTTGCTCGTCGACCCGCTCGCCAGCGACTCCTTCTCCAGGAGCACGACGTCGGTGACCCCGTGCTTGGCGAGGTGGTAGGCGACGCTCGTCCCCATGGCGCCGCCGCCCACGATCACGACGTCTGCAGACTCTGGCATCCGCACGAGGCTATCTCGTCATGCGGCTGCGCGGGGCCTCTCCGGCCGCGCATCTGCGAGGATTCCTTCGTGAACGAGGCCACTGCTTCCGAGCCGTTCGGGCTGACGCCCGAGCAGCGCGAGATCCGGGACGTCTGCCGGGAATTCGCCGATCGCGAGATCCGGCCGATCTCGGCCGCGGTCGACGAGGCGGACGTCGAGACGCCCTGGGAGGTCTGGTACAAGGCCGCCGCGCTCGGCCTCACCTCGTTCATGCTCCCCGAGGAGGTCGGCGGCGGCGGGATGACCGACTGCCTGACCGGCTGCATCGTTCAGGAGGAGCTGTGCTGCGGCTGCGCCGGGATCGGCAACCTCATCACCTCCGGCGGTTTCTTCGCCGAGCCCATTGTCGAGCTCGGGAGCGAGGAGCAGCAGCGCCGCTGGCTCGAGCCGATCGCCGGCGATCGCCCGCCGCTGACCGCGCTCTGCACGACCGAGCCGGGCTCGGGCTCCGACGCCGCGTCGATCACGACCACGGCCACGAGGGACGGGGACGGCTACCGCCTCCGCGGCCAGAAGACCTGGATCTCGAACGGCGGCCTCGCCGAGTTCTACGTCGTCTTCGCCACCGTCGAGCCGGGCTCGCGCTCGCGGGGCATCACCGCCTTCGTGGTCGAGAAGGGCGACCCCGGGATCACGTTCGGCGAGCCGATGCGGAAGATGGGCCAGCGCGCGATCGTGAACACGGAGATGTTCCTCGAGGACGCGGAGCTGCCCGAGGACAGGCGGCTCGGGGACGAGGGGCAGGGCTTCTACGGGCTCATGCGCACGTTCGACCGCTCGCGGATCACGCTCGGCGCCTCGGCGACGGGGATCGCTCGGGCGGCCCTCGAGTACTCGGTCGAGTACGCAAAGTCGCGCGAGCAGTTCGGGAAGCCGATCGCGGAGCATCAGGCCGTCGCCTTCCGCCTCGCGGACATGGCGACGAGGGTCGATGCCGCGCGCCTGCTCGTGCACCGCGCCGCGCGCAAGATCGACGCGGGCGAGAGCGTGCCGATGGAGGCCGCGATGGCGAAGCTCTACGCCTCCGAGACGGCCATGTGGTGCACGTGGGCCGCCGTGCAGACGCTCGGCGGCTGGGGCTACTCGCGCGAGTACCCGGTAGAGAAGTGGATGCGCGACGCCAAGCTCGAGGAGATCGAGGAAGGCACGTCCGACATCCAGCGGCTGATCATCTCGCGGAACCTGTTGAAGTGACCCGGGATCTGTCGGCCCTCTTCGACCCTCGCTCGGTCGCCGTCGTCGGTGCCTCGAACGTCCCCGGGAAGTGGGGGTTCTGGCTCGCACGGGGTGCCATCAAGGGTGAGGACCGCCGCTCGGTCTTCCTCGTCAACCGCAAGGGCGGCGAGATCCTGGGCCGCCAGGCGCACACGTCCGTCTCGGATCTCCCCGAGCCGCCGGAGCTGGTCGTCATCACCGTGCCCGCCGCCGGCGTCGAAGAGGCTGTCGACGACTCGCTCGAGGCAGGCGCCAAGGGCATCGTCCTTATCAGCGCCGGGCTGGGTGAGATGGGCGAAGAGGGAGCCGCGCGCGAGCGCGCGATCGTCGAGCGCGTGCGAGCCGCGGGCGCCGTCCTCATCGGCCCCAACTGCCTCGGCATCCACGACTCGGGCGCGCAGCTCGAGCTCTGCTCGGAGGAGCTCGAGTCGGGCTCGATCGGGCTCATCTCGCAGAGCGGCAACCTCGCGCTCGAGATCGGGATGGTCGGCGCCGAGTTCAGGCTCGGGTTCTCCCGCTTCGTCTCCCTCGGGAACCAGGCGGACGTGCAGGCCGCCGAGCTGATCGCATCCTTTGCCGAGCACGAGCCGACGCAGCTGATCGCGGTGTACCTGGAGGACTTCCGCGACGGGCGCGAGTTCGCGCGCGCCGGCAAGGCTGCGGTCGAGGCGGGAACGCCGGTCGTGCTCCTTGCCGGAGGCGCGACCGAGGCCAGCGCCCGGGCGGCGCGTTCGCATACGGGCGCGCTGGCCAGCGACCTGGCGTCGATCCGCGCGGCCTGCCTCGGCGCCGGGATCGAGCTCGTCACGTCGCCCAAGGAGGTCGTCGACGTGGCCATGGGGCTGCTCTCCCACCGTCGGCCGAAGGGCCGGCGCATCGGCATGGCCGCGGACGGCGGCGGGCACACCGTCGTCGCCTCCGACCTGGTCATCATGGAGGGCCTCGAGCTCCCCGAGCTCTCGGACGCGACGCAGGCCGAGCTCGCGGCGGCGCTGCCGCCGACCGCGACCCTCGTCAACCCCGTCGACTTCGCGGGCGGAGGCGAGCAGGACATCAGGAGCTTCGAGCGCGTCATCGGCTCGCTCCTGCGCTCCGGCGAGGTCGACACGGTGATCCTCACGGGCTACTTCGGCGGCTACTCGCAGTACTCGGACGAGTTCGAGGAGAACGAGAAGGCGTCGGCTGTCGGCATGGCGCGGGCGGCGGACGAGACCGGCGTGCCGTTCCTCGCGCACACGATGTACTGGCGCTCCGGGCCGGCGCAGGCGCTGCGCGACAACGGCGTCCCCGTCTACCGGGATGTCGAGGCCGCCGTCGGCGTAGCCTCCCGCCTCGCGCGCCGGACGCCGGAGGCACTCCGCGAGGTGCCCGGCTTGCCGGAGCCCGCAGCGCCTCTCGACGGCGAGCAGGACTACTACGCGTCACGCGAGGCCCTGTCCGCCGCAGGCATCCCCTTCGCCGCCGCCCGACGCGTGGCTGACGCCGAGGAAGCCGTCGCCGTCGCGGCGGAGATCGGCTACCCGGTCGTGCTCAAGGCGCTCGGCGAGCTGCACAAGTCCGACTCGGGCGGCGTCGCTGTCGGGCTCCGCGATCCGCGCGAGCTCAACGAGGCGCTCGAGCGGATGCATGCGGCGCTCGACCCGCCCTCGTACTCGGTCGAGGAAATGGCGCCGCTCTCCAAGGGGCTCGAGCTGATCGTCGGCGCCAAGCGGGACCCGCGCTTCGGGCCGGTGCTGCTCGTCGGCGCGGGCGGGCTCTACGCGGAGATCGTCAAGGACGTGGCGGTCGCACTCGCTCCGGTCACCGAGGCCGCAGCGGAGGCCCTCCTTCGCTCGCTGCGCGTGGCGCCGCTCCTCCAGGGGGCGCGCGGCCGGCCCGCGGTTGACGTCGGCGCTGCCGCTGCTGCCGCCGCCGCGCTCTCGCGCGTCGCCGCCGAGCACCCTGAGATCGCCGAGATCGAGATCAACCCGCTCCTCGCCACGCCGGACGGCGCGCTGGGCCTCGACGCACGTATCGTCCTGGGCTGATGCTCCCCGAGGGCACATTCGAGGGCAAGGCCGCCATCGTCACCGGCGGCGGGACAGGGCTCGGCCGTGCCATCGCGCTCGAGCTCTCGCGCCTCGGCGCAGCGGTGGCCGTCGCGGGCCGCAGGCCCGAGCCGCTGGAGGAGACGCTCGCGCTCGTGACCGGCTCCGGCGGGCGTGGGCTCGCCGTTCCGACGGACGTGCGCGACCCCGATGCGGTCGACAATCTGGTCGCCTCGACGGCTGCCGAGCTCGGACGCGTGGACGTCCTCGTGAACAACGCGGCCGGGAACTTCGTCGTCAAGGCGGAGGAGCTCTCCCCGAACGGCTGGCGCGCGGTCGTCTCCATCGTGCTCGACGGCGGCTTCCTCTGCTCGCGCGCAGCGGGCAAGCAGATGATCGAGCAGGGCGACGGCGGCGCCATTCTCAGTGTGATCGCGAGCTACGCCTGGACGGGCGGGCCGGGCACGATCCACTCGGCAGCCGCCAAGGCTGGGCTCGTGGCGATGACGAAGACGCTTGCGGTGGAATGGGCCCCCCATGGGATCCGCGCCAACTGCATTTGCCCCGGCCCGACGGACACGGCGGGCGCCGGGTCGGCGCTGTGGCCGACCGAGGAGGATCGCGCCCGCGTGGCTGCCGCGGTCCCGCTCGGCCGCCTGGCAACCCCGCACGAGGTCGCCCTCTGGGCCACCGCGCTCTGCTCCGACTACGCGGGCTACATCACCGGCGAGACGCTGACGATCGACGGCGGCCACTGGCTCGAGCAGGAGAGCTACATGCCCGCGCTGCAGCCGCGCGATTAGCGTAGGTAGGCCTCGACGCCGCGCTTGAGGAGGCCGCGGGAGACGATGAGGCGCTGGATCTCGCTCGTGCCCTCCCAGATGCGGTCGACCCGCACCTCGCGGTAGAAGCGCGCCACCGGGTTCTCCAGCATGTAGCCGCGGCCGCCGAGGACCTGGAGGGCGCGGTCGACGATGCGTCCCGCCGCCTCGGACGCGTAGAGCTTGGCCATCGCGACCTTGCCGTGGACGACCTTGCGGTCAGGCTCGGAGTCGAACGCGCTCGCGGCGTGGTACGTGAGGAGCCGGGCGGCCAGCAGCTCCGTCAGCGAGTCGGCGAGCTGGAAGGAGACGCCCTGGTGCTCGGCGATCTTGGCGCCGAAGGCCTCGCGGTCGAGGGCATACTCGCGCGCCAGCTCGAGCGAGCGCTGGGCCGCGCCGCAGCAGCGCGCGGCAATGAAGAGGCGCTCGACGAGGAACCACTCGCGCGCCCCCTCGCCGCCTCCCTCGGGGACGCGATTCGCCTCGGGGACGCGGCAGTCGCGCAGCACGATCTCCGGGTGGTGGTCGAGGTAGGGGTCGTGCAGGAACCCGGGGGTGCGCGCGATCTCGAGGCCCTCCCGGTCGGGCTCGACGAAGAAGAGCACCTGCTCGCCGTCGGCGACCGCCAGCACGAGATAGAAGCCGGCGTCGCCCTCGCTCGTCACGAACCACTTCTCACCGTTCAGGACCCAGTCGTCGCCGTCCCGGACGGCGGTCGCCTCGAGCGCGCTGACGTCGGAGCCGGCGCCGGGCTCGGTCACTGCCCACGCCTCGCGGTACTTGCCCTCGAGGACGGGCCGGACGAAGCGCTCCCGCTGCTCGGGCGTGGCGATGTCCCAGAGCTCGGCGGGGCCGCGGTCGACGACGGCGAAGCCGAGGCCGTTCGTGGCCTTGCCGGACTCCTCCTCGAGCGCCACCTGGCCGAGCATCGAGAGCCCCTTGCCGCCGGCCTCCTCGGGCATGTTCAGCATGCCGAAGCCCTCGGCCCAGGACTTCCGGCGCAGCTCCTGCGCCCATTCCTGGTCGATGCGGCCCGCCTCGGCGACCCGCTGCTCGAGCGGGTAGACCTCGCGCTCCAGGAAGGTGAAAACGCGCTCCTTGAGCTCGCGGACGTCCGCGGGCAGCTCGGGAACCGTCGGGATCATCCGCGGATCTTAGTGACCTGGAGATCTCTGGCAGCGAGGGTACCTTCGAGGATCGCCTCCTCCACGCTGCGCGGGCTGAGGCAGTCGCCGACCTCCTTCACGGGCAGTCCGCGGGCCGCCAGCTCCTCACCGAGCCCGCGCTCCGGCACGCGGCCGAGGGCGAGAACGAGCAGGTCTGCGGGCAGCGTGGTCTCAAGATCGGGCGCGAAGAGGTTGGCGAAGCGGACGGCGCCGGATTCGGCCGCGAGCAGGTCGAGGTGGTGGAGGATCTCGACGCGGGCGCGGTACAGGCGCTGCGCGTAGAGGTTGCGCTGGTACTGGTGGAGCGTCTCGCCGAGCGTGGCCGAGCCGACCGCGAGCGCGACCTCGTTGCCGGCGCGCGCAAGCAGCTCGGCGCTCGCGAGTCCGGACGCGTCGCCGCCCCAGTCGGCCACGACCACCTTGCGGCCGGTGGGGAGCGGGCCGGCGAGCACGTCCCAGGACTGGATCGCGGTGACGCCCTCCAGCGGCACGTCGGGGACGAACGGCCGGGCGCCGGTGCCGACGACGACCAGGTCGGGCTCGAGCGCGGCGACCGCGTCGGCATCGGCCTCGGTCCCGAGCCGCAGATCAACTTCGCCCGCGGCGAGCAGACGCTCGTAGTTCCGCGCGAGCGAGAGCGCCGGCTCCTCGTGCATCGGCGCGGATCCGGCGAGGGCGAACTGGCCGCCGATCCGCTCCGCGCGCTCCAGAAGGACGACCTCGTGCCCGGCGGCGCCCGCCTCGGCCGCTGCGGCCAGCCCGCCCGGCCCGGCGCCGACGACCACGACCCGGTGCCGCTCGGCGGCCTGCCCGGGCCGGGGCAGCGTTCGCTCGCGCCCGGTGCGCGGGTTCTGGGTGCACGCGATCGGGGTCCCCGCGTGGTAGTGCGCGATGCAGGCGTTGCAGCCGATGCAGCGCAGGATCTCGTCGACGTCGCCCTCGGCCGCCTTGCGCGGAAGGTCGGGATCGGTGATCAGCGCCCGGGTCATCCCGACGGCCTCGAACGCGCCGCCCGCGACGAGCCGGTCGGCGCTGACCGGGTCGACGATCCGCGACGTCCCGACGAGCGGCGGGCCGACACGGAAGCCCGCGTAGTCGCCGATTGCGTTCTCGGGGAACGGAGGCGGCGGGACGATGCCCATCGCGCCGAGGTAGGTGGACGATTCGCCGAGCGCGACGCTGAGGTAGTCCACGCGATCGACGAGCTCGCCGACGACCTCCCTGGCCGCCTCGGAGTCCGCGCTCAGGCGCACGCCGAGCGCCAGGCCGGGCGCCGCAGCCCGCACGGCGTCGAGCACCGCGAGGAGGAAGTGCGCCGGCTCGGCCCACTCGTCGTCCCGGCGGTTCAGGCCCGGCGTGAAGAACTGCGCCGCCAGATAGTTGTGCGCGGCCGAGATCTCGATCCCGTCGAGCCCGGCCTCGGCCATCGTCGCCGCCGAGCGCCCGTAGCCTTCGATGAACGCCTCGATGTCGGCCGCGGTGGCGGCCCGCGGCTCGACGTGGAAGCGGCGGCTCGGGACCGCCGAGGCGGAGATCGCCGGTGTGCGCGGGGGGCTCGCGATCTGCTCACGCCCGCCGTGGAAGAGCTGGACGAAGAGTCGCGCCCCATGCGGGCGCACTGCGTCGACGAGGCGGGCGAAACCTGCGGCCGAGTCCTCCCGGTAGCCGGCGAGCGTGTGCGGCGTGAGAAGCCCGGACGGGTCGACGGCAGTCGCCTCGAGGACGATCAGCCCGACGCCGCCCCGCGCCCGCGCCTCGTGGTAGGCGAGGAAGTCGTCCGTCGGGAGGTGGTCGTGGACGAGCGTCGTCTGGTGCGCCGTCGAGACGATCCGGTTCCGCAGCTCGACCGGCCCGATCTGGAGCGGGCTGAGGAGCGCGTCAAGCACGTTCGAGCACGGCGCGCTCGTCGTCCGTGAGCGGCCGCGGGCGGTGGTGCTCGTCGCAGGCGACGAGCACGGCCTTCGCCTCTGCGGCCAACTCCCTGCTCTCGCTGACCACGAGCTCCTCGACGGTGCGGACGCTCGACGTCCCCAGCGAGTCCAGCCGGATGCGCGCGACCACGCGATCGTCCTTCTGGGTGAGCTCGCGCCGGTAGTCGATCTCCACGCGCGCCACGATGTAACCGAGCGCGTCGTCACCGACCGCGGTCATCAGCCACTCGTCCCGAACCTCCTCGAGATAGGTGAGGAAAACCGCGTGGTTGACGTGCCCGTGCGGGTCGAGGTCGCGCCACCGGATCTCGATCTCCTTCTCGTGCACGGTTGCCCCCGGGCCGGGGGCGGTGATAGTAACCCCAGCCGTGGCAACCCGAGCCGAGACGCGCGTTGTCGTGGGCGACGACGGCTATGACCCCGAGCAGGTTCGCTCACTCCTGGACGGCACCGGCGTGACCGTCGCCGAGGCACGCGAGCCCTGGAGCGGCGACGACGTCGTCGGGCTGCTGGTCGGGACGGAGACGGAGGTGCGCTCCTCCGACCTCGACCGGCTACCGGCGCTCCGGGTCGTGGCAACCTGCAGCGTGGGCTTCGACCACGTCGACCACGAGGAGGCCGCGCGGCGCGGGATCTGGGTCTGCAGCGTGCCGGACTACTGCATCGAGGAAGTCGCCGACCACGCGCTCGCGCTCGTCCTCTCGTTGCTGCGCGGGGTCGTCGTGCTGGACCGCGAGGTGCGTGCGGGCGGCTGGGACTGGAAGGCGGCGGGCGAGCTGCGCCGGATTCGCGGGTCGCGCCTCGGCGTCGTCGGCCTCGGCCGCACCGGACGTGCGCTGGTGGAGCGCGCTTCGGCGGTCGGCTTCGAGGTGTGGGGCAGCGACCCGGCGCTGACGGACGAGCAGATCGCCGCGACGGGCGCGCGCCCCGCGACCCTCCACGACCTGCTCGCGGCCTGCCATGCGGTCTCGCTCCACGTCGCCCTGACGCCGGAGACCGACGGGCTCCTGGGCGCCGAGGAGCTCGCGCTCATGCCCGACGGCGCCGTGCTCGTCGACACGGCGCGGCCGCAGCTCGTCGACCTCGACGCGCTGCGCGCGGAGCTCGAGAGCGGCCGGCTGGGCGGCGCGGCGCTCGACGTCATCCCCGTCGAGCCGCCCACGGCCGAGCATCCTGCGCCCGTCTGGCCGCGCCTCGTCGTCACGCCGCACGTGGCCTGGTACAGCGCCGAGGCCGACGAGGCCTGCCACACGCGCCCGGTGCTCTCCGTGCGCGCCGTGCTCGAGGGCCGTGTGCCCGACGGAGCCGTGAACAGCCCGTGATCGCGCTCGTCACCGGCGGAGGGACGGGCATCGGGCGCGCGACCGCGCTCGAGCTGGCGCGCTCGGGCGCCTCGGTCGTCATCTGCGGGCGCCGCCCGGAGCCGCTCGAGGAGGCTCGCGCAGCGGTGGAGGAGCTCGGCGCCGAGTGCCTGGCGCTCCAGATCGACGTGCGCGAGCAGGATCAGGTGGCCGCGCTCGTGGACGCCTCGCTCGAGCGCTTCGGGCGCGTCGACGTGCTCGTCAACAACGCGGGGGGCCAGTTCATCGCGCCCGCCGAGGAGATCTCCGCGAACGGCTGGCGCGCCGTCCACCGGCTGGCCGTGGACGCCGCCTGGGACGTGACGCGAACCGTGGCGACGCGCTCGATGATCCCGAACCGCAGCGGCGTCGTCGTCTTCGTCGGCTTCAGCCCGCGCCGCGGGATTCCCGGCTTCGCGCACGCCGCGGCGGCGCGCGCGGCGGTCGAGAACCTTGCCTCCGGGCTCGCGGGCGAATGGAGCCGCTTCGGGATCCGCACCGTGTGCGTCTCGCCCGGGACGATCCTCACCGAGGGCCTCGAGGGCTACGGCGCCGAGCAGATCGCGGCCTGGGAGAGGTCGATCCCCGCCGGTCGCCTGGGCACTCCCGAGGAGGTCGCCACCGTCATCGCCTTCCTCGCCTCGCCCGCCGCGTCCTACGTGACGGGGACGACGATCGTCGTCGACGGCGGCGCCGACGCCTGGGGCCACGCCGAGCCGCCCCCGCCGCCTGAGTAGATTTAGGAGATGGGCACCGTCTCCCGCCTCTCCATCGCCCCCGTGAAGGGGCTCGCGCAGCACCACCCCGACGAGATCCTCATCGAGCGTGGCGGCGTGCCCGGAAACCGCCAGTTCCTGCTGCTGGACGAGCGGAACCGGCTCTTCAGCGGGATCCGCCACGGTCGAATGGTGGCCATCGTGGCCGAGTACCGGCGCGACCCCGACCGTCTCTCGCTCCGCTTCCCCGACGGCGCGGTCGTCGAGGACGAGGTCAGGCTGGGCGACGCGCACGTGGTCGACCTGTGGCACACGGACCGTCCGGCGCATATCGTCGACGGGCCGTTCGCGGATGCGCTCTCCGAGTACGTGGGCAAGCCGCTGCGCCTCTTTCGCGTGGACGCCGAGGGCGGCGCCTGGGACGAGCACGTCGTCTCGCTGCTCTCGGAGGCGTCGCTGGAGGAGCTCGAGCGCCGGTCGGGCCATGACGGGCCGGTCGACGGCCGGCGCTTCCGCATGCTCGTTACCGTCGCGGGCGTCGACCCGCACGAGGAGGACGAGTGGATCGGCCGCCGCGTCCGGCTCGGGGAGGCGCTCGTCACCGTCGCCGAGACATGTGTCCGCTGCGCGACGACGACCCAGAATCCGGAGAACGGTGCGCGCGACTTCGACACGCTCCGGCTGATCCCGGCGTACCGCGGCTTCGCGGACGGGAAGCACGTCGAGTTCGGCGTCTACGCGGACGTCGAGGAGCCGGGCCGCGTCAGGGTCGGCGACCCCGTCGAGCCGGTCTAGCTCTCGCGCTTGCGTTCGCCGAACGACTTGCCCGCTTCCCGGGCGTCGTCCGTCTGCGCGAGGGCGGCGTAGGCCAGGCGCTCGATGAGGACGCCCGCGGCCCGTCCCGACTCGGCGATCGCGTCCGCGGCCTGCTTCGCGGCCGAGACGGCCAGCGGCGGGAGCGCTGCCACCTGGGCGGCGAGCTCGAGCGCACGCGGGAGCGCCTGCCCGGCAGAGACGACCTCGGTGGCCACTCCCAGGCGGATGGCCTCCGCGGCGTCGAGGCGCGGCTTCAGGAGCATGAGCTCCTTCGCGCGTGCCGGGCCGAGCGCCCTCACCAGGCGGTAGGTGCCGCCAGAGCTCGGGACGATCCCGAGCTCGACCTCGGGGAGGCCGAACACGGCGGTCTCGTCGGCGATGCGGAAGTCGGTCGCGAGCGCGAGCTCGAACCCGGCGCCGAGGCACCAGCCGGAGATCGCGCTGAAGGTCGGCTGCGGC
>Ga0114129_10008256_pt1 | contig 14850 bp, 15 predicted proteins | sample RhiMetdeltSRZDD1_FD_80071 | JGI IMG/M metagenome (GOLD analysis project Ga0114129, IMG submission 80071) | Populus rhizosphere microbial communities from Tennessee, USA - Rhizosphere MetaG P. deltoides SRZDD1 (version 2) (version 2) | ecosystem: Host-associated > Plants > Roots > Rhizosphere >...
CGACCAGATTTCCGACGCGATCTTAGACGCCGTCCTCCGCGACGACCCGATGGGCCGCGTGGCGTGCGAAACCCTCGTGACGACCGGCCTCGCCTTCATCGCGGGGGAGATTTCGACGAAGACTTACGTCGATCTTCCCTCGATCGCCCGCCAGACGATCAAGGAGATCGGTTACACCCGCGCGAAGTTCGGCTTCGATTACGAGACGTGCGCGGTGATCTCCTCGATCGATCCGCAGTCGTCCGACATCGCGCAGGGGGTGGACACCGGCGGCGCCGGCGACCAGGGAATGATGTTCGGGTTCGCCGTTCGGGAAACGAAAGAGTACATGCCTCTCCCCCTGACGCTCGCGCACGCCCTCGTCAGGAGGCTCTCGGAGGCGCGGCGCAAGGGGGAGCTCGACTTTCTCCGGCCGGACGGCAAGTCGCAGGTCACCGTCGAGTACGAGGGCCGGCGGCCGGTCCGCGTCGAGGCGGTCGTCGTTTCGACGCAGCACGCCGAGGCGATCAAGCATCACGACCTGAAGGAAGCGATCATCGAAGAGATCATCCGCCCGGTCATTCCCCAGGAGCTCCTGACGCGCGAGACGAAGTTCCACGTCAACCCGACCGGCCGGTTCGTGATCGGAGGTCCGCAGGGCGACAGCGGCCTGACGGGGCGGAAGATCATCGTCGACACGTACGGGGGCAGCGCGCCCCACGGCGGCGGCTCCTTTTCCGGCAAGGATCCGACGAAGGTGGACCGCTCGGCGGCCTACATGGCGCGCTACATCGCCAAGAACGTCGTCGCCGCCGGTCTCGCCGACCGCGTCCTCCTCCAGCTCGCCTATGCGATCGGCGTGGCGGATCCGGTCTCCGTTCACGTCGAAACTTATGGAACCGGCAAGCTCGCCGAGGAGAAGATCGTCGAGCTCATTCGCGAGCATTTCCGGCTGACGCCCCGAGGGATCATCGAGACGCTCGACCTTCGCCGGCCGATCTACAAGGCGACGGCGGCGTTCGGCCATTTCGGGCGGCCCGAATTCTCCTGGGAGCGAGTCGATCGCGCCGGCGATCTCGCCACGGCCGCGGGCGTCGAAGCGGACGCGGCGGCCGCGCCGGCTTCCCGATGACGACGGCGGTCGCGAGCCGGACGGGCCATCACGTCCGGGACCTCTCGCTCGCGCCGGCCGGGAAGCTCAAGATCGAATGGGCCGAGGCGAGCATGCCGGTGCTGCGCCAGATCCGGGAGCGATTCGAGAAGGAGAAACCCCTCGCCGGCACGCGACTGTCGGCGTGTCTCCACGTCACCACCGAGACCGCGAACCTCGCGCGCACCCTCGCGGCAGGAGGAGCGGACCTTCTCCTCTGCGCCTCCAACCCGCTCTCGACCCAGGACGACGCGGCCGCGTCTCTCGTCGCCGATTACGGCGTGGCGGTCTACGCCATCAAGGGAGAAGACCACGCCACCTACTACGACCACATCCGCGCCGCTCTCGCGCACCGCCCGAACCTGACGATGGACGACGGAGCGGACCTCGTTTCGTCCCTGCTCTTCCTGGCGCTCGGCAAGGACTCCGACGTCGACCCCGTGATCCGGCATTGGGCCGCCGGTTTGACGGCGGAGGACCGGGCGTCGCTCCTGGAAGGCGTGCTGGGCGGCACGGAAGAGACGACGACCGGAGTGGTGCGCCTGCGCGCGATGGAGCGCGCCGGGGTGCTCAAGTTCCCGGTGGTCGCGGTGAACGAGGCGAAGACGAAGCACTTCTTCGACAACCGGTACGGCACCGGGCAGTCGACGATGGACGGCATCGTCCGTGCGACGAATCTTCTCATCGCGGGGCTGAACGTCGTGGTCGCCGGGTACGGGTGGTGCGGCCGCGGCGTCGCGATGCGCGCGCGTGGCCTCGGCGGGCACGTCATCGTCACCGAGATCGACCCGACGAAGGCGATCGAGGCCGCGCTGGACGGCTACCGTGTCCTGCCGATGGAAGACGCGGCGCAGATCGGCGATCTCTTCGTCACCGTGACCGGCAACAAATCGGTGCTCCGCGGCGAACACTTCCGGGTGATGAAGGACGGCGCCGTCGTGTGCAATTCCGGGCACTTCAACGTCGAGATCGAAATCCCCGCGCTCGAGGCTCTGTCGCGTTCGCGGCGCTCGACGCGCGAGTTCGTGGAGGAATTCACGCTCGCCGACGGCCGTCGCATCCATCTGCTTGCGGAGGGAAGGCTGATCAACCTCGCGGCCGCCGAAGGGCATCCCGCCTCGGTGATGGACATGTCCTTCGCGAACCAGGCGTTGGCGGCCGAGTTCATGGTGAAGAACCACGAGGGCCTCGAGAAGCGGGTCTACCCGGTGCCTGAAGAGATCGACCGTGAGATCGCGAGACTGAAGCTCGCTTCGATGGGGATGCGGATCGACGTCCCGACAGCCGCCCAGGAGAGTTACATGACCTCGTGGGAGGAAGGGACGTAGGTCCGGTGCTCAAGACCTGCTCCCCGGCTTCGCCCGTCCCCGGGGAGGACCTCGCCGCCGATCTCGAGTCGGGTAAAATCCTCGTTTTCCCGGAGCCGCCGTTTCCGATTCCGAACCGCGAGCTCTTGAACGGCCTCGACCCCGGAGAAGCCCGTTTTCACAAGAACATCGCCTACCGCCCGGCGAGCCGGCGGTTGACGGGCGCGTCCGGCATCCCGCGAGGCCAACGTGCGCCCCTGCGATCGTCGCTGGAGGAATACTCCGGGAACGCGATCGCCTTTCTCGCCCGCCTCTTCCCGCGGTACGCGCCGACGTGGCGGATCGATTACGCGAGCTTCCGGCCGTTCGAAGAAGAGGGACGCCCGCTGTCGGCAAAGGCGAGGAACGACCTCGTCCACGTGGACTCGTTCCCGAGCCGCCCGACCCGAGGCGACCGGATCCTGCGCTTCTTTACGAACGTCCATCGCGAGCGGCCGCGGGTGTGGATCTCCGGAGGGACGTTCGACCGCCTGGCCGAGCGCTATGCCGTCGCCTCGGGAATCCTTTCCCACGTTACCGCGATCCGCCCGCCCGGAGTGCTCGCCCGGGCGCTCGCCGCGGCCGGGCTCCGCAAGGGAATCCGGTCCCGGTACGACGAGTTCATGCTGCGCTTTCACGACTACCTGAAGGAGAACGAGGAAGTGCAGGCGGCGGCGCGCAGGGAGCCGTTCTCGTTTCCGCCCGGGTCGACCTGGATCGTCTACACCGACATGGTCAGCCACGGCGTGCTCTCCGGGCAATCCGCCCTCGAGCAGACGATGATCATCTCGAAGAAGACGATGTCCCTTCCCGAGAAAGCGCCGATCGCGATCCTCGAGCGCCTCTCCGGTCAGCCCCTCGCCTAGGCGGGCGGGCGCTTCCGCGCGGGCTTCAGATATGGAAGCCGATTCCGGCGTCCAGCAGCGCGACGACCTGGCCCGGGTGGTAGGGCGCGTAGTGGACGTCGAGCTCCGTCCAGACGACGACGTGTCTCCATAGCGGGAAGGCGCGCAGCAGCGAGGCGTGCGGACCCCAGCGGTGCTCGAAAGTCCGGTGACCGGCTTCCGTGCGAGGCGGAGAAGCTTCCTCGAACCGCGCAAATCCGACCGCAACGTCGACCGGAAGGGAAGTCAGCCGGCGGGTCACGACTCCGTCGACGCCGAGGTAATCCACATCGTCATCTCCGACTCGGGGCGGCAGTCCCTTCTCGCGCTCGAGCGAGCCCTGAACGTAACGGATTCGGAGGCGGTCGCCCGCGAGCGACACCGCCAGAGCTCCGAACTTGTGGCCCTCGACGTCGCGGGCGGCGCGCGCGGCGAGGGAACCGGCGCCCCCTCCTCCCCAGAGCGAGATCGTTTCGGAGAGCGCGCACTGTGAGAGCGCAGATCCGAGGAGAAGCGCGATAAGAGCGCTACGGCGGATCATCCGCGGATTCTACGCTCGCGGTCACGTCCGCAGGCGCGCGAGCAGGAAGCACGCCGCCGTCGAGAAGAGAACGTGAGGGGACCAGGCCGCGAGCGGGGGAGGCAGAGCGCCGACGTCTCCCAGCTGCGTGAAGAACGCGCTCGCGATCAGGAACAACATCCCGAGGACGAGCCCCACGCCGATGCCGGCGAGCGCGCCGCGTTTCCCGATCCGAAACGCAAAGGGGATTCCGAGGAGAGCCATCACCGGGAGAAGCAACGGCCGGGCGATCTTCGACTGGAGGGCGGTCTCCAGGGACGACGTGGGATATCCACTCCGTTGGAGCCTCCTTGTAAATCGCTGGAGCTCGCGGAACCGCATTTCTTCGGGGCTTCGGTGCTCAGCGGAGAACGCGGTGGGAGGGTCGCCCGCCGTCCGCTCCTCGAGAAACGTGGCGAAGGAGATCGTCTCGCCCCCCTGAAGCTCGCGGGTCCAGCCCTGGCGCAGTACCCACGTCCGCGATGCGGCGTCCCACGTCGCTTCGCGGGCCGCCGTCCGCCGCACGAGATCGAACGTCGAATCGAACTGGTAGATCGACGGCGAGATGAGACCGCCGCTCCCGCCTTCCTCGCGGTGCCAGATCCGCCCGTCCCGCGCGTAGTACCAGTTGCGCTCGGCCGGCGTACGCAGCTTCCAGTCGGCCGGATGCCCCGAGATCCGGTTGCGATAGCGAATTTCCTTCTGCTTGGCGATCGGAAGGGCGTACTCCCCGAGCGAAAAGGCGAAGAGCGCGCTGATCGCGGCTGCCACGAAAATCGGCGCTCCGAGACGACGGACGGATACGCCGCTCGCCTTGAAAGCAGTGTCCTCGTTGTTCTTCGAGAACATCCCGAGGCAGACGAGCGTCGCGATGAGAACTGCAAACGGCGCGAGATCCATCGCTATCCCCAGCAGAAAAGCCTGGTAGTAGCCGGCGACGACGGCACCGGGAGGGTGGTTCGACAGGATCTCGTCGGCCTTGTCCGAGTAATCGACGACGACCGAGAGGAGGAGCACCGAAGCGAACACGAGCAGGAGAGTCGAGAAGAAGCGGGCGAGCACGTATCGGTCGAGAAGCGCCGGAAAGCGCAGGATTCCGGTGAACCACGCCCGGCGGGAGGGTTCCACCGCGGCGGCGGCCATTCGGCGGCGGCGCCGCAGCGAAAACGTCCAGCGTCCACGCTCCCTTCCGGCGCGGCGGCTCGCCACGAGACCGAACCCGATCAGGACCAGGTTGGGGAGCCACATGGCGAGCGCCGGGCTCATTCTCCCTTCCTCCGCCCACGACTCGCCGTTGGAGATGAACACGTAGTACACGACCAGGATCGCGAGAGAGATCGCGAAGCCGCTCCCTTTTCCACCGCGGCGGAACGTATCCGCAAGAGGAATGCCGATGAAGGCGAAGGCGAAGCACGCGAATGGAATCGAGAACTTCTTGTGGATCTCGACGAGCGCCAGACGGCGCCTCTCGGGGGACCCGGTGCGCAGTCGGCGCGCCTCTTTGAGGAGCTCCAGCAGCGACTGGGAGCGGAGCCCTTTCTCGTAGGTGATCCGCGACTGCACCGTCTCTTCGATGTCGTCGGAGAAGAGGATCCGCTGGAACTCGTTACGGTTCGTGCGGTATCGCGAGGGATTCCCGGGGTCGACGTCGTGGACGACGGAGGAGAAGAGGTCGAGCCAGAGCCGGCCCCCGTCGAGCGCCAGCGCCCCCCGCCGCGCGAGGATCACCCGATCGTTCCTCTCGTCGTCCTCGCCGAGCTTCAGGAAGACGCCCTCGAAGGAGCGCCCGTCGGCGCCGATGCGGTCGAAGAACAGCGTGACGCCCGCGCGCGGCTCCCGGAAGGTGCGCGGCTCCACGAGGTTGACGACGGACGTCGCCGCGAGGCGCGCCATCGACCTCGTCAGCTCGTCGTTGGCCCGAGGCAGAACGAGGTTGTAGAAGAGAAAAACGCCCGCCGAGAGGAGAGCGGCCGCCCCGAGCGCCGGCCGGTAGAGAGCCGACGGGCCCACGCCGCAAGCCCGCATCGCGACGAGCTCGGAGTCGGCGGAAAGCCGGCCGATCCCGATCAGGATCCCGAGCAGGAATGCCATGGGAAGGGTCAGAACGAGAATCCAGGGAATGGAGAGGAGAACCAGCCACCCGACCTGGGAGAGCGACGCGCTGCGCCGCACGAAGAACTCCGTCATCAGGAAGATCGTGCGGACGAGAAGAATGAACGTGTACGCGGCGAAGCCGAGCAGAAAAGGCGGCCAGATCTCGCGGAGGACGGACTTCGAGATGAGCCTCATCGGGGGAAGAGTCGGCGGCGGGCGCGCAGGAGTCAAGCTCGAGGAAGGGGAGGTCGGGAAAGAGGGGTCCTGAATCGCCATTCGCGCCCTCGCACCCGGTCAGCAGTGTCCGATAAGATAGATTATGTAAAATCAAGAGCCGAACGGATTCAGCCGAACTGGTCGGACTCCGGGTCCCAGAACGGACCTTCCAGGCCGATCCCTGCGAAGATTCGGCGCATTTCGTCGGGCTTCGGCCGACGGGCCTCGGGCGTAAGGCGAGTGTCGTACCACGCCACCGCGAGCTGCCAGAGCTGTTGGAGGGAAAGGATCGGCCGTCTCGCGATCCCGTGCTCCCGGCACCACTCGTTCACCCTTTCCTCCGACCGGAAGAAGAGCATCGTGCTTCACGTGTAGACGAGGTCGGCCCACCACTTTGCTGCGGGGACCGCGAAGTGCGCGACGACCTGCACGGGTCGCGGGCCCTCCCGGGTGACCCGGATGTGGATCGGTTCGAGGCTCTGGTCGCAGCGCGAAAGGACTTGCGCCTCGCGATGGAGCGCGGCGGGGATTCCGAGCGAGTCCCAGGAACAGTTCGCGAAATAGCTCCGATCTCCGACCTGCACACGGTGTTGCGTCGGGATCCCGGAGAACGGCGGGGCCATGCGGATCGTCTCCCCATCCGGTTCCAGGAAGAGGACGCGTTTCTGGAACAGCTTCCGGTACGCGTCGCGGATCGTCCCCGGCGGCTCGCCCAAGACCACCGCGATCTCGGCGGCTGCCGGCGCCTTCGTCGTGGCCGCGAACCACCGGTAGATCGCGGTCTTGACGCGAGTATCGAAGTCCATCGCAGCTCCTAGGGGGCTTTCGGCCTTCTCCCTCGGGCTTCCCGAATCACGGCGGAGTGCAGCCGCACGACTCCGTCGGAGAACCGACGCACCGAAAGGAGCCGGAGGCGGACGAGGCGATCGCGCGGCGCCACCAGAGGGATTCCTTCGCCGATCAGGATGGGGATCACGTGGACGATGAACTCGTCGATCTCGCCCGCGTCGAGGAAGGATGCGATCAACCCCGCGCCTCCCATCATCCAGATGTCCTTCCCGCGCGTCGCCCGCAGGCGCTTCGCGAAGGCTCGGATCGGCTGGCGGACGAGCTCGACGTCCGGCGAGGGCCGCTTCAGGGGCCGCCTCGAGAAGACGTAGTTCTTCACCCGGGGACCGGAACCGACGCCGCGGCCGCGTGTGAAGCCGAGCGCGACCTCATACGTTTTCCGTCCCCAGAGGATCGTGTCGATCGACTTGAAGAACGCCGACATGCCGTAGTTCCCCGCCGGCCGCGGGCGATTCAGCCATTCGACGCTGCCGTCCGGCCGGGCGATGTAGCCGTCGGCGCTCGTCGCGATGAAAACGATGATCTTTCGGCGCCGCGCGGACCCAGCCGGCTCGTCTTTCACACCTACTCCCTCTCGAACGCCTGGAGGGGACTGCCTCCGAAGGAGATCCGGATGGCCGTCACCCGGCCCGCGCGATCCCGGACGGCTTGCATCTGCGCCGAATCCTGGGCGTTGAAACAGGAATCCGGACCCGTCGACCGGACATAGCTGCCGTGTCGTGAATCTCCCCAGACCTGATACAGCGCGTCGTTTCGGTCGACGAGCCGAAAGGACCCGATATTCGCGTTGCGGTATTGGCCCAACCAGTCGCGCCGCTCTCGAGCGGTCGAGGGCTGCCCGGCTGGGGACGGGTCGATTCGCGGCGGATCGAGCCCAAACGCCAGCCGCCCAATAGCCCTTCCGATCTGCTCCCCAAGCCCGGACTGGACGTTGGACAGGACGACCACGGCGACGTCGTCGTCGAGATAAATCGCAAGATAGGAGATCGCTCCGTTGACGATCCCGCTCTGTTCGATGGCTCGGCGGCCATCGTAGCTCCGAACTCCCCAACCGTACGGGTGCTCGAGCGCACTGCGTCGAAAGAGCTTCTCGTTACGAACGGCGCGCGCCCAACGCCTGAGGTCGTCGGCCGTCGAGACGAGGGCACCGCTTCCGATCGCGCCCTGAGCCGAAGAGCACGGAGCGTTGATGAGTTCGTGTTCCCGGGGCGCCGGAGCGAAGCCCCTGGCGCGCTTCGGGAGAAGCGACTCGGGATCGTCGACACGGGTTGCGGTGAGCGAAAGGGGTCGGAAGATCTCCTCGCGCAGAAACTCCTCCCACCGTCGGCCGGTCGCCTTTTCGATGACCCGCGCCAACAGCGCGTAACCGCCGTTGCTGTATCGCGAATTGGTGCCGGGCGAGAACGCGAGCGGCTTAGCGGCGATCTGCGCGACGAGCTCCTCGAGCGTGACCGCGTCGCAGGGCTCGGAGTCGGGATTCCCGACGCCGGACTCGTGCAGCAGAAGATGCCGGATCTGGATCTTTTCGCCGTTGGGGAAGTCGGGGAGGAACTTCGAGAGCGAGTCCTGGAGCGAGAGCTTCCCGCCCTCGGCGAGCATCGCGACGGCACCGCCCGTGAAAGTCTTCGTGATCGATGCGATCCGGAACCGCGTCTCGGCGGTCACTGGCACGCCGAGCTCGAAGTCAGCCATCCCGTAGGCCTGCCGGACGAGAACCGTGTCGCCCCGGCTGACGAGGACGACGCCGCTGAAATCCCGTGAGGCAACCAGCGGCGAGAGGAATCGCTCCACGCGGGCGGAGAGAGACGGTTCTCGTTTCGGAAGGGCCAGAACGAGAATCGGTACGGCTATCACGACGAGGGACCGAGGAAGACGTCTGAGCACGGCGGGTTGACCCCTCAGGTCTGCATGATCATCAGGACGTACCCGTCCGGGTCGTGCACCCGGAATTCTCCGCGGGGAGCGTAGAACGGATACTGAACCGGACCGACCGGAACGCCGGACTCCTCGAGGCGAGCTCGGATGCTCGGAACGCTGTCGCAGTACAGATAGAAGAGGACAGCCTGCTGGGCGGCGATGACCGGCTCGTCCGCGAGCGCCACCATCAGCTTCGCACCGCCTTCGGACTCGAGCCATGCCCACGTCGGGTCGGCCCGGCCCTCGGGCACGAACGTGTTGCGGACCTCGAACCCGAGCTTCTCGTAGAAGGCGATCGAATCGGGGACGCTGCCGACGTGGGCCAGGGGCACGAGCGACCTCATGGCCCTCACCTCTTCGGGAGCTTGATCTCCCCCGCTTCGAGCTGCTTGATCACCTCTCTGAGCACGTGCACGAGCTCGGCCTTCTCGACGCGCGACTTCGCGAAGGAGAGGGCGAGCTTGTACGGACCCCCCTTCGGTTTATAGACGAACGAGAACCGCTTCCCGCGCCGCGACGGAGTCGCCTCTTCCTTCTTCCGGGCGCGCAGGTCGTCCCGCGTCGAGCCGGCCGCGGTTCGCCGGATCGCGTCGCGCATCTTCTCCGGATCTTTCAACCGGGCGATCTGGAGCAGCACCGACTTCGCCTCGATGTCGGCGCGCCGACATTCCTCCCGGAGCTCCTCCGGGATGTCGAGGAGCGACATCGCTTCGGTCACCGAGACGCGCGACTTCCCGATCGCGTCGGCGACCTGCTGCTGGGTGTAGCCGTGTCTCTCGGTCAAGCCGGCCAGACCCTCGGCTTCCTCGAACGGATGAAGGTCCTTGCGATGGAGGTTCTCGATCAGGGCGATCTCGAGAACCTCGGAGTCCGGCACGTCGAGCTCGATGCAGGGGACCTCCGCCAGCCCCGCCTCCAGCGCCGCGCGGAACCGCCGCTCGCCGGCGATGATCCGAAACCGGCCCCCGGGCGTCGGGCGAACGAGAAGCGGCTCGAGGACGCCTTTCGACTCGATCGACTTCACGAGCTCCCGGAGGTCTCCCACGCTCGTGCGGGGCTGCTCGGGATTCGTTTCGATCTCCTCGATCGGGATGAACCGGCCGAGCGCCTCGCCGAACCTCTCGGCGAGAGACTCCACGAAGTGGGAGTCGTGACGCATCCGCGCTTCCGTTGGCAGGCCCCGTCTTCGGCTAGACACGCGAGAGCACCTCCTCGGATAGGGAGTAGTACTCCGCCGCGCCGCTCGAGCGCGGCGAGAACGTGAAAATCGATTCGCGGTGCGCGGGACTCTCTTCCAGCCGCACGCTCTTGGAGATGGTGGTCTTGAAGAGCTTCTCGCCGAAAACCGCGCTGATCTGGTCGTAGACGTCCTTGGCGATTACGGTCCGGCGGTCGTGGAGGGTGATCAGGACCCCCAGGAGGCGCAGGGCCGGGTTCGGCCTCGCCTTGATCTTGTCGATCGTTTCCAGGAGATCGTCGGTCCCCTCGAGAGCGAAGTACGAGGACTGAATCGGGATCAGGATGTGGGTCGCCGCGACCATCGCGTTGACCGTGATCATTCCAAGGGTCGGCGGCGTGTCGATGACGATCGCGTCGTACCGCTTGCGGGCCCCGTCCAGCTTGTCGCGCAGCCGGAAGTGACCGTCGATCTCGCCCAGGAGCTTGGACTCGATTTTCGCGAGCGCGATCCGGGCGGGAGCGACGTCCAAGTTCTTCATCGACGACTTGACGACGACGTGGGACATTTTGACGTTCGGCTCGGTCAACACGTCGAACATGGACTTGTCGATCGACCGCCGGTCGACGTACGACATCGTGCTGTTGGCCTGGGGATCGAGGTCGATCAAAAGGGTCTTCATACCCTTCTGGGCGAGGGCAGCGGCGAGGTTGATGGCGGTGGTGGTTTTTCCGACTCCTCCCTTTTGATTCGCGATGCAGATGATCACGGAAAAACAGTATAGCTCTCCACTTTCGATTCCCGCGGTGCGATCGGCGGTGTGAGGAGAAGTCGGATTCGGGAACCGGGAGCTACATCCGGTACTTGCCGAGCTCCTCCGGGTTGACCTCCTCGAGCCATTTCTTCAGACGCTCGGGATCGGTCTCGTCTCCATCGGGGCGCAGGGTCTTGCTCTTCTCGAGCACATCTTCCTCGACGAAGATCTCCGCGTCGACTCGCAGGGCGAGCGCGATCGCGTCGCTCGGGCGGCTGTCGACGTTCCAGCGGGTCTCGCCGCGCAGAAGGTAGATCCGCGCGAAGAAGGTGTTGTCCTTGAGATCGTTGATGACGATCTTCTCCACCTTGGCGTCCAACTCGCCCAGGAGATTCTTCAGCAGATCGTGGGTCATCGGACGAGGCGTCGTGATCTTTTCCATCTGGAGAGCGATCGCATTCGCCTCGAAGATCCCGACCCAGATGGGCAGAAAGACCCCGTTCGCGGCGTCCCGCAGGACCACGACCGGCATGTTGGAAACGGGGTCCATCAGCAGGCCCTTGATCTCCATCTTGACCATCGCTCCTCCCCTGCTACGCGGCGACTTCCGCCAGAAGCGAGTTGGGTAGCCCGCGAACGATGAGAACCCGCAGGTAGTCCCCCGGTTTCGAGAGGCCGCCGTCTCCGCTCACGTGGGCGATGCGGTTGCAAGCCGTGCGCCCCCGGGTTCGCCCCTGTTTGTCGGGGCCCTCGACCAAGACTTCGAGCTCCCGGCCCACCAGACCGCGGTTGACCTCCGCTCCGAGCTCGGTCTGAAGGTCGAGGAGCCGGGCGAGCCGCTCCGCCGCGACGTCGTCGGCGACAAACGTCTCCCTCCCCCATCGTGCCGCCGCGGTCCCCGGGCGGGCCGAGTAGCGGAACGCGAAGACGCTCGCGAACCGCGCCGCGCGGACGAGGGCGAGTGTCGACGCGAAGTCCTCTTCGGTCTCTCCCGGAAAGCCGACGATGAAGTCCGACGAGATAGCGACCTGGGGCAGCGCGGCCCGCACGCGGGCGATCTTCTCGAGATACTCGGAGGCCGTGTACCTGCGCTTCATCCGGTAGAGGACCCGATCCGAGCCGGACTGCGCGGGCAGGTGGAGGTACGGCGCGACGTTTCCGCCCGCTGCCAGCGCTTCAATCATCGAGGAGTCGACGAAACGCGGGTGCGAGGTCAGGAACCGGAGCCGTCGGACGCCCGGGATCCGCGCTGCCTTCGAGAGGAGCTGGCCGAAGCCGGTCCCGTCGTCCGGGTCGCGATAGGCGTTGACGGTCTGGCCGAGCAGCGTCACCTCGCTGTAGCCGCGCGCGACGAGCGTCCGGATCTCCTCGAAGATCTCCGACGACCTCCGGCTCCGCTCGCGACCCCGCGTGAAGGGGACGATGCAGAACGTGCAGAACTGGCTGCAGCCTTCGATCACGGTGACGTAGGCCTGGAACCGGGAGCCGCGCGAGATCTCCCGGAACTGGTAGACCGGCGACTCGATCGGGAGCTCGAGGGAGAGGACGTGACGCCTCTCCGACCGCACTCGCTCGACCAGCTCGCCGATGCGCTCCACGTTGCCCGTGCCCAGGACGAAGTCCACCCAGGGCGCCCGCTCGAGGATCTCGTTGCCCTCGACCTGAGCGACGCAGCCGGTCACACCGATGACGAGCTCCGGAAAGTCCTGCTTGCGGCGGCCGAGCACGCCGAGCGCGCTGTAGACCTTCGCCTCCGCTTTTTCCCGGACCGCGCAGGTGTTCAGAATCACGACGTCCGGTGACTCTTCTTTAGCGGCGGCGCGGAAGCCGCGCCGCTCGAGCTGGCCGGCCATCCGCTCGCCGTCTAAGACGTTCATCTGGCAGCCCCAGGTTTCGACGCGGTAGGAAGGCAATCCGGTCATTCCCGCAGCCAACCGGGCAATGCGCCGGCCCGACGCGCGCGGTCCGGGAGACTCTCGAGGTCCTTTTCGGCGACCGGCAGGTCCTTCTTCGCTGTGGCGAGATCCTCGCGCGCCTTGTCCCAGGCCGGCTTGATGACCCGGTCCCGGTAGGCGCCATCGTCCCAGGAATAGAAGTCGCTCTCGAGCTTCCGGCTCTCCGCTTCGAGTCGCGCGATCGTTTCCTTGATCTGCGCGACGCGCTCGCGCAGCCGGCGCGCTTCTCCGCGCCAGAACTCTTCCGCGCCCTCGGGTGGACCGCTGCCCTCGGGTTGTTCGCTCGCCGCCGGTGTGGACGCGTTCGCGTTCGCCGGTCGCTTGCTGTTGTCCTGCTTCGCCCGGGGAGTCGGAGTGGGCTGGCTGCGAGACGTCGTCAGTTTGCCTTTGCCGGGATCCGTGACGAGAGAGTCATTGGTGATTCGGATCCCCTTCTTGTCGCCCTCTTTCCGGGTGCCGCCCGAGACCGGCGCCTTGCCGAAACCGCCGCTCAACTGGGGCGTTGGAGAAGGGGTCGGCCGGGGAGCGGCCGCGAGGCCGAACAGAGCCGCGACGAGCGCGATCGAAGGAGCGCGACGGGTTCTCCGGTTGCAGGTAGTCATGGTCCGGTGGTCCCTCACGGGGCGGTCGTGCCGGCTCGCCCGTAGGCGTCCTCCAGGCGGACGACGTCGTCCAACTCCGGCGAAGACACCTCGATCAGGTCGCACGCCGCGTCGGCTCGCATGCGGTGACGCTCGCCGGGACGGATGCGATACGCGCTCCCTTCCGGCAGCTTCAACTCCCTCATCTCGCCATCGACGTCGACGGAAAGGATCACTTCACCCCGGAGAACGTAAAAGGTCTCGTCCTTTCTTTCATGGTACTGGAGAGAGAGCGACTGGCCCGGCTCCAGATGGAGGATTTTTCCGGCATAACGCTCGTTCTCCGCGAAAATCAGCTCATTTCCCCACGGCTTCGGCACGGTTCTCACGGACGACCTCGCATCAGTTTCTCCACCTCGGACGCCTCGGCAAGGCCGAGCGCCCTTTCGGCCAGGGCCTGCACCCGCGTCGAATCGATGGCGGAAAGGGAATCTTTGACTCCGGCGATCGCGACGGGCGTGACCGAAATCTCGCGGATCCCGAGCCCCACCAGAACCGCGATCCCGATCGGGTCGGCGGCGAGCTCGCCGCAGACCGCCACCGGCCGCCCATGGGCGCGTCCGGCATCGACGACGGATTTCAGCATCCGGAGAATCGCGGGATGGAGCGGCCGATAGAGCGAGGCGACGTCCGGGTTGGCGCGATCCACGGCAAGAGCGTACTGCGCGAGATCGTTCGTTCCGATCGAGAAAAAGTCAGTCGCCGGCGCGAGCCGGTCCGCGAGAAGCGCGGCCGACGGCACCTCCACCATCACCCCGAGCGGCGGCGCCTGCGATAGACCGGCGCGGCGAGCCGACCGGTCGAGCGCCTTTCGCGCTTCCTCGATCTCGGAGAGCGAAGTCACCATCGGCAGCAGGATCGAAAGCGGCCCCTTCCGGGAAGCCAGGCACAAGGCGTCGAGCTGCGCGTCGAAGAGTTCGGGATGCGCGAGGCAATATCGGAGGCCGCGCATTCCGAGCGCGGGGTTTTCGCCGCGCGCCGGTCCGATGCCTTTCTCCCCGCCCAGATCGTAAGTCCGGATCACGACCGGATGCGGGGCGGCGGCCGTCAGCAGGCTCTCGTAGACCTCACGCTGCGCCTCGACTCCCGGCGGCTCGGGCGCGGCCCGCAGATAGAGGAACTCGGAGCGGAAGAGGCCGACTCCTTCGGCATGGAATCGGTCGAGCGCTCCGATCTCCTCGGCGAGCTCGAGGTTCGCCCGGACCACGATGCGGACGCCGTCTCGAGTCGTCGCGGCGCGCGTCATGCGGGCGCGCAGGCGCCGGGCCTTCTCGCGCAGCTCGCGCACGCGCAGAAGGCTGCGCCGGAGACGCTCTTTGGAGGGACTCG
>Ga0114129_10008258_pt1 | contig 14849 bp, 14 predicted proteins | sample RhiMetdeltSRZDD1_FD_80071 | JGI IMG/M metagenome (GOLD analysis project Ga0114129, IMG submission 80071) | Populus rhizosphere microbial communities from Tennessee, USA - Rhizosphere MetaG P. deltoides SRZDD1 (version 2) (version 2) | ecosystem: Host-associated > Plants > Roots > Rhizosphere >...
CCGCGGGCACATCGAATATTTCCGGGCGGCCGCGGAGCAGCTCGACGTGCCGCTGCTGTGCAACGTCGCGTCGGATCGCTACGTGCGCAGCAAGCACCCGCCGCTGCTTCCGGAGGATCAGCGCGCGGCGGTCGTGGACGCCATCCGGTACATCAGCTACACGTACGTCAACCAGTTCGACACCGAGACGATCCTGCGCGAGCTGCAGCCCAAGTACTACGTGAAGGGGAAGGACTGGCAGGGGCGCCTGCCGCCCGACCAGGTGCGCATCTGCGCCGAGCACGGCATCGAGGTCGTCTATCTCGACACCGTCATCGACTCCTCCAGCCGCATCCTGAAGAGCTATCTCGACACGGAGCAACAGACCCAGCGATGAACATCACCGAGTTCGAGCAGCGCGTCATCGATCAGAAGCCTGTGGAATCCGGCCACTACGATTCCGAGTACTTCACCGGCGACTGGCGTGCCGAGGGGAACAACTACAACCTCGAGACGCGCCGGCAGATCGAGGCGAAGAACCCGTTGCTGATCAAGGACGTCTTTCAGCCGAAGAAGGTGCTCGACCTCGGCTGCGGGCCCGGCGCGCTGATGCACCTGCTCTGGGAGCTCGGCGTCGACGTCGACGGGATCGACTTCGCCGAGAGCAGCAGGCAGCTCGCCACGCCCCAGGTGCGCGATCGAATCACGGTCGGCTACGTCGGCGACCCGGCGTTGAAGCCGGCCAACGCGTACGACCTCGTGATCTGCCGCGAGGTGCTCGAGCACCTCACCGTGCTGCAGGTGAAGCAGACGGTCGCCAACATGGTGCGGATGACGTCGACGTTCATCTACGTGACCACGAGGTTCCATCCGAACCCGGCGAACCTGCTGGACTTCACGACGCAGTTCGACGTCGATCCGACGCACATCACGCTGCTCAACAAGGACATGCTGCGCCTGATGTTCGTGCTCGAAGGGTGCCGCTCGCGCCCCGACCTCGAGGCGCGGATGGACTGGGGCAACAAGGGGCGCGTGCTCGTGCTGGAGAAGCTGCACGCCGGATGACCGCGGCGCGTCTGGCGCGCGTCGCCCTCTACGCGGCCATCGGGTCGGCAACGGCGGCGATTCGGTTCCTCGGCCTGACGGGCTTTTCCAACGACCACTATGTCGCGCTGGCGGGCGCGCAGCAGATGCTGTTCGGTGAATGGCCGACGCGCGATTTTCTCGATCCGGGGCTGCCGCTGATGTACGCGGCGTCCGCCGCGGCGCAGGTCGTCTTCGGCAGGACGCTGTTCGCCGAGGCCGTGCTGGTCTCGGTGGCATTCGGCCTTGCGGCTGTATTCACCGCGGCAGCGGTCCGGCAGCTCACGGGCTCCACGATCGCCGGAGTCATTGGCGCGCTGTTCGAGGTCGCCGCATTTCCGTTGACCTACAGCTATCCGAAGACGCTCCTGTACGCCGCCGCGCCGTTGTTGATCTGGTGGTATGTGCGCCGGCCGACGCTGCCCCGGGTCGCGACGCTCGCCGTCTTCGTGGCGGTATCGTTTCTGTTCCGGCATGACCACGGCGTGTATCTGGGAAGCGGGGCAGCAGTTGCCGTCGCGCTCGCGAGCGGCGAGGGCCTGCATCGGCGCGCCTCGTCACGTCTGGCGCTGCTCGTCGCGCTCGTCGCACTTGCGTTGCTGCCCTACGCGGTGTTCGTCGCGGCGCACGGCGGCCTGGTCGCCTATGTCGAACGCGGCATCGACTTCACGGCGGCGGAAACCGAGCGGACCGCGCTGGTCACGCCGACCTTCGGCGCAGCCGTCGGACTCGAGCGGAACAGCGTCGCGTTCCTCTACTACCTGTTCCTGGCGTTGCCGGCAGCCGCGGCGGTCGTGCTGGCGGCGCTGCGCGACGACCAATTCCGCTCGACCGCTGCTCGCGTCGCGCCGATCATCGTCATCGCGGCGCTCGCCAATCACGGTTTTCTGCGCGAAACGCTGTCGGACCGCCTGGCGGACGCGATAGTTCCCGCGGTGTTGCTTGCATCCTGGCTGGCGGTCGCCGTTCGCATGGCACCGCCTCGGCCGATGGCGGGCATCGCCGCCGCCGTGATCGCGATGAGCGCCGTCGCCGTCGCGCAGGCAGGCAACACGACCGAGCACTTGAATCGCGCCAGCCTGTTCGGCGGTCTTGGTCGCCTGCCGGAGCGCTTTCGCGCTCGTTCAGCCGAGTTACACGATCGTTTTGCGCCGCGGCAGATGCCGGCGGGCCCCGTGCGCGTCCTGATGCCTGTGTTCGAGTACCTCGATCGGTGCACCACCACCGAGCATCGGCTGCTGCTTGCGGGGTTCATTCCGGAGGTCGGTGTCTACGCGCGCCGGATGTTCGCTGGCGGCCGCACGTCGTTTTTCCCGGGCGCCTACCGGACGGCGTCGGATGACGCATTCATGCAGGAACGGCTCGCGCGCGAAACGATTGCCGCTGCCATGATTCCCTCGTCGTACGCGGGAAGCATGTCTCCGACGCTGAAAGGATTCATCTCCGCCCACTTCGAGCCTGTTGCGTCGTATCCCTTCCGCGACGACGGCGTGGAAGTGCTCCTCAATCGCGAGCTGAAGGCCACCGGCCGCGACCCTGTCACCGGGTGGTCGTGTTTCCGCTGACGAAAGGAACGATCTGAGATGCCGATTGCGCCGAGCGTGCGAATGGGCCGTAACGTCATGATTCACCATCCGGATCTCGTCAACCTGTACGGGTGCCAGGTCGGCGACGACACGAGGATCGGCGCGTTCGTCGAGATCCAGAAGAACGCGACCATCGGATCGCTCTGCAAGATCTCCTCGCACACCTTCATCTGCGAGGGCGTCGAGATTGGCGACGAGGTGTTCGTCGGTCACGGCGTGATGTTCATCAACGACTTGTTCCCGCGCGCGACTGCCGCCGGCGGTCTGCAGAGCGAAGCCGACTGGAAGGTGATCCCGACCTACGTGCGGAAGGGCGCGTCGATCGGCAGCGGCGCGGTCATCCTGGGCGGCGTCACCATCGGCGAGCGCGCGCTCATCGGCGCGGGCGCCGTCGTCACCCGCGACGTGCCTGCGGATGCCGTTGTCGCGGGCGTCCCCGCTCGCGTCCGCGCGCGGGAGATGAAGTGATCACAGTCGGCGTGATCGGCTACGGCTACTGGGGGCCGAACCTCGTGCGCAATTTTGCCGAGGTCCCCGGGGGACGCGTGGGTTTCGTGGCCGACCTGCGGTCGGCGCGGCTCGCGCAGGTCACCGCCCGCTACCCGACGGCGAAGGTCTCGACCGATTACCGCGACGTGATCAAGGACCCCTCGGTGGATGCGGTCGCGATCGCGACACCCGTGTCGTCCCACTTCGATCTCGCCATCGAAGCCCTGAGGGCAGGCAAGCACGTGATGGTCGAGAAGCCGATGACCTCCACATCCGAGCAGTCGCTCACGCTGATCGAGGAGGCGGAGAAGCGCGGCCTCGTGCTGATGGTGGACCACACGTTCGTCTACACGAACGCGGTGATGAAGATGCGCGAGCTCACGCAGAGCGGCGATCTCGGCGAGATCTACTACTACGATTCCGTCCGCATCAATCTCGGGTTGTTCCAGCACGACGTGAACGTGCTGTGGGACCTTGCCGTTCACGACCTCTCGATCATGGACTACGTGCTGTCGCGGATGCCAATCTCGGTGTCGGCGACGGGCCTCGCACATGTCCCCGGTCAGCCCGCGAACATCGCCTACATGACGATGTTCTTCGAGGGGAGGATGATCGCGCACGTGCACGTCAACTGGCTGGCGCCGGTGAAGGTGCGGCGCACGCTCCTCGGCGGCAGCCGCCGGATGATCCTGTTCGACGATCTCGAGGCGAGCGAGAAGATCAAGGTGTACGACCGCGGCATCTCGCTGAACCCGAGCCAGGAAAACGTCTACCAGATGCTCATCGGCTATCGCTCCGGCGACATGTGGGCGCCGCAGCTCGGCATCACCGAGGCGCTGCAGACCGAAGCCAGGCACTTCATCGACTGCATCGAGCACCGGAAGACGCCGACGACCGACGGGCAGGCGGGCCTGCGCGTGGTGCGGCTTCTCGAGGCGGCGACGCTCTCGCTGTCGCGGCAGGGCACGCTGGTCTCCCTCGACTCGCTTCGCTCGCTCGGGACGCCTTCGTGAGGCGCTGGCCGCTTGCCGTCTATGCCACGCTGTTCGCGGCTGCGGCCGCCTTCCGGTTCCTTGCGCTCAAGAGCGGGTTCGTCAACGACCACTTCGTCTACATCACCGGCGGGCGGCAGATGCTCTTCGGCGAATGGCCGACGCGCGACTGGATCGATCCGGGCCTGCCGCTGATGTTCGCCGCCTCGGCATTCACGCAGAAGATCTTCGGGCCGACGTTGTTCGCTGAAGCGATGCTGATTGCCGTCGCGTTCGGCCTGGCCGCCGCGTTCACAGCGGCGGCTGTACGGCAGCTGACCGGATCGATGACGCTCGCCATCCTGGCGGCGCTGATTGAGATCGCGGTGTTTCCGCGCACCTACAGCTATCCGAAAATCGTCGCGTATGCGCTGGCGTTCTGGCTGTACGGCTGGTATCTGAGGGCTCCGGGGACGGGCCGGCTCTTCGCGATGGCCGCCGGTGTCGCGGTCGCCTTCATGTTCCGCCACGACCACGGACTCTTTCTCGGCACAGGCGCTGCGCTGACGATCCTGCTCGGGTCGCGGCGGCGCATCGCCGACCTCGCGACATTCGCGGGGCTTACGCTGCTCCTGCTCCTTCCGTATCTCGTGTACGTGCAGGTGCACGGCGGCCTGCTGCTCTACTTCCGCAACGGCGTCGAGTTCAGCCAGCGCGAGGCAATTCGGCAGTGGCACGTCTGGCCGCGGATCGTCGGCGACGAACGGCCGCTCGAGTCGGCGATGGTGTACGAGCTGTACGCCATCCCGGTGATCGCACTCGTCGTGCTCGCCGCGACGCGCGCACGTGCCGGCTGGACGACGATGGCCGCGTGGGTCGCGCCGATTGCGGTCGTCGCGTTGCTCGTCGATGTCAGCTTCATCCGCGATCCCCTGGGCACGCGGCTGGCCGATGCGATTGTTCCCGCGGTGATTGTCGGATCGTGGCTGCTCGCCCGCGCGTTCGCGCCGTCGAGACTGAGACTGGTGGTGGCGCCGCTTGCGTTCGCGTTCGTGGCATTGATGGGCGCGTCGGTGCTCGCCGTCGGCTCGACCTACGACGAGATCGATCGCGCCGGCCTGCTGGGGCACCGCCAGGACATCCCGAAGCGCTTTGGCGAGCGGACCGCCGATCTCAAGTCGCGCTTCGTCGACTACCAGATGCCGACGCCTGCCTCGCGGCTGCTCGTTCCGTTCTTCCGGTACGTCGATCGCTGCACGCGTCCGAACGACCGGCTGCTCGTCGGCGGCTTCATGGTCGAACTGCCCTTTTACGCCCAGCGGCCGTTTGCGGCGGGGCAGGAATATTTCGGCGCGTACTTCGGCTCCGCGGCGAACGAGCGGTTCGCCTTCGATCGCCTGAAGCGGCAGCGCGTGCCGTTCGCCGTCGTTCCGAGCGACTCCCAGGAGGAATTCGACAGCCGGTTCCCGCTCGTGGCGGGCTACGTCCGCGCCCATTACACGACGATGAGCGAGGTGCCGGTGGACGAGGAGCAGACGATTCGCATTCTCGTCAACCGCGATCTGCCGGCCGCGGCGCGCGATCCCGAGACCGGCTGGCCCTGTTTTTTATGATTCCCTACAACGATTTGAAGGCGCAGTACCGCAGCATCAAGAACGAGATTGATACCGCCGTCCTTCGCGTGCTCGACAGCACCCAGTACATCCTGGGCGAAGAGGTTGCCGCCTTCGAGCGCGAGTTTGCCGGCTACTGCCGGGCGTCGCAGGCGATCGGCGTCAATTCGGGGACGAGCGCGCTGCACCTGGCGTTGCTCGCGGCCGGCATCGGTCCCGGCGACGAGGTCATCACGGTGCCGTTCACCTTCGTCGCGACCGTGTCGGCCATCTGCTACACGGGCGCCACGCCGGTGCTCGTCGACATCGAGCCCGACTACTTCACGATGGACCCGTCGAAGATCGAGGCGGCCGTCACGCCGAAGACCAAAGCGATCATGCCGGTGCACCTGTACGGCCAGCCCGCCGACATGGATCCGATCATGGACATCGCGCGACGCCGCAGCCTGACCGTCATCGAGGATGCCGCTCAGGCGCACGGGTCGGACTACCACGGGCGCCGCTGTGGATCGATCGCCGAAATCGCCGGCTTCAGCTTCTATCCGGGCAAGAACCTCGGCGCCTACGGCGAGGGGGGCGCGATCACGACGACGCGGGCGGATGTCGCGGCGACGTGCCGGACGTTGCGCGACTGGGGCCGGGGGCAGCGGTACGAGCATCGCGTGAAGGCGTTCAATTACCGGATGGACGGCATCCAGGGCGCGATCCTGCGGGTGAAGCTGCGCCACCTCGAGGCGTGGACGGAACGGCGGCGCCAGGTGGCGGAGTGGTACGCCACCGCGCTCGATCAAGACACCGTGCGCCTGCCACAGGCGCGTCCCGGCTGCCGCCACGTGTATCACGTCTACGCGGTCCGCATCGACGACCGTGAGAAGCTGCGCGAGGCGCTCGACAACCGGGGCATCCAGACGGGCGTGCATTACCCGATTCCCGTGCACCTTCAGCCGGCACACGCGGATCTCGGCTATCACGCCGGTGATTTTCCCGTCGCCGAGCAGGTGGCGCGCGAGGTGCTGTCGCTGCCGATCTTCCCGGAGATGACGCGCGAGCAGGTGCAGACCGTGGCCGAGGCCGTTGCGGGGGCCCGCGTGTAATGCGCGTTCCGGCCGTCCACGCCATGCGCGCGATCGAGCGCGATCCGGAGGCGGAGCTGGCGTTCGCGGAGGAGCTCCGGTCGAAGTCGCGCGACGAGGTACTGCAGCTGGCGGCGGCCTACGCGCTCGGCGAAGACGACGACTCGTCGCGCATGCGCCGTGCGGCATGGCGCGCGCTCACGGGCCGCTTCGGGCACGGCGTGCGCATCAGCCGTGGTGCGATGGCGTCGTTTCTCGAGACGTTCGAAATCGGCAACGGCGTCTTCATCGGCGAGCAGGCGTTCATCCAGGGGCGCGCCGGTGGCCGCTGCATCATCGGCGACCGCTGCTGGATCGGTCCGCAGAGCTACCTCGATGCGCGGGACCTCGTGCTGGAGGAATACGTGGGGTGGGGCCCGGGTGCAAAGGCGCTCGGCTCGCAGCACACGGGCGAGCCGCACGACATCCCGATCATCCAGACCGACCTCGAGATCACGCGGACCGTGATCGGCGCGTGGTCCGACATCGGCGTCAACTCGGTGATTCTTCCCGGTGTCACGATTGGCAAAGGCGCCATTGTCGGCGCCGGCGCGGTCGTGACGCACGACGTCGAGCCGTTTTCGATCGTTGTCGGCGTGCCTGCGAGGTTTCTGAGCTGGCGCGAGGGACATCAGAAATGAGCTTCACCATCGCGGCGCAGAACCTCGCGCGGGTCGTCTGGAACCGCACGGCCAAGCTCTATCGCCGCAGCCGTCACTGGACGCAGCGCCGCCAGAAGGATCTCCGCGAGACCGGCAAGCATGCGCGCGCGCAGGTGAAACTCGGAAGCGAACGCGGCCGCGACGCGGCGCAGGTGGCCTACGCGGGCGCCGTGCGCACGTCGCGGTACTGGGACCGGATTCGCAGGCGGACGTGGCCGGCCATCTCGCGCGATGTGTCCGCGCGGCGCGCGCTTCGGGCCGCGGCCGCCGGGTCCGGCCCGATCATGCTGGGCCCGTGGCTGTCGGAGGTCGGCTACGAAGCGCTCTACTGGGTGCCGTTCGTCCGCTGGTTCACGCGTCAGTACGACGTCGATCCGGACCGCATCGTCACGGTGTCGCGCGGCGGCGTCGCTCCGTGGTACGCCGGCATCGCGTCACGATACGTGGAGCAGTTCGACCTGTTCGCGCCCGAGGAGTTCGCCGCGCGCAACGAGGCGCGCCGGGGGGACGCCGATCAGAAGCAGCTCGCGCCCTCGGACTTCGACGACGAGATCCTGTCACGGGCCCGCGCGCGTATGGGCATCGAACGGGCCGCAGTCTGCCATCCGTCGACGATGTTCCGGCTGATGCGGCAGTTCTGGCTGGGCAACGACTCGCTGCAATCCGTGCTGGAGTACACGGAGTACGAACCGATCGGGGCCCTCGCGGACGTCTCGCTTCCGAAGCTGCCCGACCGGTTCGTCGCGGTGAAGTTCTATACCGGCCGCGCGCTGACGGACACGCCGGAGCACCGGCAGCAGCTGCGCCGGCTGGTCGAACGCGTCGGACGCCGGCACCCGATCGTTGCGCTCAACACGAACCTCGCGCTCGACGAACACGCCGACTACGTGTTCCAGGACGTTCCCGGTCTGATGACGCTCGACGGATGGATGACGCCGCAGAACAACCTCGCCGTGCAGACGGAGGTGATCCGCCGTGCCACCCGCTTCGTCGGCACGTGCGGCAGCCTCGCCTGGCTCGCACCGATGCTCGGCACCGACACGCTCGCGATTTACGCAGACGATCATTTCCTGACGCCACACTTGTACGCGGCCAGGCATGCCTATGCGTCGATGGACGCGGCGGCGTTCACGCCCATGGACCTCGCCGTCTTGAATACCCTCGACCTCGAATGAGGATCGGATGAAGGAAAAGGGAATCCACCTCGTCACCGGTGGCGCCGGCTTCATCGGCTCCGAGCTCGTCCGGCAGCTCGCCGCTGCCGGCTCGCGCGTGGCCGTCATCGACAACCTGGTGAACGGCAAGCGCGAGAACCTCGCCGGCGTGGCCGGCGACGTCACGCTGCTCGAGGAGGACATCCGCAACACCGCCGCGTTCTCGACGGTGCTGCGCGACGCGGAAACGGTGTATCACCTCGCGTGTCTCGGCGTCCGCCATTCGGTGCACTCACCGATGGAGAACCACGATGTGAACGCGACCGGCACGCTTCGCCTGCTCGAGGCGAGCCGCGCGGCGGGCGTGCCGAAGTTCGTCTACGTGTCGAGCTCGGAGGTGTACGGGACGGCCAAGTGGGTGCCGATGACCGAGGACCACCCGACCTTTCCGTCCACCGTGTACGGCGGTTCGAAACTGGCCGGCGAGTGCTACACGCGCGCGTTCTCGCGGACCTACGGGTATCCGACGGTCGTCGTCCGGCCGTTCAACACCTACGGGCCGCGCAGCCACCACGAAGGCGACGGCGGCGAGGTGATTCCGAAGTTTCTGCTCCGCTGTCTGGCCGGTAAGCCCATGATCATCTTCGGCGACGGCACGCAGACGCGCGACTTCACCTACGTGTCGGATTCCGCGCGCGGGATTATTCTCGCCGGCACGACCCCGGCGGCCATCGGCCGGACGATCAACCTGGGAAGCGGCTTCGAGTTGTCGATCAACGACCTCGCCAAAACCGTGGCCGACATCGTCGGCTGTTCCGGCGCGCCCGTCGAGCACGACGAGCCGCGGCCCGGTGACGTGCTCCGCCTCTATGCGGACATGTCGCAGGCGCGGTCGCTGCTGGGCTACGAGGTCCGCATCCCGCTGGCGGAAGGGCTCGGGCAGCTGCTCTCGTGGTATCGCGCGCAGAACGTCGCGCCCGAGGAGCTGCTGCGAAACGAGATCGTGCGCAACTGGGATATCGCAACCCCCCGGACGCGTCTGGCGTGAACGAGCGGACTCTGAGCGTCGAGGTGGTCAGACACGTCGAGGCGGTCGGGCGGCCGCAGCTGATTGCGTACGGTGTGGCAACCGCCGTCGCGGCGCTGTTCAGCGTCGCGCTGCTCCGCATTCCGATTCAGCTGGGCGACTCGTTCACCGAGTTCCTCTCGATGCAGGGACAGACGCTGTCGTCGGTGATTCGCTCCGAGATCGCCGGCGGCCCGTACTTCCGCCCGCTTCGGCGCGGCCTGATCAAGGTGCTCTTCGATGTGTCGGGTGGTGACTTCTATCCGTGGTTCCGTGGCTTTCACGCGCTCGAGGTGCTGATCCTGTTCGTGCTCTTCGTCCGGATGCTCCGGCCGCGGACGATTGTGGACGTGGCGGTGGTGCCCCTCGCGCTGGCGATGATCGCCGGCTCGCATCTCTTCCTCGACATCTTCCGCGAAGCGTTTCCGGTCAACCACTTTCTGACGATCGTCATCTGTGCCGTCGCCGCCGTGAACCTTGCGCAATCACGCGGCGGATGGCTGATAGACGCCGCCGCGGTGCTGCTCCTCGTCTTTGCGATGACGACGATTGAAAGCGGCCTGCTCATCTGGGTGGTTCTGGTTGCGGCGTACGTCGTGGGCTACCGGGGCGTGTCGCGCGGCGCGCTGGTCGCGCTCACGTGCGTATTCGTGTCGTACTTCGTGATCCGCTTCGGATTTCTTGGCGGGACGATGCCCGCCATTGGTGAGCGGGACACGGGTTTCCTCCTCGCGGACGCAAACGCGGGAGAAATCCGTCGGCTGTTTGGAGAAAGCCGCTGGACGCTGTACGCGTACAACTTCGCGAGTGCCGTCAGTTGCGCGTTGTTCGCCGAGCCGCGGTCGGGGACGTTCATGCTCACGCGGAGCGTGCTCATGCACGAGGTCGCGCCGTGGCAGGTCCTGACGGTCGCGACGTCGGCGCTGACCACGCTCGTCATCTTCCGGCATGTCGCGACACGCGTCCGCACATGGCGTCCGTTTCGGATCGAGGAGGACGATCGGCTCGTCGTGCTCTTCCTCGTGCTGCTGCCCGCCAACGCGGCGTTCGACATCGTCTACGAGAAGGACGTCGTGTTGAGCGTCGCCGGCATGTTTTCCGTCGCCGCGGCCATCGTCGCATGCAGGTGCCTTGTTCAGACGTCCATGACGGCCTCGGGCGTCCGCCTCGCGTTGACGTCCGCTCTCGTACTCGCCGTGGCGTGCGGCTGGAGCATGCGGGCCATCGGCACCCAGTATCGGCTCCGCGAAGTGGCGTTCATCGACCGCAACGACTGGGCGTACTTCGACCAGTGGCAGAAGCGGCAGGACACCGTGGTGGTGCAGACCGACGGCGAGAAGCGTGTCTGGCAAACGCTGCATGATGACGCAATCTGGCGAAGGGCCGCACCGCCCCTGGTCGAATCGCGCTTTCTCGAGCGGTGGTCGGATCCCGAGGAATGAGCGTCGTGGCCGAGACAGGCACGGGTAGCCGGACACACGCGACACGCATGGCCGCAGTCGCCTGCGTCGCGGTGCCGCCGGTCGTCGCGTTCATCCTGGTTGCGGCGTTTGTCGTCGGCGAAGCGGTTGGTTGGCGCCCACTCAGCTTCGAGCCGGCGAACGTGTCGGAAGCGGCGGCGGTGGGCGCGGCGGCAACGGCGCTGCGTTTCATCGCCGAAGGCGCCGATCCCAACGCGCCTCATCCGATTGCCGCCGGCCTGCTCGGAACGCTGCCGCGGACCGTCAACGCGATCGATGCCGCGATTCTCGGACGGCGGGCGGAGATGATTTCGTTGCTGCGCAAGCAGGGCGCGACGACCGATGCGCAGCGGGCGAAATGCCTCGCCGACGCGGTCGACTTTCCGCAGGCGCTGCCACTGCTCGGCGTGACCGAACCCGCGGACCCGACCGTCGATTCCCGGCAGGTGGGTGATCCTGTCGGCGTGTGCCTGCGCACACACGAAGTCACGTGACCGTCAATACGATGATTCCCGTCGCGCGCCCCTGGATGGACGAACAGGAAGCCGGCGCCGCGCGCCGCGCGATCCTGTCAGGATGGGTGACACAGGGGCCGGAGGTCGCCGCGTTCGAGCGGGAATTCGCCGAGGCCATCGGCACCGCGCATGCGTGCGCCGTGTCGAGCTGCACGACGGCGCTGCACGCGGCGCTCGTGGCCCTCGGCGTCGGCGCGGGCGACGAGGTGATCACCGTCAGCCATTCGTTCATCGCAACGACCAATGCGATCCGCTATTGCGGCGCGATGCCGGTGTTCGTGGACATCGATCCGGTCACGTTCAACATCGACCCGGCGCTGGTCGAGGCGGCCATCTCCCCGCGAACGAAAGCGATTCTCGCGGTGCATCAGCTCGGCATGCCGTGCGACCTGGCGTCACTGGTGTCGATCGCGACGCGCCACGGCGTGCCGCTCGTCGAGGACGCCGCGTGCGCGATCGGCAGCGAGATCGAATGGCACGGCGCGTGGCAGCGGATCGGCAGGCCGCACGGCGACATCGCCTGCTTTTCGTTCCACCCGCGCAAGCTGCTGTCGACCGGCGACGGCGGCATGCTCGTGACGTCGAGCGCGGAGCTCGATCGCACGTTCCGGCTCCTGCGGCAGCATGGGATGAGCGTGCCCGACGCGGTGCGCCACTCATCCAGCCAGGTGATCTTCGAGAGCTATCCGATTGTCGGCTACAACTACCGGATGACCGACATCCAGGCGGCGATCGGGCGCGAGCAGCTGAAGCGATTGCCCGTCGTCATCGAGCGCAGGCGTCAGCTCGCGAAGCGGTACGAGGAGCGGCTGCAGTCGATCGACGGCATCATCGTGCCACGCGAGCCGCGGTGGGCGCGGACCAACTGGCAAAGCTACGCGATTCGCGTCGGCGCCTGGATCGACCAGCGCGGCGTCATGCAGAAGATGCTCGACGCCGGCGTCTCCACGCGCCGCGGCGTCATGAACGTCCACCGCGAGGCCTCGTATCCGGAGGGTTCGTGGCGCGCGGCCAGCAGCCTCACGCACAGCGAGGATGCGCAGGAGACCGCCATCGTGCTGCCGCTCTACCACCAACTGACCGAAGACGATCAGGACAGGGTTGTTGACGCGCTGGCCGCGGCCATCAGGTGAAGCTGTCCATCCTGACCCCGGCGTTCAACGAGGCGGCGAACCTGCCCGCCCTGTACGAGCGGCTCATCGAGACGATGCATGTGATTGGCGGCGACTGGGAGTGGGTGGTCGTCGATGACCACTCGCGCGACGAGACCTTCACGGTGATCGAGGCGCTCGCGCTGCGCGATGCACGGGTGCGCGGCTTCCGGCTGGCGCGCAACTCGGGCTCGCACGTCGCCATCACATGCGGACTTCACCAGGTGGAGGGGGACGCGGCGGTGCTGATGGCAGCCGACCTGCAGAATCCGCCCGAGACGCTGACGACGATGGTGGCGCGCTGGCGGCAGGGCGCGCAGGTCGTGTGGGCCACGCGGCGATCGCAGTCGGGCGACCGATCGCATCAGCGCTTCGCAGCGCTGTATTACTGGATCATGCGGCACATCGTCGGCATGAAGGAGATGCCGGCGCAGGGGGCCGACTTCTTCCTCGTCGACCGCGTCGTCATCGAGGCCTTCCGGCGCTTTTCCGAGCGCCACGTCAGCGTGCTCGCGCTCATCACGTGGCTTGGCTACCGGCAGGAGTACATCGAGTACGACAAGCAGCCGAGACGGGCGGGGCAGTCGGGGTGGACCTTCTCGCGGAAGGTCAAGCTGGTCGTCGACTCGATTACCTCGTTTTCCGATTTCCCGATCCGCCTCTGCACGTACACGGGCCTCGCGTTGATGGCGGCCTCGCTCGTGCTGCTGGTGTTTTCCATAGCGCTGCTGCCGCAGCTCGGTGGCGGCGTGCTGTTTCTGCTGTTCCTGATCGTCGGGCTCGCGGGTCTGCAGCTCATGGCGGTGGGAGTGGTCGGCGAGTACGTGTGGCGCGCGCTCGACGAGTCGCGGCGGCGGCCCGCCTACCTCATCGAGGCGGTTGCCGGGCAGGCGGAACACGCCAAGCTGCCGTAGAATGAGGGTTTGCGCCTAACCTGTACGGTTGGGCTGCCAATCCCCTCCAAAACCGAGGCCTCTATTTGATCGACTGTATCGCCGGGTATCACCTGAATCCGTGGACGTGTGGCATCGCCAAGTTCAACGCGATCCTCGCGCGCCGGCTCGATTTGCCGGTCGTGCGCATCGGGTCGGCGGAACTGTCGAGCTATCGCCATCCGCTGCTGTCACTGAAGATGTCCGAGTTCGTGGCGGAGGACGCGCTGGCGCTCGACACATGGATCGAGCGCCACGCGGGGGAATTCGACCTCTTCCTGCACGCCTTCGAGAACACCGCGCTCGAGAAGCGGATGCTCCGGGCCGCCGCGCGGGTCACGTGCGGAAACCGCGAGCTCTTCGAGCAGCTGAAGCCCGCCCGGCCGGATATTGTCGAGGCATTCTGCCCGGGGACCCTGCTGAACCCGCAGCGATTCGACGATACCGAGTTAAAGGTCTTCACCTTCGGCATGGCGCACAAGATCCGGGTGCCGCTCTACCGGAAGCTTCGGGACCTGCTGGAGGCGACCGGGAAGACGTACTCCGTGTTCGTCTCGACGGCGCTTCACGAGAACACGAGCTTCGACGATTCGTTCGTCGTCCGCTTCGAGGAGCTGCAGTCGATTTTCAACGGGCAGATCTACTTCATGGGCTATCTGTCCGACACCGCGGTGTTCAATCACCTCGTGGACTGCACCTTCCTGGCGGCGTTCTTCGAGAAGGGTCTGCGGGCGAACAACACGACGGTGAATGCGGCGATGGAGGTCGGCTGCGCGGTGATCACGAACCTCGACGAGCACTCGCCCGCGGGGCTCGTGCATCTGAAAAACGTGATCGACATCAACCGCTGCGATCGGCTTCCGGAGCCGCGGGATGCAGTGACAATCGGCCGGGCCGCGCGTGACATCGCGCACGCCGACTACGGGTGGGATCAACTGGTCGCGCAGCTGCGCCCCGTGGTGGAGGCGTAGGGCGCCCCTTTACGGGGCGCCAGATGGAGACAAGCCATTGGCAGGAACGTTCAGGATCGGCACGCACGAGATCAACGATCAGGCGAAGTGTTACATCATCGCTGA
>Ga0114129_10008259_pt1 | contig 14848 bp, 9 predicted proteins | sample RhiMetdeltSRZDD1_FD_80071 | JGI IMG/M metagenome (GOLD analysis project Ga0114129, IMG submission 80071) | Populus rhizosphere microbial communities from Tennessee, USA - Rhizosphere MetaG P. deltoides SRZDD1 (version 2) (version 2) | ecosystem: Host-associated > Plants > Roots > Rhizosphere >...
CGGGCTCGACGCGGCCATGGCCTTGGACGGGCTCGGCGAGCGCTTCGAGATCTCCCGGAACTACTTCAAGCGCTACGCCTGCTGCCGATACAACCACCCCGCCGTCGAGGCGATCGAGGAGATACTGGCGGCCACGCCCATCGCGCCCGACCGGATCGCGTCGATCCGCGTCGCGACCTCGGCCCTCGGCGCGACGATGAGTGACCGGGACCCCGTCGGGACGCTCGGTGCGAAGTTCTCGATCCCGTACGCTCTCGCGGCGCGGCTCGTCCTCGGGAACTGGGGCGACTGCGGGGTCGGGGCCTTCCGGGAACCGGCGCTCTCGGATGTCCGGGTGCGCGCCCTCGCACGGCGGGTGGAGGTCGTGGAGGATCCCGCGCTCACCGCCCTCACGCCGGAGGCCCGGCCCGCTCGCGTGGAGGTGCGGCTGGCCGACGGGCAGTTCCTCGCCCGGCAGGTCGACCAGCCGTCCGGGGAGTTCGATCGTCCGTACCCGGAGACTGCGCTCCGGGACAAGTTCGTGGCGCTCGCCATTCACGACCTCGGTGAGGCGGGCGCCGGGACCGCCTGGGAGCTCTGCCGGCACGCCGGCGAGCTCAAGAGTGCCCGCGAGCTGACCGACGGCCTCCGGGGGCTCGCCGTCTCCCACCGCCCGCACTGACCCGGAGGACGGCGTGGATTTCAGCCTGACCGAGGAGCAACGGCGCTACCAGGCGCTCGTGCGGGAGTTCGCGCAGCAGGAGGTCGCGCCGCACGTGCGCGACTACGACCGCGAGGAGCGCTACCCCGTCGAGATCGTCCGGAAAATGGCCCCCCTCGGGTTCCTGGGCGGCACGATCCCGGAGGCGTACGGCGGCCCCGGCATCGACCATCTCACGATGGCTCTCGGGATCGAGGAGATGTCGCGCGTCTGCATCCACATGGGATCCGCGATGGGACGGGCCGCGGGGCTGGTCGGATCCGGTATCCTCCAGTTCGGGACCGAGGCCCAGAAGCAGCGCTATCTGGTCCCGCTCGCCCGGGGCGAGACCTTCGCGGGGACGGCGGTGACGGAGCCTCACTCGGGGACCGACGTCGCTGCCATGGAGACCACCGTGGCCCGCCGCGGCGACGAGTACGTGCTGAACGGCGCCAAGATCTGGATCTCCGGCGTCGGCCTCGCCGAGTGGTACCTCACCTTCGCGACGCTCGACCGCTCGAAGGGTCCCCGCGGGGTCTGCGCCTTCGTCGTGGAGCGAGGGTTCCCGGGCTTCAGCGAGCGGCCCATCCGCCACAAGCTCGCGTTCCGACCCGCCCAGGTGGGCGAGCTCGTGTTCGAGGACTGCCGGGTGCCGGTGGACAACCTGGTCGGCCGGGAAGGGGAAGGGCTCAAGGTCGCGCTCTGCGCCGTCGAGAACGGACGGCTTTCCGTGGCGTGCCGCGCGGTGGGTCTCGCGCAGGGCTGCCTCGACGCCGCGGTGGCGTACGCACGGCAGCGTGTCGTGCTCGGCCAGCCCATCGCTCGCTACCAGCTGGTGCAGGCAAAGATCGCCGACATGGTGCTCGGGATCGAGTCCGCCCGGTACCTGACCTATCGCCTGGCCTGGCTGAAGGCGCAGGGCGTGCGCCGTGCCCGCCGCGAGTCCTCGATCGCCAAGCTCTACGCCTCGGAGATGGCGTTCCGGGCCGCGTCGGACGCGGTCCAGATCCACGGGGCCTACGGAGCGTCGGAGGAGTACGCGGTGGGCCGGTTCCTCCGGGACGCGAAGTTCCTCCAGGTCGTCGAGGGGGTGAACGACATCCACCGCGTCCTGGTCGGCGAGTACGCGCTCGGCCTCCGCGAGGACCCGCGGTAGGCCGACGGCCCTCGGACCGCGGGAGCCCGACTAACCGCGGGCGCGGACCGACGCGACCGTCCGGCGAAGGCCCTCGTCGAGCCCGACGCGCGGCGCCCAGCCGAGGACCCGGCGGGCGCGCGAGGCGTCCAGCAGGCTCCGGCGCTGCTCGCCGGGCCGTGCCGGCCCGTGGCGGGCTTCCCCGCGGCCGCCCGCGGCCGCGCGGAGACGCTCGAAGAGGGTCACGACCGACGTCTCGACCCCCGTGCCGATGTTGACGGGGCCGGTCACCTGGGGCGCCTGGAGGGCGAGCAGGCCTGCCTCCGCCACGTCACCCACGTACACGTAGTCCCGCGTCTGGAGCCCATCGCCGTTGATCACGCACGGCTCGCCGCGCAGGAGCCGGTCCGTGAAGATGGCGACCACCCCGGCCTCCCCGTGCGGGTCCTGGCGGGGCCCGTAGATATTGGCGAGGCGGAGAACGACCCCGCTCAGCCCGTGGAGGGCCTCCCAGCATGCGAGGTAGAGCTCGCCCGTGACCTTGGACACGCCGTACGGGGAGACCGGCCGGGTCGGATGGTCCTCGGGCGTCGGGATCACGTTCGTGTCTCCGTAGGCGGCGCCGCCGGTCGACACGTAGACGACGCGCCGCGCCCCGCCGCGGCGGCAGCACTCGAGGAGATTGATGGATCCCATGATGTTGATGTCGGCGTCGAGGTGGGGATTCGCAACGGACCGGCCGACGGAGGCCTGGGCCGCGAGGTGGATCACGGCCTCGGGCGACTCGGCGCGGAAGACGTCATCGAGCGCCGGGCTGCGGATGTCGGCCACGTGGAGACGCGCGGCCGGGTTGACGTGCTCCCGTCGACCCGTACTGAGGTCGTCGACGACGGCGACGTCGTGGCCCGCCTCGACGCAGCGATCGACCACGTGGGAGCCGACGAAGCCCGCGCCACCCGTCACGAGGACCTTCACGCCGCCGCATTATGCGGGGGAGCCCCGCCTTGCGCAATGCGCAAGGCGGCCTAGGGAAGCGATCTGTAGGGAGTGAGCCCACGCGACTCGTACCGGTCTTGGGAAGCTCGCGGGTTCGAGCTAAGGTGGGCGCCATGACGGCGACGAGCACCGCCGCGGCGGGGCACGAGCCCGCGGGCCTCGGGCGTCTCTTTGCGCCGCGGGCGATCGCGCTTGTCGGAGTGCCCGGCGACCTCTCGCGCCCGGGCGCCCGCCCCCTCCATTTCCTGCGACGCCACGGCTATCCGGGCCGCGTGTACCTGGTGAACCCGGGCCACCGCGTGATCGATGACCTCCCGGCCTATCCGAGCCTCGACGCCTTGCCGGAGCCGCCCGACGTCGCGTGGATCGGTCTGCCGGCGGCCAAGGCCGTCGACGCGATCGTCGCGTGCGGCCGCGCCCGCGTGCCGTTCGCGGTGGTGCTCGGCGCCGGCTTCGCGGAGACGGGGGAATCTGGCGCGGCGGAGCAGGCACGTCTGGTGGAGTGCGCGCGGCGGGCCGGTGTCCGGCTACTCGGACCGAACACGGTGGGGTTCGTCAACGCCTGGGACCGCGTGGCGCTCACCTTCTCGACCGTCGGGAAGCTGGACGCGCTCGCTCCGGGTCCGGTCGCCGTGCTCTCGCAGTCGGGCGGCCTCGGCGGCTGCCTCCTCGACCGCGCGGCCGACCGGGGCCTCGGCGTGGGCCTCTTCGTGTCGACGGGCAACGAGGCGGACCTCTCACTCGCGGACTACCTCGACTGGCTCGTCGAGGACGGTCGCGCCCGCGCGGTCGCGTGTCTGGTCGAGCAGGTACGGGATCCCGCCCGCGTGGCGGCCGCGGTTGGACGGGCCGTTGCCCGCGGCGTCGCGGTGGTCGCGCTCAAGCTCGGGGCGTCCCCGACCGGCTCGCGCGCGGCGCGCTCGCACACCGGCTCCCTGGTGGGCGGCCGCGACGCCTGGCGGGCGTGGGCGCGGGCGGCGGGCCTGCTCGAGGTGACCGAGCTGGACCACCTTGTCGAGACGGCGGTGCACCTCGCGCGGGCGCCGGTGCTCGAGGGGCCGCGCATGGCGATGGCGACGTCGTCCGGTGGCGTCGCCGTGCTCCTCGCGGACGCGCTCGAGCCCCGGGGCTTCGCATTTGCCCCGCTGAGCGGGGAGACGGCGCGCCGGGTGGAGGGCCTGCTCCCGTCCTACGTCACCGTGGCGAACCCGCTCGACATCACCGCCGGACTGCCGGACGAGACGTTCGGCGAGGTGCTCGCCACGGTCGCGCGGGACCCGGGAATCGACTTCGTCGTGGTGCCGCTGACGCTGGCGACGGCGGGCGGCGGCGCGGGCCGGGCGGAGCACGTCATCAAGGCGGCGCGGGCGGCGGCGAAGCCGCTCGTGGTCTGCTGGCCGGGCGGGAAGCTCGTCCGCGAGGGGTTCCGGGCGCTCGACGAAGCAGGCGTGCCGCTCTTCGCCACGGTCTCGAGCTGCGCGGCGGCGCTCGGCGCCGCGCTCACCTTCCATGCCGTCCGGAGCCAATCGTCGCGCCCCGCGCCGCCCGTTGCCTCCGTCGTGGCGCCGGCCGGCGCGGGCCCCTTGCCGTGGGCGTCAGCCCACGCCCTGTTGACCGGTGCCGGCCTCCGAATGGCGCCCCAGGTGATCGTGCGAGACGAGGTCGAGGCGCGGGCGGCGGGGCCGGGCCTCCGCTATCCCGTGGCGGTCAAGGTGCTCGGCCCCCTTCACCGGACGGACATCGGCGGTGTGCGCCTCGGCGTCTCCACCCTCGAGGAGCTGGTGGCGGCGGTCCGGACGCTCGGGTCGTTCGGCGAGGCGTGCTTGGTACAGCCGATGGTCGAAGGGGTGGAGGTCCTGGTCGGCGCCTGGCGGGACCCCGAGCTGGGACCGTTCGTGATGGTCGCGCCGGGCGGCGTGTGGGCCGAGCTCTACGGCGAGCGGGCCATGGCGCCGGCTCCCTGCGACGGGGCCACGGCCGAGCGAGTCATCCGGGAGTGCCGGGCGCTCGACGCGCTCCTGGCAGGCCACCGGGGCGGCGCCCCGGGGGACCGAGCGGGCCTGGTGGAGGCGATCACGCGAGTCGCGGCGCTCGCGGCGGGCCTCGGGCCGCGCCTGGCCGCCCTCGACCTGAATCCCGTGATTGTCGGACCGGCTGGAGCCGGCGCGACGGTGGTCGATGCGCGGATTCTCCTCGATCCCTGAGGCGCGATGGCCTTCGCCGAGAATCATTGGTGGTCGTGTCGTCGACATCGTCCAGCGAGCCCGCGGCGCGCGAGGGGACTCGCCCGTTGCGTCGGGGTCTGACCCGACACGAGTTGGGCTTCGCGGATGGCGACACGCCGACGGCGGGCGATTTGGATCACGACGGCTCGACGACGCCCTCGCGCCGCACAAAGCGGTTGCCGGTTTGGGCGGCCGGCCTATAATGGGGTCCACGTATCTGACGCTCGGGCCGACTCCATCGAGTGGGGGGTAGGGGATGACCGAGGAACGGATCGAGGCGTTCGTTCGCAGCTACGGGGAGCTCGAGCGCGAGGTACACAAGGTCATCGTCGGCCACGACGAGATCGTGGACCAAGTCCTCGTCGCGCTCTTCGCAGGCGGGCACGTCCTCCTCGAAGGAGTCCCGGGGCTGGGGAAGACCCTCCTCGTGCGTACCCTGGCGGGCTGCCTCGACCTCTCCTTCTCGCGCATCCAGTTCACGCCGGACCTGATGCCGGCCGACATCATCGGGACGAACATCATCGTCGAGGACGCGGACGGGCGGCGGCACTTCCAGTTCGAGCGGGGGCCCGTTTTCGCTCATATCCTGCTGGCCGACGAGGTCAACCGGGCCACGCCCAAAACGCAGTCCGCGCTCCTCGAGGGGATGCAGGAGACCAGCGCGACAGTGGCCGGTGTCACCCACCGGCTCCCGTCCCCGTTCTTTGTGCTGGCGACCCAAAACCCGATCGAGATGGAGGGAACGTACCCCCTCCCCGAGGCGCAGCTCGACCGGTTCCTGTTCAAGCTTCGGGTGCGCTATCCGGCGCTCGAGCAGCTGAACGAGATCATCGACCGCACGACGACCTCGCACGATCCGTCCGTGCAGCGGGTCATGACGGGCGTTGAGACGCTCGCGGCCCGTGAGTTGGTGCGGGAGGTGCCGATGGCGGCCCACGTGCGTCAGTTCGCCTCCACGCTGGTGATGGCCACTCATTCCCAGTGGGAGGAGGCTCCGGACATCACGCGGCGTTACATTCGTTACGGGGCGAGCCCCCGGGCGGCGCAGGCTCTTGTCCTCGGGGCCAAGGTGCTGGCGCTCCGGGCCGGCCGCTTCGCCGTGAGCGTCGACGACATCAAATCGATCGCGCTGCCCGTGCTCCGCCACCGCGTCATCCTGAACTTCGAGGGCGAAGCCGAGGGGATCGACGCCGATCGCCTGCTGTCCGAGGTGCTCGAAGCCGTCGAGGCGTCGTTCCGCGAAGGCAAGGAGGTGTTCCTCCGTTAGCCTACTCCTCAAGGAGACGCTCATGGCACATGGCGCAGCCCTCGGCCTCACGATCTCCCGCCTGACCCGGCTGATACGGCAACGCCGTGCGGTGTTCTACGGTGTGCGCGGCCTGGCGTGGGGCCTGTGTCTGGCGGTCGTGCCGGTGGCGCTGCGGGCCATGGTGGGACCATGGGCACTGCCGCTGGCGGGCGGCCTGGCCGCCGGCGGGGCGCTCGTGGGCGCCCTGTACGGGATGCTTCTGGGCGTGCCTCCGGTGGACGCGCTCGGCGTCGCCGATCGCGCGTTCAGCTTGAAGGACCGTCTCGCGACGGCTCAGGACTTGCTCGGACGTCCGGACCGCGGACCGCTGGCCGACGCGGCAATCAAAGACGCGGAGGAGCACGCCCGGCACATCGCGCTCGAGCGAGCGGTGCCGTGGCGCTGGCCCCGGGAAGCCAAGCTTCTCCCGGCCCCGGTGCTGGTGCTGGCCGTCTTGCCGTACCTGCCGCCGGTGCCGCTCCCCGACGTCTCCATGCCGTCCTTCACGCCGGCGACGGAAGAGGAGAAGAAGCCGGAGGCCGCGGGGCCGCAGCAGGCGGTCGAGCGCCCCACGCCGAAGAAGACGGAAAAGGTCGAACGGGTGGAGATGCAGGATCGGGACTACCAGACGCGCCCCAACCCGGAGGGCCGAGAGCACGCCAAGGGCGACCTGGCCGCGGCCTTCAAGGACACGAACGTCGCGACGAAGCGACCGGACTTCTCGAGCTTCCTCAAGCAGGGCGACGATCGCATTCGGCTCCTCGAGCGGGTCGACAGCCTCCCCGACCTCCAGCGGGACTTCACGCAGAGCCAGTACAAGGTCATGTTCCGCAAGTCGCGGAGCCTGCTCTCGGGCATCGACCCCCGCCAGCTGACGCCGGAGAAGCTGCGTCAGCTCCTGGAGGAGATGAACCGGATGGGCCGGCGCCCCGGCACCGGACCGGGCGGAGAGGGTGACTGGGGCCAGGAGATGATGGAGGGTGCCGAGGCGCTCGATCGCGGCCAGATGGACAAGGCCATGGACGCGATGGAGCGAGCCCTCTCGAAGATGCGGGCGCAGGAGGAGCGGGAGCGCGGAGGCAAGGGTCTTCAGGGCGGGAAGGACCGCGGGCGCGGCCGCGACGGCGAGCGGGGCGGGTCGGGTCGACCGGGCGAGGACGAGCCGGACTTCGGCGAGGGGCAGGGGTCGCTTCCCGGCAAGGGGACGAACCCCGGCTGGCGCGGCGATCCCTCGGCCCGGCTGGGACAGAATCCGTTCGACATCGGCGTCGAGGGCCAGATGCGCAAGGGCAAGCGCGAGTCCTACGACACGAACATGCTGGGCAAGGGCGCCCAGAATCCCTCACGGCTGCCCTCGATGAGCGTCGTCACCCAGTACCGCAAGATGATGGAGGAGGCCCTGGCGAAGGAGGCGATCCCGCTCGACTACCGCAGTCAGGTGCGGGACTACTTCCAGGCGCTCGAGGAACGCTGACCAGATGGTGCGCGTCGCCCGTCCGGCTTCCGCTGCTGCGCCGGAGGCGGCTGCCGAGCGCTTCTTCTCGAACGCCTTCCTCATGCAGCTCGAGCGCCTGGCTTTCATCTCCAAGCGCTCGCACCTGGGAGCGGTGAAGGGCGAGCGCAAGAGCCCGCGCCGGGGCTCGAGCGTCGAGTTCGCAGACTACCGGCCGTACGAGGTCGGCGACGATCTGCGCTACGTCGACTGGAACGCCTTCGCCCGACTCAATCGTCTCTATCTCAAGGTCTTCATCGACGAGGAGGACCTCTGCATCCACCTCATCCTCGACGCGAGCGGCTCCATGGACTACGGTACGCCGAACAAGTTCCGGTACGCCGTCCGCCTGGCCGCCGCGCTGGCGTTCATCGGCTTCGTGAACCTCGAGCGGGTGGGAGTGGCGGTGTTCCGTGACCGTGTCGCCGAGGGCTGGCTCCCGACCCGCGGGCGCAACCAGTTCCTCCCGATCCAGGAGTTCCTCGCCAACCTCACACCCGGCGGCGGCACGGCGTTCAACGACGCTCTCCGCCAGTACGCGCAGCGCGCGAAGGACGCCGGGGTGGCTGTGGTCATCTCCGACTTCCTCGACCCGGCGGGCTACGCGTCGGGATTGCGGGCGCTGATGGAGCGGCGCTTCGACATCCGCGTGCTCCACCTCCTGTCCCCCGACGAGCTGCGCCCGATGCTCGGGGGAGACCTCGAGCTCGTCGATGCCGAGACCGGGGAAGTGCGCGAGGTGTCGATCGACGCCGAGGTGCTTCGGGGCTACGAGCGCCAGCTGGGGACGTTCATCGCGGGCATCGAGGGGTTCTGCCGGGCGAACGAGCTGAGCTATGTTCGTGTCGCTACCGACACGCCCGTCGAAGACCTCCTGCTCCGCCGGCTGAAGGGGAGCCTGCTCCAGTGAGTTTCCTCCAGCCCTGGGCCTTCCTGCTGCTGGGTTTGTCGGTCCCGCTGCTCCTCCTGTATTTCCTCAAGGTGCGACGCCAGCAGCGTCGTGTGTCCTCGGTCCTGCTGTGGTCGCCCGTGTTCCGGGACCAGCAGGCGTCGGCGCTCTTCCAGCGGCTGCAGCTCGATCCGTTGCTGCTGCTCCAGCTCCTGGCGCTCCTGCTCCTCTGCGCGGCGCTGGCCCGGCCGACCCTGACCCTTCAGGGGAAGGGCGCCGAGCGGCTGATACTGGTAATGGACACCTCGGCCTCCATGAAGGCCCGGGACGTCGGGTCGAGCCGCATCCGCGAGGCCCAGCAGCGCGCGGCCGGCCTGATCGCCGAGGCCGGTCAGGGCGCCGAGTTGATGGTCATCGAGGCGGGGTCCCAGCCGACCATTCGCCTCCACTTCACCCGGGACCGCGACCGGGCCCGGCGGGCTGTCTTCGACATCGAGGCGCACGACCAGCCGAACCACCTGAGCGAGGCGATCCGCACCGCGCTGGCCCTCGTGCCCGCCGTCGATCCGCGCGTCCGCGTGCACGTGCTGACCGACGGCGCCTTCGACCCGGCGCAGGTCCGGGAGTTCCCCGACCCCCGGGTCCGCTGGGTCACGGTTGGGGGCGGCTCCCGGAACGTCGGCATCACGCAGTTTGCCGTCCGGAAGGCCTACTACGGCGCGTTCGACTACCAGGCGTTCCTGTCGGTCACCAACTTCTCTGACGAGCGCGTCTCCTTCCCGCTGGTGCTGACGGTCGACGACCACCGGATCAGCGAGCAGACGATCGCGCTGGACCCCCTGGTGAAGCGGAACGTCATCGTTCCCTTCACCCTCCAGGGCGGGGCGGTCGTCAAGGCTGTCGCCGAGGTCCGGGACGACCTGGACGCGGACAACGTCGTCCAGGCGGTGGTGCCGGAGCCCCGGAAGCTCCGGGTCCTCCTCGTGAGCCCCGGCAACCTGTTCCTGGAGAAGGCGCTCCGGACGGACCCCCAGGTCGTCCTCGAGACCAAGGCCCCTGGCGAGTACTCCGGGGGCATGGGCGGCTTCGACGTGGTCGTGCTGGACGGCACGTCCCCCGCGAAGATCGGCGCCGGCCGCTTCGTCCTCGTCAACTCGACGCCCGGCGACGTCCCGATCGAGTCCCTCGGCACGATGGAGCGACCCATCGTGCTGGACTGGGTGCGGACTCACCCCGTCATGCGGTTCGTCGACCTGTCGAAGGTGGCGGTCGAGGAGGCGCTCCGCGTGCGGCCCCTGGCGGCGGGGAAGACGCTGCTCGAGTCTGTGGGCGGCCCCCTGATCTTCCTGCTCGAGGAGCCGCAGCGGAAGGCCGTGTTCGTCGGGTTCGATCTCTTCAAGACGGACCTCCCGCTGCGCGTCGCATTCCCGCTGATCCTGGCGAACAGCCTGCGGTGGCTCCAGCCGGTGGGTCTCGAGGGCGCGGATCTCATGGTCGCCGCCGGGTCGCCCTTCCTGCTGGCCGTCGAGCACGGCGTCCAGGAAGGCACGGTGCGGGACCCGACCGGCGCCACCCACCGGGCCGAGATCACGCGGGGCGCGCTGTCGTTTTCCCAGACGGACCGTGTGGGGCTGTACACGCTGACAACCGGCGGGAAGCGGGAAGTTCGGTTTGCGGTCAACCTCCTCGACGCCAGCGAATCGAACATCCGACCCCAGGTTCTGCCGATTGCGCCGCCGCCGACGGCGGGCGGGGCGGGGGACAGCTTCACGTACCAGCGCGAGCTGTGGCCCTACCTCCTGGTGCTGGCGATCCTGACACTCGCGTTTGAGGGCTTCCTCTACTGGCGGCGCCAGACTGCGGGCCGCTTGGCGTGGCCCCTGCGCGCGTCGGACCGCTGGGCGCTGGCAAGCCGGGGGGCGGCTCTCGCGCTGCTCGTCTGGGCACTCATGCAGCCGCAGTTCACACGGTGGCTGGACCGGCAGAACGTCTTCTTCGTGCTGGACATGTCCGACAGCATCAGCCTCGCCGCGCGGGAGACCGCCTACCGATGGGCCACGACGGCGCTCGGGGGCATGAAGCCCGGGGACCGGGCGGGACTCATCTCCTTCGCGGCTGACCCGCAGCTGGTCGAGCCGCTGCGGCCGACCCCGACCTTCGCACGCCCGCAACCGCCGGCCGTGGGGCGGGCTACGAACATCGCGCGGGCGCTTCAGCTCGCCCAGGCCTCGCTCCCGCGGGGCGAGGCGAACCGGATCGTGCTCCTCTCGGACGGTCGCGAGAACGCCGGGAAGGCCGTGGTGGCCGCCCAGGCGGCCAAGGACGCCAGCATCCCGATCTACTACTCGCCGATCGCGCTGACCTTTCCCCAGGAGGTCGTCGTCGAGCAGCTGCTCATGCCGAACGAGGTCAAGTTCGGCGAACCGTTCTACACCAAGGTCGTCGTCACGTCGGTCAAGGAGGCGAGTGGCCGGCTATCGCTCTACCGGAACGGTCAGTTCCTGGGCTCGCAGGTAGTGCGCCTCAACGCGGGAAAGAACGTCCTCACGTATCGTCAGTCGCTCGAGCAGGCCGGGGTCCACGTCTACCAGGCGCTGATCGAGGTCGAGGGCGACGTCATCGAGGAGAACAACCGCGCGATCGGGATCACCGTGGTCCGCGGGAAGCCGCAGGTGCTCATGGTCGACAAGGAGGAGGCGCAGGCGCAGAACCTGGTCAACGCCCTCCGTTCCCAGTACATCGACGTGCGGCTCGTCGGGCCCGAGGGCCTGCCCTCGACGATGGCCGCGCTCGAGAAGTACGACGGGGTCATTCTGTCGAACGTGTCCTCGCTGAAGATGACGCGCCAGCAGATGACGCTCGTCCGCGACTACGTCCGTGACCAGGGCGGCGGGCTGATCATGATCGGCGGGGAGGAGAGCTTCGGCCTCGGTGGCTTCTACCGCACCCCCGTCGAGGAGGCTCTGCCGGTCACCATGGAGGTGAAGCAGAAGGTCGAGATCCCGAGCCTCGCGGTCATGCTCGTGATCGACCGGTCCGGCTCCATGGCGATGGGCATGAAGGACAACGACAAGATCAACAAGCTCGAGGTTGCCAAGGAATCCGCCCACCTGGTCGTCGACCTCCTCGACGAGCGGAACGAGGTCGGCGTCCTCTCGTTCGACACCGAGTTCGTGTGGCACGTCCCCATCCAGGCGGCGAAGAACAAGCAGGCGATCCATCGCGAGATCTCGGCGATCAAGGCCGGAGGGGGCACCGACGGCTACCCGGCGGTGCGCGAGGCGTACAAGGCGCTCTTCGACCGCGACGCGCTGCTCAAGCACGTGATCTTCCTGTCCGACGGGCAGATGACCCGCGGCGACTTCGCCGCCCTGATCCGCCGCATGGTGAAGGACAAGATCACGGTGTCGGGAGTCGCCATCGGCTCCGACGCCGACGTCCAGCTGATGAGCGACGTCTCCAAGTGGGGGCGGGGGCGGTTCTACTTCACCGAGGAGACCAGCACGGTCCCGCGGATCTTCACGCTGGAGACGCAGCTCGCCTCGAAGGCGTCGCTGATCGAGCAGCCCTTCCGGCCCATCGTGACGGGACCCCAGCACGAGGCGATCCAGGACATCGAGTGGCCGAAGGCGCCGCCCCTCGGCGGCTACGTCGCGACCAGCATCAAAGGCACCGCCGACCAGGTCCTCATGACCCATCAGGAGGACCCGCTTCTGGCGGCCTGGCGATACGGCCTTGGACGGTCGGCGGCCTTCACGGCTGACGCCAAGGCGAAGTGGGGCATCCTCTGGCTCCGGTGGCGCGACTACAACAAGTTCTGGGCTCAGGTCGTTCGCTGGACACTCCGGGCGAACACCCGGAGTGACACCACGGTCAGCGTAGACCGGCGGGACGGCCAGGCGGTCGTCACCGTCGACGGGATCGACCAGAAGGGAGAGTTCATCAACTTCCTGGACGGACAGCTCGGAGTGGTGAATCCCGACAAGCGACAGTCGGTGGTCGAGCTGGAGCAGGTCGCGCCCGGCCGGTATCGCGGCACGTTCGCGGCCCGGGACGAAGGCGTGTACCTGGCCGGCTTGACAACCCGCCGGGAGCAGCAGATGTTCGGCTCGCAGATCGTCGGCACGGTCGTGCCCTACTCGCAGGAGTACCGCGAGCTGGGCGCCGACGAGGGCTTCCTGCGGGAGGTGAGCGAGCTGACCGGGGGCGGTCCGCTGGGCGATCCCAAGGAGGTCTTCACGCTGAACCGGCGCCGCTCCCGGATCCCGACCGACCTGTGGCCCTGGCTGGTGGGGCTGGTGACGGTGGCGCTCGTGCCGGAAATCGCGATGCGCCGAGTCGGCCCCGCTCTCGCGCGGCTCGCGTGGTGGAGAACAAGGAGGTAGCCCCGATGGCCAGACACACCGGACGCCGGGTCCAGCGAATGCGAGGGCCGATGGTGGGGCTGCTCGCGACGTGTGCCCTCTGGGCGGCACTCGGGGGGACCGCGTGGGCCAAACCCAGGCCGGTGCTGATCTTGCCGTACCAGGCGACCGAGCCTGACGCATGGTTCGGCGAAGCCATCGCCGAAGCGCTGTTCGTGGCCGCTCAGGGCACGCCCGCGCTCCTGCCCATCGATCGGAGCCGGGCCATGCAAGCGGCCCGCGCGCCCGCCGCGGAGGGTGCCGCCGATCGGTCCGCGCTCACCCTCGCGCGCGCCGTCAAGGCCGAGCTCGTGTTCCTGGGCGACTACCAGCGGACGGCCGACGACGGGATCACGATCACGCCCCGGCTGATCGACGTGAAGACGGGGCAGAGCCAGGCGCTGGATCCGGTCCGCGGCCCTAGCGACAAGCTGATCGAGACTCAGGCCACGCTCATCCAGTCGTACGCCAAGGCGCTCAACCTCGGACTCAAGGCGGACGAGGTCGATCGCCTGGTAGCGGCGGCCAAGCCCACGACCAACCTCACGGCGTTCGAAGCCTTCGCCAAGGGTCGCCGCTCGGCGCTCGCCGGGACGCAGGAAGGGAACGAGGGGGCGGCCGAGCTCCTGGCCCGGGCGGTCGAGGTCGACCCGACCTTCGCGCTGGCGCACTACCACCTGGGCGCCGTGCACCTCGTCCTCGGGAACCGCTGGAAGGCGGCGGCGCAGTTCCGGGCCGCGACCCAGGTGGACGCCGGCATTCCGGAGCCGTTCAAGGCGCTCGGGGACCTTTTCCTCTCCAGCCCGCGCCGGCTGTTCGACCAGGCGATCGAGGCCTACCAGCGGGCGATCACGCTCAGGCCGCACTACGCGGATGCGCATGTGGGGCTCGGGGATGCCAAGGCGGCCAAGGGCGAGAATGAGGCCGCCATCGCGCACTACCAGAAGGCGCTCTCGCTCGATCCGCTGAATGCTCGGGTTCAGTTCGCGCTGGGCAAGATCTACTACACGGAGAAGGGGCTCTACTACGAGGCGGTCAACGCCTACAAGAAGGCGATCGAGCTGGACCAGTCCTTCCTGGAGGCCCGCATGGGTCTCGGGGAGATCTACGAGGAGAAGGGTCTCTACAAGGACGCCGTCGCCGAGTACAAGAAGGTGATCGAGGTCGATGCGAAGCACACGGCGGCGCACTACAATCTCGCGCTGGCCTACGAGAAGCTGGACCCGCGCGAGGCCATCGTGCAGTGGGATCGCTACATCGGGATCGCGTCCACGATCGCCACCGAGAAGGAGTGGGTGGACGTGGCCCGGCAGCATCTCAAGAAGCTCCGCGACAAGTATCCTCAGTGAGCCACGCGGCGGGGGGGCCCCGGCCCTTCGCCCTCGGGACGGGCGGACTTGCCGGCCGGCGGGGGCTCCCGCTGACCGGTTTCCGCGTGCGGATGCTGACGGGCTAGGCGTCGAGTCCGAGCAGCTCGACCAGGCGGGGCCGGTTGAACCCCAGGACCACCTCGTCGTCGATGACGGTCACCGGCACCGCCAGTTGCCCGGTGCGCCGGAGCAGCTCCTCGCGGCCCTCCAGATCTTCCGCCACGTTCACTTCCCGGTACGCCACGCCCTTGGACGAAAGAAACTCTTTCGTCTGCTTGCAGGGGCGTCAGGTCGGCGAACTGTAGACCGTAACTGACCGTTCCGTCATTTCCTGCGCTCCTTGGGCTGCGTCGGGTCGCCGGCCCGCCCCG
>Ga0114129_10008260_pt1 | contig 14848 bp, 11 predicted proteins | sample RhiMetdeltSRZDD1_FD_80071 | JGI IMG/M metagenome (GOLD analysis project Ga0114129, IMG submission 80071) | Populus rhizosphere microbial communities from Tennessee, USA - Rhizosphere MetaG P. deltoides SRZDD1 (version 2) (version 2) | ecosystem: Host-associated > Plants > Roots > Rhizosphere >...
ATCGCGGCTTCGATGTGGAATGGTCGTCCAACGGGCTGGATGGTCTCGCCAAGGCGCGCGATCTGCGGCCGGATGCGATGATCGTCGACCGCCTGCTGCCGGGAATGGACGGCCTTACCGTCATCGAGTCCCTGCGGAAGGATCAGGTGCGCACGCCGGTCCTGGTGCTGAGCGCGCTTGGAGCGGTCGATGACCGCGTGCGCGGATTGCGGATGGGTGGCGACGACTACCTCACCAAGCCGTTCGCGGTCGTCGAACTCATCGCGCGAATAGAGGCGTTGCTGCGCCGCCCGCCGGAAACGCGAGAAACCACCCTGCGGGTAGGACAGCTCGAACTCGACCTGATCGAACGCACGGCCAAACGCGGCGAACGCAGGATCGACCTTTTGCCGCGAGAGTTTCGTCTGCTCGAATACATGATGCGGCGGTGCGACCAGTTGTTGACGCGGGCGATGCTGCTCGAAGAGGTCTGGAACTACAAATTCGTTCCGGCAACCAACCTGGTCGACGTGCATATGGGCCGCGTGCGGCACAAGGTCGACGGTCCGGACGACACCCCGATGATTCACAATGTCCGCGGCGCAGGGTTCATTCTTCGCGCAGTGTCCTAGGTTGTTCTCGGGGTTATTCTTGACCCATTCTTGGCGATCTTGCCGCGCGTCCGCGTCGTCGGGGCCGGCCAGGTAATCGGGCGGCAGGATTCGAAGTATGCAGTTCATACGCTCGAACACGTTTCACTGGGCCGCCGCACTGGCAGCCCTGTTCGCAGCTTTCGTCACGATCCTGTTCGGCTTCATCTACTTCAAGATCGATGATTACCTGATCGCGCGTTCCGATCGCGTGATTACGACGCAGATCAATTTCTTTGCCGCGCTGCCACCCGATCGCCTGATCGGCGCTCTCGACGATCATCTTGGGCAGGATTCCCGCGGCGTCCAGTTCGCCGGCATCTTCGATGCGAAGGGAAATCGGCTTGCCGGCAATATCGCACGCCTGCCGGACGAGCTCGAGGCCGGTGCGGGGGTGAAGAGCATGCGGATGGTGCGAACCGATGATCCCGAGTCCGGCACACCATCGGTCAGGGCCGTCGCGCGGAGGCTCGATCACGGCAATCTGTTGGTGATTGGACGCAACGTCGACGAGACCCGTGAAATCTCCCGGGTCGTGGGAGCGGCGCTGGCGCTTGGCTTGTTGCCCGCGTTCTGCTTTTGGTTGCTGGCAGGCGCGTGGCTGAGCGTTCGCGCGCAGAGACGCGTCGAGGAGGTCAACCTGCGGGTCCGGCGTATCATCGCCGGAGATCTGCGCGAGCGGCTGCCGCACCGGAATATCGATGAACCGTTCTCGAGGCTTGCCGCCATCGTCAACGGCATGCTCGATGAACTGGAAACCACCATCAACGCGCTGGCCGGCGTCGGCAACGATATCGCCCACGATCTGCGAACGCCGCTGACACGCGCGCGCCTGACGCTCGAGCGCGGCCGTACCAATGCGACTACGCTGGAACAGCTCCAGGGGGCCGCCGACAAGGCCATCGCCGGCATCGACCAGTCGCTGTCGATCGTCACGGCGCTGTTGCGCCTGGCCGAAATCGAGAACAGCCGACGGTCATCCGCATTCGGCAATGTTGAGCTCGACGAGCTGCTGCGCGAAGTCTGCGACATGTACGAGCCGATCGCCGAAGACAAGCAGGTCGCGCTGAGCCTGGGTACGTCAGAAAAGCTTTACGTGCACGGCGATCGAGATCTGCTGCTTGAGGCGGTCGCCAACCTCGTCGACAATGCCATCAAGTTCACGCCCGAGAACGGCGCGGTCAAGCTGGAGCTGCTGCGCGGCGAGCGAGAAACCATCCTGCGCGTGACGGATACGGGGCCGGGGATCAGCGATCAGGAACATGACGCCGTGCTGCGCCGGTTCTATCGATCGGACAAGATACGCAATACGCCGGGCGTCGGTCTCGGACTCAATCTGGTTTCGGCCATCGTCAAGCTGCACGGATTTCGTTTGATCATCCACTCCGGCCCGGGAGGCCGGGTGGAGATCATTTGCCCCGACGAGCAAGCCGTCCGGACATAGGCCGGCGAGTTGTTTCGGCCAGGGTCACCCATGCCGGCGGCCATCATGCATGTTGCCGGACGCATGGTGGACCCGGCGGTGCGGCGAGACGTCTGGGCCGGCTATGCCGCTTTCCCTCTCGTTATAGGATTGCATCACCGAGGGCGGCAGTCCTTCCATCCTGTAGGCGGGCGTTGGGGCACCGCCGTTCAGGACGTCCAGGTTCGGATAAAAGAATGCGAAAGAACCCGGCTCCTGGATCGCTTCTTGCGCGAAGGCGGGTGCTGCTGCCATCAGCGACAGCAGTCCCGCGACGGCGATTGCCTTGATCGATGTCATTTTCTTTCTCCATCTTGTCGATGCGGGAATTCGCTGGACGCGCAAGCGCGGCCGCACGCCGCGACGGACGTGCATTCTTCGAACGCGAACTGCTCGCTTGAACCGCATCCAGAGAGCGGATGCATGGTGGAGATGTGGGGCGGGGGCGGCGTCACCCCACTAAATTGCCTTTTACAAAGCTCAACTAATCTTGAGCCTTGTCGAGAAGCGCCGCACGGCAAGCGGTCGCTTCGAAGTTAACGTCCAGAAGGATCGTGCAGTTTCGAAATTCGAGACCGGAATTGCGCATACGCTAACGGCGAATTTAGAATCCTGAATCCCAATTTAATAGATGCGCTGCGGTGTTCTCTCCTAGGGTTCGCCTGCCGGACCTGAAGGATTGGAGCTACCCATGAACGCGCACAGCCCGACCATAGACAGGCGAGAGATGTTGACCGCAGACAGGTCGCGGGATCTCGTCGATGAATACGCCTCTCTCATCAAGCGGTACGTTCTGCTCGAGCAGCCGCGCGAGCAGCAGCTTGCGCGGCGCTGGCAGGAGCATCGCGACCGCAGTGCGACCGATGTGCTCGTCACCAGCCATCTCCGCCTGGCGGCAAAGGTCGCGCGCCGCTACCAGCGATACGGCCTTCCGCTTGCCGATCTGATCGGAGAGGCCAATCTCGGCCTCGTGATCGCGGCCTCGCATTTTGAGCCCGGCCGCGGTGCGCGGTTTTCCACCTACGCGCTGTGGTGGATCAAGGCTGCCATCCACGAATACATCCTGCGGTCGCGATCGCTGGTCAAGATCGGGACGACGGCTGCCCAGCGGAAGCTGTTCTTTGGCTTGCGGCGCGCCATGAGCAAATTCGGCGGCGACCGGGCAGGGCTCACGCCGGAAGTCGCCGAGGCCATCGCGCGTGAACTCGTGGTCCCCGTTCGCGAAGTGATCGAGATGAGCAGCCGTCTGACGGGGGACGTTTCCCTGAACGCGCCCGTCAGCGATGACGGGCCGACCGAATGGGAGGCGATGCTGGTCGATCATTCGCCGAACGCCGAGGCGATCGTCGTCGAACAAGATGAAAGCGCGCAAAAGGCGAAGGCGCTCCGTTCGGCCCTTGATGTGCTGACCGCGCGGGAGCGGCGTGTGTTCGAGGCGCGGTGGCTCAGTGAGGATCCACCGAGCCTGGAGGAGCTCGGGCGCGAGCTGTCCATTTCCGGCGAGCGCGTGCGGCAAATCGAAACGCTCGCCTTCGAAAAGGTCAAACGGGCGACGACAAGGCGTTTCCGGCCGGGCGTCCTCCCGGCTCGGGAGGTGGCCGGATGAGAAGACAGCGGCGAGCGACGTGGCGCGCCGCTCGCATGCCCTTCCAATCGCCGGTCAGCGAACAGCGCGCTCAACGGCGATGGCGGTAGCTTCACCGCCGCCGATGCACAGCGCGGCGACGCCGCGTTTCAGGTTCCGCGCTTCCAGCGCATGCAGCAGCGTCACGATCAATCGCGCGCCGGTGGCGCCGATCGGGTGGCCGAGCGCGCAGGCGCCGCCATTGACGTTGAGTTTTTCTCTCGCGATGCCGAGATCCTTCTGCGCCGCCATCGCCACCACCGCGAACGCTTCGTTGATCTCGAACAGGTCAACGTCGCTGACACTCCAGCCGACCTTGTCGAGCAGCTTGCGAATGGCCGGGATCGGTGCGGTGGTGAACCATTGCGGCTCCTGGCTATGCGTGGCGTGGCCCTTGATTTCGGCCAGCACCGGCAGGCCGTCGCGATCGGCGAGCGAACGCTTTGCCAGAACAAGCGCCGCGGCGCCGTCGGCATTGGCGGAGGAGGCGGCCGGCGTGATGGTGCCGTTGGCGCGGAACGCGGGCTTCAAGCCGGGAATCTTGCCAGGGTCGACCTTGAGCGGATGTTCGTCATTGGCGACGACGCGCTGACCGGCCTTCTCCGTCAGCGTGATCGGCGCGATCTCGGCCCTGAACGCGCCACCCTCGACCGCCTTGCGGGCGCGGGTCAGCGTCTCCATCGCATAGGCGTCCTGGTCCGCGCGGGTGAACTGATAGGCCTCCGCGGTAGCCTCGCCAAAATCGCCCATTGAGCGGCCGGTCTCGTAGGCGTCTTCCAGCCCGTCCATCATCATGTGATCGATGATCCGGTCATGGCCGGCGCGATAGCCAGCCCGCGCCTTGGCCAGCAAATAGGGTGCATTGCTCATGCTCTCCATGCCGCCGGACAGCACGATCGCGGCGGAGCCCGCATTGATGATGTCGTGGGCCAGCATGGTCGCCTTCATGCCGGAACCGCAGACCTTGTTGACGGTGGTGGCGCCGGTGATGTCGGGCAGTCCGGCGCCGCGGGCGGCCTGTCGCGCCGGCGCCTGGCCCTGTCCGGCCGGCAGCACGTTGCCCATCAAGACCTCGTCAATGCGGTCCGGCGCGAGTTTCGCCCGCGTCAGCGCGGCGCCGATCACGTGCGCGCCGAGCTTGTGCGCGCTGAAGGGGGACAATTCGCCCATGAACCGGCCAAGCGGCGTGCGGGCGGCGGAAAGGATGACGACTGGATCGGGGCTCGTGGACATCAGGGCTCTCCTGTTCGATCGTTGTTATATGACGATAGTCATATATAAGGGAATTGCAATGGGATGCTGCCGCTTTCCGCAACGGGGTGTCGCCTGGCAGACCGCCGGAGAGATGGAGGGAATCAGGCCGGCCCGGCCTTTCCTTCGAAACTGTGTCCGTACCGCGAATCCTGGCAGGAGCCATGACAGGGGATGAGGGGGATTGCGACAGCCTCCGCGCTCCCCGTTCTTTCGTGGGCCGCTATGTCGGAAGGATTAGTACCAATGATCCCATATCTGCCCGCAACGCGCATATTGTGGATCGGGTGCTGAGTCCTCGGCAAGGACATATGTATCCGCTCGGAAAACTGAACTTCGATGAGCGCCCACCTGCCCACCCGAGACAACGCCCCGGCGCGGCTTGCCCTTTGCTGCTGGATTTCGTGTCCGATTCCAGAAGCGTTCGCCAAAACCAAGATGGTGCAATGTCGCTCGGCACGCAGTGCCGAAAATTCATCGCTATGGAGGCAGGGGCGACCTGAGCGCCATGGGTGAATCCGCGGGAACCAGTTCGATGGCGCCGTCCGAGCAGATGTGCGCCGCGGCGATCGCGACCTGGGTCCGGTTGCTTACGCCCAACTTGCGCATGATTTCGCGGACATGGACTTTCACGGTCGTTTCGGTCATGCCGAGCTTGCGGCCGATCACCTTGTTGGGGTCACCCAGGCAGAGACAGGCGAGAACGGCGTATTGCCGCTCGGTAAACTCGGGCGCGTGCCGCGTGCCGTTGGCGCCATGGTCGCGCGGCACGCCAGCCGCCTTGTCGTCGAAAAGGGAGCCTTGCTGCTCGTAAAGGCCGTCCTCCGGCCCGAGCGGCGGCGCCTGCGTTTGTGGTTCAGGCCCCGGAAGCGGTTGCTCCTGGGACAAGTCTGATTGCCTGTACTCGATGGGCGGCTGTGTACTGAAGGCCTGGCTGGCCAGGATGGCGGTTGGCGGAAAATAAGTGCCGCCATGAAGGACGAACGAAAGCGCCTGCAACGCAAGATCGGGCGGCATGGAATTGCTGAAGTATCCCTGGGCCCCGCAACGGATTGCAGCGAGAACGGTGGCGGGATGTTCATCGTCGGAGACGATGGCGAGCGCCGCCTCACGGCGAAGCGTATGCAACACCTGTATCTCGGTGAAGACCTCGTGGGGAGAGGGAGCGCCGACGCTGTAAATCAGCATGTCGCATACGGCGCGCTCGACAAGTCTCGTATGGGCTTCGTCAGAATCGAGTGAAATCAGTTCGACGTTTTCGTTCCGGGCCCACGGATTCAGGAAGCTCTCTGCGCGAGCTCGTCGGAAGGCCATCGCGTCGACAAGAAAAACCGTCTTCTTGAACGGGACTGACATAACGCGCCCCTTACATTACGTCGAATGACTATCGATGATTACATCCTATGACTATCGATAGATTGCTTGCTGCCCTTCTGGGTCGCTGTGAAACAGATCACTTAGCATCTTAATTGTGCATAAAAGTTTACTCTTGTTCCAACGGAATGCCAATAAGCGCGAGTGTGACAAGACGGCGTCGAAAACAAGGGAACTGCAGCAAGAAAGCAGCAGGAAAGCGACATTTCTACCTGTAGTAATTGTAGAAGAGAACTCACCCAACCTGCGCTATTATATCTTTCGATATGTACGTCCTTGGGCGACGAAGGCGTTACGATCAAATGGACTACCTGCATCTGCGGACTCATGGCCATGTTTGTCAGCAAGCTGCCTCCAAAACCGGACTTTGAGGTGCTTGCCGCCGCGGCTCCCGCCTCGGCGGATCGCCGCACATTCGTTCTCGCCCTGATGGGAAACCTGATCTGCAGCTGGTCGAACAACGAAAGCCTTTTCATCTACGTGCTGATGATTCTCCTGCGCACCGACGAGGCTTCCGCCGCAGTCGTGTTCGCGACATTGAACACGACCCGCGCGAGGCTCGATCTGATTCAGCGATTGGCCAAGATCAGGATTAGCGACAAGGCTCTGTCGAAAAATCTGACGACGCTCATCGAGCGTTTCTCGGAATCCACCAAGGTGCGCAATGAACTGAATCACTGCATGTTCATTTTTGATTCCTCGGGCGCCATCACCCACACCCAGTCGATGCGATTGGTGGAAACAAGGTCGAGCCTGAGGTTCGGAGAGATAAAGGCGCTGGACGAAATCCGCCTGCAGGAGATGCTGCGGACGACTCACGAAATGACGAAAATCAACCGCGATATCTGGGATCTGCTGCCGCGCCTCGAAGCGCATGTCTGCGGCGCGCGGCCGCAAAGCGTGCCCCTCGATGCGGCTTGAAGCAGGCCGGCGATGACGGACGGTCTTGCCTTGTCCCGCTCCTGTTCATTCAAAGACTGACTCTTCTTCATTCAAAGACTGACTCTTCCCGAGCGCCAGCCGCGTCGATGGTTGATATCGCAAGATACGGCGATGCATCTAATGCGTGCATGTTGTTGGCGAACATATGGCGGCATTCTGACCAAGCCGGCATCCGCAATAAGGCGAGGTGCCGGCAGTCGGAAGAACCGACGTAAAGAGCATCCGCCGCGCTTCGAAGACCGCAGACTTAGAAGATCAGCGATCTCGTTCCGCCCGCGATGCTCCAACCGCAGGAGCATGTCATGGGTAAGCCTCAACGGAAGCCCCCGCACTACCCGAAGGACCAGGATCAGGACCAGAAGCAGGACCAGTTGCAGGCGCAAGCCAATCTCCATGCTCAGTTGCAGGGTCAGGGTCAGGGTCAGGGCCAAGGTCAGGCACAGGGTCAGGGCCAGTTGCAGTTCGCCGTGCAGTCGCTGGATTCCAAGAGCGAGAACGAGAACGACAACGACAACAGCAATGACAACAAGAATGAGAACAAGAACGAGAACGAGAATACCGTCGACAACAAGCTCGACAACAAGGTGGACAACGACCTCGACAACAAGGTCGACAACAAGATCGACAACAACATCGAAAACAACATCGAAAACAAGGTCGAGACCAAGGTAGACGTCGATGTCGACGTGGATGTCGATGTGGACACAAGCGGCCTGAGCACCCCGGTCATCGCTCTCTACGACTTCGACACGCACGGTTCGGTCGTCATGCCTGACGTCGTGAACCAGACGCTGGCCGGTGGTGGAAACCAGTTCAATATTGATCAGGTCAACAACCTGGTCGATAACGACACCAACAGCTCTTCCGCCAACTATACCAGCGGTGGCGGCGGATATCCGGGCTCCGGCTTCAGCATGGATGCCAAGGCCTGGGGCGGCGAGTCCAAGATCGACGCCGACGACATTGGCAGCCGGACAAACGTTGCTTCCCACGCCGACGCGGCGCTCAACCAGTCGGCATTCGACCAGAACATCACGCTGGGTGCGAACATTCAGTTCAACAGCATCACCATGCAGGTTGCGGGTCACGACCTCAACGACTCGCAAGACACATTCTAGGATTGCGTACGGCCCGCGCGGCGTCAGCCGCGCGGGTCTTTTTTCCAGTCATTTCCATTTCAGTCGCTGCAGTCGCCGAAGACAGTCTTCGGCGACCGGGAGGTTCCCATGGCGTCAGCGAGCTTCGTTGAAATTATTTCCCACTTCGCAGGATATCTGCAGATCTTCCACGACATCGCCCGCGACCGCACCCAGTACGATGAGAGTCTCGCGCCTCGTCCGCCCGGCGACTACACGACGCTGCGGCCGCATTACGATTATCGCTTCGTGCCTGATGACATGGATTCCGCGGCAGGCCCGGTGCCGGAACTGACGCCGGACGATCCGATCCATTTCATCCGGGGCCGCCCGCTCAAGCTGCTGCGTGGTCCACAGGACGACGATTTCGATCCCTTTCCGAGTTCGTCGGCCCCGAACGTGCCGCTGCCGAAGCCGGTGGGCGGCGGCGGCGGAGGCGGGGTCGAGCATCACGTCAGGGTAAAATACCAGGATGGCGGCGAGCAGACCCAACTGACGGTTCACCAGTACAACTTCATGCATGATGACGACGTCAATCTATCGGCGAACGCCCTGGTCGCGGTTGAACCTCTGATCGCACGCCTCAACAGCGATGCGATGGCCACCATCGAGCAGTTGGCGGCCGATGCCAACGCTGAGATTCCCGCCAACTGGCAGATGCCGCAGACCGATGGCGGTGCGACCGATTTCCTGATCGGTCACGACGCGGCCTGGGCCGAGCGCGACGGCGCGCCGGATCCGCACTCGGTGACCCCTGGCTACTATGTCAACGGCGAGCTGCAGGAACGGCCATCGGAACCGACGCCGCCGGCCGAGCCGGACAAATTGCCGGATACCGGAGAGGGGATCGGCCAGTGGGCTGAGTTGGGCAACAACTTCAGTATCAACGCCGCGCTGATCGTCGATATCGGCGAGGGCGCCCGCACCATGGTGGTGATGGAAGATTACTTCAAGACCAACGCCATCTTCCAGACCAACACCATCGTCGACCATGACCACATCAGCGTATCGGGCGGGAGCCGCGCACCGTCGCCGACCCATGCTGAGAACGTCGCGACCAGCATCGCCGATTTCGCAGAGAAGCCCAGCATCTACGCCGAATTCCCGGCCCGCGCGGCCGGCCCGAACTGGATCGTCGACGTGGTCGACGGCAACTATTACAGCGTTCACGCGGTGGCCCAGGTCAACTATCTCTCCGACAACGATGTGGCGACGCAGGTCAGCAGCAGCTCCCACTACAACCTGGTCGGTGGCCACAATGAGCAAGGCAATCTGGCGCTGATCTATGACGGCAGCATTCAATACGACCTGATCATCATCAAGGGCAGCTATCACGGCCTGAATGTGATCTTTCAAAACAACATCCTGTTGAACGACGACAACATCGTGATGTCGGCCGAAGGCGCCGACCCGTCTCAATCGGTGAATTCAGGCAACAACGGCCTGCTGAACGAAGCCGCGATTGCAAACTATGGCGGCGATACCGACAACGAGCTGCCCGGAAACCTCGAACTGATCGAAAGCCTGCTGGCCGCCGGCATGACATCGCTCGATCCCGGACTGGCCGGCGCCCTCATCGGCCATGGCGGCCCTCTGAAGGTGCTCTACGTCACTGGCGAATATTACGACATCAATGCGATATGGCAGACCAACATCACCTCCGACGTCAACGTGATGTATCAGCTCCAGAATCAGCCGTTGGCCGATCTGATGGCGCTTGATCCGGACGGGGCCGTGACGCAGTCGGTCACCACCGGCGGCAATGAACTCGGCAATGACGCCGCGATCGTCGATGTCAACCCTGACGTCACATACGTCAAGGGCCAGATCTATACCGATTCCATTCTGGTGCAGGCCGATCTGATGCCGACGGCTTCGGATGCCGCCGTCAAGACCGATACCAACGCACTGGTGACCGAGCTCATTGCTTTCGTCGATGACCACCCTCAGGACACGACGAGCCCGCCGCCAGCTGCGATCGCCAATTCGGTACAGTCAGACCCGATGGCGAGCGTGCTGCATTAGCCGCAAGGGTAGTTGTTTTGTTTATTGCAGTTGCAGGAGAGTTTTCAAATGTGGGGCTGGGATGATCGTCCAGGCGGCGCCGCGAGTGGGCGCTTAAGTCAGCATGACGAAGCAACCGCGGGCACGGCCAAGATAATTCCGCTTCGCCCGTGGTTTGATCCACCGCCTCCGCTCGCCGAAGATTCGCGCGTCAAATTCGCCGACGAGAACAGTGGCGCGGCCGAAGCCAAGACCGTAGCCAAGACCGAAGCCAAGACCACCGAGCCGCCGTCGGCGGAGCCATCCTTTCGGGTGGTGGCCAAGACTCAAGCCAAGACTTAAACAAAGACTGAAACAAAGACTGAAACCAAGCCTGAAGCCAAGATTGAGGCCAAGACGGAAGCCAAGACGGAGGCCAAGACCCCGCCGGGCTCCACCGTCGTGATCGAGCAGACGGTTCCGGCTCCCCCGCTGCGCACCGGAGGTGGCAAGGACGGTGGCGGCGCTTCAGGCGGCGGCGGTGGAGGAGGTGGCGGTGGTAGCTCGCCGCCGCTGCATAAGCGTTCCAGCGACAATGAATTCAGGGACGTGCTCGGCAGCGGCCTGGCGAACGCCCGCCGCAACCTGGTGACCGTGGGATTGTTCTCGGTTGCGGTCAACCTGCTGGTACTCGCCATTCCGATCTATCTGTTCAACATGTCCGATCGCGTGCTGACCAGCCGCAGCACGGACACACTGGTGATGCTGACCATCATCGTGATCATCGCGATCGGGGCGCATGTGCTGATGGACATGATGCGCCGCCTCATCCTGATGCGGGTTGCGGTCGAAACCGAAGCTAAATTGGGCGGACCCGTGCTGAGCGCTGCCGCCAAATCCGCGCAGAGCGGATCCAGCCGCGAGTTCCAGACATTGGCGGACCTGCAGCACCTGCGCGCGTTCATTACCGGTCCGGTGTTGCTGACGATGTTCGATACGCCGGTGGCGCCGGTCTATTTCGCCGTGGTGTTCCTGATCCATCCCCAGCTCGGATTCATCGTGCTGGGATCGGGCCTCGCGCTGATCGCCGTGGCGCTGTTGAACCAGCGGGTCACCGCGGTCCCGTTCAACCAGGCCAACAATTACGGCACCAGGGCGAACCTGCAGGCGGAGTCGATGGCCCGCAATGCGCAGGTCATCAATGCGATGGGCATGATTCCGGAAGGCGTCCAGGTATGGGGCCGCGAAACCGTGGAGTCGCTGAAGGCTCAGGTGATCGGACAGGATCGCAACAGCCTGATGACGTGGTTGTCGAAGTTCCTGCGGCTGTGCACCCAGATCGCCATCCTGGGCTGGGGCGCATGGCTGGCGCTGGAAACCCAGGTCACCAGCGGAATGGTGATTGCGGCCTCGATCGTGGCGAGCCGCGCGCTGGCGCCGCTGGAGGGCACCATCGAAGGCTGGCGCAGCTTCGTGCAGGCGCGCTCGGCCTATGCTCGCGTCAAGGCGCTGCTCGTGAACTCGCCGCTGAACCTGGAGCGGCTCCGTCTGCCGCGTCCCGCCGGATATCTCAACGTCGAGCGTATTCTGTACGTGCCGCCGCCGAACAAGAAGGTGATCCTGAACGGAATCAGCTTTCAGTTGAAGCCCGGGGAATCGCTTGCCATCGTCGGAGATTCCGGCACGGGGAAAACCATGCTGGCCCGCATGCTGGTCGGGTCCATCATTCCGACCGCAGGCAGTGTCCGGCTGGACATGATGGACCTGCGCAACTGGGATCCGCGCCAGTTCGGCGAGAGCGTCGGCTACCTGCCGCAGGACGTGCAATTGTTCCCGGCCACCATCAAGGCCAACATCGGCCGGATGCGCGACGACGCTCGCGACGAGGACGTGTTCGACGCCGCCGAGACCGCCGATGTGCATGAGATGATTTCGAGCTTTGCCCAGGGCTACGAAACCATCGTCGGCATGGACGGAAGCCCGCTGTCGGGCGGCCAACGGCAGCGGATCGGGCTGGCGCGTGCATTCTACGGCAACCCGCGCCTGATCGTGCTCGACGAACCGAATTCGAATCTGGACGCCAATGGCGAGCGGGCGCTGGCCAAGGCGCTGATGCGCGCCAAGGAAAAGCAGATCACGGTGGTGACGATCACCCAGCGCGCGGCGCTGCTGATGAGCGTCGACAAGATCATGATCCTGCATCAGGGCGCGGTGCAGGCTTTCGGCGGCCGCGACGAGATCATTCCGATGATTACCGGACGCAAGCCGACCAATAACGCGACCGGGCCGGGCGATCCGCCTTCGTTGAATTGATCGAGGGCGCCGGCCGGATTTGACAGCAACGAGGTTACCCGATGGCCAACAGGAAAATTGCGGACCGCACCGCGGAATCCGAAGGCACCTGGTACGATTCGCTGCCGCGATCGACCAGACTGCCAACCGTTGGTGGTGCGCTGATCATGGCGGTGGTGCTGATGGGCTTCGGGGTCTGGGGCAACATGGCGCCGATCGCCGGCGCCGTGGTCGCCTCAGGCGTGTTCGTCGTTACCGGCCAGAACAAGATCGTCCAGCATCTCGAAGGCGGGATGATCCGCGAGATCTACGTGCGCGAAGGCGACACGGTGGAGGCCGGGCAAATGTTGCTCGAGCTTGACGACACCGCGGCGCGCGCAGAGCTGCAGCGGCTGATTTTGCGCCGCGTCAGGCTGACGGCAATCGATGCAAGGCTGCAGGCCGAGATGAGGGAGGAGCAGGATATCACTCTTCCATCCGACATCGTCAATTGGCTGGCCAATTCACCCTTGGCTAATTCGCCCGAGGTGAAGGAAATCGTGGACAGCCAGCAGATGACGTTCACGGCGCGCCGTAACAATCTCAACAGCGACGTCAAGAGCATCCAGGAGAGCATCAACGCGCTGGAGGAGCGAATCCGGGGATCCCGGGTGCAACTCGATGCAGTGCATCGTCAGATCGTTCTGCTCGACGAGGAAATCGTGACCAAGGACAAGCTGGTGCAGGCCGGGCTGGTGCGCAAGCCGGAACTGATGGTGCTGCAGCGGTCGAAGGCCAATCTGGAAGGCGAGGTCGGCCGCGTCATGGGCGACATCGGCGATGCCAAGGAGCGCATCGCCCGCGCGCTCGAGCAGATCAATGGCGTGCGCAAGACCGCGATCAAGACCGCGGTCGAGCAGATGCACGAGATCCGCGGCGAACTGGCTGACGTCCGCGAGCGGATGCTGAGCGCCAAGGGCATCCTCGATCGGGTCCGCGTCACGGCGCCGGTGAGCGGCGTGGTGGTGAAGCTGCGCTATCATACGCGGGGCGGCGTGGTCGAAGCCGGCAAGAACATCATGGAGCTGCTGCCGCTAAAGGACGAACTGATCATCGAGGCGCGATTGCGGCCGCAGGACATCGACAGCGTCAAGCACGGACAGACGGCGATGGTGCGGCTGACAGCGCTGAACCAGCGCATCACGCCGATGGTGTCCGGCGACGTTGTCTATCTGTCGGCCGATACGCTGGCGGATGAAAAGAAGTCCCAGCAGGTGGGACCGACCGACATCTATATCGTGCGCGTCAAGCTCAACAACGAGGAGAGCCGGAATATTCCGGGCTTCAGCCCGACGCCCGGGATGCCGGCCGAGGTCTACATCAAGACGTCGGAACGGACGTTCTTCCAGTACATCGTGCGGCCGATCCACGACAGCATGATGCGCGCATTCCGGGAGCGGTAGGCAAGGAAACAGGCAAACAGGAACTCATTGGGAAAGGTGTCCGCCGTGCATATCGACATCATCGAAAATTTGCCGTCGCTGGCCAGGCTCGAGGACAATTGGAACGCCGTCTATGACGCGGACGACGAGGCGCAGATCTACCTGTCATGGCAATGGCTCAGCGGCTGGCTGTCCTGCATCCCGGGGCCGTGGTTCATCCTGGCGGCGAAGGAGCGTGACGCCGCCGATCTGCCCTATGTCGGATTCTTTCCGTTGCGGCTGCAGACCACGATCGAGAAATCCGACGTTTTCGGCGACATCCGGATGGCAGGCAATTTCGGCGCCGACTATACCGGCATCGTCTGCAGGCAAGAGGCGGAGCACAAGGTCATTCCGGCCTTTGCCCGCACCGTCAGGCAGATGAGCTGGGCGCGGCTCCATCTCGACAATGTCAGAATATCCGAGCGGCGGTGGCGGCTGTTGACCGCCTGCTTTCCGAAAGCAAGTTTCCACACGACCAAGGTCAACAAGATCATCAAGGTCGACGGGATCGACAACAGTCTCTGCCCCTACGCCACGCTGCCGAAGGACTGGAACAGCTATCTCGACGCGCTCAGCACCAATACGCGGCAGAAGATTCGCCGTCTCCTGAAGCAGGTCGAAGCGTCCAGTGAATATCGAATAACCGTGGCCACATCAGAGACGTTTGATCGGGACCTCAAGACCCTGCTGGG
>Ga0114129_10008261_pt1 | contig 14848 bp, 13 predicted proteins | sample RhiMetdeltSRZDD1_FD_80071 | JGI IMG/M metagenome (GOLD analysis project Ga0114129, IMG submission 80071) | Populus rhizosphere microbial communities from Tennessee, USA - Rhizosphere MetaG P. deltoides SRZDD1 (version 2) (version 2) | ecosystem: Host-associated > Plants > Roots > Rhizosphere >...
CAACTATCAACGCTCAACGCTCAGGGCTCAAGGTTCAAGGCTCTCAAGGCTCAAGGCTCAAGGTTCAAGGCTCAAGGCTCAAGGCTCAAGGCTCAAGGTTCAAGGTTCAAGGCTCAACGCTCAAGGTTCAACGCTCAAGGCTCAACGGACAACGTGCCTCGGACCCTGAGCGTTGCGAGTTGATCGTTGCAAGTTGATCGTTGCGAGTTGATAGTTGCAAGTTGATAGTTGCAAGTTGATAGTTGCAAGTTGAGAGTTGGATGGAGTGCTCCATGACCGTCCTCGATCTCATCGGCTCCCGATCCGACGTGTATTCGATCCGCGAAGATCTCACCGTGCACGACGCCGCGCGCTACCTGCGCGAGCGGCGCGTGCGTTCGGTCGGCGTCCTCGACGCGAGCGGGCGACTCGTCGGCGTCGTCTCGCAGAGCGACATCTCCGACAAAGTCGCCGCCGAGAACAAGTGTCCCGCCTGGATGCACGTGAGAGAAATCATGAGCACCGGCCTCGTCACGGTGACGCCCGATCGCGCCCTGCACGACTGCCTGCGCCTGATGGAGCAGAACGGTATCTACCACCTGCTCGTCGTCGACGCCGCAGGGGTGTATCGCGGCATGGTGTCGGTGACCGACCTGGTCACGGTGATCGCCTCCGACGAAAAAGCCCGGGCCGACATGCTCGAGGCATTCCTGTTCGAGAGAAACGCGCAGATGTGAGGGCGTAGACGAGAACTTTCCGCGGCGGGTCCGCGTCTGATATGGTCAGACCGTGGTGCGCCAGATTGTTCTGTCGTTGGCCGTAGGCGTTTCGGCGCTGTCTGCCTTTCCTCTCGCCGCCGAGACGGACCTCGACGCGCTGATGCGCCAGGTGCTGCTCCGCAGAGACGACAACTGGAAGAAGCTGCAGCAGTACGTGCTCGACGAGCGCGAGACGATCGACGTGCGCGGCCCGTCGCGCCTGCCGCTGTGGGGAGAGCGGCGCGATTATACGTGGTATATCCGCGAAGGACTCTTCGTTCGCAGTCCTCTGAAGGTCAATGGCGTGGCGATCGCGGAAGCGGAGCGCCGTGCATTTGAAGCAAACTACCTGCAGCGCCAGCGGGAGCGCGAAAAGCGGGGTCAGCGGGGGCAGGTCGCCCTGTCGGATTCGGGCGTGGTCGTCGAACCAGCCGACCGCGACGCCGCCTCCGATACGCCAGAAAGTGTCGACGGCCTCCTGAAACAAACGCGTCAACCGGGCTTCATCTCATCCGCGTACTTTCTCCGGTTCAAGTTCGAGGAGGGAAAGTACGCGCTCGTCGGCCGCGAGACGCTCGACGGTCGCGACGTCCTGAGAATCGAGTACTACCCGGCGAAGCTCTTTGGCGGCAGCGACAGGCGGAAGAAGAGAGACGGCGCCAGCGACAAGGATCGCGCCTACGACGCCGAATTCCAGCGGCTCGTGAACAAAGTGTCGCTCGTCACCCTTTGGGTGGAGCCGAAGGCCCAACAGATTGTGAGGTACACCTTCAACAATCTCCCCTTCGACTTCCTACCGGGTCAATGGCTGCTGCATGTCGACGACCTGAAGGCGTCGATGACGATGAGCCAGCCGTTCCCCGACGTCTGGCTGCCTCGCGATCTCGAGTTCGAATTCGGCATCTCGCTGGCGGTTGGTCAAGTGGACATGCGCTACGCTCTCGAGTACCACGATTACCGGCGAGCCGACGTCACAGCCAACGTCAAGATCCGCTGATGGTGTGGACGGCCCTGGTGCTCGCCGCGCAGGTCGTGGCCGCCATCCAAGTCCATGGAAATACGGCGACGAAAGACGACGAGGTGCGCCGTCTCGCAGGCATCGAGCTGGGCGCACCGGTTGATGCGAAGACCGTCGACGAAGTGGCGACGCGACTCCGGGCGGCCAAACGCTTCGAGAACGTCCAGGTACTGAAGCGGTTTGCGTCGATCGAGGACTCCTCACAGATTCTGCTCGTCATCATCGTCGACGAGGGACCCGTTCACATCGAGACGACGGACGATCCCGCGAATCCTACGCGCGTCGTACGCAGCCGTCACTTGCAGCTGATGGTCATGCCGGTGCTGTCGCGCGAAGACGGCTACGGTCTGACGTACGGCGCGCGCCTCGCGCGGACTGCTGTTGCCGGCGGCAACAGCCGGTTGTCGTTTCCGCTCACCTGGGGCGGCGAAAAGAAGGCAGGCGCCGAGTTCGAAAAGGCGATCGAGCACGGCCCGATCGACCGCGTGATGACGGGCGCCGCGATTTCTCGCCGCACGAATCCTTTCTTCCAGCGCGACGACGACCGCCGGCGAGTCTGGGCGCGTGTAGAGCGAGAAGTGGCGCGGGCGGTCCGAGTGGGTGCAACGGCCGGTTGGCAGCAGGTGTCGTTCATGAACGCGGACGATCGCTTCGCGCACGCCGGCGCCGATGTCGTGCTCGATACCCGCGTAGATCCGAACCTCCCGCGCAACGCAATCTTCGCGAAAGCCTCCTGGGACCACCTGGCAGTCGCCGATGGAATCGAGCGAACGACTCTCGACGCACGCGGCTACATCGGCGTCTACCGTCAAAACGTGCTCGCCCTTCGTGGAGTGCGGGAGAGTGCCGACAGTCCGCTTCCGCCATACCTGCAGCCTCTGCTCGGCGGGATGGCGAACGTTCGCGGATTCAAGGCTGGAACCGCGGCAGGCGACACGCTTGTCGCCTATTCAGCAGAGCTCATCGTGCCGCTGACTTCTCCGTTGAAGATCGCCAAAGTCGGCCTGAGCGCGTTCGCCGATCGCGGCGTGGTCTACGACGCAGGCCAGCGCCTCCGCGATCACACGATGATGCAGGGGTACGGCGGAAGCGTGTGGTTTTCGGCCGCCTTCCTCAAGCTGAACATCGCCGTCGCGCATGGACGTGGATCGTCCACGCGCGTGCACGTGGGCGGCAACGTCTCATTCTGAGAACATCGCGCGGTAGTGGCGGTACCAGTTGCTCTGGAACACCTCGTCCGGATCGTGCCGCCGCTTCAGCGCCAGGAATTCTTGCATCTGCGGATAGCACTGCTCGACCTGGTCGCGGCGCGCCCAGCGGTGGTACGTCAGGTAATAACTGCCGCCGTAGCGGATCCCGAGATCGATCAAGTCGCGAAAGGCGTGGCCGGCTGCGTCGATCGCGTGCGGCGTGTGTTCAATGTGCAGATTGAAGATGACGCAGGCGTAGCGATCGCGCGCCCACGCGAGAAACGTCTCCTCGTCACGCTCAATCAGCCGCACCGTGCCGTAAATCATGTTCGCCTTTCGGCGCCGCAGCGCCGCCCGCGCATCGTCCATGAAGGCGGCCAATTGTGGTCGCTGAACGTAGATCTCGCTGATCATCTCTGTCGACTTCACTTTCGAGTGGAGCGCTCGATCGAGGTCCGCGTGATAATTGTCGACGTAGGCCGCAGAGAGCTGCCAGTCGGCCCAATAGATCTGTCCCGAGGTCTTGAGATAACGCGAAGAGTACACCTCGAACGCTCTCCGCTTGTACTTGTGCGAGTAAAAGGTAAGGCGCGCCCAGTCCTCGGGATTGAAGCGCGTCGGGTGTTGAGTGAGCGGAGTGTCCAACGAGACCGGCTGATAGCAGGAGAACACGCCGCGCCGCAGGAAGCTGTCGCGCGTCGCGTCCGTGGCGAATTGATAGTCACCGTACAGATAACCGTCGCGAATCCGCTCGTCGAAGCGTTCCATGATGGAACGCGTTTCGCCAAGCGCGACGACACGACGAACCTTCACTCTCGACCGCAATCGGAGGCGAACCCTCGTGATGACGCCGAACAGGCCGTAGCCGCCGATCGCCAATCGGAACAGATCCGAGTGCTCGGTCCTGGAGCAGATCCGAACCTCACCTGAGGGTCCCACGAGATCGAATGCGTCAACTTGATCCACGATCGGCTTCAGGTTCAGACCACGCCCGTGGGCGTTGCACGACAGCGCGCCCGCGATGCTGAGCCGATCGGCGCCGGTCTGTTTTTGATAGATGCCCCACTGGCGATCCCCGTCCTGCGCGTCGGCCTGCGAACGGTTCAAGTACTCAATGATTTGCGGCCACTGAGTGCCGCCCTCGACTTCGATGACGCCGCGATCGCGATCGAACGACAGCACGCGGTTCAGGCCGCGCATGTCGAGCAGGATGTTCGCGTCGCCGAATTGCTGCCCGCCCATGGCATGCCGGCCGCCCGCGATCGACACCGACTTGCCTGCCAATCGGGCGGCGGTGATGGCCGCGCGCACTTCGTCAACGGTCGCCGGCTCGACGATGGCGTCGACGGTGGTTTGGTTGAGCTGGGAGTGGACGTCGTTGACAAGGTGTCCGGCGTCGCGATCTGGAATGCTCGACGCATTCGGCGAGCGGACGGGAAACGGGCGCGGAACGCATGCGGCAGCCGGTATCGCGGCCGCCGCCGTGGAAATCCTGATGAAGTCGCGACGAGTCATCTGCTCCGCCATCGCATCTCCCCCGTCGAGACATGCGAAAGCGGAGCAGAAAACAGCTCAACCGCTACGGCTTCTTCGGGCCAATCGTCAAGAGGTCGACGACCCTGCGAACCCCTTCGACCTCTTTGGCCTGTTCGACCGCACGCGCGCGCCCCGCGGCAGACATCACCGTGCCCTTCAGCGTGACGACGTGGTCCTTCACGTCGACGTTGATGTCGCTGTCTTTCAGAAGGTCCTCACCGATGAACTTTGATTTGACGCGCGTCGTGATCCAGGCGTCTGTAATCACCTCGCCCGTCTTGCTGAGGCCTTCTTTCGTCTTGTCGACGACTTTCTCTGCGCCCTCCTTGGTCTTCTCGCCGACCTTCTCGGCGCCCTCCTTGGTCTTCTGGGCGCCTTCCTTCGTTTTTTCCTTCAGCGTGCCGGCGGTTCCGGTCTGGGCGCCGGCGAGATCGACGACGATCTTGTTGTCGACGCGCGAAATGCCCTTGATGGTGGCCAGCTGCTTGGCGCGGGTGCGGTCGGCTTCCGTCGCTACAGTGCCCGTCAGCGTGGCGACGCCGGCATCGACGCTGACGTCGATGTTGTACTTCTTGAGCGTCGGATCCTTGTGAATCCGCTGCTCGATCCGTGAATCGAGCTGTTTGTCGGATACCGCGGCGGTCTTCGCTTGCTTCACCGCGGCGCCGGCCGACGCTGCGCTGAACCCGGCCAGCGCGACGGCGCAGACGAGGCTTCCGAGGAACGCTTTCATAAATCTGACTCCTCCGCGGCCGAGCTGGACGCCCATGCGCACATCGACCGCACGCGATTTGAGAGCAATCCGCGGACCAGCGACGGGTTATCAGGACGGAGGTCAGCGGCAGGGACGGAGGTCAGCAAAGCCCAGCCGCAATATAGTGAAAGGATGGCGTCCAGGCGACGGCTGTGGTTCGGCGTGCTCGCGGCGATCCCGATTTCGCTGTCGGCCCAGGATCGACTGCGCACTGTCGCGGGGTACGACAGGGCGCAGCGCGTGGCCCGCGAAGGAGCCGGCGCACGGAGCGGGGCGCTGGCGGCGCGGTGGATCGACGCGAACACCTTCGAATACGCGCGCGGTGGCAAGCGGTACCGCTACGACGTCGCCATGCGGCGCGCCAGCGAAATAGATGGGCAGTCGGCGTCCGATCGCCGGCCGCAGACGCCCCCTGCAGAAGCGCCGGATCGCGGCCGGCAGTTTACGCTGACGAAGTCGCCCGACGGCCGGCTGCAAGCGCGTTACAGGGATCGCAATGTGTGGATCAGCGCTGCCGATGGAAGCGACGAACGAGCGGTCACCACGGACGGCAGCGCCGCGAGCCGCATCAAGTACGGGACCGCGAGCTGGGTGTACGGCGAAGAGCTCGATCAGCGGACTGCGATGTGGTGGTCGCCTGACAGCCGCAAGCTGGCGTTCTATCGTTTCGACGAATCGCGCGTCCCCGACTACTACGTTCCGCTCGATCAGACGAAACGACAGTCGGCGGTGGATGTGGAAGCGTTCCCCATGGCGGGCGCACCCAATCCGCTCGTCGATCTGTACGTCTACGACGTCGCGTCGGCCCACACCGTTCGTCTGGATGTCCGCCACGGCAATCCATTCGACAACAATGCGGTCGGACACTACGTCTACCACGTCAACTGGTCGCCGGACGGGCGCGAGCTGATCTTCTTCCGGACCAACCGCCGGCAGAACGTGATGGAAGTCGCGGCGGCGAACGCGGAAAGCGGCACCAGCCGCGTGATTCTTCGAGAGGAATGGCCCACCGGCTGGATCAACGAAGACCCGCGGATGTTGTTCCTCGACGATGGGAAGCGATTCGTCTGGGAGTCGCCGCGCACCGGCTGGAACAACTTCTACCTGTATGACATCAGCGGCACGCTCGTCGCGCCGCTCACGTCGGCCACGGGCTTCGAGGCGGCGTCGCTCGTGAAAGTGGACGAAAAAGCGGGTCTGCTCTTCTACACCGCGCGGGACGGCGACAACTTCCTGAAGCTGCAGCTGCACCGCGTGGGTCTCGATGGGAAGGACGATCGACGGCTCACCGACCCGGCGTTTCATCACACCATCGGCGGCTGCATTCCCTCGCTCGGTGTGCGATTCGGTCTGCCACCGTCGCCGCTGCCGTGCGGCATCTCGCCGGACAACGGACATTTCATCGACATCTATCAGACCCACGACTTGCCGCCGGCGACCAGGCTGGTGAGCGCGGCGGACGGCGCAACGATCGCGCCGCTGGCTGAAAGCGACATGACAACGTTCACGGAGCTTGGCCTGAAGAAAGCCGAGATGTTCACGTACACGGCGGCCGACGGCAAAACGACGCTGCGGGGATTGATTCAGTTTCCCTCCACATTCGACCCGGCCAAATCGTATCCGGCGCTCGTGAGGGTGTACGGCAGTCCCGAGTTTGCGAACAGCACGTCGCGTGAGACCTTCGTCGCGCCAAGCGCGATCGCCGAGTTGGGTTTTCTGGTGCTGAACGTCGACTCGCGATCGGTGCCGGGCCTCGGCAAACGGACGCTCGACGCCGTGTACCAGAAGCTCGGCCAGGTGGACGTGGACGACGTCGCCGAGGGGGTGAAGGCATTGTGGGCACGTCCGTACGTCGACAAGGGCCGCGTCGGCATTTTCGGCACCTCGTACGGCGGCTACTCGGCGGTCATGGCGCTGCTGCGGCACCCGGACGTCTTCGCCGCCGCGTCCGCCTCATCGCCTGTGACCGACTGGCGCAACTACGACACGATTTACACCGAGCGCTACATGTGGATCCCGGACGAAAACCGCGATGGGTACGAAGCCGGCAGCGCGATGACGTACGCCGCGAAGCTGCGTGGGCGGCTGCTGCTCTATTACGGCACCGCCGACAACAACGTGCACGCGTCGAACACGCTGCAATTGATCGACGCGCTGCAGCTTGCGGGCAAGAGCTTCGACGTGCAGGTCGGCCCCGACCGCGGACACAGTGGCGTGAACGAGGACCGCATGATGGAATTCTTCGTCGACGTGCTCGGGACGGTCGGGAGTCGATAGTCAGTAGTCCGGAGTCGAGTCGGAAGTCTGGAGGCGCCCCACGGAACTATCGCCTAGCGACTCCCGACTTACCAAGTTCCAGCTTAGCAATCGCCTCGCGGTGTACCTCGTCCGGACCATCGGCGAGGCGGATCGTGCGCGCGTGGGCCCACGCCGACGCCAACGGAAAATCGTCGCACACCCCGGCGGCGCCGTGCGCCTGGATGGCCCGATCCAGAACGCACAGGGTCATGCGCGGCACGACCACTTTGATCATGGCGATTTCTCCGCGCGCGACTTTGTTGCCGACCGTGTCCATCATGTGAGCCGCTTTCATCGTCAGCAACCGCGCCTGCTCGATCTCCATCCGCGACTCGGCGAGGTCGGCGCGAATCGTTCCCTGCTCGGCCAGGGTCTTGCCGAACGCGACGCGCGTCTGCACCCGCTGCCGCATGAGCTCGAGGGCGCGCTCGGCGACGCCGATGAGACGCATGCAGTGATGAATCCGGCCCGGCCCCAAACGGCCTTGCGCGATCTCGAAGCCGCGCCCTTCGCCGAGCAGCATGTTCGACGCCGGTACGCGCACGTTGTCGAACGTGATCTCCGCGTGGCCGTGCGGCGCGTCGTCGTACCCGAAGACCGGCAGACAGCGCCGTATCGTGACGCCTTTGGCGTCCAACGGCACGAGGATCATCGACTGCTGCTTGTGGCGCTCGGCGTCGGGATTCGACTTTCCCATGAAGATCGCGATGCGGCAGCGCGGATCGCCGGCGCCGGAAATCCACCACTTGTGGCCGTTGATCACGTAGTCGTCGCCGTGGCGCTCGATGCGCGACTTGATGTTCGTCGCGTCCGACGAGGCCACGTCGGGCTCCGTCATCGCGAAGCAGGATCGGATCTCGCCGGCGAGCAGCGGTTCGAGCCACTGCTTCCGCTGCGCCTCGGAGCCGTACCGCACGAGCACTTCCATGTTCCCGGTGTCAGGCGCCGAGCAGTTGAACACCTCGGGGCCAAAGCCCGGCACGCGGCCCATGATCTCGCAGAGCGGCGCGTACTCGACGTTGGAGAGTCCCGCGCCGTACTCGCTTTCGGGGAGAAATAGATTCCAGAGCCCGGCCGCGCGCGCCTTCGGTTTCAGATCCTCGACGATCGCCGTCGGCTGCCACCGGTCGCCGTCAGCGATCTGATGATGATAGGTGCGCTCGTTCGGGTACACGTAGTCGTCCATGAACGCCGAGACGCGACGCTGAAGATCTTTCACTTTGGGCGTGTGGTCGAATTGCATGGAGCGCATGATAATTTAGGCGCCGTGTCGTATGGAAACTGACGCGCGCGATGTGCGTCCCGGCGAGCAGCTCGATTGGCCGCAGCTCGTCGCATGGCTGCGCGAGCGGCTGCCCGCGTGCCACATCGCGGGACTCGATCTGTCGCGCGAGCACGAAGTCGCTCAGTTCCCAGGCGGACATTCCAACCTCACGTATCTCGTACGTTTCGGCGACGTCGACATCGTCGTCCGGCGCCCGCCGTTCGGGCCTGTGGCGCCGACCGCGCACGATATGGCGCGAGAGTTTCGCTGGCTCTCGGCGATGCACACAGTCTTTCCGCTCGCGCCGCGGCCGTACCTGCTGTGCGAGGACACCAACGTGATCGGCAGCATCTTCTACGCGATGGAGCGGCGGCATGGGGTCGTCGTCCGGACGGAGGAACCGCAGATGCTCGCCAACCCGGCGGCACGCCGGCGAGTCAGCGAGGCGCTGATCGACACGCTCGCAGATCTTCACGCCATCGACGTCGCAGCCAATGGCTTGAGCAGCCTCGGCAAGCCGGCGGGATTCGTCGAGCGGCAGGTGCGCGGATGGTCCGAGCGCTGGCATCGTTCGCAAACGACGTCCCTGCCCGAAATGGACTCGCTGGCCGAGTGGCTGCGAACGCATCTGCCTGCGGACCCCAAGCCGGCGGTCGTGCACGGCGACTTCAAGCTGGACAACGTGATGCTCGACTCCAGCGACATCGGACGCATCGTGGCCGTCTTCGACTGGGAAATGAGCGCGCTTGGTGATCCGTTAGTGGATGTCGGCATCGTGCTCGCGTACTGGTCGCCGACCGCGCCTCCGAGCCAACGCGACGCGTTGACCACGGTGATCGACCGTCCTGGATACTTGACGCGCGACGAAATCGTCGCACGTTATGCCGCCAGGTCAGGCCGCGATCTGTCCGGCATCCGCTTCTATGAAATCTTCGCGGTGTTCAAGATCGCCGTCGTGATTCAGCAGATTTATTTTCGGTACGCGCAGGGACAGACGACGGACGCACGGTTCGCCACGTTCGACGCGCGCGTCGCGTTCCTCGCACGGCATGCGGCGGGTCTGGCCTCGCTGATGTAGGAGCATCGTGACCCAGCCGGTCACTCGACGAGTTGTTCGACCTGCGCGTAGAGCCGCATGATCGGATCTCCGGAATCGAGCAGCGCACGCAGCATCCACTCCCACTCGAGCGGCGAGTTTCTGCAGGCGTCCATCACCGCACGAAGACGGCTGGACCACACGTTGGCGCCGAACACTTGACGACCGTCTGATTTCAAGAAGGACAGAAGATCACCGAGCGCCCGAAGCCGCTCGGGGCCCGACGGAATCACGTCGACCAGCATTTCGAGAAGGATGCCCCGTTCCCGGAGGTAATCCTCGACTGACGGCTCGTCGGCGCGTGTCCACGCCGCCATCGCCGCGTACAGCTGCGACAACCGGTCGTTCCATTCCGGCGATCGCCCATCGTCGACGGGACGCCCCGACTGGTTGTGCGCGCGCAGCGCAATCACCTGGCTGATGAGGCCCTTCGAGGTCCTCGAACGCCACAATCCTGCGTTACCAAAGAACTCTGCATCCCGCGCGCCGGGCGCTTTCGGCGTTTCGATTGTTCTGCCGGCTGTCCGTTCGCGCCGGGTGAGCCGCGGCCGTCCCCGCTTGACCAGCGTGTCGTCGATATCAGTCAGCGTGTCGTCTTCGGCAGACGCCAGCGGCGGCGCGGGAGACGGAAGTGCGCATCGCGCTCCAGAGAGATGACGGACGAGATACGTTCGAAACGCGTCGAGCACGAACTCCGAAAAGGTCTCGTCATCGGCGCGGTCGATGACATGTTTCACGGCGGCCCAGGTCGGCCCGAGTGCGTCCGTGAAGCTCGCATCGTCGTCGGCGAGCGACCGCATCGTCACGGTCAGTTCGGTGAGCAGCGTGCGGGATTCCGAAGCCGGCAGATCTGCGGCGAGGACGGCTTCGTATCCCGGCGCGAGTTGCAACGAGGAATGGACGGCGAGCACCTGCCGCTCGAGCAGGCCGTGCCCATGACGGGCGATGTCGAATACACCAGCGACATTCGGCACCATCGAGTCGCGGCAGGCCAGCGCAGGAAGCCGTACGTCGATCGTGTCCGCGAGCTCCAGCGCACGCTCGGCGCGAAGCTCGAACAGTCCGTTGAACGCCCGAACCCGGAGGGACAATGCATCGAGTCGCGCGGCAGGTCCGATCGGGATGATGCGCATCCTCGATCGCGGATCGCGCCGCAAAGAACGAGGCCACGATTCCGGTGCGGCACCGGCCAATTGAAATGCCTGGTCGTACAACCCGGCACGCCACTCGGCCGGCTCCTGCGCCGCGCTGGCCGAATCGGCGACGCGAATCAGCAGGTCTGCGGCGAACTCCGCGGGGACAGATCCAGGAATCGATTCGGCGAGGGTGCGAATCGACGGCGGTTCGGCCGCGACCGCGAGCGCGGCGGAACTTGCAATCGGTCCCGCCAGAGCGCCGACCAGAACGCAACGCGCCAGCCGATGCGGAAATCGCATCGACTAGAATGTACGACATGCGTATCAACGCGGCAATTTTTCTGGTGAGCACGTTGTACTTCGCATCCGCCGCGGTACATACGGAGCATGCGGCGCAAGAGCCGGCGAGCCGCACGGTCTGGAATGGCGTGTACAGCGAGGCGCAGTCGAAACGGGGTGAGACGGCCTACAGTCAGTACTGTGCGAAGTGCCACGGTCCCGATCTCTCCGGCGCCGACGTCGCGCCGCCGCTCACCGGCGTGGAATTCAATTCGGCGTGGAATGACCTGACCGTCGGCGAGCTCTTCGAGCGGCTACGAGTTACGATGCCGGCAGACAAACCAGGCAGCGTCAGCGCTCAGGACAACGCCGACATCGTCGCGTTTCTTCTCTCGAAAAACGGGTTTCCTGCAGGCGAAGCGGAGCTGCCGCCACAGCTCGAGATCCTGAAGACGATCAAGATCGTCACCCAGAAGCCGCAGGGTAGGTAGCGCAGCCCACGGCCAGCAGGCCTAAAGGCCTGCGCTACTTCACGCGATTCCACGTGAGCGTCTGGGTTATACGGTCCCCGGACTTCAGCGACAGCGTCAGCGTGTTCTCTGTGGGGAGCGCATAGTGACGAACCTGCTCGCTGCCGATCCAGTCCGGCCGCGACGACCCGACGACGTGGTGAACGACTATATGCTTGTCGGGATCGATGGTGTACGGACCAAAGTACCCGAGGTAGGTCTGGTAGGCGGCGGCGCGAGCGCTCTCGCTCGTGGGCGCTTCTTTCGCGCGGCCCGAGCGCATCAATTGCGCGGCCATCTCGCCTTGCTCGTCGTACATCAACCGACCCTCGTCGTAGCTGCCCGGCCGGGCACCGCCGGATTCGTCGAAGATCTCGTACTTCACAAGCTTCCAGTTTCCAACCAGCCGGCGTTTCGTCGCTGCATCGGTCGCGGGAACCGCTGCATTCTGCGCGGCGGGCGCTGCGATCGCCGCCGCAACGAAAAGCGACGTGAGCCATTTCATGTCGGTGAAGGTAGCACGGTTTTCGCGTACCATCAGCGCTGAATAGGGAGAGACCGTCATGAGATTTCGCGCTCTGATCGTTGCGTGCGGCATCGCGCTCATCCCGTCACTGGTGTCGGCGCAGGCGCTGACGAGCCTGGCGTCGGTGCGCGTCGGCTACGTCACCCGCAAGAACACGGTGAAGCCGCAAGGCGAGCTCAAGGCTCAGATCGATGCGCTCGATGCGCAGATCGCCGAGGCTTCGCGCCTGGGCAGGAACGGCGAGCTGCGTCGACTGTTCGCGAAGGGCATCGCGCTCTTGAACAACCGGCCGTGGACCGACGCCGTCGAGTACTCGAACTCGCTGGTGCTGCGCACCGATCGCGTGGTGGTCGACTCCTCGAAGCCCTATCTGGTGCGGCTCGAGCAGATCTACACACCGTCCATCGCCCTCGAGCGCGCGCTGACCGCGAAAGTGGCGCTGTATAAGCGACCAAGCGGCCCGCCGCCCGCGCCGGGCACTCCACCTCCGCCGATGGAGCTTGTGAAAGAACTCGGCGCGTTCGAGGGTGTGTCCCGCGATCTGCGCGACTCTCCGTTCTCATTCGAGCTGGACGTACACGACATCCCCGACGGCACGTATGCGTTGACGGCCAACGTGGCAGATGGCGAGACCCCGCTCGGCACGGCGATTCTCGGCGTGGCGATCCGCAAGGGACTCGACGAAACCGTCGCGAGGCTGGAAGCCGACGCGAAGCGGGCACCGGAGAGCTTGCGCGCCGAAATCTTGTACCCGGTCGACCGCATGAAACAGGTCAACCGCGGACGACTCGAGCTGCGCACGTTCGATCCGGAGCGCGATCTTGCCGCAGCCGAAGTGGTCGTGACCGCAGTGAAAGCCGGCAGAGATCCGTTCGCCGGCCGCACCGGCGACATTCGACGTCACTACCTGCTCGAAGCTGCGAACGAGATCATGCCGTACCGCACGTACGTTCCCAAGGCGTACAACGGCTCGAAGCCATTCCCGCTCATCATCGCGCTGCATGGTCTCGGAGGCACGGAGGATTCCTTCTTCGATGGATACGGAGGCGGATTGCCGCCGCTCGCCGAATCACACGGCTACATCCTCGCGACGCCGCTCGGCTATCGCGTGGATGGATCGTACGGATGGGGACTCGGCACCGCGCCCGCCGATCCCGTGACGCGCCGTACGCAGGAGCTGAGCGAGCAGGACGTCATCCAGGTCCTACAGCGGATGCGGCAAACGTACAAGATTGACGAGAACCGGATCTACCTGATGGGACATTCGATGGGCGGCATCGGCACGTGGAAGGTCGCGCCGAAGTACCCGGACATCTGGGCGGCGATCGCGCCGATATCCGGCAACGGCACGCCTGCGACGCTCGAGAAGATCCGCGGCGTGCCCGAGATCATCGTCCATGGCGACGCAGACCCGACGGTACCGGTCGGCGGATCGAGGACGATGGTGGCGAAGCTGAGAGAGCTGGGCGTGGAGCACAAATACGTCGAAGTGCCTGGTGGTCTGCACAGCGATGTCGTCGGTCCGAATCTGGCGGCGATTGTGGAGTTCTTCGACCAGCACCGAAAGACCGGCAGGAGTCCGTCGCAGCAATAGAGCATCTCCACCACGGAGGGCACGGATTCTTCCTCCGCGTCCTCTGTGGTGGAGCGTTCGTCCCTACGCGGTCACGCCCCGCTTCGCCTTCAGATCCGCGAGTAACCTGTCCACTTCATCGTCGCGTTCGAGCTGCGTAAAGCGCTCGTCGAGATCGCCCCCCGCGAGCTCCGCTTTGGCCTGGCTCACCGCTTCGTGCCGTGTGACCTTGTCCTTCATCCGCTCGAACGTGCGGATCGTCGATCGGTCGCCGATGGCCATCCGCGCGTCGCTCGCCTTGCCGAGCGCACGCGCGCGCCGATGCTGGACGAGCAGCGTCTCGCTCTTGGCCAGCGCCTCGGCCAGCTTCTGTTCCAGCTTGCCGAGCGCACTCTTCAACGTCAGGACCTGCGCGCGCTGATCGGCCACCTGCTGCCGGAAGCTCTCCGCCGTGCGCTCGCTGGCCTTCTGACGCTCGAGCGCCGCTCGCGCCAGGTCGTCCTGGCCACGATCGACGGCCAGCTCCGCCTTGCGGAGCCACTCGCCCGCTTTCTCTTCGTGTTCCTTCTCTTTTTTCTCGAGCATGTGCTGGTCCGCGATGGAAATCGCCACCTGGGTCTTGACCTGCAGCAGCTGATTCTCCATGTCGAGAATCACCTGCTTGATCATCTTCGACGGGTTCTCCGCCTTGTCGATGAGATCGTTCAGGTTCGCCCGCACGAGCGTGCCTACGCGTTCAAGTAATCCCATGTTCGTGCTCCTCAAGGTCCGGCTGAAGCCGACACTACGTCTTGCGGTTCTAGGCGCCGAGCGAGTCCGGCGGCTTCGGCGCCTTGTCGCCGATCGCGCGGACCTTCGACATCAGGTCCGACATCTGCATCCCCGACAGCGCCTCGAAGAGCGCCGGCACCTGCGCCGCGATCTTCGTGATG
>Ga0114129_10008262_pt1 | contig 14847 bp, 14 predicted proteins | sample RhiMetdeltSRZDD1_FD_80071 | JGI IMG/M metagenome (GOLD analysis project Ga0114129, IMG submission 80071) | Populus rhizosphere microbial communities from Tennessee, USA - Rhizosphere MetaG P. deltoides SRZDD1 (version 2) (version 2) | ecosystem: Host-associated > Plants > Roots > Rhizosphere >...
CCCGGCAATCCCGGGAGGCGTATCGTGTCGGGCGACACGCGGCCATGACACCCCGTCCACTGGAGCCCGGAAAGACGTCCGGCCGTCTGCAGTCGCTCGACATCATCCGCGGCATCGTGATGGTGCTGATGGCGATCGATCACGTCCGCGTATATTCCGGGGTGCCGGCCGGTGGACCGACAGTTGGTGTGTTCTTCACGCGGTGGGTGACGCACTTCTGCGCGCCGGCGTTCGTCTTTTTTGCCGGCACCGCCGCGTTTCTGCACGGCCGCAAGCTCGGCGACATGCGGCAGCTCGCCCGATTTCTTATCGCGCGGGGGTTGATGCTCGTTGTTCTCGAGTTGACGGTGATCCGATTCTCCTGGACGTTCAACTTCGATTACGCGCGGTTCACGCTCGCCGGCGTCATCTGGATGCTCGGCTGGTGCATGGTCATCCTGGCGGCGCTCATTCACCTCTCTCCGCGCATCGTCGGTATCGTCGGCCTGTCGATCGTGCTGCTGCAGCAGGTGTTCGGCTTGATACCGCCAGCACTACCGGCGCCGGTTCTGCCGTTCTGGGAATTCCTGTATCCCGCCGGATCCGAAGCGCCGCTCGGGATCACGGTGCTCTACACGATCGTCCCGTGGATTGGCGTGATGGCCGCAGGCTACGGGTTCGGGCTGATCCTGATGCGCGACCCGGCTGATCGACGCCGTCTCTGTTTCCGGATTGGAGTCACGACAACCGTTCTGTTCGTCGTCATCGCGATCGTGGTCGACTGGCTGAGACCCGCTGGCGAGAATCGGCTCCCCGCAGTGTTGCGTGTGTTGAATCAGCAGAAGTATCCGGCGAGCCAGTTGTTTCTGATGATGACGCTCGGCCCGTCAATTGCGGTGCTGCCGCTGCTCGAGCGGGCGCGAGGATGGTTCGTGAACGTGTTGGCGACGTTCGGCCGCGTGCCGATGTTCTATTACCTGCTTCACATCCCGACGATTCACGTGAGCGCGTTGCTCGTCAATCTGATCCGGACCGGAAGCACCAATTCCGGGCCCTACGCGACGGCGCCGTTTGTGGGCATGCCGCAGGCACAGCACTGGAGTCTGGCGCTCCTGTATCTCGTGTTCATCGTCGATGTCGTGCTGCTGTATTTTCCGTGCCGCTGGTTTGCCGGTGTGAAGGCTCGCGGACGATCGAGGTGGTTGAGTTATTTGTGATTTTGGTGGCGGAGTTGGGAACCACTCCGCCCTACATGACGTCTATTGTGTAGACACCCTACTGAATATTCAGTAGACTGGCTACACAACTCATGACCGCCGACAAGAGCCGGATTGAACTCCTGCAAGGCACGCTGGATCTCCTGATTCTTCGCACGCTGCTGTTCGGCCCGTCCCACGGCCACGCCATCGCCCGGCAGATCCGGACGATGTCCGAAGATGTCCTGCACATCGAAACAGGCTCCCTCTATCCGGCCCTCCATCGGCTCGAGGCGCAAGGCTGGATCGACGCCGAATGGCAGCTCTCGGACAAGGGGAAGCGCGCCAAGTACTACCGGCTGACGCGTGCCGGGCGGAAACAGCTCATGGCCGAACAGTCGAAGTGGGAGCAGTTGTCGGCCGCCATGGCCCGGGTTCTGAGACCCGTGAACTGACCGACGCCGATGCTGCGACGGCTTCGCGCGCGTGTTCGCAAATTCTTCAGCTGGACCCGGCAGGAATCCGATCTCGACGACGAGATTGCCTTCCATTTGTCGGAGGAGGAAGAGGAGCGGATCGCGGAAGGAGTTGCGCCGAGCGACGCCCGCGCCACCGCCAGAAAAGACTTCGGCAACGTCGCGCGCATCCGCGAGGAGACGCGCGACACATGGGCATGGACCTCCGTCGACCGGCTGATTCAGGACGTCCGCTACGGGCTGCGGACGATGCGCCGCCAGCCGGGGTTTGCAGCCGTCGCGATCGTGACGCTCGCACTCGGTATCGGCGCGACGACCGCGGTCCTCACGGTCGTCAACGGGTTGATCCTGCGGCCGCTCGCGTTGCCCGACGGCGATCGGCTCGTCGTCGTCTACGCCACGACGCCCAAGCGCAGCATCTTTCGCGACACCACCTCGTTCCTCGACTTCTCAGCGTGGAAGACAGGGAGTCATTCGTTCACCGGCGCCGCCGCGTATCACCTGAATCCGTTCAATATCACCGGCGACGGCGTCCCCGAGCCCCTGACCGGACTGCGCGCCTCTCATGAGCTGCTCACGGTCCTCGGCGTCAATCCGGCGATCGGACGGTCGTTCAATCTGGAGGAACAGCACGACAAGCGCACCGTCGCGCTCATCAGTCACCGGCTGTGGACGCGGCGCTACGACAGTGACCCGAATATTCTCGGCAGAACCATTCTGCTCAACGAGATCAAGCATGTCGTCGTGGGCGTCCTGCCCGCCGGTTTCGAATTCCCGCCGTTCCTCCAGACCGACGTGATTGTGCCGGTGCAGGAGCGGGCGTGCCGCAGTTGCGGCTACATCCGGGCGATCGCGCGGCTGAGGCGTGGGGTGACGCGTGCTGCAGCCCAGCAGGATCTCGATGCCATCGCTCTCCGCCGGGAGAAGGCGTACCCCGACTCCAACGAAGGCCGGGGCGTGAACGTCGTACCGCTTCACGAGGTCGCGGTCGGCGACGTGCGGATGCCGTTGCTCGTGCTGCTCGGCGCCGGCGTCCTCGTGCTGCTCATCGGCTGCGCCAACGTCGGCCATCTCGTGCTGGCGAAGGGCATTGCGCGCCAGCGCGAACTGGCGGTTCGAAGCGCGCTCGGCGCGGGACGGAGCCGGCTGCTGCGCCAGTTGCTGACCGAAAGCATCAGCCTCGCGATCGTCGCCGCGATCTTCGGGGCCGTGCTGGCGCGGTGGGGCAGCGAATTTCTGGTCGCATCCCTCGCACAGCAATACCGGCTTCCGGTCCTGACGTTCAACTGGTCGTTCCTGCTGTTTGCCGTCACCATTGCGCTTCTCTCGGGTCTTCTCAGCGGCCTTCCGCCCGCGCTCCGCGTGTGGCGACAGAATCTCGGCCAGTTCCTCCAACAGGACACGCGAACACAATCAGGCGGTCTGAGCGAGCGGCGACTGGGACGGCTTTTGATCGTCGGCCAGACCGCGTTGACGGTCCTGCTTCTGATCGGCGCGGCTCTGCTGCTCAAGAGTTTTCTCCGGCTGCAGCAGATCGATCTCGGCGTGAACACGCAGCAGGCGCTCACCGCGGACCTGCTGTTGTCGAAGCGATATGCGGATCCGGAATGGCGCGAGGCGTACCTCCAGCAACTACTTGATTCAATCCGCGGGTTGCCGGGCGTCCAGGCGGCCGGCATCCACGTCGATCAGCCATTCCTGGGCGGCGGGCGGCAGGAGACGTTCAAAGTCCAGGGACACCCGGATCCCCGGCCCGACACCGGCCGTCCTGCTGCCTTCAACATCGTCACCGGTGATTTTTTCCGCGCGATGGACCTCCCCGTCCTCGAGGGCCGTCCGTTCGACGAACGCGACACAGCGGGCAGCGAACCCGTTGCCATCGTGAACGAGACGATGGCCAGACAGTTCTGGGCGCCGGGACAAGCGATCGGCAAGCAGCTGCAGTTCTATTACGAGACCAATCGTCAGCGCTGGCTGACGATCATCGGCGTCGTCCGCGACGTGCGGTACCGCGGCCGGCTCCAGGATCCGGTGCCACAGGTCTTCGTCACGAGCCGGCAGCCGTTCTACGACACTGCGGATCCGTTCGTGTCGATTGTCGTGCGCACATCGATCGATCCGGTCTCGCTCGAGAACGCGGTCCGGACCCGCATCTGGGCCGTCGACAAGGATCAGCCGATCTCCAACCTCCAGCGAATGGATCGTGTGCTCGAAGAGTCAGCCGCGGCGCCGCGAGCCTACATGCTGCTGTTCGGCAGTTTCGCGGTGATCGCGCTCCTCATCGCGAGCGCCGGCATTTACGGCGCCGGCGCCTACGCGGTCGTGCGACGCACGCATGAAATCGGCATCCGGCTCGCGCTCGGATCCACGCCGGCGCAAGCCGTGATTCTCATGATGCGGCAGGGATTGCTGCTGACTTTGATCGGCGCCGCCATCGGCGTCGGCGGCGCGCTCGCGATGGCGAAGGTGATCTCAGGATTCCTGCACGGCATCACCGCGACCGACACGGCGACGTTCATCTCGGTGCTCGTGTGCTTTGCCGGCGTCGCGATCGTATCGACCTATCTTCCAGCCCGCCGGGTGACCGCCATCGATCCGACCGTCGCATTTCGCGCCGAATGACGCGCGGCGAGCTGGCGCTCATTCGTGGCGCCGCCTGAAGATCTCGCCAATCTGCCCCAGGATGTGCACGGCGATCCGCGCCCGGTCCCCCCGGGAAGGACGTGTCTCGGACCGGCGGGCCTGCGGCGTTCCGGCGGCGCCGGAGATCCGCCGCGCGAACATGAAACGCTCGGCCCAGAAGTCGTCGTCCAGGTCGTCGCGGCGAACCCGGCCGGCGCGGCTGCTGGCGTCGATCATCACGCCACCGCCCTCGTAAATCCCGACGTGGGTGACCAACGACCGCCGCGTGTCGCTGGAGAAGAAGACGAGATCGCCACGCTCCAGCCGGCCGACGCGCTCGCCGGCGCGCGATTGATCGATCGCCCGACGGGGCAGGTCGATGCCGGCTTTCGCGAAGATGTACTGCATCAAGCCCGAGCAATCGAACGCGTCGGGCCCTTCGGCGCCCCAGACGTACGGGCGTCCGATGAGATCAGCGGCAAGCTCGATTGGGTCCGAGTCGAACGCGAGGGTGTCGAAAGGGAAGACGAGAAGCGCTGCCAACGCGAGTCGTGCGGACATGGCGACGTGCCTCTACGACCGTCGAAGATGGACTTCGAGGTCTGCCGCGGCAGGTTGAGTGGCTCGTCGCGATCACGTCGCAAGGCAAAACGGACGCCACAATCTAAGTGCCGGAAAACACCAGGCCACGCGACACGCCGCCGCATGAGCTGTCGCGAGCGGAGGACATTCGGGTGCTGCGCAGGACGTACGGATCCCGATTCGCTCGCCGCATCCGACTGTCGCATTTCGCGTGAACAACGGGCGGCTGGCGGCGGACTTGGAAGTCCGCCCTACGTACAGCCCGCCCGACGTCATTAACCAGAATTCATACGCGGCTCACAGGTACTTAATCACGCATGGCGTCTACTCAGGGTGACGGATCGATGGACGGTCCGACGCCTGGGAAAGGCACTCAGGACCTTTCCGAACAACACGGAAAGCACTTGAGTTGACGTGGTAATCGAGCGCTTTTCACGCGCGTCGCCGAAGGCGACCACGTCAAGTCAAGTGCTTTCCGGGATTAGAGGAGAGTCAGACGATGAAGTATTTTCGAATCGCCGCATTGATTACCGCCATGGCTGCTGTGCCCGCCATCGGCTTCGCCCAGTCCACGACGGATCCGGCGAAGGCCAAGCAGACGCCAAAAGCCCAATCCACGACCGAACCGGCCAAGCCGAAGCACGCCGCAAAAGTCATCACCGCGTCGATGACCGGTGTGGTCAAGAGCGTCGGCGACAACTCGTTCGTGATCAATCGTTCGAACACCAAGGGTCCCGAGGAGACGTTCCAGCTGGATCCTTCCCACAAGGGCAAGCTCGCCGTCGGGGATACTGTGAACGTCAAGTACTACCTCGACAACGGCAACAAGATCGCGACGAGCGTGACCGTCAAGAAGTCGAAGGCGGCTGGAAAGTAGCGTCGTGACTACGCGCGTTCGTCTCGCGGTACCGTCGCTCATTCTCATCACCGTGATGTTTCTGGTGTTGCCCGCCGCCGCCCAGCGCGGCGGGCAACACGGCGGTCATCCCACGGGCCGCGCCCACGACGCCAATCCGCCGCGAGCAAATCAAGGCCACATCCCGCCGGCGCCGGAGGCGCGACCCAATTCGTCAGAGCGCGAGGCCGAGCACCTGTCCACCGGCCACGTGAACGACACGCCGCACGTCAATCACAACCAGTGGTTCGGTCATGACGGGGCCGCCGATGCACGATTTCACTTCGAACGGCCATTCGAGCACGGCCGCTTCGCGCACCTCGGCCCGGAGTTCCGGTACAGGGTCGCTCGTGTCGACGTGAACCTTCACCGGTTCTGGCTTGCAGGCGGCGGCTTTTTCGAAGTGGCTGCCTGGGATTGGCCGCTGTCCGCCGACTGGTGCTGGAGCTGTGGGGATGACTTCGTGGTCTACAACGACCCGGATCACCCCGGATGGTACCTGCTCTACAACATTCACACCGGCGGATACGTGCACTGTCAGTACATGGGGACGTGAGTCAACCCGCCGGTCCTGATCTCGAAGGGAACAGGGCCGGCCGTTCGGGCTTATGCGAAAAAGACTCTCGACGTACGTCGTAGCGGGCGGGTGCGTGGTCATCGGACTGGTGACGTGGGCCGCATTCGGCGGCGCGTCCGGACTTCAGTATCGGACAGTGCCCGCCGGTCACGGCGACATCAACGTCACGATCTCGGCCACTGGCAATCCCAATGCCGTCGTCACCGTGCAGGTGGGGTCGCAGGTGTCCGGAAATATCCTCTCGCTCTACGCGGACTTCAACACGAAGGTCACCAAGGGTCAGCTGATCGCCCAGATCGACCCCGCGCCGTTTCAGACCCGCGTCAATCAGGCGCAGGCGAACGTCGACGCGGCGCGCGCGGCCGTCGCCAACAGCCAGGCGGTCGTCCAGCAGGCGCTCGCCAACATCCAGGCGTCGCGCTCGGCTCAGGCCGCCGCAGAAGCGAACACGGTGAAGGCGCAGGCGATCGTCGATGACGCGAAGGTGAAAGTGGATCGCCGGGTCGTGATGGTGGCCCAGGGTGCGGACGCGAGAGAAGATCTCGAGACCGCGGAGACCACGTACAAGTCCGCGATCGCCGATCATGACGCGCTGGTCGCGCAACAGCATGCGGCGGAGGACAACCTGAAGGTCGCCGAGGCCCAGCTGAACGTCGCCAACTCGCAGCTGAGCGCCAATGAAGCGCAGGTCAAGCAGAGCTCGGCGGCGCTGCAATCGGCGCAAATCGATCTCGACCACACGAAAATCCAGGCCCCGGTCGACGGCGTCGTGGTCTCGAGGAACGTCGACGTCGGCCAGACGGTCGCCGCGAGCCTCCAGGCGCCCACGCTGTTCCTGATCGCACAGGACCTGACGAAGATGCAGGTCGACACGAACGTCTCCGAAGCGGACGTCGGCCGCGTGCGCGTGAATCAGCCGGCGACGTTTACCGTCGACGCCTATCCGGGGCAGACCTTCAGCGGTACCGTCACGTCAATCCGCAAAGCCCCGATCAACGTGCAGAACGTGATCACGTACGACGCGGTGATCGGCGTGTCGAACCAGGACCTGAAGCTGTTCCCGGGGATGACCGCGAACGTGAAAATCCTGGTGAATCAGCGGAAGAACGTCCTCCGCGTTCCGAACGCCGCGCTGCGATACCACCCGGCTACGGAAACCGCTCCGGCCCGACCGAGTGGCAGGAATGCGGTACCCGAGAAAGCGGTGTGGATTCTCGATGCGAAACACAATCCGCAGCGCGTGGTGATCACCACGGGCGAAACCGACGGCACCAATACCGAAGTGACCGGAAGCGGGTTGAAAGACGGCGACCTCGTCATTATCGCCGCGCTTGCCAAGCCGGCGTCGTCGTCGCCGGGGAGCAGTCCGGGCTTTTCGGGCGGCGGGACAGGCGGGCGAGGCGGAGCGAGATTCTAGCCATGGCGCCGGTCATTCAAATCACGGATCTCGTGAAGGACTACCACGTTGGCGACATGGCCATCCATGTCCTGAAGGGGATCTCGTTCGCGATCGACCACGGCGAGTTCGTGTCGATCATGGGTCCGTCCGGATCCGGCAAGTCCACGCTGATGAACATTCTCGGGTGTCTCGACAAGCCGACCGCCGGGACGTACCTGCTGGACGGCGTGAGCGTGGGCCAGCTCGGCCGCAACGAGCTCGCGGAGATCCGGAACAAGAAAATCGGATTCGTCTTCCAGCAGTTCAATCTGCTCGCGCGCACGAGCGCTGAGGAAAACGTCGAGCTGCCCCTCATGTACTCGGACGACGTTTCCGTGCAGGAGCGGCGGACGCGGGCGAAGAAGGCGTTGCACGCCGTCGGACTCGAGGGCCGCGAAGAGCACCAGCCGAATCAGCTCTCCGGCGGCCAGCAGCAGCGCGTCGCCATCGCGCGCTCGCTCGTGAACGGCCCGCGAATCATCCTCGCAGACGAGCCGACCGGCGCGCTGGACTCGAGGACAGGGCTCGAGATCATGGCGATCTTCCAGCAACTGAACCGCGACGAGGGAATCACGATGATCGTGGTGACCCACGATCCGGACATTGCGGCGTACTCGAACCGCTGCCTCCACTTCAAGGACGGATTGCTGACGAGCGACGAGCGTCAGGCGGCGCCGCGAGACGCACGACAGGATCTGGTAGCCCTGAGCCCCGTCGAAGGGGTGGCGTAATGAAGAAGGTATCAGCCAGCATCCGGATTGCGCTTCGCGCGCTCAAAGTGAACCGTCTTCGCTCGGCACTGACGATGCTCGGCATCATCATCGGGGTCGGCGCCGTGATTGCGATGATTGGCGTCGGCACCGGCGCCACCAAGCGCATCCAGGAACAGATCGAGAGCATGGGTAGCAACCTGATCATCGTGCTGCCTGGAAGTATCACCAGCAACGGCGTCCGGCTCGGATCAGGCGGCGTCGCGACGCTCACGCAGGACGATGCAAAAGCGATTGCGACCGAGTGTCCGTCCGTCGCCCTGGCGGCCCCGACGGTGCGCGGCGGAGTCCAGGTCGTCAACGGCAGCAACAACTGGGCGACGACCGTGCAGGGCGTGACGCCGGACTACATGACGATTCGCGATTACACGATGTTGTCGGGCGAGTTCTTCACGTCGCAGGACGTCGACGCGGCGGCGAAGACGGCGGTGCTCGGCGAAACCGTCGCCGAGAATCTCTTCGGCGACGGCGATCCAACCGGCCAGACCGTCATCATCAAGAACGTGCCGTTCACGGTCGCCGGCGTGCTCACCCCGAAAGGGCAGTCGCCGACGGGCCAGGATCAGGACGACGTCATCCTGATGCCGATCTCGACGGCCACGCAGAAGGTCCTCGGCGCGAACAAAGCGAACGCCAAGGCCGTCGGCACGCTCATGGTCCAGGCCATCACCCCGCAGGCCATCGACCCCGCCATCCAGGAAATGGGGGCGTTGCTCCGCGAGCGTCACGGAATCCTGCCGGGCCAGGACGACGATTTCACGATCAGGAACCTCACCGAGGTGTTCGCGACGCAGGAGACGTCCGCCAAAGTCATGTCGATCCTGCTCGGCGCGATCGCATCGGTGTCGCTCGTCGTCGGCGGCATCGGCATCATGAACATCATGCTCGTGTCGGTCACCGAACGGACGCGCGAGATCGGGCTGCGACAGGCCGTTGGCGGCAAGACGCGGGACATCCTGCTGCAGTTTCTGGTCGAAGCGGTGACGCTCGCGCTCGCCGGCGGCGTCATCGGGATCATCGTCGGCGTGACGGCGTCGATCGTGATCTCGCGCGTCGCGCAATGGTCGACCGACGTCAGCCTGTTGTCGATCGTCATGGCATTCGTGTTCTCCGCAGTCGTGGGTGTGTTCTTCGGTTATTACCCGGCGCGCAAGGCCGCGTTTCTCGATCCGATTGAGGCGCTTCGCTATGAGTAGGCGGATCCGGCGTATTGCGATCGAAACCGGCGTCGCCGGCGTGCTGGCCGCGTCAGTCGCGTGCGCGGTCGGGCCGACGTACAGACGCCCCGACGTGCCGGCGCCGCCGGCATTCGCGGAGGGGCTGCCGTCCGGCTGGAAGGACGCGCAGCCCAGGGACGGGGCGGTGAAGGGCCCCTGGTGGGAGGTGTTTGCCGATTCCGAGCTCAGTGCGCTCGAACAGCACGTGAGCATCTCCAACCAGAACGTCCTCGCGGCCGAAGCGCAGCTGCGCGCGGCGCAGGCGGCGGTGGGAGTCGCCGGCGCGGACCGCTTTCCCGAGGTGAGCGTGGTCCCGACGGCGACGCAGGCCGGCGCGGCCGGACCCCTCGCCAGCCAGAACTTGTACGTCGTGCCCGTGGACGTGACCTGGCAGATCGATTTGTGGGGCGGCATCCGGCGAAGCGTCCAGGCGAACAAGGCGTCGGCGCAGGCGTCCGCGGCGCAGCTCGGAAACGCGCGATTGCTGTTCCAGGCAGAGCTCGCGACCGACTATTTCCAGCGTCAGGGACTGGACGCGACGCGCAAGCTGCTCGAAGACGCGGTGGCGTCGTACGAGAATTTTGTGCAGCTGACGCAGGATCGATACGAAGGCGGCGTGGCCTCGATGGGTGACGTGACGCTCGCGCAGACACAACTCGAAACCGCCCGCGCGCAGTTGGCGGATCTCGGCGTGGAGCAGGCGCAGCTGGATCACGCGATCGCGGTGCTGACCGGCGCGGCGCCGGCGCAGTTCTCGATGCCCACACCGTTGCTCGCGTCGGCAGCCTCGCTGCCGGACATCCCCGTCGGCGTGCCGTCGGAGCTGCTCGAACGGCGGCCGGACGTCGCCGCGGCCGAACGTCAGGTTGCCGCGGCCAACGCGGAAATCGGCGTCGCCAAATCCGCGTTCTATCCGGCGCTGACCCTCACCGCCGCGGGAAGCTCGCGGACCGCGGTCGTCGCCGATCTGCTGACGATGCCGACGCGGTTCTGGTCCGTCGGCGCCGAGTTGGCCCAGACGCTGTTCGACGCGGGCAAGCGCCGCGCTCAGGTGGCCGTGGCGCAAGCGACCTATGACGCGACGGTCGCGAACTACCGTCAGACCGTGCTGACCGGGTTTCAGCAGGTCGAGGACACGCTGGCGACGCTGCGCGTCCTCGCCGACGAGTCGGCGATCATCGATCGCGCCGTCGACGCCGCGAAGCGCTCGCTCGACATTTCCACGACGCAATATCGAGGCGGCCTCACGAACTACCTCCAGGTGATCACCGCGCAGACGAACCTGCTGCAGAATCAGCGCGCCGCGGCCGAGATCCTCACGCGCCGGCAGGTGGCGAGCGTGACGTTGATTCAGACGCTTGGCGGCGGATGGGATGTCTCGCAGGAGTGACGCTTCAGCGATCGTCGCGGCTGGCGTCAACGGTCACGCCGGTCGCGATCAGCATCTGCCCTTCGGTTCGGTACCGCACCGACACCGTGGCTCCCGCGACAATCGTCCCGGTCTGGAGGGTCGCGGGCGTCAGGACGAACGTCAGCTCGTTCGGCTTCTTGCCGGAGCGTGTGATCACCAGCGACTTCACGTCGACGGATTTCACGATCCCGCGGACCGCGTGAGTGGCGGCGCGGACCGCGGCAATCTGCGTCACGGTCGCGGTCCCGCTCTGGTCCCCTGGCGCAGGGAACAACGCCGCGGTCGATCCCGCCAGGGCGCTCACGAGCATCACGATCGCGGTCTTGTGCAGCACGGTGTGCCCGCACCATTACACGCCGGTGTCATGAGGATCACGTGATCGGCAGATTAAGAGCTGTTAATGCAGAATGGGAGCTGCCATGCGCGTCCTCGTGATTGAGGACGACCGGAAGGTCGCCAGCTTCATTCAGACGGGTCTCGCGCAGGAAGGGTACTCGGTCGACGTGCTGAACGATGGCGAGGAGGCGGGGGAGCAGGCCCGCGCCATCGACTACGACGCCGTGGTGCTCGACCTGATGCTGCCGGGCCGGTCGGGCTTCCAGGTCCTGCGGGACATCCGGGCGCGAAAAGTGTCGCTGCCGGTGCTGATTCTGACGGCCCGGGACTCGCTCGAGGAACGGGTCGCGGGTCTCGATGCCGGCGCCGACGACTACATGGTGAAGCCGTTCGCGCTCGCCGAGCTCTCGGCGCGGCTCCGGGCGCTGCTTCGCCGCGGCGCCGCCCGCGAGAACGTGCTGCGCGTCGCCGATCTCGAGATGGACACGATCCACCGCAAGGTGCGGCGTGGCGGGACGGCGATCGACTTGAAGCCCAAGGAATACGCACTGCTCGAATTCCTGATGCGCAACGCCGATCGCCCGCTGACCAAAACGCTGATCATCGAGCACGTGTGGGACATTCACTTCGACAGCGTCAGCAATGTCGTCGAAGTGCACATCAATTCGCTCAGGAACAAGATCGACAAGGGATTCGGCGTGCCGCTCATCCGGACGGTTCGCGGCGTCGGCTACGTGCTGACATCGGAAGCCGCTTCCGGGATTTGACGCGCGTCATGATGCGGACGCTGCGCGCCAGGCTCGCCACGATCGCGGCGATCGTGTTTGGCCTGCTGCTCGCGGGACTCAGCCTCACCTCCTACCAGGTGCTCGCGCGCCGGCTCGACGCCGACGCGACCGAGCGGCTGACGGAGCTGACCGACGGGCTGCACGGCTACTTGCGATTCGGCCCGGATGCGGCGTCGGTTGTCTACGACGCCGGCGACAACGATCAGGCGGTGTTCGTGCACGAAGCGACGCGGTACTACCAGGTCTACGACGTCGCCACGGGCCGTCTCGTCGCGGCGTCGAGCACCATCGCGCCGCTCGGCCTGCAGCTCACGCTCGGCGAGATTCAGGCATTTCGCGCCCGGCCGGACCCCTTTGACATCACGACCGAGTACGGACGCCTGCGCTTGTCGAACAGCGTCAGGACGCTACGGGACGGCCAGACGTACCTCCTGCAGGTGGGCATCCCCCTGGAGCCGATGGACGCGGCGCTGAAGCGGTATCGCGATCTCCTCTGGTGGCGCGTGCCGGTCGCGGTGCTGCTCGGCGCACTCGCGGCGTGGTGGCTTTCCGGATTCGCGCTCCGGCCGCTCTCACGCCTGGCGGCCTCGGCGCGCCAGGTCGACGTGAACGCGCTCGACCGGCGGCTGCCCGTGCGCGGGGCGGGCGACGAGCTGGACGGCGTCGCGGTCGCGTTCAACGAAACGCTCGATCGGCTCGAGCACGCCGTCGTCGAGATGCGGCAGTTCAGCTCGGCGCTCGCGCACGAGTTGCGGACGCCGCTGGCGGCGCTGCGCGGCGAGATCGAGCTTGCGCTGCGCGAGCCGGGGATCAGCCCGGCGCGGCAGGACACGTACGGCAGCCAGATCGAGGAGATCGATCACCTGACACGGTTGATCGATCAGATCCTGACGCTGGCGCGGGCCGAGGCGGGGCAGATTCGCCTGACGGTCGCGCCGGTCGATCTGGGGCAACTCGCGGCGTCGCTGGTCGATCAGTTGCAGCCGCTTGCCGAGGCGCGCTCCATCGACTTGTCCTGCGATCCGGTGGATGCCGTCATCGTCCCGGGCGATCCCGCCTGGCTGAAGCGGCTGCTGCTGAATCTTCTCGACAACGCCCTCAAGTACACGCCTGCCGGCGGCCGGGTCTCGGTTCGCGTGTCCCGTCTCGGCGATCGCGCCCGCATCGACGTGCAGGATACCGGCGCTGGCTTGTCGCCGGCCGATCTGCCGCGGGTGTTCGAGCGGTTCTTTCGCGCCGATCCCGCGCGGTCATCGTCACTGCCCGGCGCGGGTCTCGGCCTCAACCTGGTGCAGTGGATCGTCGCGCAGCACCGGGGACAGGTGACGGTTCAGAGCCGGCTTGGGCAGGGCTCCACCTTCAGCGTCACGCTGCCAAGAACTGAGGAATTGTGATGTGGCGATGTGGTGATGTGGAAGGCAAGCAGTTTCAATTCACCACATCACCTATCACCACATCAGAATTAATCTTGGGTTCATGCACTTCTCTCCGCGCCGTTCGTCTCATCAGATAGAAGCGTGCGAATACGCGCGCGGGAGGTAAGTATGGCGACCATCACAAAAAAAGCCCTGTTGATGGGAGCAGCGTTGGCGTTGGTTCTGGTCGGAAGCGTCTCAGCGAGCGCATACCCCGTTCGCGGACGCGTCGTGGTCGTGCCCCGAGTCTTCGTCCCAAGCGTGGTCGTGCCACGCGCGGGGTTCGTGGCGCCGTTCTACGATCCGTTCTGGCCTCCGTATTACGCGCCCTGGGTCTATCCGTACGCCGGCGGCCGTCCGGCCAGCGAAATCCGCGTGCAGGTGGAGCCGAAACAGGCCGAGGTCTTCGTCGACGGATACTACGCGGGTCTCGTCAGCGACGTCGGACGGCTGCGCGTGACGCCGGGTGGTCACGTCGTGTCGCTCTATCTCGAGGGATATCGCACCATCAGTGAGAACATCTATGCCCGGCCGGACTCGACCTTCAAGTTGCACGAGAATATGGTCAGGCTCGGTGAGGGCGAAGTGAGCGCCCCGGTTCCGCTCCCGAATCCGGAGCACCGCGGCCATTGAGGATGCGATGGATCTCGAGCAACGAACCGACGGCGACAGCATCGTCCTGTTGGTCAGCGGCGACCTCACGCTCAAGAACGCGTGGGGCTCGCCGCTGGCCGATTCGGTTCGCAGCGCGATCCAGCTGGGCCACGCACGCTTCGTCATCGATCTCGGCGGCGTGAAGAACGTCGACAGCATGGGCATCGGCCAGCTCGTTCAGGCGCTGGCAGCCGTCCGCAAGCACGGCGGCGTGATGCGTCTCGCGAACGTCACCCGCCGCGTCAACGAAGTGCTCGTCCTCACCAATTTGCTGACGGTGTTCGACTCGTAGGTTGCCCGTCTTTACTCCTGGCTGGGCCCCTCAATCAACGACAGCGGGGACAGGGCTTGAGAAACAACCCCTGTCCCCTCCTGAACCTGCAGCGGACTTGTCGCGTCCAACGCCTCCGCGCCTCCGCGCCTCCGCGCCTCCGCGCCTCCGCGCCTCCGCGCCTCCGCGCCTCCGCGCCTCGGCGCCTCCGCGCCTCCGC
>Ga0114129_10008263_pt1 | contig 14847 bp, 15 predicted proteins | sample RhiMetdeltSRZDD1_FD_80071 | JGI IMG/M metagenome (GOLD analysis project Ga0114129, IMG submission 80071) | Populus rhizosphere microbial communities from Tennessee, USA - Rhizosphere MetaG P. deltoides SRZDD1 (version 2) (version 2) | ecosystem: Host-associated > Plants > Roots > Rhizosphere >...
GCAATTCACGCAGCATGCCGGCGAGGTCTTTGCGCTTCTTGAATTGTGTCCAGGAGTCGCGGATGTGCCGCACGCTCCACCAATAGGTGAGTGGAACGATCACGCGCAGCAACTCGGGCAGCGACAGCTTGGCGGCGACGAGTCCCTGCAGGTAAGCGATCTGTGCGCGCTCTGGTTTCTTCTGACAGATCTTCAGCCGGCGCGCAATCTGGTGCGCGACGTTTGCCGCGGTAGTCTGCCGGTGCGGCGTAATCAGCAGATCGTGCCGCGCCATCGGCTCGGCGGCATACGCCAGCCAGACATCGCCCAGAATGGGCGAGTCCTGCAGCTGACGGCGATCGTCGGCCGGGCCCAACAACACCAGGTCGACCAGCCTTGCCGGGATGGGAGTGACTTGCCGCGCACGCGCCGCCATGTCCACCTCGAATCGGGCGGGGGGTACCCCTTTATATAGACGTCCCTCGTCCCGCGAATTCTCAATTCGAGGTATGCGGTAATAGGCATGTGCGACCGCTTCGAGACCGCATCAGGCCCGGCGTGCGAGTGCTGTTCGTGGGTATCAATCCGGGCATCCGATCCGCGGAAACCGGGCATCACTTCGCGGGGTATTCGAATCGATTCTGGAAATTGCTGTTCGAGTCGGGCCTGGTTCCCGAGCGCGTCACCTACGAAGACGACGATCGCTTGCCGTCGCTCGGCTTTGGCATCACGAACATTTGCGCTCGCGCCACACCGGGAATCGACACGCTATTGCCGGCGGAGTATCTGCTGGGACGCGCGAAGTTGCGACGCAAGATCCTGCGCTACAAACCTCAGGTGGTGGCGATGGTAGGCGTGACCGTATTTCGCGCCATGTTTCCACAGCACAAGGGACCGGTAAAACTCGGACGACAGCAGGAAACGATCGGCGACAGCGTGGTGTTCGTGTTGCCGAACCCAAGCGGGCGCAATGCGAACTTCAGCTACGCGGAAATGCTGGCGGCATTCCGGGCCTTGAAGAAATTCCTACCTCGTGACTAAACGATTGATGTCACATCCGGGGCGCAACTCGCCGGCAGACGGCGGCGCGTTGCCCATGTAGCACCCGGGAATGATGAACATGGTCCGGTTGCCGGTGGGCTGGGCCGGCGGCTGTTGGGTGAGCGGCTCCATCGCGGCGCGGAACGTGGTTTCGCTTCCCGCGTAGATCCGCGTATCGAACACGAGCGGCTTATAGCCGGCGGCACGCACTTCAATGCGGCGCGGCCCGGGATTCATCTCCAACAGCGATCCGAGAGTCGACGAAGAGCCGAAGTAGAGACCGTCGACGTAGTACTCGAGACCGGATGCCGGCGTGATTTCCAGCCGAAGCACACCAGTCGTGACGACTCTTCCGGGAGTTGTGCGCTCGTCGCGCCCGCCGCGTTCATAGCGCTCTTCGGCCGGCGGTCCGAAGTACCCAAAGCCGTATCCGTAACTTGGCACACCGTAGTAGCTGCCAAATGGCATCTGATGACGGAAGGGCTGTTGCCTGAAAAACGGCCGGTGGGTTTGCGGCCAGCGATCCTGATCGCGCTGATCGCGCGCGCGGGCATGGCGCTGCTGGCGCGCCTGTTCGTCACGGGTCGGTCCGGGGTTCGCGGTCGAGCGTTCGCGCACGTCCTGGACGTACTGGCGCGCGCGGTTGGGCGCTTGCGCGTCCGCCGTCATCGGCACCAGCAACACGAGAGCGATGGCAAGGTAACGCATAGGGGTTCTCAAATTCTTCAAGGGGTGAAGGTCGTCAGTTTTTTCAGATCACAATGCGACGCCAGCTTGAGGTCTTTCGGCGGCACGTTGCCGACGTAGCACCCCGGAATCACATACAGCGTTCGATCGCCGCTTGGCACGTACGGCGGCTCGGGTTCCCTCACCACGGGTGCCGCTTCTTCGCGCGGTTCACGCGCCGGGACTTCCACGGTGATGACCTGCACCGGCGGTTGCTGCACCACGATCACCTGCGGCGCCTGCTGCACAGGCACGGCGTACGGGATGTAGACGACTTGCGGACCCAGCACGCCTCGCCGGTGATCGTTTCGTCGACGATCGTTGGGGTCGACCGGCTTCGGTACAAAGCCGCCCTCCCAGGGCGGAATGCGATTGCGCTCCCACGCGGGAAGCTGCTGCCGCTCCCAGGGAGGCGTACGCGGCTGTTCCCAAGGGACCGGAGGGAGTCCGATCGCCGGCAGCGGGAGACCGATGGAAGGCAGAGACGGGCTGTGCTGCGCCTCTGCCATGGCCGGCATGAGCGCCAACACCGCCAAACACGTGACGTAACGCATGGTCCACCGGCTCGCAACTGGCATCGCAGCGGGGACGATACCTCTATTCTGCCTCAAGTGGCGAGGCTTCGTCCTGCCGGACGGATTTGGCGTCGGCTGGCGACGATTTCACCGGAGAAACGGCGCTGGCGACCGCCTCATCCAGGGGGTGACGCTCGCGGCATTGGGCCAGCCTCTGCTCGTCGGTCAGGTCGAGACTGATCGGCGTCATCGACACCCAGTGTTGCTCCACCGCCCAGCGATCCGTGCCCTCCTCGGCGCCCTCGACCGGCGTCACGGCGAACCAAAACACCTCGCGGTCGTACGGATCCTTCGTCGGGATGATGACGCCGTCGTAGGTGAGGACCGACACGCGCGTCCAGAGTATTCCGCGCGGCTCGCGCGGCAGATTGACGTTGACCAGCGGCAGCGTGCCGTCGGGCAACAACACGTCGAGCACGCGGTGCATCCACGGCTTCAGCGCGCTGAAATCCTCGAGGCCCGCCGGCACGCTGAACGCGATGCCGCGCAACCCGAGCATCACCGCCTGTTTCGCGGCCGACAGCGTGCCTGAGTGCCAGATGCCGTTGCCGATGTTGAATCCGAGGTTGCAGCCCGATAACACGACATCAACTTTTTCCCAGTGATGACTGCCGAGCGCCACGCAGTCGGCCGGAGTGCCGTTGACTCGGTAGGCGTCGAAGCCGGCAATCTTCGTGCGGCGATACGACAGCGGACGGTTGGCGGTGATCGCATGTCCCATCGACGACTGTTCCACATGCGGCGCCACAATCCGGACCGTGCCGTACTCCGCGGCCACTTCGGCCAGGACGGCAATGCCAGGGCTATAGATCCCGTCGTCGTTGCAGACCAGGATGCGCATGCGGAACACCGTGCAAGGCGTCGGCCAGCGTCATGCATAGCAGTTACGGATGAGGATCTGCCTCTACTGGAACCCCACGGCCGGCGATCGCATGCCGCTCGACGAGATCACCGCCGCTCTTGCGCGAGCCGGTCACGAAATCATCAGCATCCTGCAACAGGAAGACGACGCCCGAGCGGCATTGCGAATGGGCGTCGACGCATTGGTCGCGGCGGGCGGTGACGGCACCGTGGCCCGCGCCGGCCGCGCGCTCGCGGGCGGCACGCTGCCGCTTGCGATTCTGCCGCTCGGAACGGCGAACAACATCGCCACCAGTCTCGCCATTGCCGATGATCCGATGACGGCCATTGATGACTGGCAGAACCAGAAGATTGTCAGGATTGACGTCGGTGTCGTCACCGACGGCGGCGGCGATCACCTCTTCATCGAAGGCGTGGGCACGGGCCTGCTGCCGCGCGGCATCAGCAAAGGGAGGAAGAATCCTCCGGAGCACGCAGACGCATCGGCTGAAGTCGAGTGGGCGCGGGATGTCTTTCTCGATGCGCTGTCAGAACTCCAGCCGCGCCACTCGACGCTGTGGATTGACGACGAGGAAGTCGGTGGCGATTACCTGCTCGTCGAAGTGCTCAACATCGCGTCGGTCGGCCCCCGCTTGCGGTTGTCTGCCGAAACCACTCCAGCCGACGGATTCCTCTCAGTGGTCATCGCCGATGACGCCGATCGCGACGCCATCCGCCTGCATCTCAACGAGTCGTCTGATGAGCTTGAGAGTCATGCCTGGTTGAAGTCGTGGCGTGCGAGCCGCGTCGAGGTGGCCGGGTGGCATGAGTACCACGTCGATGACGAGGTGCGCACGAGCCCAACAGGAAAGCTGACAATTGCGATTCGACCGTCGAGCTTACCCGTTTTGGCGTGACCCGCCTTCGCACTTCGAGCTGCGGCGAGGCAGGCTACTTGCATTCATCAGCTCCATGTCGAAACTTGCCAAAGATGTCATGACGCCTGATCCGCAGTGTTGTTCTCCGGAAACGCCCCTGAATGAGGTCGCCAACCTCATGGTCGACTGCGATTGCGGGGAAATCCCGGTCATCGATGCGTCGAACCGCCTCATCGGTGTGGTCACCGATCGAGACATCGTGTGCCGTGTCGTTGCCAAGGGAAAGAACCCGTCTTCCGTTACGGCTCAGGAGGCGATGACGCAGCCCGTGGTGGCCGTCACCGGCGACACGACGCTCGATGAGATCGTCGCGGTGATGGAGGAGAACCAGATCCGCCGCGTGCCCGTCGTGGATGCGCAGGGCTGCTGCTGCGGCATCGTTTCGCAGGCGGACGTGGCCATGGTGGCGCGCGAAAGCGAAGTGGGTGAGCTCGTCCGTGAAGTGTCACGCGACGCGACCCCCGGCCCTAATGGCCGGGCGTAGCCCGGCCCTCGCGCCGTAGCTTTAGCGAAGGCGGACGAGATCCGCGGCCTTCTCGCCGATCATCACGCACGCCGCGTTGGTGGTGCCGTTCACCACCTCGGGCATGATCGACGCGTCGGCCACGCGCAATCCCTCCACGCCGCGCACGCGCAGCGACGCGTCCACGACGGCGGCCGCATCACTCTGCGGTCCCATTCGGCACGTCCCGGCGCCGTGATAGATCGTATCGGTGTCGCGTCGCGCGAACGTCGCCAGATCGGCATCACTCTTCATTGCCGCGCCCGGCAGAATCTCGTCGGCGCGCAGGCCTGAATAGGAGTCTGCCTCGCCGAACCAGCGGGCGAGGTGGACGCCCCGCACCAGCGCATTCACGTCGGCCTGCTCCTGCAGGTAATTCCCGCGGATGATCGGCGCGGCCAGCGGGTCGGCCGCGCGCAGCCGCACCTCGCCGCGCGACTTCGGCTGCACGAGCGACATGGTAATCGTGATGAACTTGTCGGGCGTCTCGCTGCCGCGGCCGACGTAGAACTGCACGTCGGGCACCGTGCCGACCGCGCCCTGCGACGATCGCGTGTACATTCCCGCGGTCACGGTCGATCCCGGCAGCTCGGTCTTGCCGTTCCACCGGATCGACAGCTTCAAGTGGTCCTGGAAATTGCCGCCAACGCCGGGCACGCTGGCGATCACGGTGATGCCGTGCGACTGCAGATGATCCGCGGGGCCAATGCCAGACAGCATCAGCAGCTTCGGCGAATCGATCACGCCGCCACAGAGCACGATCTCGCGCGCGGCCCGCGCCTGCTCGCGCCGGCCGTCGCGAATGTATTCCACGCCCACGGCTTTCTTGCCTTCGAACAGCAGCTTCACTGCATGCGACTGCGATCGCACCTCGAGATTCGGGCGGTTCAGTGCCGGCGTAAGAAAGGCGTCCGCCACGCTGTGGCGTTTGCCGTCGAGAATGGTCTTCTGGTAATAGCCGGCGATGTTGTTTGGCGACGGCTCGTTGAAGTCGAACCGCGCGTCGGCCTTGAACCCGTTCTGCCACGCCGCGGCGAGAAACGCCTTGTGCGACGCGTGAGGATCGTAGCAGGACGACACCGCGAGCGGACCGTCGCCGCCGCGGAATTCCGTTTCGCCGCTCTCGTTGCGCTCGATGCGTTTGAAGAGCGGCAGCACTTCGTCGTAGCCCCACCCGGGGTTGCCAAGCTCCTTCCACCGATCGAAACACAGGCGATGCCCGCGGATGAACGTCATCGCGTTGATCGCGCTCGAGCCGCCGAGCGCCTTGCCGCGCGGAAACGCGATGCGCCGGTTCTGCAGGCCGGGCTCGGGCTCGGTGCCGTAGGCCCAGTCGAATTTCGATCCCAGCAGCGACACCCATCGCCCCGGCGTGGTCACCGCCGGATCGGCGTTGACGGGGCCGCCGGCCTCGAGCACCAGCACGCGAACGTTCTTGTCGGCGCTGAGCCGGTTGGCCAGCACACACCCGGATGAACCTGCGCCAACGATGATGTAGTCGAAAGGGTCTTGGGTCTTGGGTCTTGGGTCTTGGGTGGTGCGCATAGCCACAGGCGCGGCGGCCATCGCCTTCAGGAACTCACGGCGTTTCATAACGTTTCAGCCAACCTTTTGAGGCGTCGCATGACTGTCTCACGACCGAGCAACACCAGCATCTCAAACAGGCCCGGACTTACCATACGACCCGTCATCGCGATTCGTGTACCTTGAATGAGCACGCCGGCCTTGACCGTGCGTGCTTCCGCCAGATCACGCAACGTCTTCTCGAGTGAGGCTTCCGTCCACTCCGAATGCTCGTACGCGTTGCACAGCGCGAGCAGAAGGTCTTTCGTCCCCGGTGACGAGAGATGCTTTTTGACGGCATCAGCGTCATAAGCAGTCGGATCTTCGAAGAACGGCCGCAACTGATCGGGAAAGTCCGTCAGCTTCTTCGCGCGTGGGCGCAACAATTCGAGAATCGCGTGCGTCCGCGCGTCGTTACCCAAGACCCAAGACCCAAGACCCAGGACCCCCAGGCGAGCGACGAGTTCTTCATCCGCGAGCCGATTGAGGTGCTGGTGATTGAACCAATCGAGTTTCTCGGTATTGAACACCGCGTTGCCGCCGCTGATGCCATCGAGAGTGAATCGCTGGACCAGCTCGTTGCGCGTGAACAGCTCCTCGTCGCTGCCGGTGCCCCAGCCAAGCAGCGCGAGGAAGTTGAACATCGCTTCAGGGATGTAACCCTGCTTCGCGTATTCCATCACCGACGTCGCTCCGTGCCGTTTACTCAACCGCTTCTTATCGGGGCCCATGATCAACGGCACGTGCGCAAACGCCGGCGCGGTCTTGCCGAACGCGTTGTAGAGCAGCACCTGCTTCGGCGTGTTGGAAATGTGATCGTCGCCGCGGACCACGTGCGTCACCGCCATGTCGATGTCGTCGACGACCACCGAGAGGTGATAAGTCGGATGCGAATCCGATCGGAGAATCACGAAGTTCTCGATGTGCTCGTTGTCGAACTCGATCGGACCATGCACGCTGTCGGTGAACGCCGTTTTCCCTGGCGGCACCTTGAAACGAATCGCGCCGTCATCGAGGACGGCCTGCCCGCCGTCGACGAGCTGTTTCGCGGCGGCGCGGTAGCGATCGAGCCGCTCCGACTGGAAGTACGGCGCGTGCGGCCCGCCGATTTCAGGGCCCTCGTCCCAATCGACGCCGAGCCAGCGCAAGCCATCGAGGATGCCCGTCACCATCTCCGGCTGGTTGCGCTCGACGTCGGTGTCTTCGATGCGGAGGATGAACGTGCCGCCATGACGCCGCGCATACAGCCAGTTGAACAGGGCCGTGCGGGCGCCGCCGACGTGCAAGTATCCGGTGGGCGAGGGAGCGAAGCGGAGGCGAGGGACCACGGAATTTCCGATCTTAAACTATCCTCGTAAGCGTGAACGATCGGCAGGCGCTGCGCATGCAGCGGTTCCAGATGGCCGCGGGGACCTCCTTCATGGTCATCGTCCTGCTGTATGTCGCCTATCTGCTCGACGGCCTCGACCGGACTGGCTTCATCAGCGGCAGCGCGCTGATCGCGTTCTGGGTCGCGCTGTTCTTCGTGCTGCTGCGCACCGGCCTCAACCTGAAGTTCCGCGATCCAAGCCTGACGTTGCCACAGCTGAGCTCGTCGATCCTGACGATGTCGTTCGTCATGTACTTCGCGGATCAGGCCCGGTCGGCGCTGCTCGTCGTTTACCTGATCGCATTTCTGTTTGGCGTGTTCCGGCTGCGATTCCGTCAGCTGTTGATCCTGGCCGGGATTGCGATCGCGGCCTTCGCGGCGATGGTCGGCGCCTTGCTGCGCTACAAGCCGCACACCGTGGAGCCGGCCGACGAGATCCTGCAGTTGATCGTGCTGCTGGTCACGCTGCCATGGTTTGCCTTGATGAGCGGCTACATCACCAAACTGCGCGAAGACATGATGGCCACCAACCGCGAGCTCGGCGCCGCCAAGGAAGCCGCCGAGGCCGCGGCGCAGGCGAAGAGCACGTTTCTGGCGAGCATGAGCCACGAGATCCGCACGCCGATGAACGGCGTGATCGGCATGACCACGCTGCTGCTCGATTCGAACCTGACGCGGGAGCAGCGCGACTGGGTGGAAGTGATCCGATCGAGCGGCGACGGTCTGTTGACGATCATCAACGACATTCTCGACTTTTCGAAGATCGAGGCCGGCAAGCTGGATCTCGATCTGCAACCGCCAGGGCAGCCGTTTTTCGTTCACTATCGTCGCGCAGGCGGCCAGTGCGGTCAGACCGGCGGAGCGGCGGCCTGATCCCGAGGTGGCAGTCAGTGCGGGCCGCCTCGCCGAGCGCCACCCGCTGCGCGTGCTCGTCGCCGAAGACAATGTCGTGAATCAGAAGGTGGTGATGGCGATGCTGTCGCACCTTGGTTACCGCCCCGATCTGGTAGCAAATGGCGAGGAAGCGGTCGACGCCGTCCGGCGCCTCGATTACGACGTGGTGTTCATGGATTTACAGATGCCGGAACTCGACGGCGTGGGCGCGACACAGCAGATTCTCGCCGAACATGCGCACGAAAAGCGGCCGCGCATCGTCGCTCTCACCGCGAATGCCTACGACGGCGATCGCGACGCGTGCCTGGCCGCGGGCATGGATGATTACGTCAGCAAGCCGCTCAAGACCGAGGCGCTCGAGGCGGCGCTGATGCGAGTGTCGGCGCGTTCCTAATTCAGCGGGAGCTGCGGAGCCATTTCCGTGCGCGGCCGCGCAGGTGCGCGCTTGCGCTTGGCGCGGTACATCGCTTCATCCGCCTCGCGCACCGCGTCTTCGGGATTGCCGCCGGCTTCCAGCCGGCTGATGCCGACCGAGAACCGGATCGGCAACACGCCGCCACCGACGTTCGCCACGCGCGTCCGCACGGAATCAGCGCGTTCGTAGGCGGCCGTTTCGGTCACCCCCCGTGCCACCACCAGGAACTCGTCGCCGCCGTAGCGAACCACGGCGTCGCTCGGTCTGAAGCACTGCGTCAACGCTTCGGCGAAACGCCTGAGACATTGGTCGCCGGCCTGGTGGCCGTGCTCGTCGTTAATCTTCTTGAAGTCGTTCAAGTCGAAGAAGATCAGCACCGCGCCTTCCGGCTGGGCGTTGCGCAGCACTTCGGGGAGGGCGCGCCGATTGGCGAGGCCCGTCAGCGGATCGCGATCGACGAGGCGGCGCAGGTCGGTTTGCGCGGCTTCCATCTGGACGTTGGCGTTCTGCAAATCGCGCTGCGTGCGCGCTGATGTTGCGATCACCATGCCCATCGCCAGCAGCCATTCGGCGCCGATGCCGAGCGAAAAGTGCGCGGCGAGTACCGCACTGGCCGGCACTGAAAACATCGGCTCCACCGTCGTCGATTCGCCGGCGACGTTGACGCCGTAGGCGACCGCCTCCACCGCGGCGAGCAGCGCGCGTTGGCCGAAGGCAATGGCGAGCCAGGACGCCGATACCGCGCGGCTGCGCCAGATTTCGAAGGCGGCCGCGCCAAAACCGGCGGCGATCACGAATTGCGAGATCACGCCAAGCCGATCGCGCGTGGTCAGGAGGAAGAAGCTCACCACGCAGACCGTTACGATCGACGGCACCATCACGCCCGCGGCGACAAGGCGCGGCCGCTCGCCGCAGTACTCCAGCGCGCCTCGGCTCAGCAGCCACACGTAGGTGAATTTGGCGGCGAGATAGAATGCGAAAACGATCCCGAAATACCGCGTAGATGGCTGGAAGTACCAGAACAGGCTGGTGATGACGAGTGCCGCCACGTTGGCCAGCCACCCGTGTACCCACCACCGCATTTCCGCGCGCCGCACCGACCGACGCAGCACCGCAAAGAACAGTGCAATCAGCACCGTGGTCACGGTGAGACCCGAGATGTTCAGCTGGTATAGGAGCAAATCCACGGCTTGCGGACGAGTTTACAAGACGTCCGCCCGGCAATACAGTCACGTCGGGAGATGCGAACAAGAGATCCGCACGCCAATCAACCCGTGCTGCAGGCCGGCGCGCCGATTGCGACCGCGCGGCTGGCCGCGATTCTGGTGCACGGCCGCGGCGCGTCGGCGGAGGACATTCTGGGCTTGTCGCAGGAGTTCAGCCATCGCGACATCGCCTACCTGGCGCCGCGGGCGGCGGGCAACACCTGGTATCCGTACTCGTTTCTGATGCCGATGGAGCAGAACGAGCCGGCGTTGAGCTCGGCGCTGCGGTCGATCGAGACGCTGGTGTCGTCGTTGCGCGCGCAGAACGTTCCGCCGGAGAGAGTCGCGGTGATGGGGTTCTCGCAGGGTGCGTGCCTGTCGCTCGAATTTGCCGCGCGTCACGCGCAGCGCTACGCGGCCGTTGCCGCATTCAGCGGCGGCCTGATCGGCCCGCCCGGAACACCGCGCGATTATCAAGGCTCGCTCGACGGCACGCCGGTGTTCATGGGATGCAGCGACGTCGATCCGCACATTCCCGTCGATCGCGTCCACGAATCAGCCGTCGTCTTCACCCGAATGGGTGCCGTCGTCGACAGGCGGGTTTATCCGCGCATGGGCCACACCATCAACCAGGAGGAGATCGAAGCGGTCGACGCCCTGCTCAGGCCTTGATGTCGGCCACGGTCACCGTGGTCTTCGTTTGCTGTGCCTTTGTCGCCGCCACGCCCACGCGCAGCGCCTCCATCCCGTCGTCGATCGTGATTGGCGCCGGCTTGTTCTGCAGCACGTTCTGCGCAAAGTTCTGCAACTGGAGCGTGTAAGCCTTTTCGAACCGCTCCATGAAGTACGGCACCACGTCGTGTGACACGCCGTTCGCCTTGGTCATCACCATGATCGGCGTTTCTCGCAGGTAACCGATCCTGATCGTGCCTTCGAGCCCGAGGATCTCAGTGGAGATGTCGTAGCCGTAGATGCCGCTTCGCGTCAGATCGACCACGCCGAGCTTGCCGCTCGTAAAGGTGAGGCTCGCGATCGCATTGTCGATGTCGCCGACCGTCGCCAGCTCGGGATAGGCGATCGTCGCGCCAATGGCCGACACGGTCTTCACATCGCCCATGAACCAGCGTGCCAGATCGAAATCGTGGATGCCCATGTCGATCAGCATGCCGCCGCTGCTGGCGGGGTTCGCGTATTCGAGGCTCGGCCGAAACGGATCGCGTGACGTCGCCTTGAACACCAGCGTCTGCCCGATGCGCCCGGCTTCGATCTGTTTCTTGGCGGCGGCGTAGCCGGGATCGAAACGGCGCATGAATCCCATCTGGAAGAACATGCCCGACTTCTGCACCGCGGACTTCATCTCGGCCACTTCCGAGAGCGAGAGCGCCGGCGGCTTCTCGCAGAACGTCGGCTTTTTCTTCGCCGCCGCCGCGATCACCTGTTCGCGGTGGATGTGCGTCGGCGTCACGATCACGATGGCGTCGACATGCTTGTCGTCGACGAGCGCGAGCGGATCCGTGTACGACTTCGGCACGTCGAACTCTTCGGCGATCTCCTTCGCCAGGTTGCCAAGCGGATCCGCCACCGCGACCAGCTTCGTTTCCGGAATCCGTCCCGCCAGGTCGCGTGCATAGACTCGGCCGAGGCGGCCGAGCCCAATCAATCCAACATTCAGTCGTTTCATTTCACTCCCGTATCTTTTGTTACCATCTCGAGCTTCACCATGATGTCGGCGGGCAGCGTTTCGCCCGCCAGCAGCTTGACCGCGCTCTCGACCGCGGCCTTGCCCATCTCGTAAGGGAACTGCGCCACCGAGGCCGCCATCGTGCCCGCGGCAATCGCCTTCTTCGCATCGTCGAGCGCGTCAAAACCGACGACGCGGATGGTTCCGGTCTTGCGCGCCGCGGCGATCGCTTCGATCGCGCCGAGCGCCATCAGATCGCTGGCGGCGAATACCGTGTCGATCTCCGGATGCGCCTGCAGCATGTTTTGAAACACGTTGAAGCCCTGGTCGCGCTCCCAGTTGGCGGGCTGTGAGGCGACGATCGTGATCCCGGGCGCCTTGGCGACGGCATCACGGAAGCCGCGCAGCCGCGAATCGCCGGTTTCGTGGCCCGGAATGCCTTCGAGGACCCCGACCTTGGCCTTGCCACCGGTCAGCGAGACGACGTATTCCCCGGCCAGCCTGCCGCCGGCGTAATTGTCGGAACCAATAAATGTGCGCGCCTTCACACCGGCGTCGGCCGCGGCCTTGGCGTCGAGCCGCGTGTCGACGATGATGATCGGCACGTTTGCGCTCGATGCCTTGACGAGCGCCGTGACGATCTCCCGCGACCCGCTAGGCGTGATCGCGAGCACGTCGATGCCGGTCTGCAGCATGTTCTCGACGATCTGCATCTGCTTGTCGACGTCGATCTCGCGTTCCGCCGCCTGCACCTGCAGCGTCACGCCCAGGCGGTCGGCGGCTTCCTGCGCGCCTCGCCGCATGTCGACGAAGAACGGATGGTTGAGCGTCTTGAGGACGAGCGCAACCGTCTTCTTGTCATTCGCGGCCGGCGTCTCGCGATTGCACGACACCAACGCCACAAAACAAAGGAGGATTGCGATCGCTTTTCGCATGCTAGGTCCTATGCCGCTTCAAGATCGTATCAACCAGGACGGCGCCGACAATGACGCCGCCGATCACGATCTGCTGGAGGAATGAAGATACACCAAGCAGGTTGAGACCGTTGCGTAACACGCCCATGATCAGCGCGCCGACCAGCGTGCCGCCAAGCGAGCCTTCGCCGCCCATCAGGCTGGTGCCGCCGATCACCGTGGCCGCAATCGCATCGAGCTCGTACATCATGCCGGCGATGGGTTGCGCGGAGTTCAGCCTCGCGGTCAGGACAATCGCGGCGGCGGCGCTCATCAATCCGGCCACGCAATAGATGGCGGTCTTGTGAAACGCGATCGACACGCCTGAGAGGCGCGTGGCTTCTTCATTGCCGCCGATCGCATACACGTAGCGCCCGAACGTGGTTCGCGTCAAGACCAAGTGCGCCACCAGATAGATCGCGATCATCACGATCACCGGCGCCGGGATGAACCCGATGCTGCCGGTTGCAATCCACCGGAAGCCTTCGTCGAATCCCGAGACCGGGCGGCCTTCGGTGAAGAGTAATGCCGCACCGCGGGCGACGCTCATCATGCCAAGCGTGGCGATGAATGGCGGCAGCCGGCCGATGCTGATCAGCAGGCCGTTCGTCAGCCCGCACAGGATGCCCGCCACCAGCGATCCCGCGATGGCAACGAGGGTCGGCTGCCCGCCCTGGAGCATCGCGCCGAGCGCGACGCCGGAGAGCGCCACGATCGATCCCACGGACAGATCGATGCCGCCGGAAATGATCACGAAGGTCATGCCGACGGCGACGATGGCGTTGATGCTGGTTTGCTGGGCGACGTTCAGCAGGTTCGAAACGGTGAGAAAGTGCGGCGTGAGGATCCACAGGATCGCGCACAGCAACACCAGGCCCATCAGCGTGCCGTAGCGCCGGGCCTTCACTGGGCGCCTCCGGTGACACCAAGCGCCGCGCTCAACACGCGTTCCTGCGTCGCTTCCGCGGCGGTGAACTCTTCCTGGATGCGGCCGCCGCGCATCACCAGGATGCGGTCGCTCATGCCCAGCAGCTCGGGCAGCTCGGACGAAATCATGATGATGCCGGCGCCGTTTTCGGTGAGGCGGTTCATCAGGTTGTAAATTTCCACCTTGGCGCCGACGTCGACGCCGCGCGTGGGCTCGTCGAAGATGAACACCCTGGCGTCGCCGGCCAGCCACTTGCCGAGCACGACCTTCTGCTGGTTGCCGCCGCTCAGTAATCGAACGGCCTGCGTCGGCGTGGCCTTGATCCGCAGATCGCCGGCCACCGGTTCGGCGAGTCGCTCTTCGCACTTCGACGGCAGGAATCCCCATGGCGCGAGACGGCGGCCGTGCGGCAGCGCGATGTTGCGCGCCACGGTCAGCCCGGCGACCAGGCCTTCGGCTTTGCGATCTTCGGGCAGCAGGCCGAGCCGATGGCGAATGGCATCGGCCGGGGATCGAAACGCGACCGCGTGACCCGCGACTTCGATCCGGCCCTGACTGGCGCGTTCTGCGCCGGCCAGCACGCGCGCCAGCCGGCTGCGGCCGGCGCCAAGCAGTCCGGCAATGCCGATCACTTCACCCGCGCGAAGCGTGAAGTTGATGCCGCTCAGAAATGGCGGCCGTCCGAGATCGGTGACGTGCAGCAACGGCTCGCCCCGTGCCGCGCTTCGCTTCGGGAAGTGATGAGCGAGGTCGCGGTTGGCCATCAACCGTACCAGCTCGCCGACGGTCACCTCTGAAAGGAGGTTCGTGGCCACGTGACGGCCATCGCGCAGGACAGTCACGCGATCGCCGATGCGATAGACCTCGTCGAGGCGGTGCGTGATGTAGACGATCGCGACGCCCTTCGCCGCGAGCCGCTTGATGATGGCGAAGAGCTGATCGACTTCGTGCGATGTGAGCGCCGACGTCGGCTCGTCCATCACCAGGATCGACGCCTGGTCCTTCAACGCCTTCGCAATCTCCACCATTTGCCGGCGCGCGATGCTGAGGCTCGCGACGGGCGTTCGCGGATCGAGCTCCATGCCCAGGTCGGCAAGCAGCTGTGTGGTCGCGCGATCGAGCGCGCGCCAGTCGATGAAGCCGGCACGTGACGGCGCCGCGCCGAGAAAGATGTTCTCGGCCACCGACAGGTGCGGGACGAGATTAAGCTCCTGGTAGATAACGCGAATGCCAAGGGC
>Ga0114129_10008265_pt1 | contig 14845 bp, 17 predicted proteins | sample RhiMetdeltSRZDD1_FD_80071 | JGI IMG/M metagenome (GOLD analysis project Ga0114129, IMG submission 80071) | Populus rhizosphere microbial communities from Tennessee, USA - Rhizosphere MetaG P. deltoides SRZDD1 (version 2) (version 2) | ecosystem: Host-associated > Plants > Roots > Rhizosphere >...
AGCTCGGCCCGGAGGCGATCGCTGGGACCGGGAGCCAGCACGCCGACGACGGTGAAGGGCCTGCCGTCGATGCGGATGGGACGATCGATGATCCGGGGATCGGCCCCGAAACGCACCCGCCAGAGCCGATGGCTCAGGATGGCGACGTTGTCCCTGCCGACGGTGCCTTCCTCGTCCAGGAAGTCGCGGCCGTGCGCCAGCGGCTGTGCATGACCGAGCATGGCCAGGAGACCCGGCGTGGTGAGGACGGCCTCGACATGCTCGGGACGATCGGCGGTGGCCAGGTTCACGCTCCTCGAGGTCCAGGCGTTGAGGTCCTCGAACACGGTGGCCCGCCGCTTCCACTCGGCGAAGTCGCCGGCATCGGAGAGGAGCCGGTGGCCGCCCAGCCGCGAGAACACCATCACCAACCGGTCCGGGTCGCGGTACGGCAGCGGAGCCAGAAACGTCGCGTAGACGACGCTGAAGATCGCGGTGTTGGCCCCGATGCCCAGAGCCAAGGCGAGGACCGCGACGGCCGTGAAGCCGGGGTGCTTGCGCAGTTGGCGGCAGGCGAACCGTACATCCTGGAGCAGGCTGGGCATGCGGTGCGCCTCCCGAGTGTTAATGGGTAGCACGGACGCACCGAAACCGACAAGGCGATTCTCATCGGTTGGGGCTGATAAGATCCGCCACCTGCGAACCACTCGGAGGATCCACAGTGGGCGAACAGAATCCCGTCGGCAGGGCGGTGCCTCTCAGCGCGCTCGCGGAGACGGACAGAGCGCGCTGGACGAAGGTCCTCAGCGCGGCGGACGATCTGAGCTGCGAAGATACGCCGGTCAATCTGGGCAAAGCCGACGCCAGCGCGGCATTCCTCTCGATGGACGATCTACGAGAGCAATGCGATGAGGAGCACCTCAAGCCGCTGCGGTCCATCATTCGGTCCATCCGGGCCGACGCCACGCACGTCTACGTGCTCACCGAAAGCGACGCCGCAGGTTTCTCGGAGTTGGTGGAGCGCGCCGTGGAGGGCTTGAGCGCAGATCTCGAGCCCGTTTGGAGCAGCGACGGAACCCTCACCATGCGTCGTTGGCGCGGTGCCGATGGGATCCATGCGTTGACCAGGGCCTTGAAGGACCGCTGCCTCTAGCAGCCGCTGGCTGGCCCGGATCATGCATCTCGCCTCAGGGGAGGACTATGCGAATACTCGCCATCGCCCTTGTCGCCGCCGGCATCCTCGCGCTCGTCTACGGCGGCTTCAGCTACACGAAGGAAACGCACGACGCCAAGATCGGCCCGATCGAGGTCAGCGTGCAGGAGAAAGAGCGCGTCAACGTGCCGGTCTGGGGCGGCGTCATTCTCGTCGTCGTCGGCACCGGCCTCCTGGTCGCTGGCTCCAAGAAGTAGCGGAGGCATCTCATGAAGTGGATGGGAATCTACCTTCTCGGGTATGTCATTTTCATCGGTGGCGTGATCGCCGCGCTGGGGAAGCTCGGTCTGCTCGAGCGCCTCGGGCCCGCCTGGATCGCCATCGGCATACTGCTGGCCATCGGCGTGGGCATCATGATCTCCGTCTCCAGCAGCGGGGAGAAGAAGACGCTCGAGATCGACAGGAAGTGACGTCGATACGGCCCCGGGGAGTTGTCCCCCCCGGGGCTCGCCCCTTACCAAACTATAAGCAGACTGCTATTCGCGCACGATCGTGTAAGTCACGGTCTTCGCGACCTTGACATCCGAGCCATCGATCGGCTCGATGGTGACGGTCTTGCCGATCACGAGATCGGCCGGTACGGTGGACTCCCCGGTCAGTGTGTACGTCACCTTGCTGCCATCGGACCGGAGGATCGTGAGGGTTTTGCCCGACTCGTAGGCCTGGACGGTCCCGGAGATCTCAGTGGTGGTCGTCTTGGTCGAGACGCCCGCCTTGGTTCGGGTCTCCTCGGTGGTCTTCTTCACGTTCCCTTCGGGCGAGACAGTGGTGGTCGTCACACGCGCGACCACGGTCGAGCCGCCCGTCCCCGGTTCGGTATAGAGAACGACGCGGCGGCCCACCTGAACGTCCTTCGGCACCGTCACTTTCGGTAGAAGCGTGTACGTCACCTCCTTGTTGTCCGCGCCCCGGATCACGATGACCTTCCCCGGCTCGTAGCGGATCACCTCGCCGTCGACGCTCACGTACTTCGTGTCCGTCTTGGTCTCCGTGGTCCGCGTCTCCTCGGTGGTCTTCTTCACGTTCCCTTCGGGCGAGACAGTGGTCGTCGTCACACGCGTGACCACGGTCGAGCCGCCCGTCCCCGGTTCGGTATACAGAACGACGCGGCGGCCCACCTGAACGTCGTTCGGCACCGTCACTTTCGGCAGAAGCGTGTACGTCACCTCCTTGTTGTCCGCGCCCCGGATCACGATGATCTTCCCCGGCTCGTAGCGGATCACCTCGCCGTCGACGGTCACGTACTTCGTCTCCGTCTTGGTCCCCGTCTCGGTGTAAGTCTGGGCAGAGGCGACAGCCGCGAGGCCCAGGCACAGTGCAGTGACAAGTCGGCTAAGCTTCATACTTTGAGACTCCTTCCGTGAAGTTGCGTCTCAGGGAACACACGTTCCCTGGGAGATTCACTGCAAACACGATGCCGGTAGAGGTGGTTCCCGAGGGCGACCGGCGTGCGCTAGGATGCGGAGCGGTAGGTGATGACGCTGGAGCTCAGGGTCCCGCGAAGTTCACAATCGAAGGCTCGCGAGCCTGTTCTGATAATGAAGCGGGTGTGGGCTGGCATCGCGCTCGTGGCCATCACATGCTGTCGGCATGCGCCTCCGGCGGCCAGCCCGGCGCGAGCAGCCACTCCGGAACCCACCGCGCCGGCACCGTCCGCCCTCCCGCCTCTGCCGCGCGTGGCCCCGGCGGGCGGGTTCACGCATCCCGGCGTCGTCGTGACACGCGCGCAGCTCGACTTCGTGAAGGAGCGGCTGGCCAAGGGCGAAGAGCCGTGGACATTGGCGTTGGCCAAGGCCAGGAAAGACCGGCTTGGCGCACTGTCGTACACGCCGAAGCCGTTTGCCGTGGTCGAATGCGGCCCCTACTCGAAGCCGAACGTCGGGTGTAGTCAGGAGCGCCGCGACGCGGCGGCCGCATACACCCACGCCTTGCTCTGGCACCTCACCGGAGACGCTGCCCACGCTCGCAAGGCCATCGAGATCATGAACGCCTGGTCGGCGGTGGTAAAGGACCACACGCTGCACAATGCGCCTCTGCAGACGGGCTGGGCGGCGAGCCTCTGGCCCCGGGCGGGCGAGATCATCCTTCACGCGGGGAAGGCCGACTGGCCGGCGCCGGAGGTCGCGCGCTTCAAGAAGATGCTGCGCGAGGTCTACCTGCCCGAGCTCCTCCCCGGCCAGCCGCGCTTCAACGGCAACTGGGAGCTGATCATGATCGAGGGGATCCAGGGGATCGCGGTGTTCCTGGACGACCCCGACGTCTACGATGCCGCAGTCGCGATGTGGCGCAAGCGCGTGCCCACCTACATCTACATGAAGACGGACGGGCCCCTGCCCGTCCGTCCGGTGGGCGGCGGCCGCGAACCGCACGACGAGCTCATCAAGCACTGGTACGAACAGGAGACGTTCGTCGACGGCCTCGGCCAGGAGACCTGCCGTGACCTGGGCCATCTCACCATGGGCTTCGCCTCGATGGTGAACGTGGCCGAGACCGCCTGGATCCAGGGCCTCGATCTCTACGCCGAGGAGTCTCTGCGGATCCGAACGGGTTTCGAATTCAACACTCAGTACGTCGAGGGCGTGCCGGTGCCCGCCTGGCTCTGCGCGGGTGTGATCAAGACCAACCACTCTCCGGCCGGCGAGATCGTGCTCAATCACTACGTGGGTCGGAAGGGTTTCGCAATGCCGAACACGGAGCGCCTGGTCCTCTCCCGCCGTCCCCTCGGCGCTGCCGTCCAGATCGCGTGGGAGACCCTGACCCACGCCGGCGTCGGCGACCGCCGGTAGCCAACGCGAGGCCTGGACGCGAGAACACCTGAGGCCGGGCGGCCACTCGCAATTTCCGTTGACTCCGGGTCACGATCCGGGAGTACGATGCAATCATCTGCCCTTCTTCGGGCCATTCATGTTCGCAAGCGAGGTGACTCATGACTCGAGCCTGGATTCCGCTCGCCGCGCTGGCCTCCCTGATCCCTGTGACGCCCGTCACGCCGACCGTTTCCGGTGCGGCGTCGCCGCGCAAGGACGGTGTCGCGGGCGGCCACGTCAAGCCGCTGCCGGCGTTCGTACAGAAGCGCGAGAAGGAACGCGTCGTCGCCGCCGATCTCGTGGCACGTGGCCTCTCATCGCCCGACGCGACCGGTATCGTCACCCTCAAGAACGGGCGGTTCGTCCGGCATCGGCTCGAAGGCGTCGAGTACTTGACAGTGGCGCTGATCGACTTCGCCGACCTGCAGCACGGCCGGATCCCGCAGCCGAACCGCGCGACTGACAACAGCACTTACTGGTCGGCCGACGTCAGCCCGCGCCACTTCGAGGACATGCTGTTCGCCGACGGCGGCGGCACCTACGGCCGCCCGTCGATGCGTGACTACTACCTGCAGCTCTCGTCCGGCCGCTTCACGTGGAGCGGCCAGGTCTCGAGCTGGGCCCGCGTGGGCGCGGCCGCCGCCGAGTTCGGGGCCAACTCGCGCACCGGCTCCGGCGACGACGCCAACGGCCCGGTCTATCGCGTCGTCGACGCCACGCTGCAGGCCCTGGCCGCTTCGGGGAACTACGGCGGGCTCGACCTCGCGCGGGCAGACACGGTCGACCGATACGACTGCGACGGGGACGGCGTCTTCGCCGAGCCGGATGGGTACGTCGACCACTTCGGCATCGTGCACGCCGGCGAGGGTGAGGAGGCGGGCGGGGGCACGCTGGGCGCCGACGCGATCTGGAGCCACCGCTGGTACGCCAACTTCAACCAGACGACGGGCCCCGCCGGCTGCCACCTCGGCGGCTACAACCTTCCCGGAACGGACCTCTGGGTGGGCGACTACACGATCCAGCCCGAGAACGGCGGCGTCGGCGTGTTCGCCCACGAGTTCGGCCACGACCTCGGCCTGCCCGACCTCTACGACACCACCGGCGGCTCCGACAACAGCACCGCCTTCTGGACTCTGATGAGCTCCGGCTCGTGGGCCTCCGACTCGGCCGACTCGATCGGCGACAAGCCGGTGCACATGGGCGCCTGGGAGAAGCTCGCTCTCGGCTGGCTCGACGAGGAGCTGGCGCGCGCGGCGTTCGGCGCCGATGTCACCGTCGACCTCGGTCCGGCCGAGGGGGCGACCCGCGGCCGGTCACAGGCCCTGCGCGTGGACCTGCCGCCGATCAGCAAGACGACGACTGTCTTCCCCGTCGACGGCGCCGACGCCAACTACTACTACTCGGGCCAGGGCGACAACGTGGACAACTCCATGACGAAGGCCTACACGGGCGCGTCTCCGGCCGCGATCTCCTTCCGCGCGAGCTGGCGGATCGAGCTCGACTGGGACTACGCCTACCTCGACGCCCTCGTGGGCGGCGTGTGGCAGCACGTGCCGACGAGCGCCTCCTCGACGACGAACCCGAACGGCCAGAACTTCGGCTTCGGCATCACGGGCGCCTCCGCCGGCTGGACCACGGTGACGGCGACGCTGCCGGGCGGGACCACCGCCTACCGCTTCCGCTACTGGACCGACGGCGCCGTCGTCGAGCCCGGCTTCGCCGTCGACTCGATCTCCGTCGGCGGCGTGGTGGACGACGCGACGAACCCGAGCGCGTGGACGCTTGCCGGCTTCCGCCAGCTGACCGGCGGCCAGTACACCGAGTCGTTCTTCCACTACTACCTGGCCGAGTCGCGCAGCTACATCCGGAACGACACCAGCCTGTGCGGCGCCTACAACTTCCTGTCCGGCAACTGGCTCGAGAAGCAGTGCTACGCCGACGGCCTGCTCATCTGGTATCGCAACTCGTCCGTCCCCGACAACAACACCTCGCAGCATCCCGGCACCGGCCAGATCCTGCCGATCGACTCGCACCCCGCCACGATGGTCCGGCCCGACGGCCGCAACGTGTGGGGATCGCGGTGGCAGATCTGGGACGCCGCGTTCGGCGTGGACACGGGCTCGGTGACGCTGTCGCAGGTGATCAACCCCGCCCGCACGCTGACGAGGACCTACACGTCGGCCCCGGTGTCGTCGTTCTTCGACTCCTCACCGACGGCGTACTACAACGCGGCGATCCCGTACAACTCGGCGAAGACGGCGGGCTCGGGCCTGAAGATCGACGTCACCGGTGTCAGCGCGGACCGCGGCTCGTACCGCGTGCGCGTCTACCGGTAGGGCCGCTTGCCCGTGTACCTGCGCGAGCGGTAACGTAGGTCGATCGATGCGTGGCATCAAGAGGCGTCGTGGTACGGCAACGGCTCGCGCGGACGCGGCGAAGAGGCTCGTCGTGAGCCTGCGCCCCGCGCGGGACGAAAAGCTGATCGAGATCATCGATCGAGTCCTCGACCGAGGCGTCATCGTCGATGCGTCGGTCAAGGTGTCGATCGCAGGTATCAGCCTGCTGGGCATCGAGACACACGTCGAAATGGTGACCATCGAGAGGGGACCGGCGTGACCCCGGTCGCGATCTCCCCGGCCAGAGCGGCGGTCCGGCTACCGGCCGGGTGGGCGATCGTCCAGTATCCGCACGATCGCGCCGCCGGGGGCGGCGAAACGGCGGAGCGACGAAAGCGGCGCGCTGACGCGGGGGCCGCAGCCCTGGACGACGTGGGGCAGATCGATGCGCTCTACGGTCAGCGTGTCCCTCGAAAGGGAGAAGACGAACGATGCATTCAGGAGGCCGGGGAAAGCCGCATCTTCGGCGGTATCGAGGGTCAGGATGCTGCGACACGATTCGTCCGCGGCCTTGATCTCGGCACCGAACAAGATCTCCAGGATCGCGCGGCCGTCCTTGTCGAAGTCTCGGAATAGGTCGACGAGCTCGAGGACCGCCCCCGTCTTCAGGTCGAACGCGACCGAGCTGTTCTCCGCGTTCGGGTACGCGGCGCCGCAGAACCACTCGCGCAGGATGGAGACGCTCAAGAGCTCGGGCGAGGCGTAGGTGACCGACCAGGAGACCTGGTTATCGTCCGGCCACCCCGGCCAGTCTTCCTTTGGATCGCAACGGGCACCCGTCACCTGTCCGCGGATCGCATCGTTGACTTTCTTCAGGACCGTCGCGTCCGGGAACCGGGTGAGGAACGGAAGGCTGACGTTGTTCCCGATGAGTCGGTGCGGGCGGTAGGCCATTCCCGGCGCCACCTGGACCTCAGTGCCACTCAGGTCGTCGAGCTTGCGCAGGAAGAAGGGCAGGCGCCTCTTACCCGCCGGATCCGACCAGGTGCCGTCGAAGGTGCCGCCGCGGACGGCCCCCGTCCATCTCCCGGTGACGCGCTCGGGCTCTCCGTGCTCGTCGAAGTGGAGCTGGCCCTGGGGATCGCGCGTTCCTCGGAACGGGATGTCGGCTCCCCGCTCACCGCCGTCGGTGAAGTAGAAGTAGCGCCCGGTCACGCGGGCGCCCTCGACCTCGAGGAACATCTCGACCTCTTTGTTGCGTTGGTAACGCTGCGGGGTGTCGAGATCCGTCGCCGTCCGCCCGATCAAGCCGCGATACCAGGCGGTGTCCGCCCCCGCCGCCGGCGCCAGCAAGGACATCGCGATGAGCGGCCGGACCACCATCGTCATCAGCATTATTTGTTCCGCCTTGCCTGGAGAGGGTGCGGGCGCAGTCTAGCATCGACACAACCGGACGACCGCGTGGGCCGCGGAGGGGCGGTGACATCGATGCCCTTGACTCATTAACCCAAAGGGTTAATACTATTTCTGGTGTGGATATCGCCTTCCAGACGGAGCAGCTTGCCAAGCTATGCAACGAGTCGAAGGCGCTCCGTCGGAAGTATGGCGCCGAGGGAGAGAAACTCGTCCGCCGCCGCCTCGACGATCTGCGTGCGGCTCCGAGCCTTGCCGCGATGGCGAAATTGCCTGCGGCCCGCTGTGAGGAGTTGAAGGGGAACCGCGCTGGGGAGCTGTCCGTCCGCCTGCATGGCGGCTATCGGCTCATCTTCCGCCCGGGTCACGATCCTGTACCTCGCAAGCCAGACGGCGGGCTGGACTGGACGGCCGTCACCGTCGCTACGATTCTCGGCATCGAGGACTACCATGACTGAAGTACTCAACCAGTACGAACCAGACCGAGTCTCCCCCCCTGGAGACACGCTGCTGGAGTCGATCGAGGCGCTCGGGATGTCTCAGGCTGAGTTGGCCGAGCGGCTGGGGCGCCCGAAGAAGACCATCAACGAGATCATCCAGGCCAAGGCCGCGATAACCCCGGAAACCGCGCTCCAGTTGGAGGCGGTCCTTGGCGTACCCGCCGAGTTCTGGATCAATCGCGAGGCTCGCTATCGCGAGTTCCTGGCCCGCCAACAGGAGGAAAGCGCTCTCGCGAATGAGACCGCCTGGGCTAGGCAGTTTCCGGTCCGCGCCATGGTCGACCGCGGCTGGATAGCCGAGCCCGCGTCACGCGCGGATCGCGTCCGCGAGGTGTTGCGCTTCTTTGGCGTGGCCTCGCCGCAGGCATGGGAAGAGACCTGGACACGGCTCGAAGTGGCTTTTCGCCGTTCGACCAAAGCGAGAGGAGACCGGCACGCGATCGCGGCCTGGCTACGTCGCGGCGAGATTGCCGCGCAAAAGACCGAATGTGCGCCCTACGATCTCGATCGCTTCAAGCGCGCCCTGGAGAGCGCCCGTGCGCTCACCAACGAACCACCCGAAGCGTTCCAGCCAAAGCTGACCGAACTGTTCGCTTCCGCGGGCGTCGTGGTGGCCTGGGTTCCCGAGATCCCGCGAGCTCCGGTTTCAGGCGCCACACGTTGGCTTGGCTCAGACAAGGCGCTCATTCAGGTGAGCCTTCGCTACCGGACGGACGATCAGCTGTGGTTCTCGATCTTTCACGAAGCAGCACACGTGGTGAAGCATCCCCGTCGCGTCGTGTTCATCGAGGGCGGAGACCAAGAGTCCGAGGAGGAGCGGGAAGCCGATCAGTTTGCGGCGGCCACCCTTATTCCGCCCGACAGGATGGAAGGATTCCTGGCGCGCAGGCAGCTGAGCCTTCTAAGCCTGAGGACGTTTGCGCGTCACCTTGGCATCGCGCCTGGCATTGTGGTCGGCCGGCTTCAGCACGACGGCATCCTTCCCTATACGGTTGGGAACGGGCTCAAACGGCGATTGCAGTGGGTCGACGCCTGACACCTGTTCGGCTGCGGTGCGCCGATCGGCAGTGGCCTGCCGGCGGCGACTAGGTCAACACCTTCGTCATCGCGATCAGCTCGATCCTCACTCCCGGCCGGAGCGTGTAGTCCTCCCGCGCCGCCACGACGAAACCAGCAGCCGCGTACAGCCGCTCGCCGGGCAAGGTCGCCATCAGGTCGAGGCGGCGAAAGCCGTGAGCGCGCGCCTCGGCTTCGCATCGCTCGAGCAGCGCCCTTCCGATGCCTCGCCGCGCCCAGTCGGGCCGAACGAAGAAGGCGCGGATCCGTGCCGCATCCCGCGCCGGATCGAGGAGCGCGGAGGAGCGCCCGGCCTGCATGTCCCCACCGAACAAGGTCTGACGCCGGCTCCAGCCGCCACACGCGACGATCTCGCCCTCGGCCTCCGCGACGAAGTAGGTGCCGTCCCGGATCAGCTGGCTGTCGACACCCCACGCGGTTCCAACCGCGGCTTCGATCTGCACCTCGGTGTAGTCGGCGCGGCCGAGCTCGCGCGCGGATTCGCCGATGAGCCGGTCGAGAGCCGGAACATCCTCGATCGCCGCGAGCCGCAGAGAGAACGGAAGCGTCCCCATGGCGAGATGATAACGAACCCCACCACTACGCCGCGCGAAGGCGGATCGTGACCAGCAGCCCTTTTTCCGGCGATCGGTTGCGGCATTCGATAGACCCGCCGCAGGCCGCCACGCAGGAGCGGGCGATGGCCAGGCCGAGGCCGGTGCCGCCGGTGTCGCGCGAGCGCGACTCCTCGACGCGGTAGAACGGCTCGAACACGCGTTCGAGGCTCGCCGCGGGGAGGCCGGGACCGGAATCGGCGACGGTCAAGGCCACGTCGCCTCCCTGCGCGGCCGCGCGCACCACGATGGGACCGGCGGCGCCGGCGTGGCGCACCGCGTTGCGGACCACGTTGGCGAGGGCGCGAAAGAGCGAATCGGGATCCGCTCTCGCCGCGAGAACGCGCGGCACCTCGAGCCGGACGTCGGCCCCGTCGCGCGTCTCCAGCCGCACGACGCGCTCGGCCAGATCCGCGAGCGGCGTGGGCACGAGGGTGAGGGCCTCCGCGCGCAGCTCGGCCCGGGCGAACGCCAGCAGCTCGTCCGTGAGGTGCGTCATGACCTCGACGTCCTCCCGCAGGTCGGCGAGGTTCTCGCGGTCCTTCTCGTCGCCACGCCGCTCGAGCAGCGCCAGCACGACCTGGATGCGCGCGAGCGGTGAGCGCAGCTCGTGGGCAGCGTCGCCGAGGAACCGCTTCTGCCCCGTGACCAGCGACTCGAGGCGCGCGGCCATGACCTGGATCGACGAGCCGAGACGGCCCAGCTCGTCGCGCCGCGCCTCCTCGACCTGTATGCCGAAGCGCCCCTCGGCGATCTCGCCGGTGGCGTGCGTCAGACGTCGGATCGACAGCGTGACGCCGGCCACGAAGGGCGCCCAGCAAAGGATGGAGACGACGACGACGATCGCCCCCGCCGCCAGCCAGGGACGCAACGGAAAGAAGAACGGGTTCGTCCAGAAGGTGCGCGAGGCCAGGAGCAGCGTTCCGGGTGTGGCCGGCTCGCCGCCGGGGTTCGCCACCGGCATGCGCACTCCAACCCAGTACGGTACGTCGCCGTCGTCGACGACCAGAAACGGCGGCGCTCCCGGCAGCGGCGGCGGTCCGCCCGGCCGCCGCCCCTCCGGACCGTCCGGCCCCGGACCGCGTGGACCACCGCGCTCCTCGCGCGGCGGACGCCCCGGTGCCCGCAAGCGCTCGATCACGCTCTCCGGGACCTCTAGCGGGCGGCCGGCGATCCGGTGCCCATCGTTGCGCACGAGGAGGAGCTGCACGCCGTGTCTCGAGGCGTAGCCGTCGAGGAGCGCCTGGCGTCCCTCCGGGTCGGTGCGCTGCAGGTCCAGCACGAGCAGCCGCGCCAGCGACTCGATGCGCTCGCGCGCCTGGTCCATGAGGAACGACGAGAACTCGCGCCGCAGTTGGAGACGCACGAAGACGGTGAGGACCGCCGCCACCAGGGCGAGGTTCAAGAGGACGAGCAGGAAGACCTTCAGCCGAAGGGACAGCGGATGCGCGCGGCTCACGGCGAGTCGGGCTCCTCCGGCCGCCGCAGCTTGTAACCGACGCCGCGCACCGTCTCGATGAAGCGCGGGGAGCGCGGGTTGTCGCCCAGCTTCTTGCGCAGCGCGGAAACGTGCACGTCGATCGACCGGTCGAACGACTCGAAGTCGCGCTCCGCCACCTCCAGCAGCAGTTGCTCGCGCGTCTTCACCCTCCCCGCCGCGCGGGCGAGCGAGAGGAGGATGTCGTACTCGACGGAAGTGAGCGCGAGCGGCTGGTCGCCGAGGGTGGCCAGCCGCGCGCCGGGATCGAGCCACAGCTCGCCCACCGACACCGCGGCGACCTCCGCCTCCCCCGCCTGCCGCGCCGTGATCATCGATCGGCGCAGCACCGCGCGCAGCCGGGCCAGCAGCTCGCGCGTCGAGAACGTCTTCGGCAGGTAGTCGTCCGCGCCCAGCTCGAGCCCGGCGATCCGATCCGGCTCGTCGCCGAGCGCGGTGAGCATCAGCACTGGCACCGCGCTGCGCCGCCTCAGCTCGCGCAGCACGTCGAGGCCGTTCCGGCCCTGCATCATCACGTCGAGGATGACGGCCGCGTAGTCCCCCGAGGCGGCCAGCCGCAGCCCTTCGTTTCCGTCGTGGGCCACGTCGACGGCGTACCCCAGCGGCTGCAGGTACTCGCGCAGCAGCCGGCAGAGCTTCTGGTCGTCGTCGACGATGAGAAGCGGCGTGGCCATCGGCGTCCTTATTAATACAGCACCCGGGCGCGTCCGAGCGCGGCTTTACCAAAGCTTTACGTAGGGACACCGGCCGCCGCATGCGCCCTTTACAGACAAGGCGTCTAATCCACCAAGACGGGAAAGGAGAGTGCGATGTCCCGAAGCGGATGGACGATGATCGCGGCGGCCGCCCTGATGGCGGCCCGGTGCGGAGGGTCAGGGGCAGCGGCGCCCACGGCCTCGTCCGCGGATTCGACGACGGCGACCGGCAGCGCCCCTGCGATGTACTCGGAGTTCTACGGCACCACGGTGTCGGTCGAGGGCGACGAGATCGTGCTGCGGGCCAGCTCGGTGCCCGATCACCCCAGCCCGTACTTCGAGACGAGCAACGCCCTCTACGAGGCGCCGTCCGGCGGTGTGCGCGTGAACCCGAACCGCATCACGACGCAGCGCCTGGTCTTTCGTGTCCCCGCCTCTCCGAATGCGGCGTCTCCCAGCGACACGCCGATGGGGCCGATCGGGGTGGCCGTCAACGGCGTCGCGTTCTTCAACCAGTACGCCGCCGGCCGTTCGCCGCTCGACGCCGAGATCATCAGCTTCGACCGCTTCAACGGCCACCCGCAGCAGCAGGGGATGTACCACTACCACTTGGAGCCGCTCTGGCTCACCGCCAAAGGCTCCAGCCGGCTGCTGGGGGTGCTGCTCGACGGCTTCCCGGTCTACGGCACGCGCGACGCGAACGGCTCGGTGCCGACGGACCTCGACGTGTGCCACGGCCACACCGCGGCCACGCGCGAGATCCCCTCCGGCATCTACCACTACCACGTGACCGCGGACTCCCCATACATCGCCGGCTGCTTCCGCGGCCGCGTCGGGCGCGTCGGTTAGCCGTGCGAGCGCTCTGGATTCCGATGGCCCTGGCGCTGACGCAGGGCAGCCCGATGCCGATCGATGGGCAGCCGGACCGCGTGGAGTACACCTGGTACGAGAGCGGCGCGGTGGAGAGCGTGCGACCCTACCGCGGGACGAAGAAGGTGGGCACACATCGGCTGTGCTGGCCCGACGGCGCGCCGCGCCTCGAAGCACATTACGAAGACGATGCCTACGACGGCGTGTACCGCGCGTGGCATGGGAACGGCCGGCCCGCCGAGGTGCGGCACTTCGCCCGCGGGCGGGAATCCGGCCGCCAACAGGCGTGGACGCCGGAGGGAATCCTGTACCTGAACTACGAAGTGCGCGGCGGGCGCCACTACGGACTGATCAACGCGCGTCCGTGCGTGCCGATCCACGAGGCACGCTCGTGAGGCGCGCGGTCCTGCTGGCGATGGCCGCGCTGGGCCTGGGCTCGCTCACTTACGGCGCGCTCCGCCGCGGCGGCGGCTCACCCGAGTCCCTGTTGACACTGCCGTACTACGAGACGGCCGACCTCACCCCGCACTGGTCGCCGGTCGGGCATCGCGTGCAGCCGTTCCAGCTCGTCACCCAGTCGGGCACTCCCCTGCGCGAGACCGATCTCGACGGCCGCATCCACGTGGCGAGCTTCATTTTCACCCGTTGCCCGAACGTCTGTCCGACGCTCGTGTCGCGGCTGCAGCGCGTCCAGGACGCCGCGCGCGAATGGCCGGACGTGCGGCTCGTGTCGTACAGCGTCACGCCCGCTCTCGACACGCCGTCGGTTCTGTCGGCCTTCGGCCGGGCGCACCACATCGACGCCGAGCGCTGGTGGCTGACCACCGGAGACCGCGCCACCATCAAGCGCCTCGCGCGCGAGTCGTACTTCGCCGACGACGCACGCACGGAAGCCGGCGGGCCCTCGGACGCGCTGCTGCACACCGAGAAGCTCCTGCTCGTGGACGGTGCCCGGCGGCTGCGCGGCGCGTACAACGGGTCGTTGCCGTTCGAGATCGAACGCTTGCTGGAAGACATCCGTACTCTCAGAAAGGAAGGCCGATCGTGAGAGCTCCTCTCGTCGTGTCGTCGCTCCTGGTTGCCGCTGTCGCTGCTATCGCGCAGGACGGCCCGCCCCGCGGCGGGCCGGGGCAGGGACAAGGTCCGGGCGGCGGGCCGCCGCCTCCCCCTCCGCTGGTCGCCGCGCTCGACGCCAACCACGACGGCGTGATCGACTCTCAGGAGATCGACAACGCGGCGGCCGCGCTGCGCACCCTCGACAAGAACAAGGACGGCAAGCTCACGCAGGACGAGTTCCGTCCGCCCCGCCGCGAAGGTGGTCCGGGCGGACAGGGCGGACAAGGCGGTCCCGGCGAAGGCGGTGGCGGCCGCCCGCCCGGCGACGGCAGGTATCGAAAGGACGCGTCCGAGCGTGGGCCCTCGTTCCAAAATCAGTAGGGCCGTGCCACTCTTAGGCGCATGCCTCCGCGCAACGTAACGACGGTCCGCATCGTGGAGGGCGAGCTCACGGCTCGCACGCGCGCCTGATGTCGGAGCCCGCGCCGAAGATCCGCGTGCTGGTTGCCGACGACCACCCCATCACGCGCGACGGGCTCGCCGTCATGATCGAAGCGACGGCGGACATGACCGTCGTGGCGGAGGCCGGCGATGGGATCGCCGCCATCGAACGCTTTCGGGAGCTCCGTCCCGACGTTGCCGTGCTCGATCTCCGAATGCCGGGCAAGACAGGCAGCGAGGCCACCGTCGCCATCCTGGCCGAGTTCCCTGACGCGCGCATCATCGTGCTCTCCGCCGTCGACGGCGACGAGGCCATCTATCGGGCGCTGCAGGCGGGCGCGCGCGGCTACCTGCTCAAGGACCTCGG
>Ga0114129_10008266_pt1 | contig 14845 bp, 14 predicted proteins | sample RhiMetdeltSRZDD1_FD_80071 | JGI IMG/M metagenome (GOLD analysis project Ga0114129, IMG submission 80071) | Populus rhizosphere microbial communities from Tennessee, USA - Rhizosphere MetaG P. deltoides SRZDD1 (version 2) (version 2) | ecosystem: Host-associated > Plants > Roots > Rhizosphere >...
GAGCCCCTTCGTTGTCGCGGGCTTGTCCTCGATCCTCGACACGACCACGGATCGGGGATCGCTGAAGGATCTGGACTTCCGGATCGCGCGCAAGATCGTGCAGGTGGCCACGCGAAGGTCGGGGGTTCGCGGCTTTCGGCAGCTGCCGCCCGCCGTCCTGTATCGCGACATGGGATTGGTGTCGCTAGTGCATTTGCGCAACTTGCGGTGACTTGCACCGCGCACCTACAGTTCAGCAAGGCGCGGATCCCGCCTTCGGGCGGTCACCGCGAAGGGCTATAGAGGTTGCGGCTTTCGGCCCTTCAATTTTGGCGTTTTACCCCGCGCCTTCACACTTCCGCGCGAGCGCTCATCCGAGGACCAGCGAGTCGCCGTCCGCGCTGACGTTGACCGGCACGACGTCGCCGTCATGCACCTCCCCTGCCAGCAGCATCTTGGCCAGCTGGTCGCCGATGGCCTGCTGAATCAGCCGTCGCAGCGGACGGGCACCGTATTGCGGGTCCCACCCGCGTTCGGCCAGCCACTTCTTGGCGGGCAGCGACACCTCGAGCGTCAGCCTGCGCTGCGCCAACCGCTTGTCCAGCTGCGCCAGCTGGATGTCGACGATCTCGACCAGCTCCTCGGGGTTGAGCCCGTCGAAGATGATCACGTCGTCGAGCCGGTTGATGAACTCCGGCTTGAACGCCGCGCGCACCGCCGCCATCACCTGCTCTTCCGACCCACCTGCACCCAGGTTGGACGTCAGGATCAGGATCGTGTTGCGGAAATCGACCGTGCGGCCCTGACCGTCCGTCAGCCGGCCTTCGTCGAGCACAGCCAACAGCACGTCGAACACGTCCGGATGCGCTTTCTCGATCTCGTCGAACAGGATCACGGTGTACGGACGCCGCCGCACCGCCTCGGTCAGCTGACCGCCCTGGTCGTAGCCGATGTAGCCGGGAGGCGCACCGACCAGCCGGGCCACCGAGTGCTTCTCGCCGTACTCGCTCATGTCGATGCGGACCATCGCGCGTTCGTCGTCAAACAGGAACTCCGCCAACGCTTTTGCGAGTTCGGTCTTACCGACACCTGTCGGGCCGAGGAACATGAACGAGCCCGTCGGCCGGTTCGGATCCGCGACGCCGGCCCGGCTGCGGCGCACCGCATCCGACACCGCCTGCACGGCCTTCTTCTGGCCGACGACGCGCTTGCCCAGCTCGTCTTCCATGCGCAGCAGCTTGGCGGTCTCGCCCTCGAGCATCCGCCCAGCCGGAATACCGGTCCACGCCGACACCACGTCGGCGATGTCGTCGGGTCCGACCTCTTCCTTGAGCATGACGTCCTCGCGGGCCTCGGCCTGCGGGAGTGCGGCATCGAGCTTCTTCTCGATCTCAGGGATGCGGCCGTAGCGCAGCTCGGACGCCTTCTCCAGGTTGGCGTCGCGCTCGGCTCGGTCGGCCTCGCCGCGCAGCGTCTCCAGCTGCTCCTTGAGCTCGCGGACGATGTCGATGGCGTTCTTCTCGTTCTGCCATCGCGTCGTGAGCTCCGCGAGCTTTTCTTTCTGGTCGGCCAGCTCGGCGCGCAGCTTCTCCAGCCGTTCCGCCGACGCCGCGTCTTCCTCTTTGGCCAGCGCCATCTCCTCGATCTCGAGGCGACGGACCAACCGCTCGACCTCGTCGATCTCGACGGGCCGCGAGTCGATCTCCATCCTCAACCGGCTGGCGGCCTCGTCGACCAGGTCGATGGCCTTGTCCGGCAGGAACCGCGCGGTGATGTAGCGGTCGGACAGCGTGGCCGCCGCGACCAGCGCGGAGTCCGTGATGCGCACACCGTGGTGCACCTCGTAGCGGTCCTTCAGGCCGCGCAGGATGCCTACGGTGTCCTCGACCGACGGCTCGCCGACGAACACCTGCTGGAAGCGGCGCTCCAGCGCGGCGTCCTTCTCGATGTACTTGCGGTACTCGTCGAGGGTGGTGGCACCGACCAGGCGCAGCTCGCCGCGGGCCAGCATCGGCTTGATCATGTTGCCGGCGTCCATCGAGGACTCGCCGGTCGCACCGGCGCCCACGATGGTGTGCAGCTCGTCGATGAACGTGATGATCTGGCCGGCCGAGTTCTTGATGTCGTCGAGCACGGCCTTGAGCCGCTCCTCGAACTCGCCGCGATATTTCGACCCGGCGACCATCGAACCGAGGTCCAAGCTGATAACGGTCTTGTCGCGCAGGCTCTCCGGCACGTCGCCCGCCACGATGCGCTGGGCCAGGCCCTCCACGATCGCGGTCTTGCCGACACCGGGCTCGCCGATCAGCACCGGGTTGTTCTTGGTGCGCCTCGAGAGCACCTGCACGACGCGACGAATCTCGTTGTCGCGCCCAATGACTGGATCGAGCTTGCCCTCGCGGGCGCGCTCGGTCAGGTCGGTGGAGTACTTCTCCAACGCCTGATACGTCGCCTCGGGCTCCGGGCTCGTGACGCGGGCGCTGCCGCGCACCTTGACAAACGCATCCCTTAAAGCTTGAGGTGACGCGCCATGACCGGTCAGCAGCTTGGCCACGTCGGAGTCGCCGGTGGCCAGGCCGACCATCAGGTGCTCGGTCGAGACGTACTCATCGTCCATCTCCGTGGCGAGGTTCTGCGCCGTGGTGATCGCGGCCAGCGACTGCGGGGCCAGCTGCGGCTGCGAGGCTGCGCCGCTGGCGCTGGGCAGCCGGTCGAGGAGGCGTTGCGCCTCGGCGCGAATTGTCGCTGGCTCGACGCCGACGGCCTCCAATAATGGGGCGGCGATGCCATCGTTCTGGGTGAGCAATGCCATCAAAAGGTGGGCCGGCGTGATCCGCGGGTTGCCTGCGGCGGTCGCCGCCTGCAACGACGCCGTCAGCGCCGCCTGGGTCTTGGTCGTCGGGTTGAACGAGTCCACGACACCTCCGTTCGTATAGAGAAAATGCTTGTCGCGATGTTCAACGTCGTCAAGGTTGAGTCTGTTCCGCTCAAGTCTGACAATTTTTCCGACCGCCGGACAATGGGACGGGATGCATATCGCCGTCGTCGCCTCCTCCGCGCCCAGCCACATGCACCCCCACCTCGCCGTCGTCCGTGAACTGGTCGACCGCGGCCACCGCGTCAGCGATCTGGTCGGCGGCCATCTTGCCGATCTGCCCCTTCCGACCGGCGCGGACGTCATCGGCTACAACTCGCTGCTGCCCGGCTCGCCGAGCGCACCGGCCAGCTGGCCCGACGACGACACCGCGGGAATGCGGATGTTCCTCGACGATCAGATTCACGTGCTGCCGCAGGTTCGAGCAGCCCTGGATGCCGACCCGCCCGACATCGTGCTCTACGACATCGGCGGCATGGCCGGGCCGGTGGCGGCCGACCTCTGGGGCGTTGCGTCGGCGCAACTGTCGCCGAGCGCGGTCGCATGGGACGGCTACCACGAGGACATGGCCGAGGTGCTAGAGCCGATCTACGGCAGTCCCGCCGGCCAGAAGTATCTGCGTGACTTCGACGCGTGGCTGGCCTCCGCCGGCACCTCGCTGATCTTCGACGACGTAACGGGCGTGCCCCGCCGCTGTCTCGTGCTGATTCCCCGTGTCATGCAGCCCAACTCCGATCGCGTCGACGCTGTCCGCTACCGGTTCGTCGGACCGTGCATCGATCCGCGGCGAGAAAACGCCGACGATTGGACGCCACCCGCCTGCGACGGTCCTCTCGCCCTGATGGCGTTCGGCACCGCATACACCGACCGAATCGACCTGTACCGCAATGTGATTGGGGCGCTCGATGACACCGGTTGGCGCCTCGTCATTGCGACGGGCCGGGTGGCACCCGACGAGCTGGGCGACGTGCCTGGCTGGGTGCAGGTGCGAAAGACCGTGCCGCAGCCGGCGGCGCTCCGGGTGGCCGACGCGTTCGTGACGCACGCGGGTATGGGCTCGTGCACCGAGGGACTCTGGTACGGCGTGCCGATGCTCGCCATTCCCCAGGCGGTCGATCAGCCGTCGAATGCCGATCAGCTCGAGGCGATCGGGGCGGGTCGGCACCTTACCGGCGTTTCCCCGAGTCCCGGCCAAATCCGCGACGCGTTCCTGGAGGTGGCGGCCGACTCACAGATTCGGTTGCGGCTGAAGGCGATTCGAGATGAGCTGCACCGCGTCGGCGGTCCCGGGCACGCGGCCGACGCGGTCGAAGACGTCGCCAGCGGGCGCTGGTGATCGCGACTTGTCGGCGCGTCGACCCGTCATGCGCGCAATCATCGGTCAGGCTGAACGAATGCGCATCAGAATCCCGGCCGCCGCAATGGCGATCACCATGGGGCTGAGCGTGCTTGCCAGCGCACCATCGTCGGCGGCCTCTGACGAAGACCAGGTTCGCGCCGTGCTCAATGGGATGAACGCCTCCTACAACCGCACCGATTTCGGCACGTTCGCGTCGCATCTGTGTGAAGCCATGCTGAACGCCGCTGGGTTGGAAGCGGGTTGGTATGCGAGCAGGAAGTCCGACGGACCCACACAGATCACCATCAACTCGGTCGACGTGACCGGCGGCCCCCGCCCGCAAGTTGCCGTTGCCAACGTCCGATTCGTCGCGGCCAACCACAGCGACGCGAAAACCCTCGACGTCGAATTTCTTCGCGAGGCCGGCGAGTGGAAAGCCTGCCGCTACGACGCCGGCCAGTCGGTGTAGCTCCGTCTAGGTCGCCGTCTCCTGCGCCGACAGCGCCAACCACACTCCGTTCTGCAGCACGAACACATCGGTGAATCGCGAGACTCCGGCCACTTTGCCGTCCTGCGTCATGGTGTTGACCCCATGGATCACCGCAGTGTCGCCCGCGATGTCGACGAGCTGCTCCGACGGGTTCATCGTGATCGGCAACGGCTCGGTGCTCGCGATCTCGTCGGCACGGCTCAGCAGCCGCCCGTCGGAGTTGATGTGCTTGTAGGTCGGGCTGAGGATCGACTCGACAGTCGGCACGTCCCCGGCGGTGATCGCCTTCAGCCAGCGTGCCTCCTGGGCGAGCACGTCGGCGCACGCTCCCACCTCGAGTGGCAGCGGAGCGTTCGTCGCGGCATCCGAGCAACTGTCGGCGCTTGCGATTGCCGGCGAGACGACCGCGACGGCGGCGGGAACCGCCGCAAGTGCCAACACGATCGCGAACATCCTGGCTTTCGATTGCGCTCGTCGGCTCATATGTTCGGTCTCCTTCATCGTCGGTTGCTACGTTTCATGTCGAGCGGTCCGACGAAAGGGTAGGCGTTGTCCGGCGATTGGGGATCGGTACTTACAGAACTCATTCCGCTGGCGCTGGTGGTCGCGCTCTCGCCGCTGTCGATCATTCCGGCGGTGCTCGTGCTGCACACCCCGCGACCTCGACCAGCGGGGCTGGCTTTCCTGGCCGGCTGGTTTGTCGGCCTTGCGGCGTTGACGGCGATCTTCGTCGAGGTGTCGGACCTACTCGGCGATCTCGACAAGCCACCGCGTTGGGCGTCGTGGGTGCGCGTCATCGTGGGCGCGGCGTTGATCGTGTTCGGCATCTACCGGTGGCTGATGCGCAAGCGCTCGGCGCATACACCAGGCTGGATGCAGAGCATCGGCAAGCTCACGCCGGCTAGGGCCGGCCTCGCCGGTGTGGCGTTGACCGTCGTCAATCCGAAGGTGCTATTCATCTGCGCCGCAGCGGGTTTGGCGATCGGCACCGCCGGACTGGGAACAACGCGCGCGTGGGTCGCGGTGGCCTGGTACGTGGCGGTCGCCGGGTCAACAGTGGCGATTCCCATCCTCGCGTACACGGTGTCCGGTGACCGCCTCGACGAATCATTGCGACGGCTCAAGGACTGGATGGAGCGCCAGCACGCCGTTTTGGTGGCCGCCATCCTGATCGTCATCGGTCTTCTGGTGCTGTACAAGGGAATTCACGGGCTATAAGGCGGGCAGTCCAAGCTCCGCCGCATCTGCCGTCAGGAAGCGCGTCACTGTCGGCGCGATCAGCTTGACTACGTCATCCACCGGCAGCGTCGCCAGCGGTGGCACCTCAATGATGTAGCGCAGCATGGCCGTTCCAACCAGCTGGCTGGCAGCCAGCAGCGCGCGCAGCCGAGCCTGCTCGCCACCCCCCAACACCCCTGACACCGCGCTCAGCACGTAGTTCTGCATGAAGCTGCGAAACGCGTCGTGCGCGTGGGAATTCGACGTGGCCGACTGCAGCATCGCTCGCATGCTCGCGGCGGTGTCGGGCGTCTCCCAGATCCGCAGATACGTGCGCACCATCCGGGTGCCGACGTCGGGATCCTCATCGCCGGTGAGTGCCGCGACCAATACCTCGGGATCGATGATCAGCCGCAGCGACTCGCGGAACAGCTCCTCTTTCGACCCGAACAGGTAGAGCACCATCGACGCGTCGACGCGCGCGTCCTCGGCGATCGCGCGAAGCGTCGTCTTCTCGTAGCCCTCGCTCCCGAATCGCCGCTTGGCCGCCGACAGCACCGCGTCGCGGGACACCGGTTCGCCCTGGCGTCGACCCCGGCGCTTCGTCGTCGTAGCTGGTGAGGGCATATGCCGACGATAACATTTCAATAGTTGTTGAAATAGCTGCCTGTCGGCGTTACGCTCGGGCGGACAGGAATTCAACGCGAGATGAAATGAGGAGCCGGCCGTGACCACCCAGTCACCACCCCGATCCACACACCACGCTGAACCGACGCACGAGCCACCTGCGGCGCTGCGAGTCACCGGCATCTTGATCGCGCTCGCTGCGGCGTTGGCCCTGATTGCGATCGCGTTCGCACTGCCAGCCGCGAAGTCCAAGCCGCACGATGTGCCGATCGGCACCGTCGGCCCACAGGCAGTCACTGGTCAGATCGCCGATGTTCTTCAGCGGACCGCACCCGGCGCCTTCGCCGTCACCATCTACCCGAATGAGGCCGAACTGCGCACCGCGATTCGCGATCGCGAGGTCTACGGCGGCCTTTCGTTCGGACAGCAAGGCCCGACACTGTTGACGGCCACGGGCGCCAGTCCGGCCGTCGCGCAGCTGCTGAGCCAGGTCGGCGACGGTATTTCCCAGCAGGCGGGCGCACCGCTGCACGCCGAAGACCTGGCGCCCCCGCCCGCCGGGGACCAGCGCGGAACCGGGCTCGCCGCCGCCGCATTGCCGGTCACATTGGCCGGACTGCTGCCCGTCATCGTGCTGACGATGATGATTCCGCTCGGCGTGTGGGCGCGGTTCGCGGCCATCGCTGCATTCTCGGGTCTGGCGGGCATCACGATCGCGGTCGTGCTCCGATATGTCCTCGGGTCGATCGACCAGAACTTCTGGGCCGTCGCAGGGGGGCTTGCGCTGGGAGCGTTGGCCGTTGCCGTGTTCGTCTTGGGCCTCGCGTCGCTCTTCGGACGGGTCGGCCTGGTGCTCGGGGCTCTGCTGGCGCTGTTGCTCGGAAACCCACTATCGGGGATGACCAGCGCACCGGAGATGCTGCCCGCAGGGTGGGGTGGCCTCGGCCAGTTCCTGCCCCAGGGCGCCAACGCGACGCTGCTGCGCTCGACCGCATTCTTCGACGGCGCCGGCGCGAGCACTCCGATCGCCGTCCTCGTCTGCTGGGCGGTGGTCGGGGCACTGATCGTCGTCATCGCCGCGCAGCGCCTGCAAGTCGAGAAGTTCCGAGTCTCCGCAGAATCGGATGCGCCGGGACATCCCGTGCCTCGTGAACCGCAACCGGACTTAGCCGCCGCGACGTCATTTCGGCCACGGTGGACGTCCGACGCGCATCCTGCCGCAGGCTGACAACAGGGGCCCGTCGTGACGATCAACTCAGTACCGACAGCGAGACGGAACCACCACGCTGCGCCGGTGCACGAACCGCCGACGGCGATCCGCGCCACCGCGATCGTCGTGGCCCTGACGACGGCGTTGGCGATCCTCGCGATCGCGTTCGCACTGCCGGCCGCCCGCTCCAAGCCGCACGATATCCCGATCGGTGCTGCCGGGCCGCAGGCCGCGAGCGGACAAGTCGCCGACATCCTCGAGCAGCACGCGCCAGGCGCGTTCGCACTCACCTATTACCCCGGCGAGGCGGCGCTGCGCGATGCGATCCGCAATCGGGATGTCTACGGCGGCATGTCCTTTCGCCCCGATGGCCGCAGCCTGCTGATCGCCACCGGCGGTAGCCCGGTCGTCGCGCAGATGCTGACGCAGATCGGCAACGGCGTTGCGCAGCAAGCAGGCGTGCCGTTGCACACCGAGGACCTCGCCCCGCCGACCGCTGACGACCCCCGCGGCGCGGGCCTGGCCGCGTCGGCGCTGCCGATCACGCTGGCCGGCCTGCTGCCCGCTGTCGCCCTGGTGCTGCTGGTGCGGCGCGAGGTGTGGACGCGCCTCGTCGCCGCGGTGGTGTTCGCCGCGGGGGCGGGCGTCACGATTGCCGCGCTGCTGCGCTACGTCTTCGGGTCCATCGACCAGAACCTGTGGGGCGTCGCGGCGGGGCTCACCCTGGGACTGCTGGCCGCCGGCCTGTCGGTGCTGGGCCTGGGCTCGCTGTTCGGGCGCGGTGGACTCGCCGTCGGCGCGCTGCTGGCCTTGCTGCTCGGCAACCCGCTGTCGGGCCTGACCAGCGCGCCAGAAATGCTGCCGAGCGGGTGGGGCACCCTTGGCCAGTGGCTGCCACAGGGAGCCACCGCGACGTTGCTGCGCTCCACCGCGTTCTTCGATGGTGCAGGCGCGGCGACTGCGATCGCGGCGCTGACATGCTGGGCGGTTACCGGTACGGCACTCGTGGTGATCGCCGCCGTTCGCCAGGGTAGATCGGTGCCCGCCTAAACTCGGGCGGCGTGGGACTGGACGACCGCGACTCGCTGCGCATACTGCGCGACGCGATCGATCCTGCGTTGGGGTCCGACGAGCTGATCCGCGACTTCTACACCCGCTGGTTCGCCGTCGACATCACGGCCCGCGACCTGTTTCCGCCCGATATGGATGTGCAACGCGACGCGTTCGCCAAGGCGATGACGTGGCTGCTGTCCGAATTGATCGCTCAGCGGGCGGATGAGCCGGTGGCGTTCCTCGCTCAGCTAGGCCGCGACCACCGCAAATACGCTGTGACGCAACAGCATTACGACACGATGCAGGATGCGCTGCTCACTACCCTCCGCAGTCATCTGATCGCGCGCTGGAACGACAGGCTGGCCGCGGCCGCGCAAGACGCGGTCACGCTGATCATCGGGGTGATGCGGGGCTCCGCCGATGCCGAGAAGGGACCGCCGTACCGCGACGGCACGGTGATCGAACACGTGCGGAGCACCCGCGATGTCTCGGTGATCCGGCTACAGCTGGATAAGCCGCTGTACTACCACCCCGGCCAGTACGTCACGGTCCAGGTGCCGCAGTGGCCGCGACGGTGGCGTTACCTGAGCCCGGCGATTCCGGCCGACCGTGGCGGAGCGATCGAGTTCCACATCCGCTCGGTCACCGGCGGCATGGTCAGCACGGCGATCGTCGGCGAGACCAAGCCCGGCGATCGGTGGCGGCTGTCCAACCCACACGGCGGCATGCATGTCGACCGCGACGGCGGGGATGTGCTGATGGTCGCCGGCAGCACTGGCCTCGCGCCGCTGCGCACGCTGATCATGGACCTCACCCGCTACGGCGAGAACCCGCGTGTGCACTTGTTCTTCGGCGCCCGCTATCCCAGCGAGCTCTACGACCTGCAGACGCTGTGGCAGATCGCGTCGACCAACCCGTGGCTATCGGTCACGCCGGTGTCGGAGTACAACACCGAACCGCCATGGGCCGCCGAATTCCCCGACGTCGAGCCGCCGCGTGGGTTGCATGTGCGACAGTCGGGCCTGCTGCCCGACGTCGTGACGCGCTACGGCGGCTGGGGCGATCGGCAGATCCTGATCTGTGGCGGGCCGAAGATGGTCGAGGCCACCAAGGCGGCGCTGATCGCCAAAGGCGCACCAGCCGAACGCATCCAACACGATCCGCTAGCCCGTTGAGCGTGGCAGGATCGACACCAATGCCCGAGTTCGAGTTCGTTACTCTGCGTGACCCCTCGTCGTCGTTGACCGCGACGTACGTGCCGAACGCCGGCATGGTCGGCACGTCCCTGTCTGATGACAGCGTGGAACTCCTCGGCCAGCGTCGTGGTCTGCAGGCGTACGTATCGACCCACCGCACGATGGGCATTCCGATCCTTTATCCGTGGGCGAATCGGTTGAGCAGCAACGGGTATGGCGTCGGCGGCGCCGTCGTCACGCTAACGCCGGGCACCGGCGGTGTGCGCACCGACCAGCACGGCGTGCCGATCCACGGCACGTTGGCCGGCTACCCCGACTGGAACGTCACCACGCAGCTCGAATCCCGGTTGACCGCCGAACTGGATTACGCCGCGCGGCCGGGGCTGCTGGCCACGTTTCCGTTTCCACACCTGTTGGAGCTCGACATCACGCTTGCGGACCGCACACTTACCGTGAAGACGACGGTGACGGCAACGACCGGCTCGCGCGTTCCGTTGTGCTTCGGCTTTCATCCGTATCTACAGCTGCCCGATGTGCCGCGAGCGCAGTGGCAGATGGAAACGCCTGCGATGCGGTTCCGACCCGTCAACGCCTGGGGCATTCCGACCGGCGAGATGGAACCGCATGAGGCCACCTCAGAGTTGTTGGGAGACAAGTTCTTCGACGACGGGTACGACGACGTGAAGCCGGGTTCGATCTTCGCGGTGTCGGGCGGAAACCGTCGCATCGAGGTGCACTTCGACGAGGGCTACCCGGCCGCACAGGTATTCGCGCCCGGCGATGACGACGTGGTCTGCTTCGAGCCGATGGCCGCCCCGACCGACTCGCTGCGCCGCGGCGGCTACCGAGTTGTCAATCCCAGTGAGTCCGCCGTTGCACAGTTCCGGATCAAGGTGAGCTCGTGACCGATCTGACGCCCGTCACCCTGCATGACCCGTCATCTCCGCTGTCTGTGGTGTACGTGCCCGGTGCAGGCATGATCGCGACGTCGCTGTCCGACGGCGGTACCGAACTGCTCGGCCAGCGCCGCGGCCTGGACGCCTACGTATCAGCTGCAAAGACGATGGGCATCCCACTGCTGTATCCGTGGGCAAACCGATTGAGCGCCAGGACATATGACGTCGACGGCCAAACCGTCACGCTTGCCCCCGACGCCTATGGTGTGCACGCTGACAACAACGGACTGCCCATCCACGGTGTGCTGGCCGCCTACCCCGGATGGCGAGCACAACAGGTCTCCGACCAGAAGATCACCGCTGAACTGGATTTCGGCGCGCACGAGGAGCTGCTCGCGAGCTTCCCGTTCCCGCATCGGATCGAGCTGACCGTCGAACTAGCCGACCGGACGCTGACCGTCAGCACCACAGTGACAGCGACGACCGATAGAGCAGTACCACTGGTGTACGGGTACCACCCATATCTACAGCTGTCCGACGTGCCGCGGGCCGACTGGCAGGTCGAGATGCCAACGATGCGTCACCTCGTCCTCGACGGCAAGGGCATTCCAACGGGCGCGACGGAAGAATGGCCGGCTAGTGCGGAGCCGCTGGGCGACAACGTGTTCGACGATGGGTTCGATCAGGTCGCCGACGGCGCAGTATTCGCGGTTTCCGGGGGCGGACACCGGCTGGAGGTGCGATTCGAGCGGGGTTATCCAACCGCGCAGGTTTTCGCGCCCGCGGGCGAAACCGTGATTTGCTTCGAACCGATGACCGCGCCCACTAACGCACTGCACGCCGGCGGCTACCGATCCGCCCGGCCGGGTGAGCCGGACACGACGCTGTTTTCCATCACCGTCAGCTAGAGCGCTTGTTGCGCGGTTGCCAGACGACCACGGCCGTGCTCTTCGGCATCACCGCGACATCGCGGCGCTGCCCGGCGCGCAGCCGGTCGAGCTCCTCGGCGAGTTCACGCAGGCGTGATTGAAGCGCCTCAACCTGATTCGTCAGCTCGATGATCCGCTTGATGCCGGCGAGATTGACACCCTCGTCCTGCGACAGCCGCTGCACTTCCCGCAGCAGATCGACATCGTGCTGCGAGTAGCGGCGCCCGCCGCCGGAGCTGCGCTGCGGGCTGACCAGGCCGAGCCGGTCGTAGGTACGCAGCGTCTGTGCGTGCATACCGGCCAGCTCGGCGGCCACCGAGATCAGAAACGTTCGGGCATCGTCCTTCTTGGCCATCATGCGCCCGCCCATCCCGCACGCGGGTCAAACCCGCTGGCGCGCTCCGCTTTCGCGTAGGACTCCAACGCTTCGGCCGCTTCGCCCTCCAGGTTCTGCGGGACCGCTACCTTGACTGTGACGAGCAGATCGCCATGGCCACCAGAGCGTTTCGGGACCCCACGGCCCCGTACCCGCAGGATGCGGCCATCGGACGTGCCTTTGGGTACCCGCACGCCGACCTTGCCTTCCAGCGTCGGCACCGACAGCGTGGTACCCAACGCCAACTCGTGGAAGGCGACAGGGACCGTGACTGTCAGGTCGTCGCCGTCGCGGCCAAACACCTTGTCCGGTCTGACATGTACGGTCACGTACAGGTCGCCGGATGGGGCTCCGCGCAATCCGGCCTCGCCCTGCCCTGCCAACCGGATCCGCTGGCCGTCCTCGACACCCGGCGGGATCCGCACGTTGATGGTGCGGGTGCGGGTGGTCACCCCGGTGCCCTTACATTCGTCGCACGGATGCTCGATGATCGAGCCGCTGCCCCGGCATTCGGTGCAGGGTTCGGAGAACCCGAACGCGCCCTGATTGCGGCTGACGACACCGGACCCGTTGCAGTTCGGGCACACCTTCGGGCTGGTGCCCGGACGCGCCCCGCTGCCATGGCAATTCGTGCATGGCGCCGGGCTGGTGAGCCGCAACGGCATCGCCACACCCTTGGTGGCCTCCATGAACGACAGCTCGGTTTCGGTCTCCAAGTCGTTGCCGCGCCGCGGCCGGCTGGGCCGTGCCTGTTGTGCGCCACGACCGAACAGACCACCGAACAGGTCGCCGATGTTCGCCCCGCCGGTCTGGCCGGCCGCGTCGAACAAGTCGTTCAGGTTGAACTCGGCGCCGTCGCCACCGAATCCGCCGAAGTTGCCTCCACTGAAGCGGCCACGGCCGAATCCGCCGCCCGCGAACAGCCGTCGGGTTTCGTCGTATTCCTTGCGCTTAGCCGGATCCGACAGCACGCTGTGCGCCTCGGACACCGCCTTGAATTTCTCGGCGGCGCTCGGGTCGGAGTTGGTGTCGGGATGAAGATCGCGGGCCAATTTCCGGTAGGCCCGCTTGATCTCGTCGGCGCTGGCGTCAGAGGAGACGCCGAGCTCCTTATAGAAGTCCTTTTCGACCCATTCGCGTTGGGCCATTACCGCGTCACCTCCTTACCTCTTCTCTTAGCAGTAGTTCTTACGATTCTGCGGCCTCATCCGCCGGCTCGTCGCCGTTATCGAGCGTGTCCGCGACTTCCTCGGCGTCCGGCACGGTGTCGACCACGCCGACGAGGGCATGGCGCACCACTTGATCGCCGACCCTGTATCCGCGCCGCATCACGGTGCCGACGATCGGATGCGTTCCCTCGCCCTCGTGCTGAACGGCCTCGTGCAGCGCCGGGTCGAAGGCGTCGCCTTCTTCGCCGAATCCCGAAAGGCCAAGCCCCTCAAGGGCGGTCGCCAGCTTGTCAGCGACCGACTTCAAGGGGCCGGACTCCAGATCACCGTGGCTTCGGGCGCGGTCAAGATCATCGAGCACCGGAAGCAGTTGGCTGACAACAGCGGCCTTGGTCCGCTCGGCGGCGAGCTGCTGGTCGCGCAGCGAGCGCTTGCGGTAGTTGTCGTACTCCGCCTTGACGCGCTGCAGGGTGGATTTCAGCTCGGTGACTTCCTCCGACGCCGACGCATCTTCCCTTTGCGCGGCTCCAGCCGCGGCCCCCGCCGGCGCCGGCCCACTGGGGGCCGGGCCGGTTGCGGATTCACGGATTTCGCCCGTCTCGGGATCGATACGCCGTTTGTCGGTGACGGTCACCGGCTCGTGCGAATCGTGTTGGCTCACTTGTTCTCCCGGTCATCTTCGACGACCTCGGCGTCGACGACGTCGTCTTGCGAGGGCCCACCGGCATCTGCGCCGCCGCCCGCAGCCTGCTCGGCCTGCGTGGCGTCGTAGATCGCCTGGCCGAGAGCCTGCGACTCAACGCCCAGCTTCTCCATCGCGGACTTGATCGCGGAGATGTCGGTGCCTTCCAGCGCCGTCTTGGCCTCGGCGATCGCGGTGTCGACCTTGGACAGGGTGTCCTCGGGGACCTTCGATCCGCCCTCCGCCTCACGCTGATCCTTGACGAACTTCTCCGTCTGGTACACCAGCGACTCGGCCTGGTTGCGGACGTCCGCTTCCTCGCGACGCTTGCGATCCTCGTCGGCGTGCGCCTCGGCGTCCTTGATCATCCGGTCGATCTCCTCCTTGGACAGGCCGGAGCCTTCCTGGATGCGGATCGTGTTCTCCTTGCCCGTGCCCTTGTCCTTGGCGGTGACGTGGACGATGCCGTTGGCGTCGATGTCGAAGGTGACCTCGATCTGCGGCACGCCACGCGGGGCCGGCGGGATGCCGGTCAGCTCGAAGCTGCCGAGCAGCTTGTTGTGCGAGGCGATTTCGCGCTCACCCTGATAGACCTGGATCTGCACCGACGGCTGATTGTCGTCGGCAGTGGTGAAGGTCTCCGACCGCTTGGTCGGGATCGTGGTGTTGCGCTCGATCAGCTTGGTCATCACACCACCCTTGGTCTCGATGCCGAGGGACAGCGGCGTGACATCAAGCAGCAGAACGTCTTTCACCTCGCCCTTGAGCACGCCGGCCTGCAGCGCGGCGCCCACCGCGACGACCTC
>Ga0114129_10008268_pt1 | contig 14844 bp, 11 predicted proteins | sample RhiMetdeltSRZDD1_FD_80071 | JGI IMG/M metagenome (GOLD analysis project Ga0114129, IMG submission 80071) | Populus rhizosphere microbial communities from Tennessee, USA - Rhizosphere MetaG P. deltoides SRZDD1 (version 2) (version 2) | ecosystem: Host-associated > Plants > Roots > Rhizosphere >...
CGTGCTCGACTCGAGCAAGGGCCTGCCTGCGTCGCTGGCCGACGCGAAAACGAAGGGCATCCCGGTGATCGCGTACGGGCAGTTCATCAACGACATCATCGGGTTCGTCATCGTGGCGTTCGCGGTGTTCATGCTGGTCAAACAGGTGAACCGGATGAAGACGGCGGAGCAACCTCCGCCGGCCACGAAAGAGTGCCCGTACTGCGCATCGGCGGTCCCGATCAAGGCGACGCGCTGCCCGCAGTGCACGTCGCAGATCGGCGCGGGCGCGGGGGTGTAGGCCGCCGATCAGATCTCGACCTGGACGCCCAATTCGACGACGCGCTCGGGCGGCAGGCGGAAGAACGCGGTCGCGCGGACCGCGTTGCGCGTCATCACGACGAAGAGCTTTTCCCGCCATCTCGCCATGCCGCGACGGCCGGTGACGAGGATCGTTTCGCGTCCGAGGAAGTAGGTGATGTCGTCGGTGTCGATCTCGAGGCCCAGGGCGCGCGCCGCGTGCAGCGCGTTCGGCACGTGCGGATCCTCCATGAACCCGTACACCAGCCGGACGATGAAGATGCCGTAACCGATCGCGTCGACGGTGAGGCGCGTGTCGTCGGCCACGTGCGGCACCTGCGCGGTGTTGACGGTCAGCAGCACGACATGCTCGTGCAGCATCTTGTTGTGACGCAGGTTGTGCGCGAGCGCCGGCGGGATGCCGCGGGGCTGCGCCGTCATGAACACCGCCGTGCCAGGGACGCGAATCGGCGGGCTCGCGGTAATGGCGTCGATGAAATGATCGATCGGGATCGCGCGCGCGACCAGGCGCTCGGCGACCACGCGGCGGCCCGTCTTCCACGTCGTCATCACGGTGAAGATGCAGGCGCCGATCAGAATCGGCAGCCAGCCGCCCTGGAACAGCTTCAGGAGGTTCGCACCGAAAAAGGTGAGGTCTATCGCGAGGAACACGAACGTGATCGCCAGCGCCATCGGCTGCGGCCAGTGCCACCGTTGAACGGCGATCACGTGGAGCAGGACCGCCGTAATCACCATCGTCATCGTCACCGCGATGCCGTACGCGGCCGCCAGCGCGCTCGACGACCCGAACCCGATGACGATGAGGATCGTGGAAACCATCAGCGTGAAGTTCACCTGCGGGACGTAGACCTGCCCCATCTCGTGTGACGAGGTGTGCTCGATGTCGAGACGCGGCGCGTATCCCAGCTGAATGGCCTGCTGCGTCAGCGAGAAGGCGCCGGAGATCAGCGCCTGCGACGCGATGATCGCGGCCGCCGTCGCGATGCCCACGAGCGGAAAGAGCGCCCACGACGGCGCCAGCAGGAAGAACGGCTGCCGGGCTGCCTGGCCGTCGATCAGCAGCAGCGCGCCCTGGCCGAGATAGTTCAGCATCAGCGCCGGCAGGACCAGCGAGAACCACGCGATGCGGATGGGCGTTTTTCCGAAGTGTCCCATGTCCGCGTACAGCGCCTCGCCGCCGGTGACCGCGAGAAACACGGCGCCCAGCACCGCGATCCCGGGAATGCCGTGCGCCTGGAAGTAGCGCACCGCGTGAATCGGGTTGACGGCGCCAATCACGCCAGGCTCGCGGACGATCCAGCTGATGCCGAGGCCGGCAATCGTCACGAACCAGATCACCATGATGGGTCCGAACAGCCGTCCGACGCGATCCGTTCCGTACTTCTGGAACACGAAGAGAATCACCAGGATTGCCACCGACATCGGCACGACGTACGGCGCGAACAGCGGTGTCTCGACCTGCAGCCCTTCCACGGCGCCGAGCACGCTGATGGCAGGCGTGATCATGCCGTCGCCGTAGAGCAACGCCGCGCCGAAGATGCCGAGGCCGATGAGCACCGGCGTGGCCCCCTTGCCGCGGATGGGCACCAGCGCGGTCAGCGCAAGGATGCCGCCTTCACCCTGGTTGTCGGCGCGCATCACGATCGCGATGTACTTGATCGAAATGACGATGAAGAGCGCGTACAGCACCATCGACAGCACGCCGAGCACGTTCTCGGGCGTCACCGGCACCGCGTGGGTTCCATAGAAACACTCGCGGATCGTGTAGAGGGGACTCGTGCCGATGTCGCCGTAGACGACGCCGAGGGCGGTGAGCGTGAGCGGGACGACGCGCGCCGAGGCGGGCACCGCGGCCTGCGTCATCGTCGTCGTCGTCATTCGATCAGATCTCTACCTGCACGCCGAGCTCCACGACGCGTTCGGGTGGGAGTCGAAAGAAGGCGGTCGCGCGGACCGCGTTTCGCGTCATGAGCACGAAGAGCTTTTCCCGCCACATCGCCATGCCGCGGCGATGCGTGACGAGGATCGTCTCACGTCCCAGGAAGTAGGTCACGTCGTCCGCGTCGATCTCGAGCCCGCGGCTCTGCGCAGCTCGCAACGCGTCGGGGACGTTCGGGTCCTGCATGAAACCGTAGAGCGCGCGCATGATGAACACGCCATGGCCGAGCACGTCGAAGGTCAGCTGTTGGTCGGGTGCGACGTGGGGAACAGGCGCCGTGGAGACGGTCAGGATCACCACGTACTCGTGCATGACCTTGTTGTGACGCAGGTTGTGCGCGAGCGCCGGCGGGGTGCCTTGCGGCTGCGCCGTCATGAAGACGGCCGTGCCCGGCACACGGAGCGGAGGCGCCGCGACGATGACGGACATGAAGTGCTCGATCGGGATCGCGCGCGCGGTCAGCCGCTCGGCGACGATGCGGCGGCCGGTCTTCCACGTCGTCATGATCGTGAACGTGCAGGTGCCGATGATGAGCGGCAGCCACCCGCCCTGCAATATCTTCACGAGGTTCGCGCCGAAGAACGTGAGGTCCACGGCGAGAAATATCGCCGCGACACCCAGCACCAGCGGCTTCGGCCAGTGCCACCGTTCCCTGGCGACGACGCCCAGCAGGATGGTCGTGATGACCATCGTCATCGTCACCGCGATGCCGTACGCCGCCGCGAGCGCGCTCGACGAGCCGAAGCCGATGACGATCACGATCGTCGCGACCATCAGCGCCCAGTTCACCTGGGGAACGTACACCTGGCCCATCTCGGAGGACGAGGTGTGCTCGATGTCGAGACGCGGCGCGTACCCGAGCTGGATGGCCTGCTGCGTCAACGAGAAGGCGCCGGAGATGAGCGCCTGCGACGCGATGATGGCGGCGGCGGTCGCGATGGCGACCAGCGGCAGCAGTCCCCAGGCCGGAACGAGAAGGAAGAACGGCTGACGGGCGGCGGTGCTGTCGATGAGCAGCAGGGCACCCTGCCCGAAGTAATTCAGCACGAGCGCGGGAAAGACGATGACGAACCACGCGAGGCGGATCGGCTGCTTGCCGAAATGGCCCATGTCCACGTACAGGGCTTCCGCTCCGGTGACCGCGAGGACGACCGCGCCGAGGACCAGGATGCCAGTCCCGCCGTGCACGCGAAAAAACGTCACCGCGTGAATGGGGTTGAGCGCCGTGAGCACGACCGGCTCGCGGACGATCCAGACGATGCCGAGCGCGCCGATCGTCAGGAACCAGACGAGCATGATCGGCCCGAACAGCCCGCCGACGCGATGCGTGCCGAACTGCTGAAACAGGAACAGCACGACGAGGATGGCCACGGCGATTGGCACGAGGTACGGTTCGAACAGCGGCGTCTCGACCTGGAGACCTTCCACGGCCGAGAGGACGCTGATGGCGGGAGTGATGATCCCCTCGCCGTAGAGCATCGACGCCCCGAACACGCCGAGCAGCATGAGAAACGGCACCGCGCCGGCGACCAGCCCGCGCGGGGGAATGAGCGAGGTCAGGGCGAGGATGCCGCCTTCGCCCTGGTTGTCCGCGCGCATCACGAGCGCGATGTACTTGATCGAAATGATCAGGACGAGCGAGTAGACGACGAGCGACAGCACGCCCAGGACGTTTTCCTGCGTCGGCTCGAAGCCATGCGGCCCGTAGAAACACTCACGGATCGTATAGAGCGGACTCGTGCCGATGTCGCCGTAGACGACGCCAATCGCGGTCAGCGTGAGCGGAAAGAGGCGCGACGACACGGCCATGCGGGAGCGCGCCGGTGTCATCACTCCGGATCGGACTGCTGTCATGATGCCGTCACAAAACACCGAGAATAACACGCATGAGTTCGCGCGGTCCGTTGACGTCAGCGGGTTTGCACCTCCGGAACGGTGGATAGATTCGGACACCGTTCAGCTATGGGAGGAAAGGGCCAATGAAATTCAAGGGTCTCCTTGCAGTGGCGTGCGCGGTCGGACTGATGGCGGGCTGCAACAGCAACAGCCGGACGTCGAACACGACTGCCACGAGCAACGAAGCAGGCACGACGGGTACCGCCGGCGCGGGCGTCAGCACGAGCGACAAGAACTTCGTCAACCACATGCTGTCGGACGGCATGGCTGAAGTGGATCTCGCGCGGCTGGCGAAGGACCGTGGGGCGAGCCCCGAGGTGAAACAGTTCGCACAGATGATGATCGACGACCACACCAAGGCCGGCGATCAGCTGAAGCAGATTGCCTCGACCAATTCCATTCCAGTGGATGCCAAGGTCGACGACAAGCACAAGGACCTCATGGACAAGCTCATGAACGTCAGGGGCGCTGAGTTCGACAAGGAGTACATGAGCGCCATGGTGGACGGCCACGAGGACGCGGTGCGCGATCTCCGGTCGCGCGTCGACGAGAACCGCAGCCTCGGCGATCGCGTGACGGGGAAGAACCCCGAGAACCCGGCTGCTGTCAAGCCGGAGACGAGCGACAGCCGCGTGACCACGAGCGTCAATCAGTGGGCGGCCGATGTGCTGCCGACCGTCGAGCGTCACCTCGATCGCGCCAAGCAGATCAAGGAGAATCTCGACCGCGGCAACCGGAGCACGCGCGGCACGTCGGGCACGGGCAAGACGCAGGGGACGACGAAGTACTAACGGTGGGCCGGCTAAAGCCGGCCCCTACGAACTCGGGCCGGCTAAAGCCGGCCCCTACGAGATCGCGCCGGGCAGCCAGAGCGAGCGCACGGTGAGCTCGCGATGGTCGAGCCCGGCCGCCTTGTCGAGCGTCCGCAGCAGCGGCGGCAAGTCGACGGGAAACCGCCAGTCATCCGCGCGCCCGCCCATCTGCCGGGCGCGTTCAGCGGTGTCGTCCCACCAGGGCGTGACGCCACGCGCAATCGGTTCCAGAATCAGCACGCGCGCCCCGCGGGCGGCCGCAGCAAACAGCTGCTCCTCGGCGCGCGCGCGGCCGTCAGCCGGAAGCTCGTTGAGCACGTACGCGGCGACGACAGCCCCACCATGCTGGACGCGCGGAAGCCGAGCCGCATCGCCGTGGCGCGCCGAGCCCTTCAGGCCGAGGGTGCGATAGGTCCAGCGTGCCTCCTCGATTGCCCACGGGTGACGATCGATTCCGGTGACGGCGGGTGAGCCGCCTGCGGCGACGGCCCACGCGGCGCCCGCGGCGCCGGTTCCGCAGCCGATGTCGAGGATGGCGGCCGGCGGCGGCTGGGTCGTGCCCTCCAGCGATTCGATGACACGCGTCGCGGCGAGGAAATGGAGCGGCGCGTAAAAGAGCGCGAACGCCGCGCGCTTGCCGGCGCTGTCGAGCGACCCGCCGCGTGCCATCCGGTGCCGCCGCTCGACGTAGGCGGACGACAGGGCCCGCAACGCGCGCGTTATTTCACCAACGCGAAAATCCGCCAGGTGACGCTTCTCCAGCGCGGCAACCCAGTCGTCGAATAGCATGCTGAAATCACGATAGCGTAGAGACCGTGGAGTGCGTGATCCTCATCGGGCTGCCCGCCTCCGGCAAGTCCACGTTCTTCCGCGAACGGTTTGCCGCCACCCACGATCACGTCAGCAAGGACCTGCTTCGGAACAACAGGCAGCCACAGCGGCGGCAGGATCAGCTGATCGCCGAGTCGCTCGCCTCCGGCCGATCGGTGGTCGTGGACAACACGAACCCGAGCGCCGCCGTGCGCGCCCCGGTCATCGCGCTCGCACGGAAACATGGCGCGGAGGTGGTCGGCTACTTCTTTACTACCGAGGCCGCTGACGCGCTGCGGCGCAACCGCGCGCGCGAGGGGCGTGAGCGCGTGCCCGACGTTGCCATCTTCACCGCGCGAAAGCGGCTCGAGCCGCCCACGATGACAGAAGGGTTCGATCGTCTGTTTTCGGTGAGGATGAACGAGGCGGAACGGACGTTCGACGTGAAACCAATGTAGGGTCCGGCTTCAGCCGGACCATCGACGATCCGGCGGGTCCGCGTCGCCGTGGCACCCTTCGACTCGCTCCGGTCGCTCAGGACAAGCGCGACGCGACGTGGAACCCGGCCTACACGTTGGGTGGCTCGGCCGTCGAGACCTCGTGCGCGGCGCTCTCCAGCGTTTCCACCACCACGGAATTGCCTCCGCTGCGCCGCGCGTGGTGAAGCGCGCCGCCCGCCAGGCGCATCATCTCGTCGGGATCAGGCCCCGTGGCGGCGAAGCAGGCCATGCCGATGCTGGCGGTCACCCGCGCGTTCGGATAGACGCGCCCCAGCTCCGCGACCTCGTCTACCAGCCGGCGGCCGATCTTCTGTGCATTGTCGGGCGCGCAGCTGTACAAGAGCAGCGCGAACTCGTCGTTCTCCAACCGCGCCGCGATGTCGCCCATGCGCGTCGTCAACGACAGCGACGTGGCGACCGCGCGCAGGAGCTGGTCGCCGTCGTTGCGCGAGTAGCTGTCGTTGAGCAGCGTGAACCCGTCGATGTCGAGCCGGGCCACCGCGAGGCGCTCGCCGGTGCGCCGGCCGCGCGCCTCCGCCTTCTGCAGCGCGTCCACGAACGCCCGCCGATTGTAGAGCGACGTCAGCGGGTCGGTGTGCGCGAAGCTGCGCTCGATCTGCAGCAGCTCGTTGACGCGATCTTCGAGCGCCGCCACGTCGTTGCGCCGCGTGTGTGCCCACGTCGTCAGCCACGGCGCGACGAGCAGCGCCGCGCCCCACAACACGGCCTGGATCACCGTGAGCTGGTCGATGCCGTTCCAACCAGCATCCGACGCGAGGCGCGCCGCGATGGCGGCGATGGCGACGACGAGGCCGTGCGTGCGGTTCGCGTACCACGCCGCGGCCATGACGGGAATGAAATAGAGGATCGAGAAGGGCAGCCGGGCGCTGACGACCGCGTCGAGTGCACCGATTCCGGCGACCAACGCGATCGCACCAGCCGTTCGGATTCCAGGGGGCATCAGCCACGCAGAGTATAGCGCCGCATCGATCACCTCATCAATTGTGCGGTTGGCTAGAATAGGCGGCGAGGAGGATCGCCGATGCGATCGACACGATTGGTTCTTGCAGTTGTCTCAGCCATCCTGGTTGCCGTCCCGCAGTTGCAGGCGTCGCCGCAGTCTCATGCCGTGGAGCAGCAGGCGCTCGACGCCGCGGTGCAGGCGCACGTCAGCGCGGCCGACCAGGACCGGGAAACAGTTCGACTGTTCCTCGAGCGCAGCGAGGTCAGGGCAATTGCGGGCAAGTACGGCGTGGACATCCGCCGCGCCGAGAGCGCCGTGGCAACCATGAGCGCCGCGGAGCTCGCCTCGGTGGCGGCGCAGGCACGCCAGGCTGACGAGGCGCTCGCCGGAGGTCAGTCGAAGGTCACCATCTCGACCACCACGATCATCATCTTGCTGCTCGTGCTGATCCTGCTGATCGTGGCCCTCAGGTAACCGTGAGACGCGAGCTGCGCGCGGCCCCTCGACTGCGAACGAGGCAGGCCGCGCTGCTCGCGCTCGCGTTCAGCATCCTCCCTTCTCAGGCCCGTTCCCAACCGCTCACCATCCTCGACGTCCCCTTCGTCGCGCAGACCGAGCTGCTGTGCGGTGGCGCGGCGGCGGCGATGGTGATGCGCTACTGGGGCGAGCGCGGCATCGATGCGGAGGCGTTTCAGCCGCTCGTCGACGCCAGGGCCGGCGGCATCCGGACGGACGCGCTGGCGACGGCGCTCCGCATGCGCAATTGGAATGCGATCGAGGTGCAAGGGTCGGCCGAGGCGCTTGCGCGCGAGCTGAGCCAGGGCCGGCCCGTCATCTCGTTGCTCGAAGATCGTCCCGGCGCCTACCACTACGTCGTCGTCGTCGCGGAAAACGGCGATGGCGTGGTGTTTCACGATCCCGCACGGGCGCCGTTTCGCGTCGCGAGCGCATCCGATTTCGACAAGCGATGGTCAGCGAGCGGCCGCTGGATGCTCGTCGTGACGCCGGCAGCAGGCGTAAGGACGGCGGTGCCACCTCCGGCGTCGGCGTCCCAATCCTCGACGCCCTGCGAGCAGCAGATTGCCGAAGGGGTCCGGCAGGCGCAGCAGAACGATCTCGACGCGGCCGAGCGGACGCTGGCGGCGGCAATCTCGTGTCCCGGCGACGCCGCGTTTCGCGAGCTTGCCGGCGTTCGCGTGCTTCAACGCCGTTGGCCGGAGGCCGCGGATCTCGCATCGGCGGCGCTCGCCCGCGATCCTTCCGACCACTACGCCTCGAAGCTTCTCGCAACCGCGCGCTTCGTGGGCGACGACCGGCTTGGAGCCCTCGACGCATGGAACCGCGCGCGAGAGCCGCGGATCGATCTCATCCGCGTGAACGGCCTGACGCGAACCCGCCAGCAGGTGGTCGAGCACGCCATCGGCCTGGAGACGGGGGAAACGCTCACGCGCCGATCGCTGCTTCGCGGACGCCGCCGCCTCGACGAGCTGCCCGCGGCGCCGGGGACGCTCGATTACGTGCCGCTTCCATCCGGCCTCGCCGAAGTACGCGCCAGCGTCTCCGAGCGCCCGCTCGTTCCTCGTGGCGCGTTCGACCTCGGCGTCCTGGCGCTGGCGACCGCCGTCACGCGCGAAGTGGCCGTCGCCGTCTCGTCGCCGACCGGAGGTGGCGAGCAGATAGGCTTCGACTGGCGGTTCTGGGCGCATCGGCCGCTGTATCGGCTGTCGGTTGCGGCGCCCGCGCCGTGGCGTGGCGTGTGGAGGCTCGGCGTCTCGCGCGAGCGTCAGCCGTTCACCGCGGTGTACGCGCCGACGGTTCACGACTCGCTGCAGCTCGACGTCGCCGATTGGGCGAGCGGCAACGCGCGATGGAGCATCGCCGCCGGCCTGGACCGGTGGAACCCGGCGTCCACGTTCGGAAGCGCGGCTGCGGGCCTGCGGCTGCTGTCGTCGGACGACCGGCTGGACGCACGTGCGCAGCTTCGCACGTGGTTCGGTGGCGGCAGCGAGTTCGAGCGCGTGGACCTGCGCGTCGTTGCGCGTTCCTCCGCCCAGATGAAAGGGATGGTGCTCGTCGTCGACGCAGGCGCCGCGGCCGTGAACAGCGCCGCCCCGCCCGATCTCTGGCTCGCGGGAGATACCGGCCGGGCGCGTCCGTTGTTGCTGCGCGCCCATCCCATCCTCGCCGAGAGCGAGGCCTTCAGGACCGAACGTCTCGGCCGGCTGTTCATCCACGAGTCGACAGAAGTGCAACGGTGGTGGGCTGTCGGCCCCTTCCGCGCCGGCGTTGCCTCGTTTGTGGACACCGGACGCACCGCGAGGCGGCTCACCGGTGACCCAATCAGCGACATGGACGTCGGGGTCGGCCTTCGAGGCGCGTATCCGGGACGCGCCGGCGCGCTCCGTCTTGATGTGGCGCACGGTCTGCGCGACGGCAACAACGCCGTGTCCGCGATCTATACGGCGGACATCGGCCGCTAGGCGGGGACGCCCCTTCGAACCCGCTCGCCCACGTGATAGAGTATCGCCTCCCAACGACCAACTCAGGGGTGCCCCATGTTCCGGTGCGCGACGGCCCTCGTGTGTCTCGCGGCGACGTCCTTGTTGTTCAGCCCGCGCTCCGCGGGGGCGCAGTACTTCGGCCGCAACAAGGTGCAGAACGCGCGGCTCGAGTTCCGGACGCTGCAGACCGAGCACTTCGACATCTACTACTACCCGGAAGAAGAGCAGGCCACGCGACAGGCCGCGCGCATGGCCGAACGCTGGTACGCGCGCTACTCGCAGCTGCTCGACGACACGTTCTCGCACCGCCAGGCCATCGTCCTCTACGCCAGCCACCCCGACTTCACGCAGACCAACGTCAGCTCCGCCACCGTCGACGAGGGGACGGGTGGTTTCACCGAGCGCATCAAGTCGCGCATCGTCATGCCGTTTGCGCCGGGCCTGGGCGAAACGGATCATGTCCTCGGGCACGAGCTGGCGCATGCGTTCCAGCTCGACATCGCGAAGCGCGAGCACCAGAACGCCTTCGACCTTCCCGGCTGGTTCATCGAAGGGATGGCCGAGTACCTGTCGATCGGACCGGCGAACGCGTTCACCAACATGTGGCTGCGCGACGCGAAGCTGCATCACCGGCTGCCGACCATCGAGCAGCTCGAGAACCCGCGCTATTTCCCGTATCGATACGGCCACGCCTTCTGGTCGTACCTTGGCGCGCGTTTCGGCGACGAGATCGTCGGCAAGCTGCTTCGTTCGAAGGCGCGCGGCGTGGTCGCGCGGCTCGAGGACGTGACCGGGAAGACACGGGACGAGCTGACGCACGACTGGCACGAGTCGGTTCCGACGGAAGACGACGGGCCCGATCTCGCCGTCACGCCGCGTGCGATCGTCACCTCCGCCGACGGCGGCCGCGTGCACGTCGCGCCTGCGATCAGCCCTGACGGCCGCCGCATCATGTTCGTGTCGGAGCGCGATCGCCTGTCGCTCGACCTGTTCATGGCCGATGCAGGCTCCGGCGCCGTCGTGAAGAAGGTGATCAGCACCGCGGCGGATCCGCATTTCGACAGCCTTCAGTACATCCACTCAGCCGGTGCGTGGGACGCCACCGGCCGCCGGTTCGTGCTGGCGGCGCTCATCGACAGCACGCCGGCGTTGAGCATCGTGGACACCAACGGCGCCTCGCCGCGGCGGGATATCCGCCTGCGAGGATTCGGTGAGATTTACAACCCGAGCTGGTCTCCGGACGGGAAGCAGATCGTCTTTTCCGCGATGAAGGGCGGCGTGTCGGACCTGTTCGTCTACAGCCTCGCCGACGGCACGCTCGCGCAGCTCACCGACGATGCGTTCGCGGATCTCCATCCATCCTGGTCGCCGGACGGAAAGACCATCGCGTTCGCGTCGGACCGCTTCACGACGTCGCTCGACGAGCTGCGGTTCGGCGCCGTGCGCGTGGCGCTGCTCGACGTGGCCACGAAGATCGTCCGGCCGCTGACGGCGTCGGCCGACGGCGGCAAGCAGATCAGCCCGCAGTGGTCGCCGGATGGGGAGGCCATCTACTACGTCGCGGATCCGGACAGCGTCAGCAACGTCTATCGCGTCGAGCTCGCGTCGGGCGACATCCGCCGCGTGACGTCCGAACGAGGCGGCGTCAGCGGCATCACGGCCACCAGCCCGGCGTTGGCCGTCGCGTCATCGAGCGGCAGGCTCGCGTTCAACGCGTATCGCGACGGGCGCTACGAAATCCAGACGCTCGAGCAGACCAGCGCGCAGTCCGCACCGATTGTCACGGCCGGCGTCGCGACGAAGACGGCGACGCCAGGGCCGCTCGGCAAGCTGGCGCAGCTGCTGTCGAACACGCACGTCGGGCTGCCCGCCAACGGCGAGTTCCTGACGTCGAAGTACGACGACCGGCTTCGCATCGAGACGATCGCGGAACCGTACATCGGCGCGGCGGTCGGCGGCGGCGGGATGGTCGGCGGCGTGCTGCGCGCGAACTTCGGCGTCACGTTCGGCGACATGCTCCGCGATCGGCAGCTGCAGCTGATGGTGCGCGTCGGGACGAACAAGGACGACTACGCCGCGCAGGTCGCCTATGTGAACCGCAAGGGGCGGCTCAACTGGGGCTTCATCGGCGGTTTCATCCCCGCGCGATTCATCGGTGCGAAACGGTCGATCATTCGCAGCCCCACGCTCGTCACGCAGGAGTACGCGAACCTGCGCTACACGCACGAGTTCGCGAGCATGACCGCGCGGTACAACGTCAGCCGCGCCACCCGGTTCGAGTTCCGCGGCGGCGCGCGTCGTACCGGCTACGGCTGGCAGACCCTGACGCGCGCCATCGACGCGACCTCGCGCCAGCTCGTCACCCACATGGTCCAGGAGCTGCCGGGCGCGCCTGCGGTGTACCTCGCCGAGATGCAGGCCGCCTACGTGCGCGACACCGCGGTGCTCGGGCCGACGAGCCCGGTTCTCGGCCAGCGTCTCCGCCTGGACGTCGAGCCCGCCGTCGGTGGCCTGATGTTCGCGGACGTCCGGCTGGACGCGCGCCGGTACTTCATGCCGCTGCGGCCCGCCACGCTGGCCTTCAGGATTCAGCACACCGGCCGCTACGGCCGCGATGCCGGCGACCCGCGTCTCACGCCGTTGCTGCTCGGGCTGCAAACGCTGGTGCGAGGCTACGACCTGAGCACGTTCGGCGCGGAGCGGTGCGGGCGCTACGCGACGAGCTGCTCGATGGTCGATCAGCTGTCCGGGAATCGATTCGCGGTGATGAACGTCGAGCTGCGCGCGCCGATGCTGGGACTCCTGACCGGCAACCTCGATTACGGCAGGACGCCGATCGAGGCGTTGATCTTCGCCGACGGCGCGATGCTCTGGACGCCGCACCCGAACGGCCCGCTCGAGCGCGACCGCTTCAGCAGCGTCGGCGCCGGCGTGCGCGCCAATCTCGGTGGGTTCGTGCTGGAGACGACCGGCGTGCGGCCGTTCGACAAGCCGCAGAAAGGCTGGACGGTCAGCTTCCTCATTCGCCCTGGATTCTAGGAAGCGCCGGAATTTACGAATTGACGAATTGACGAATTGACGAATTTATTGGAGCAATTCGCAAATTGAAATTCGTAGATTCGTAAATTCGTAGATTCGTAAATTTGTTTTATTTCGGCTGCTCGCACGGTTCTCCGGCGAGCACGGACAGCAGGATCAACGCGCGATTGCCCCGCCGAAGGATGCTGTGGCTCGTGTTTCTCGGGATCGAGGCGTAGCTGCCGGCGGAAAGCGGCGTCTCGCGTCCGTTGAGCCGCACGGCTCCCTGTCCTGCCACGACGTAGTATTCAGTCTCCGCCCCTTCATACAGCCGTTCGGCCTGATCCTGGTTGAGCACGACAACCGTTGTCCGCGTGTTGCCGCTGCACGAGACGAGCGTTTCACGTCGCGGCTGGTTTCCTGAAAGCTGCTTCTCGGCAAGATCGACGATCGAGACGATCTGCGGGATGCCGGGCGGCCCGACCACGGCCTCGGCTTTCGCCGGCGCCGCCACTGGCGCCGGCGGTGGAACCGGAGGAGGCACCGCGAAATTCAGCGTCACGTCGATGCCGGTCGGCTGCCCCGAACGTACGATCACCTCGCGTTCGAACGAAACCACCTTGTCGCCATCGAAACGCGCGCGGTAGGTGCCGGGCTGCATGCCGACGAAGTTCACCTGTCCGCTGCTGTCGGTTTCACCACCTCGCTCCGACGGGCCCGCGATCGTGACGTGCACGTCGGGAATCGGAAGGCCGCGTGGGTCGGTGACGGTGATGGCGATGCCGGAGCGCGACGGTGGAGGCGGCGCGACGGGGCGCCGTACGGCGGGCGCGGTCTGCGGTGCCGCAGCCGATGTCTGCCCGGACGATGCGCCTGTCATGACCAACAAGCTGAAGCAGAACAGCGTGCTCGTGCGCATACGGGCATTATGCCTCGACCGCTTCGGCGCGGGAGCCGTTCAGAAGCACCCAGGCGCCGAACACGAGCGCGGCGATCATGACGATGCTGCCGGCGACGTGGACGCCTATCCCGAGCGTGTGATCGAGGTGCAGCCAGCCGAGCCGTGTGAGAATCGCCTCCCAGTCGTGCCCCTCGACCTCGGCGCCTGTACCCCCTCCGATGAGCGGCATCTGCAGCGCCCGGGCATCGGCGATGTACGGGGCGACATCGACGAGGCTCTCCCCCGCCCACCAGCAGCCGACCGCCGCGCCGAACCAGTCGTCACGTCTCGCGAAGGCGACCGCGCAGACGACGGGGACGATCACCTGCAGCAGCGAGCCGCCCAGGATGGTCATGAACTCGCCAAATAACGAGAAGACGATGTGGCCGGCCTCGTGAAACGGGAGGTTCACGAGGTGCAGGAACGACGCGTTCATGAGGGACCAGTCGAGCGGATGGGGGACGAATTGCCAGGTCCACCAGGCAAGAACGGCGAGCAGGCACGCTCGTCCAGCGCTCTTCACGCGCGGCAGTATAATCAGCGAGGCCGCCAGGGGTATCCCACGCGTGCGGACGCGGGATTGAGAGACACCCTTGGAACCTGACCCGGTTTAGACCGGCGGAGGGAGCGCGGCGATCCTGCCGTTTTCCTCGCCCGGACCCGACCAGGTTCCCGCCACGACGAGGGAATGATGATCGATTTCGCTACGGCCTATCCGAACTCGCGCAAGCTGTACGAAGACCGTCCTGCCCGGCTGACCACTGAGGGCCCGGACACGACGCTGCACGTTCCGGTTCGCGAGGTGGCGCTGTCCGGAGGAGAGCCGCCCGTGCGGCTGTACGACACGAGCGGTCCGCAGGGGCACGACGTCCGCGAGGGGCTGCCGAAACTGCGCGCCGAATGGATTGCGGCGCGGCGCCGGACGGGGTTCGTCGGCACGCAGCTCTACTACGCGCGCCGCGGCGAGATCACGCCCGAGATGGAGTTCGTCGCCGCCCGCGAGGAGCTGCCGGCCGATTTCGTGCGAGCCGAGATCGCGCGCGGCCGCGCCATCATCCCGTCGAACACCAATCACCTCGAGCTCGAGCCGATGATCATCGGCCGCAACTTCCTGGTGAAGATCAATGCCAACATCGGCAACTCCGCGGTGAAGTCGTCCATCGA
>Ga0114129_10008269_pt1 | contig 14844 bp, 20 predicted proteins | sample RhiMetdeltSRZDD1_FD_80071 | JGI IMG/M metagenome (GOLD analysis project Ga0114129, IMG submission 80071) | Populus rhizosphere microbial communities from Tennessee, USA - Rhizosphere MetaG P. deltoides SRZDD1 (version 2) (version 2) | ecosystem: Host-associated > Plants > Roots > Rhizosphere >...
AATGGCTACCCTCAAGACCAGTGACGAGACCCGAATCCGTGAGTTGATGGAAGACCGGGTGAAGTTCTTGGCCACTAAGGACTTGGAAGGGATTGTCGCCTCATACGCGGGGGACATCGTGTCATTCGATGCCGTCGATACCCTCCAGAATTCCGGCTGGGACAAGGCAATGCGACGGGCCAAGGCATGGCTCGCGTCTTATGATGGGCCCATCGAGTACACGCTCAAGGATCTCAACGTTGTCGCCGGCCAGGATGTGGCGTTTTGCCGGTGCTTGAGCCGGGTCGCCGGTACTCTTGAGGACGGCAGAAAAATTGACATGTGGGTGCGTACGACGGCGTGTTTTCGAAAGCAAGACGATGAGTGGCTGATCGTTCATGAGCACACCTCGGTCCCCTTCGACGGGGGAAGTGGGAGAGCGTTGCTCGACCTCGAGCCCTGATTCAGGATTTTTGGAAGGAGTATCCTCATGCCGAATATTTCGTGGCTTAACGATGCAGACGCGGCTCTCACGAAGGCTAAAGCCGAGAACAAGCCGATCCTTCTCGATTTCACCGCGGCCCCCATGTGAGCGGGGTGTGCTCGGCTGGAAGCCGAGGTCTACCCCGACAAACGCGTCGCCGACTTCATCCAGAACAACTTCGTTCACGCGCGGTTTCACATCCTGGAGAACAAACCGGCCTTCGAGCGTTTTGGTGCGCAATGGACGCCGACGGTGCTCATCTTGGACGCATCCGGTGTGGAACGGCATCGTATCGAAGGGTTTCTTCCTGCAGAGGATTTCTTGGCCCAGCTCGAACTCGGTCTGGCCAAGCTGGCCTTCCGGCAGAAGGATTATTCACAAGCCGAGCGGTGGTTTCATTCCGTGTGTGAAACGCATGGCGAAGCCACGGCGGCTCCGGAGGCGTGTTATTGGGAAGGCGTGGCGGCATACAAGGCCGCCAACGAGCCCAAGCATTTGAAGGAGACGTATCGTAAGCTGTCCAAGCGCTACCCGGACAGCGAATGGGCCAAGAAGGCATCGGTATGGGCGGGATGAACGAGCGCCAACAAAAGGGAATTCATGAACGCAGGTCCTAGAATGGCCGAATCACCGAACGTCGAAAAACCGGGACTCTTGGCCAGGTGGTCGAGTTGGGCGCCGGAGCTCAGAAGCATTCTCCGCATAGTGGCGGCATTCGTCTTCATTACGACGGGAACTATGAAGCTGTTTGCCTTCCCGACCGGAATACCACCCAATGGCGGCACCGTTCCGTTGGTTTCGCAGATGGGCTTGGGCGGCATCCTCGAAGTGTTCGGAGGGTTCCTGATCCTGATCGGGCTCTTCACGCGCCCGGTCGCATTCATTCTGTCCGGGGAAATGGCGGTGGCCTATTTCCAGTTCCATGCCCCCCAGAGCTTCTGGCCCACCATCAATAACGGAACCGCGGCCATCCTTTATTGTTTCCTGTGGCTCTATTTCTCGGCGGAAGGCCCCGGCCCTTGGAGTGTGGACGCCCTGCGCTCACGCCCGGGTCGCTGATCCCGCCAAGCCATTGCCCCGGAGGGCGATGGAGGAATTTTAATTTTTTTTGGTCCCTGTGTCGATTTCAGCCGGCCTCGTTCGTCGTCTGGTTGAACGCAGGAACCGGCCAAAAGGCCGGCCGGGGCGGAAGGCCCCCACCGACAACCCGAACGTGAAGGAGTTACGAACATGCGGTTCATGGTCATCGTCAAAGCGAATCCCGAATCCGAAGCCGGCGTTCTCCCCGACAAGGAGATTCTCACCGAGATGACGAAATTCAACGAACAGCTGTCGAAGGCAGGCGTAATGCTCGCCGGCGAGGGCCTTCAGCCCAGCTCGAAAGGCGCGCGCGTCCGCTTCGAGGGAAAGAAGCGCACCGTCATCGACGGGCCATTCACCGAAACCAAGGAGCTCATTGCCGGTTACTGGCTCTGGCAAGTCCGCTCGCGGGAGGAGGCGATCGAATGGCTGAAGCGCGCTCCCTTTCAGGAGGGAGAGGTGGAGATCCGGCAGGTGTTCGAGTCTGAAGACTTCGGGGACGAGTTCACCCCGGAGCTTCGGGAAGCCGAAGAGCGGATCCGGGCGCGGGGCGAGGAGCTCCGCAAGGCGACTCATTGAGGATTGCGGGAGAGCGCCCGAAGGGATGTGATCGGTAGCCATGACAGCTACCGATTCACATCGCGTCATCCAGGCCATTTGGAGAATCGAGGCCCCGCGGCTCATCGCGGGGCTCGCCCGTATGGTGCGGGACTTGGGCCGCGCCGAGGATTTGGCTCAGGAAGCGTTCATGCGCGCGCTCGAGGAATGGCCGAAGTCCGGAGTGCCCGAAAAGCCGGGGGCTTGGCTCATGACCGTGGCCAAGCGACGCGCCATCGATGAGATCCGCCGCCTAAAACGAGCCGAGGAAAAGCACGGAGCGCTGGGTTACGTGATCGACGCGAGGCAGGAGGCGGCGCTTTCGGATCTCGATGCTTCGATCGATGAGGATTTCGGCGACGATCTCCTGCGACTCATCTTCGTCGCCTGTCACCCCGTCTTGCCGGCCGAGGCTCGGGTGGCGCTCACCTTACGTTTGCTCGGAGGACTCTCGACCCCCGAGATCGCGCGCGCGTTTCTAGTGCCGGAGGCGACGGTTGCACAGCGCATCGTTCGCGCCAAGCGCACGCTTGCCGAAGCACGGGTGCCGTTCGAGGTGCCGCGCGGCATCGATCGCGCGGCGCGCGTGTCTTCCGTTCTCGAAGTCATTTACTTGATCATGAACGAAGGGTACACGGCCACGGCAGGGGAGGACTGGATACGGCCCACGCTCTGCGAGGAAGCGCTCCGACTTGGGCGCGTTCTGGCTGGGCTGGCCCCGAAGGAGTCCGAAGTGCATGGCCTCGTGGCGCTCATGGAAATCCAAGCCTCGCGCATGCGAGCGCGGGTAGGCCAGGACGGGGAGCCCATATTGCTTCTCGATCAGAATCGAGCGCTGTGGGACCACGTGCTCATTGACCGCGGGCTCGCTGCACTGGAACGAGCCGAAAGCTTGAGAGGCGACCGGGGCCCTTACACCCTGCAGGCCGCCATCGCCGCCTGTCACGCTCGAGCGCGCCGGCCCGAAGACACCGACTGGAAACGGATCACTGCGTTATACGAAGCATTGGCGAGGCGAGCGCCTTCTCCCATCGTGGAGCTCAACCGCGCCGTCGCAGCGGGGATGGCTTGGGGGCCGAAGGTGGGTCTCGAATTCGCGGACAAACTCGTCGATGATCCGGCGCTCGAGAATTACCATCTCCTTCCCAGCGTCCGCGGCGATTTCCTGTTCAAACTCGGGCGTCTGAAGGAAGCTCGGCAAGAATTCGAGCGCGCTGCGTCGCTCACGCAAAACGCTCGCGAACGCCACCTGCTCCTGGCCCGAAGAGATGCCTGCCTGGGGACGAGTAAACGGGAATGAATTGGATCCGTATCGGGCATTAAATATACGAACTGGACAACCGAGTCCCACGTCAACATTTGTGGAGGAAAAATGCCGAATCAACCCATGGAAAAGGAATTAGTGGCCCTGGAAAACCGCTACTGGCAAGCGGTCAAGGATCAGGATGTAGCGACGGCCCTGAGCCTCACCGCGGATCCGTGCATGGTCGCCGGAGCGACGGGGGTATCGCGGGTACCCAAGCAGAATCTGGCCGGCATCATGCAATCGGCCAAGTACAAGCTCGAAGAATTCGAGTTGAAGGATGTGCAGACGTTGATGGTCGATGATGATGTAGCCCTGCTTGGGTATAAGGTACGGGAAAAGTTGGTCGTGGATGGAAAACCGGTCACGCTCGATGCCTCGGACACGTCAATGTGGGTGCGGCGCGACGGCCGGTGGCTCTGCACGCTTCACACCGAAGCCATCGCGGGAGACCCCTACGGCCGGGATAAGAATCAGAACAAATAAGAAAGCACCCAGACATTCCCCTGTACGTCGCGGCAAGGCAAGGCAACTCGTTCCGAAACGAGTTGCCTTGTCGCGTTGACACCCGGTTTTGGGCCAAGGTGTAAACTCCTCGGAGACTCTTCCCGCGATTCACCTGGAGGAACATTCATGCTGCGACGTGGTTTAGCGGGTCTCTTTCTCGCGACTCTTTTCCTTCCCCGGCTCGGCGCCGCTCAAGGCCTGCAGGATCCGGCCAAGCTCATTGCGATGCAGCGTGACGCGATGGTGCCGCTCGATTTCATGAACGGGGTGTGGAGAGGCGCGGCCTGGACCATCCTGCCCTCCGGCGAGAAACACAACGTAACTCAAACCGAACGGATAGGGCCCTTCCTGGACGGCTCGGTAAAGGTGATCGAGGGCCGTGGATATGATGCGGAGGGTAAAGTCTCGTTCAACGCCTTCGGCACCATTTCCTTCGATCCGAACACGAAGGCTTATACGCTCCATTCCTATGCGATGGGTCGCTCGGGTGATTTCGCGTTCACGCCCGGAGCCGGAGGCTATTCCTGGGAGATTCCCGCCGGCCCCATGAAGATCCGCTACACGGCCACGATCAAGGATGGGAAATGGAATGAGGTCGGAGATCAGATCATCCCCGGGAAAGATCCCGTGCGATTCTTCGAAATGAATCTCCAACGCGTCGGCGACACGGATTGGCCATCCGCGGGAGCGATTCCGCCCAAATGAGCGCGGCGACGGGACGAAGTCGACCCGAGCGGCAGATTGCGCTCCTTCGTGGAATCAACGTGGGACGCGCCAAGCGCGTGTCGATGGCCGATCTCAAGGCCCTGTTCGAGGAGCTCGGATACCGCGATGTAACGACTCTGCTGCAGAGCGGGAACGTCGTCTTCAGCGGACGCGTCGGCGCTTCCACGGCGGCGCGCCTGGAGAAGGCCATGGTGGAACGACTGGGCGTGTCCTCTCGCTTTACTCTTCTCTCCGCCTCGGAGTTGGTACAGGCGATCAAGGAGAATCCGATCGAACATCTGGCCACGAATCCATCCCGTCACATGATCGCCATTCTCAGTGACCCGGCGGACCGAAAGCGTTTGACGCCTCTGTCCCGGGAAGACTGGTCCCCGGAGGCCTTCGCTCTGGGGAAACGTGTGGCTTATTTCTGGTGTCCGGAGGGAATCCTCGAGAGTCGCGTTGCCAAAGCGCTCGATCGATCGCTCGGCGACCGCGTCACCACTCGGAACTGGACGACCTTGAACAAGCTGAGCGAGCTGGCCTCGAAGTAGGACACGCCGCCCTTTCTAGCGAGCGGTTCTGACCCGATGCTGACCGAAACCGCGAGAAAATCCCGGAAGAAACAACGTCCTCCCATCGCACCTCCGCCGGCCATCTGGATGCCGGCGATCGTTCTATATGTTCTTTTTTCGGGGCTCATCCTCCTCTCCGCTCGCAGCGATCTGTGGCTCGACGAGATCTGGTCGGTCGATTTCGCCCGGTCCGCCCATTCGGGCCGCGACCTGTTTGTTCGATTCAGGCATGACAACAACCATCCCCTGAACACCATGTTCCTGTACCTGGTGCGACAGCAGTCCGGGTTCTTGGTCGACCGGATACTTTCCATTCTTTGCGGAATCGGGACGCTCGTCTTGTGTGGCGAATGGACGCGGCGTGTCTGGGGCCGCCGGGAAAGTTTCCTGACCATTCTCTTGGCCGGGTCCTCGTTTCCGCTCTTGCTCTATTTTTCGGAGGCGCGAGGTTATGCCCCGGCCATTTTCTTTGCCCTTTTGGCCTTCGTTTCCTTGGAGCAGAACCTCGACGTATTCAAAACCCGCCGGTTGGTTGGTTTTCTGCTCGCCTCCGCCCTCGGCGTTCTTTCCCACTCCACATTCGTGATCGCTACGATCGCTCTTTGCGTCATGCACGCTGTCGTCGTGTTCAAGAGTCCATCCGATCGTCCCCGGCGGCTCAGTGGTTTCCTAATGCACCAGGTGCCCGCCCTCCTCTTCCCGGTCGTCTGGTATTTCCTCTTCGTACGACACATGGAGGTGGGCGGTGGGCCGGTAGAGAGCACGATCCACGTCGTGGGGCAAACGGCCGCCTATCTCTGGGGCCTTCCGGTGGCGTCGCCGTGGCCATGGATCGCTCTTTGTTTGGCGGGTCTGGTCATGTTCTGGGGAACACGGCGGCTCAAGAAAGATGGACGTGGGGAATGGATCTTCTTCCCGGTTATGCTGGTTCTGGCCCCCGCCCTTGTGCTGGCTCTGGTCCGCCCGAAGTATCTCTACTTCCGCTATTTCATTTTGTGCTTCCCCTTCTTCTACATGCTGCTCGGCTATGTCTTGGGCCGGGCGACCGCTGTCTGGGGCCGCTCCACTCGATGGATGCCATGGCTCATCGTTCTCATGCTGGTGCTTGGGCAGAGCACACGGGTGAAAGTGCTGGTGCAGGAAGGCCGGGGCCATTACGCGGCGGCCTGGGCTCGCATTGCGCGAGACACGGCGAGCTCGAATGTCAACGTTGGAAGCGATCACGATTTTCGCAATCGCCTCGTGCTCAGCTTTTATGCGGCGAGGGACCCGCTGGGGAAATTTCTGTACTACGTCCCGCAAACGGAATGGTCGCAACGGCCGCCGGACTGGGTTCTCGTCACCCAGGGACAGGAATTCTCGGAGCCACCGGATGAAATCCCGTTCAAGGATGTGGGCATCTATCGGTTTGTGGCGAGCTATGATGCCGCCCCGGTATCGGGATGGGGATGGTTTCTGTACCGAAAGCAATGAACCTCCCTGTGACTGCCACGCGCCTCGATCATCTCGTCGTAACCGCCCCCACGTTGGAATCGGGGAAAGAGTACGTACGCCGGTCGCTCGGAGTGTCCCCCCAGATGGGAGGCGAACATGAACGGATGGGTACCCACAATCTGCTCCTTCGCATCGGTGCATCCGCTTACCTCGAGGTGATCGCGGTGAATCCTGCCGCGCCGGCGGCTCGGCCGCGCTGGTTCGATCTGGACCATCTTCCCCCGCACGCGGCGCCTCGCCTGGCCAGCTGGGTCGTGCGCACGACGGATATAGACCGGATCGGCAAGGTGGCCCAGCTCCCGATTGGCCCGGTGGAAACGATGTCGCGCGGCGATCTTCACTGGCTCATCGCTCTTCCCGAGAACGGGAGCCTGATCCTGGATGGCCTTTGCCCATATCTCATTCAGTGGGTATCTCGCGAACATCCTGCGTCGCGGCTTCCCGACCTGGGATTCCATCTCCTCTCCCTCCACGCCGTGCATCCCGAGCCCGAGCGTGTCGTCGATTACTGGCGGTCACTTGATCTGGAGGATCCGCCCGTGATTTCGCGCGGCGAGCCGCCTCGCCTCGAAGCTCATTTCGCAACTCCTTCCGGACCGCGCCGACTGAACTGAAGGTCCCGAAGGTGTCCGCTCAGGGAGTAAACTGGGCCGGGTTCCCTCCCGTTAAAGGAGATTCCATGGCAGTGGCAGGATGGATCGTCACGCTCCTGGCGCTCGTGACTACCCCGCCCGACGCAAGCCCCAAAAACGCCGATCTGGCCACCCAGGTGCGCCAAACGGAGCGGTCGTTTGCCGGGACCATGGCGGCTCGGGATCACAAAGCGTTCACCACCTACGTTTCCAATGAAGCTCTTTTCTTCGGCGGGCAAGGAGTGCTGCGCGGCAAGGAAGCGGTGGCGGCCGGCTGGAAAAAGTTCTTCGAGGACACTCAAGCCCCGTTCTCGTGGGAGCCGGAGGAAGTGGAGGTGCTCGACTCGGGAACCCTCGCCCTCAGCTCGGGGCCGGTGCGGGATTCAGAAGGAAAGCAGATCGGCACGTTCAATTCCGTCTGGCGTAAGGAAGCCGATGGATGGAAGGTTCTCATCGACAAAGGCTGCCCGCCCTGCCGGTGCCCATGATCCCGATCATCGACGTCGGCCCCCTCCTTCTCGGCTCCGGCGATCGCCTTCGGGTGGCGGATGAGATGGGTCGGGCCTGCCGGGAGTTCGGGTTCTTTTACGTGGTGGGTCATGGTATCGATCGAGGCTTGGTAGAAGGCCTGGAAAAAGCCAGCCGGCAGTTCTTCGATCAACCTCTACCATCGAAGCTCGAGATCGCGATGTCGCAAGGCGGAAAAGCATGGCGCGGTTATTTCCCGGTGGGCGGCGAGCTCACCTCGGGAAAGCCGGACCAAAAGGAAGGCATTTACTTCGGAACCGAGCTCGGTCCCGATCATCCTCGCGTGCGGGCGCATACCCCAATGCATGGGGCCAATCTCTTTCCGTCCCACCCGCCCGAGCTTGGCTCGCTGGTCTTACGCTATATGACCGCGCTCACGGATCTCGGGCACGCGCTCATGACCGGGATCTCATTGAGCCTCGGGCTCGAGCCGTCCTACTTCGCCTCCCGTTACACGGGAAATCCACTCATTCTATTTCGCATCTTCAACTATCCTCCGTCTCGCTCCGAAGGCGATTTGTTCGGAGTGGGAGAGCACACCGACTACGGTCTCCTCACCATCTTGAAGCAAGACATGTCAGGAGGTCTGGAGATCAAAATGGGTTCCACCTGGGTGGATGCTCCGCCGGTGGAGAACTCGTTCGTGTGCAACTTGGGGGACATGCTGGACCGGATGACGGGAGGACGCTATCTGTCCACGCCCCACCGCGTGCGTAACCCCGCCGAACACGATCGCCTCTCCTTCGCGTTCTTTTTCGATCCGGATTTCGATGCCATCGTGGAGCCGATCGAGGGCGGCGTCGTGCACGACAACAAAACTGAGCGGTGGGACCAGGCTAGCGTCCACGAGTTCAAAGGCACCTACGGCGATTATTTGCTCGGGAAGGTTTCCAAGGTGTTCCCCCAGCTCCGCCGCGACGTGCTTTGAACATGAAAAGCGTGATCGTCACTGGTGCGTCCTCCGGCATCGGCCGGGCTGCGCTGACTTTGTTTGCCGAGCGAGGCTGGAAGGTCGCGGCCACGGCGCGCGATCCGTCTTCGTTGCCCGCGTCGGGGCCCAACGTCCTGCCGATCGCGCTCGATGTCACCGACGGTTCCAGCATGTTGCGCGGCATGGCCATGGTTCGGGAAACATTTGGCCGGATCGATGTGCTGGTGAACAATGCGGGCTATGGCGTCTTCGGGCCTCTGGAAGGCGCGACGATGGACGAGATTGAACGCCAATTCCGGACCAACGTGATCGGCGTTGTGGAGATGATTCGGCACGTGCTGCCGGTCATGCGCGCTCAGCAAGACGGCACGATCGTGAATGTTTCTTCGATCGGCGGGCGAACCGCGGCGCCTTTTGCCTCTCTGTATCATGCGAGCAAGTTCGCCATCGAAGGACTGTCCGAATCACTTCGCTACGAGTGTTCGGTACACGGCATTCGCGTGAAACTCGTCGAGCCTGCCCATTTCAAAACCGATTTCATCCGGCGATCGCTCCGTCTCGTGCACCACGAAGCATATGAAAAGCAGTTGAGGAATTACATGGAGTGGGTTCTGGAGGAAGATCGTAAAGCGCCGAGTCCGGAACCGGTAGCGCGCACGATCCTCAAGGCGGCCGAGGATCGATCGGCCAAGCTGCGTTACCCGGTCAAGGCCGGGATGATTCTTGCCCTCACCCGCATTCTTCCCGATGCCGTCTGGCGTCCGCTCATGGAAGGGGGCATGACGCGTCGCCCGAAGAAGCGGTCTAGACGGCAAGGAATAGAGGGATGAATCGCTTGCCCTACGTTTGGGGGGACCAGCTTCCCAGGCTCACCGGGAGGCAGGTCCATCTGCGGGAACTCGACCGGCGTGATGTACCGGCTCTATTCGCGATTTTTTCGGACCCTCGAGTCATGCGTTACTGGAGCACGCCTCCGTTCGAGACGGAGTCGCAAGCTCAACACTTGCTCGACCGCATCCAGGAAGGGTTTCGGTCACGGCAGCTCTTCCAGTGGGGCATTACCCGCGAGCAGGAGCTTCTCGGAACCTGTACGCTTTTTCACCTGGACCTCACGCATCGGCGCGCGGAGATCGGATATGCCTTGGCGCATCGATTTTGGGGGAAAGGCTGGGCCCAGGATGCGGTCACGACCGTGATCGATTTCGCTTTTGAGGTGCTGGATCTCCATCGCATCGAAGCCGATGTTGATCCGCGCAACACGCGGTCTCTGGGTTTGCTCGAGCGCCTGGGCTTCCGGCGCGAGGGGTGCCTGCGCGAGCGCTACATCGTGAACGACGAGATTCAGGACGCGTTATTGCTCGGCTTGCTGCGACCCGAGCGGACAACCGGAGACGCTACGTGAAAACAATGATCGTCCTTCTCTTCGCAGTGGGTCTCGGCGGTTCGATTGCCTACGTGGACAGCCGCCCGACCTGGGACGATACGGGCATCACCGCACTCGCCCTCTTCCTCATCGCCGCGGCGTTCGGGTTCGCCAGCCCGCGGCGGGCATGGGTGTGGGGACTGGCGCTGGGGATCTGGATTCCGCTCTTGGGCATTCTTCGCACCGGAAACTATGGTACCGTCCTCGCGCTTCTCTTTGCCTTCGCGGGTGCGATGGGCGGCATGCTTCTTCGGAAGGCGGCGTCTCAAGCGTCCGCCTGAATCGGGAGAACCCCGTCCGGAATGAGGGGATTGCGGCATGAGCATCATCGATAGGACTCCCGAGACGGTCATGAACGATCCGCATCGACTGGCTCGGCTCATCGACGCCTACGATCCACACGCGCCTATCTCCGAAGCCTGGACCATTCCCGCTTCCTGGTACGTCGATCCGGGAATCATGAACTTGGAACGGCGCACCGTATTCGATCGCAACTGGCAACTGGTGGGACGCGTCGATCAACTGGCCAATCCGGGCCAGTACATAACCTGCGATGTTGCGGGAGAACCGCTGGTCCTGGTTCGGGGCAAAGACGGGCTACTTCGCGGATTCTTCAACGTGTGCCGCCATCATGCCGCGCAAGTGATGACCGAGGCCTGCGGTGCCGCGCCGCATCTTCGTTGCCCCTATCACGGCTGGACGTATTCGTTGGAGGGAGAGCTCAAGGGAACACCGGATTTCCAGGGAGTGGAGAACTTCGACCGGGCCAAGCATGGTCTGGTCCCGGTCGCCACGGCGACTTGGGAAAACTGGGTGTTCGTCCGGTTATCCGGTGAGGGGGCTTCGATCGAGGAGTTCCTCACCGACCGCCTCATGGACGAAGTGCGCCCCCTTGGACTCGGAAAGCTTCACTGGATGGAACGCCGGCACTATGCCTTCGATTGCAACTGGAAGGTTTTTGTCGACAACTACCTGGACGGCGGCTATCACGTGCCGCATCTCCACAAGGGACTCGACAGCGTTCTCGATTACAGCAAATACACCATCGAAAACGGCCGGCATCACTGTCTGCAATCCAGCCCCGTGGTGAGCCGAGGGGCCGAAGCGGAAACCGGGGCGGTACGAAAGGGAGACCGCGCGCTTTACTATTGGATACATCCCAATTTCATGATCAACTGGTACGAAGGAATGATGGATACCAATCTCGTCCTGCCGCGAGGGGTGGATCGCACCGAGGTTATCTTCGATTTCTATTTCCACGATGTCTCGGACGGGGCCAAGGCTCGGAACCTGGCCTCGATTGCCGTCGGCCAACGCATCCAGGACGAAGACACGGCGATCTGCCATTCCGTGCAGCGGGGTCTTGCCTCCCGGGCTTACGGAGCCGGGCGGTTGTCGGTGCGGCGGGAGGCGGGGGAGCACCTTTTTCACCGGCTGCTCCATGCGGACTTGAAGGCGGGGCTCGAAGGGGACTGAGGCTCGCCCTGGAGGAGGAGAACATGAGCTCCATCCTGATTGCCCTGGCGGGGGTTCTTCTTTTCGTGTTTTTCATGAGTGGGGTCCGCATCGTCCGGCCCACCCACCGGGGCCTCGTCGAGCGGCTGGGCCGCTATCGCAATTTCGCCAACTCGGGCTTCAATTGGATCATTCCCGGCATCGAACGGATGTACCAAGTCAACGTGACCGAGCAGATGGTGGATGCCCAACCCCAGGAGATCATCACCAACGACAATCTGAATGCGGTCGTGGATGCGCAAATCTACTTTCGCATCAAGAGCGACGAGCAGAGCGTCAAGTTCTCGCAATACAACGTAAATAACGTGACGTTTCAGATCGTCAATTTGGCCCGTACGACATTGCGGAACATTATCGGCACGCTCACCCTGAAATCCGCCAACAGTGAACGCGGGAAAATCAATGATGAACTGTTGAAGGTCCTGATCAAAGAAACCACGAACTGGGGAATCGATATCGTGCGGGCCGAGCTCAAGGAAATCGATCCCCCCAAGGACGTGCAGGAGACCATGAACAAGATCGTGAAGGCGGAAAACGAGAAGCTGGCCGCGGTGGATTTTGCGACTGCAGCAGAAACAGCCGCGGACGGCGAAAAGCGAGCGGCGATCAAACGAGCCGAGGGCGTGCGTCAAGCCAGGATCCTGCAGGCGGAAGGGAGAGCCGAGGCGATTCGGCTGGTGAACGAGGCCGCAGATCGATTTTTCGTGGGAAATGCGCAATTGCTAAAACGGCTGGAAACAGTTCAGAATGCATTGCAGAACAACGCCAAGGTCGTCGTGCCTTCGAATACGGAACTGGTGAACGTCATCGGTGACTTGGCGGGACTGGTTCCCCTCAAAACCCATTCGAACAAGTAACGGCGGCCGGTCAAAGGTTTTCATTCAGGCGAAGCATCATGCCTCGATTGGGTAGCAGAATTCTTTTCACCGCGCCGGTCATCGTGGGTCATGTCCTGTTTCCGCTCTCCTTGCTGCTGCACCTCTGGAGCGCCTCCAGCCAGGACCGCATGACCTGGCTGGCCGCCCTCTATGTGGCGGGCGGCTATTTCGCCTTTCTGTATCTCGCCGGCTCGTGGAGCTGGTTCGGGGGCATGGTGCGGCACATTCTGCCCACGTTCCTCCTCGTCACGGTCTGGGCCACCTATCTGCACGGCAATCCGGACACGATCCTGGAGTTCACTCCCACACCGGATTTTCTGCTCAGCATTCTCATGGGGACGTTTTTTGCCGCGCTCACGGTGTTTTCCGTTCGTGGCCGCAAGGGTCCTTTGGAGGGAGTGGAGCTTTCGTTTCCGCTTCGGGGAGGAACCTTCTGCATTGCGCAGGGGGGCGCCTCCCGCGTACTCAACGCCCACTACGTCCATCCGTCGCAGAAATATGCGATCGACGTAGTGAGGCTCTCCGCGAGCGGGACGCGCGCTCATGGCCTCTGTCCACCGACGCCGGATAGTTATGCGATCTGGGAAGCAGAAGTCGTAAGCCCCTGCGATGGCCGCGTGCTCGAGGCGGTGGATGGTCTTCCCGATCTTTTTCCCCCGGTGCGCGATCCGTCCCATCCGGCCGGCAACCATCTCGTGCTCGAAAGCGACCGCACCACCGTGTACTTGGCTCATTTACGGCAAGGCAGCATTTGCGTTCGAGTGGGAGATCGCGTGCGGGCCGGACAAATGCTTGGTCGCGTGGGTAATTCGGGAAACAGCACCGAACCACATCTGCACCTTCACGCGGAAGAGGGGCCGTACTCGGGAACCTTCTCCGGGAGCGCCGGCCTTGCCATCCGCTTCGACGGCCGATTCCTGGTGCGCAACGACATGGTGCGGGTGCGGGCGGGGGTGACGGTGGCGGCACCGGGAGAGGAAGCGAGCCGATCCAGGAGTTCCGAATTGCCGGTCGTCGGCGACTCGGCGGTCCGGAAGGGACTGAAAGGCGGTCGATGATGCTTGCCGCGCATGCTTTGGCCGAGGAACGCCGGGTGGTCAAACGATTGAGGAACGCTGGGGCTACTAATCCCCACACCGCCACGCCACTCCCCGATCTGGGCCGAATCCAAACCAAACGGCTTCGCCATTTGATCCATCGCGACATTGTGCACAAGATCGAACCGGATCGTTACTACTTGGACGAATCGGCCTGGGAGGACCACCTCTCGCGAGTCCGGCGCATCGGCCTGGCCATGGCCTTCGTCGTTCTGGTGATCATGGTCCTGGTGCTGGCCGCGTCCCGGCATTGAGCGGATGAGCCAGGAGCTCACGATCCGCCGCGAGCCGGCCGATTCCGAACCGGCCGAAGTCCTCATCGGTGAGCTCGATGCGGAGCTGGCCGAGCGATACCCGCATCTCGCGATTCACGGCCTCCATCCAGGCGAAGCGCAAGATCCCAAGCTCATCTTCTTGATCGCTCGCATTGGAAACGAGCCGGCGGGTTGCGGTGCGCTGCGTCCGCTCGACGAGACAAGGGTGGAAGTGAAGCGTATGTTCGTGCGGCCGGCGTTTCGCGGGCGAGGACTTGGTGAAGCCATTCTCGAAGCGCTCGAAAGGGAGGGGCGCGAAGCCGGGTACGATACACTTCTTCTGGAGACGGGAACGCGACAACCGGAGGCGCTCGCACTCTATCGCAAGGCCGGGTATACGGAACGGGAGCCGTTTGGCGAATACCTCGGAAATCCGTTCAGCGTCTGCATGACCAAGAAATGTTGACCATGACTCATAGATCCCGACGCATGATGACTCGCTCGCTGGTCTTCTGCGCCGCCGTTTTGCTTTGGTGCCTGATTGCGCCCCTGGCACACGGTCAAGGCACGGCCTCGGATTCGACGGCGGTGTTTCACCAGGATCTGGCGATCACGCCCCCGCTCAGTGAACCCTAAGGGCCCTTCTCGAAAGGCAACATCGCTCCCATGCCTCGCACCCCCACAGAGTCGCAGGTCTCCGCCGGCGGCGTCGTGTATCGGAAGGATGGAGATGCCATCAAGGTCGTGCTCATCTCGGTGGGGACAGCCCGCCGGTGGCAGTTGCCCAAGGGATTGGTCGATGCGGGAGAGTCGGAAAAAGAAACCGCCCTGCGGGAAGTGAGCGAGGAGACCGGTCTCACGG
>Ga0114129_10008272_pt1 | contig 14840 bp, 16 predicted proteins | sample RhiMetdeltSRZDD1_FD_80071 | JGI IMG/M metagenome (GOLD analysis project Ga0114129, IMG submission 80071) | Populus rhizosphere microbial communities from Tennessee, USA - Rhizosphere MetaG P. deltoides SRZDD1 (version 2) (version 2) | ecosystem: Host-associated > Plants > Roots > Rhizosphere >...
AGTTGTCCTTCCTCTGCAAATTGATTCATGCTACTTTTGCTTTCGACCGTTTCACGGATTTTGTGATCAATTCATCGAGGACTTTGAGATCCACATCTTCGAGCTTGTTGATGTACAAGCAGCCTTTGCCCGTCTTATATTTTCCGAGCCTTTTCAATGTCTCTCCGTCAAAACCACCCATCATGTACAGGGTCAGGTTTTGGACACGCGGAGAGAAGCCAGCCAGGAACCAGTCGCCCTGGCGGCCGGAGGCGTAGGTGTAATGATAATCACCAAACCCAATAATGCTCGTGCCCCACATCTTCCCTTCGGATCTGGTCGCTTTCTTCATGATCTTCAGAAGTTGATAACAGTCCTGTCTCTTTTTCTCGTCTTTAATCCCATTCAGGAATTTCTCTACGCTGGCTTTGGTAACCTGAGTCTTCAGCTCTGCCATCTTCAACTCCTCTCGATGATCGTGATGTATTGACTCGCGGCATTATAGCATGTGAAGAATGGGAAGAAATCCATCGCAGGTCCGATATTAAAGATAACTCAGCCACCATTTGGAGGGATTCTTCTCCCTGTATCTTTGATACCACCGGCAAAGCGGATAGAGCAAAACGATCACAGCGATCCAGATACCATAGACTGCCCCGAGATCGAGACCGAAGTCGCTCAACCTGCCGGACATGAGATTTCTGGCGGACAAGATGTATTCGCTCCCATCGCGTCCATCATACACGAGCAGGAGCATGGCCAGCCCGTGGATGACATAGAGGTGCAGGATATAGAAAAAGAAGGGAACTCGCCCAAATACGATCACAGGCCCGGGAAGACGGTTTCCCACTGGCTCGATCAGCGCCAGGAAAATGAGTGCGGGACCTATTGTCATGAGCAGGAAGTGCAGGGATGGTGGATATTTCGTCGTGTTCAGAAAGGATAGCAGGCTGAATACAGGAGACGTATGAACATCCCACTCACGCGGCTCCCCGTACCCGTTGAAGGCGCGCAATAGAATGAACACCAGCGTTGCGGCGATCCCTATGCTAAATAGCAAATGCTTCCGCTGCCCTGGCGGGAAATCACTTTTATAGAGGTCCCCAAAAACATAGCCCAATGCCATCAGGCCGATCCAGGGCAGGATGGGGTAAACAAAGTTGATGAACGTGCCATTGATAGAGACAGAGTTCGGCTGGTGGAGCGTGTACCAGACCATATCCTGTATACCCGAGCCTCCTACGCGGATCGGGTCCAGCAGGTTATGACCGAAGACGAGCAGTATGCCCGTGACGAAGATAATCCTGTTGGGCAAAAACACCAACGCCGACAACGCGACCATGCTGAGACCGATTGCCCAGATCACCTGCAGGATACGAAAACTATAGGTGATGTCAAACGTCCAGGCGAAGTTGACGATGACCAGCTCGACGACGACGAGCCAGAGTCCACGCGTGAGCAAGAACCAGGCTGTTTCTTTGATGTCATTTCTTTTGATGCTATATAGAAAAGCAGATGTGCCCGCCAGGAACACAAACACTGGCGCGCAGAAATGTGTGATCCAGCGCGTGAAGAAGAGCAGGGGTGTAGTCGTCGCCAGATCGGTTGGCTCTGCATACCACGTCCCGAGTGCAAAGTACATGCGGACGTGATCCAGCGCCATCAGGATCATCACCAGACCCCGCAGGAAATCGAGGGAGTCGATTCGTTTTGATTGCGCGCTTGACGTTGAAATGTCCTGTGACATCCGCAGCAAATTACCAGCGTTCCCGGTGGATATATTCTGCGTCTGCTTTGCGACCGCGCTTCAAAGACGGCGAGGGGATATCCTGGGCGCGGTAACCGACAGCGATGACTCCAACCGGAGTCACTTCGGCGGGGATGTCGAGCAAAGCTCGGAGAGTCTTCAGATCCTTGGAACCCGCGAAGGCTGAGACCAGGCCCTCATCGATGGCTGCCAGCAGTGCGATCATGACGGCACAGCCAATGTCCATGAACCAGTACGGCACGGGCCAGACGATCTCGGTCCCATTCTGATTAACTTTATCGGCCTCCTGATACCGGCGATGGTAGGCAGCTTCACTCGTGCAGGGAATCAATAAGACCGGCGCTTTGGTAATAAATGGGGAAAAGCCTCGCTGAACATACTCCTCCTCTTCACAGGTCAGGGCGATCTCCTTCTTTGTCCGGGGATTGGTCACTACGATAAAGGATTGTCCCTGCGTGAAGCCTGCGCTCGGGGCATGTCGTGTCAGGTCCAGGATCCGCTCAATGAGTCCCGCCTCAACAGGCTTGTCTGCGAAATTTCGCACCATGCGTCTCTTCAAAACAACGTCTTGAAACTCCATTGTATGTTCCTTCCATTCGCTGATCGCTTGATGCAAAAGTATAACGCGCAAAGCGACAAAACAAAACGAACCGTGCAGCCTGCCGCACAGCTCGTTTTGTTCTTATGCCATGTCTTATTGCGCAGGGGTCAGCGGAGTCTGCGTGGCGGTGGCGGTTGGTGTGAAAGTAGCTGCAGGTGCGTTTGTCAGTGTAACCGTCAGAGTATAGGATTTGCTTGTATTCCCGGTGAGGCTGGCGATGTTGATCGTATGATCTCCGGAAGTTGTGATGCCGGAAGTCCAGGTGAACAGGGAATCTGGAGTTTTGATTGCCAGCCCATTCGGGTTGTTCACACCGAGCGAAACTTCATTGGCAGGCGCAGTCAGGTTGATGGTCATTACCTGACCGGCCGCGGCCGTGACGATATACTGGATGCGCTCATTCGGATTGATGACGCCGATCCGTGAAGCAGTCGTGGTGCCGGGGTCAAACGTGATCCGCATCGCTGCGGGGGCGATCCCCGTCCCGGCGGGGGTCACACCGGGCTGAGGCGTCCCGACCACTGCTCCGCCTCCCGCAGAATTCCAGGGGATCTTGGCTTGTTTTCCCACAACCAGCCCGCCCGGATTTGCCTTCTGCAGAACAACTATGTCGGCGTTGTACTTTTGCGCCAGCGAAGCCCAGGTGTCGCCGTTCTGGACGATCACAAATGTTACGCAATCCTGGTTTGGCTGTTTGTAGATCTTTCCGACGCTGCCAATGCGCGGGACGGTCACCACATCGACCTCCGGCCGGATGAAGTTCGGGTTGGAGATCTGCGGGTTGGCGGCGATCACCTCTTTGGGGTTTGCACCGTAACATCTGGCGATCTGGATCAGCCACTCTCCGACGGCCACCCGGTGCTGAATGGTGCTGCCCGGAGGCAGGTTCGACGGCGACGGGATGGTGGTGGCTGTAGTAGGCGTAGGCGATACAAACAGGAGATTCGCAATGACAAGAGTCGCCGGCGCGGAGGTCAGTGATGCGCCCGAAACTGTGCCGGAAACTGTGGCAGTGTTTGTAATATTCGCCAGTGCCATATCTGCTGTAGTGGTGACATAAGGGGCTGCAGTACAGGTAAAGCTCTGGCCCGGCGTCAGGGTGGTGTTTGCCTCACCGCAGGCGAAGGGCGCACCGAGCTTGTTATCCGTAACGGTGAATTGGGTGGGACCCATGGGAGTTGTTCCCGTATTGATGACCCTGAACGTGTAGGTAATGCTTTGATTGGCGGCCCCATAGGTCTGCGTGCTGGCTGATTTTTCCAGTTTCAATACGCTGGTGGGCGGAGGTGCCGCCCCACGGTTCAGGGTGAACGTTGCCTGGTTGGATGTGATGGTACCCGCCGTTGCGTAGGAATTCGAAACGATCGTCCCGGTTGTCACGTCAGATTCGGTAACCGTGTAAGTAGCCAGGCAGGTGACTGTTTCGTCTTTATCAAGATAATTATCAAGATTGCCGACCGCGGTAAGAGCCGGGCACGCGGGCTGGCGTGGAGGGTCGGTGACAGTGGCGGGACCTCCGAGAGGCGGGGTTCCAGTATTCTTGACGAGATATTGAAAATTGATGATCTCGCCTGCCCGGCTGAAAGTCGTGACATTGTTCTGAGTCTGCACGGTCAACCGCAGGACCGAGTTTGGATCCGGCAGGATCGAGGCACGAGGTGGCCAATTACAGCCAGCCAGAACTAGCAGGAGGATCAACGACAAAGAATTGCGGATGAACTTATTCATACACGTATCCTTTTTCCTGATTTCGCTTTCTGCGAAATCTCAGCGTACGCGTCACGCCCGATTTATGGCTCTACCAACAGATAGCCGCATAAACGCAGTACTCTGTAGATTAGTATAGCATTAAGAACGAAAAATCGCGAATTTTATCTCATTGATTTTGCGCGTAAACATTTCCCCTCGCTGCGGGTAGCCGATGCTTCTCCAGCTGGTCTCCGCGAATCCAATTCAAGACATCGCCGGGATCAAATCATTGTTTGCAATTTAGATGGCAATGCCACTGGCTGCCATCCCATTCCCAGGTGTCGTTAAGTTCGCTTCTGTCCGGCGCAAAGCCGCCGTACAGGACAATTTTCTTCCGTTCCGGGTCATAGACCATGGCCGGCGAGCCGCGGGGGGAGGGATGCTCCTCCAGACCCAGCTCAGACCAGGCACCGTTTGACAATCTCCACGTCTTGTCCGAAAGCGAAGTGAACGTGGATGTGGAGGAGGCGCCACCGAAGAGGAGCAGTGCGTTGGCGTCGTGATCGGCAACCATCCCAAAATGGGAGAGAGGTCCGGGGCCCGGGAAGTCGATGGACTGCCACTCCCCGTCTTTCCATGCCCAAAAGTCATCCAAAATTCTGTCGGCATACCCGCCATAGAGAAGACCCTGTTCGTGGACCGGGTCATAGACCAAACCGAAATGTGCGCGACCGGGGGGATCTGTCTCGCTGATCATGCTCCAGGACTCCCCGTTCCAGGACCAGGTTTCGGTGCTGAGATTCAAATTCTCATCGCCTCCGCCGAAGAGGATGACTTCGCTCCTCGAGCCATCATAGATCATCTTTAGGTGATCGCACGCCGTGGGGCTTTCAACATTTTTCTGCTCCCAGGTCTCGCCATCCCACTCCCAGGTCTCGCGCTCACAGGCGTTTTTTGCCCAGGAATACCCGCCATACATCACTACCACATTGCGCTTCTCATCATAGGCAGCGCCGCCAAGCAGCCGCATCTGTGGTCCACCCTCCGTGACGCGCCGCCAGCGTTCGCCGTTCCAGCCCCAGATGGTGTTGGGGCTGCTCTGCCGTACAGTGCTTGGTATGCAGCCGATCAGCAGGACTTCCTGCAGTTGCGCGTGATAAAGCATGTTTGCACCGGAGCAGACAGGCGGGTCTTCAAGAATGACAGTTTCTTTCGTAGTAGGGCCAGGCAGCGATGGGGGCGGCTCTGTGGAGGTCGCGGCTATAGTAGCAGAAGGTGCACAGCTGGTAAAAAGAAAGGTAAGTGGAATCACGATGAGACAGAGGCAGCGCATATGAGAGGCTCCCGGAAAGGTTTTTTCGTGTATATCATATCTGGTCTCCCCCTGTATCCTGCTGCAGTGGGGTTTAACGATTTTCGAGTTTTTTCTTGAGCCTGGCAAGCGACTTGTTCATCGAGGGGCGGCCCACGAACGGATAGATCAGGAAGCGGAACCCAAATGCGACGATCGGGTTCAGGGACACGGTCATCGCACGCTCGATCAGAACTCCCCCATCCCGTTGCGTAAACGTAAATACATGAGAGACGTCGCCGAAATCCGGATCATTTGCGACGAAGCCAAACTTGTGTGGTGGTTCATAGGCCGAGATTCGGACGGTGTTCGGGCGGTCTTTCTGCACGGCCACCTCGCCGCGCGAACGATACTCTTTGCCCACCGCAATCGGCCCGGGGGTGAGCGCCTCGATCTTCAGTTCGCCTCCACTCCACTCCGGGTGGCGGGTGAGATCGGAGACATAATCAAATGTCTGGTGCAAAGGAGCATTGACAAGAACTTGATGCCTGCGCAGGACTGTGGTCATTGGCTTTCCCTCCTCATGGGAATGATGCGGACTCCATCTTTGCTGAACAGGGAGAGCAACGTTGTCACAATTCTGCCAATTCGATACTCTTTGCGGAAATCGGCAGGGAGCTCCCGAACGTCCACTCGCTGGAAACCGAACGGCTCGTAGTAAGACGCCCGGCGGTCACGGCACATCAGGTAGAGAGTGCCAGGTTCCCGGCCTAGGATCTCCCTCATCAATTGAGCACTGATGCCCTGCCGCCGGAACTCGGGCAGGACGAAGCCTGAGCCCACTTCCCGCGTGCCCTGTGCGTGCACCTTGACCTGCCGTATCCCCACAGCTTGTCCGTTTTCTTCCGCGACAAGGAAGTCCTGCCAGTGTAAATTTCGGGGATTGATCTTTGCCTGACGGATGAAGGAAACGATGGTTTCCTGGTCTTCCTGCCGCGCAGGGCGGATATGGATTGCCATGGTGCGCCTACCTGTAAAAAGATGGTTTAACTATTTTAACTGAAATGCTCAAACCGCCCAGTATTACCCGCAGGTCGCGCTCTACATAGGTAGTTCGCAGGGCATTCGCCGAGCCTGACCTACTGGAAATTGAACCTGTTTCGTGTTACAGTAGTAGTACGAAGAGATGGTCGATTCGTAAAAGGAGGTTTCCATGACCCCGAAGCGACGACTGAGTATTCTTCACGCAGGCGATACGTCTCAGAACCTCAGGGTGGCTAATGAGCGGTGGCACAATATTTCCCTTTCCTTAAAAGGTCAAAGACTGATTTTCTGCGACCTCCATTCCGGGCAGATCCTCTGGATCCCCGAGCTCTTGTTTACATGTCACAATGATTGGTCCTGATTAGCAAGCGACCGAGGAAGGAGTAATCCGATGGAATCAGCGATTGGAACCGTCACGCATTATTACGGTCATCTCAATGTGGCTGTGTTGCAGCTCACCGATCGTCTGAAGGTAGGCGAGACCATCCACATCTCCGGGCAGACAACCGATTTCACTCAAAAAGTTGCCTCCATGGAAGTCAATCATCACAGAGTGGTGGTTGTCGAACCTGGCGAGGATGTGGCTCTGAAAGTTGTCGAGCCGGTCCGCGAGCACGACACGATCTATCGTGTTACGAAAGATGTGCTGGACCTGCAAGCCCTTTGACTCACAACAAATACAGGTTTCGTTTTGAAGGGGTATTTTAGATTCTACAGACGATCCAGCCTGTTTTTCTTACGCTGTCTGCGCACGCGCCTCTACGGAATGTTGTAGGAGACCAGTTCGGTTGTGCTGTCGAAACCCATGCCGGTCGTCAGTGTCTTTACCAGACCCACGCCTTCCGCATACCAACTCGTTCCGGTCAGATCGAGCGTGCTTTGAATGGGAGCATCGCCCATCGTGATGGAAATATTCATGTTCGTCTGGCATTCCACACGCATGGCATCGAATATGCCTGCTTCCACGGTCACCGATTCAATGCCGATGGCTTTGCAGTCGCTGGTGAGCTGGTTGCTGGCCGGAAAGGCGGTCCCGTTGATGGTTTGCGTGCCTTCGAGCGTGAGCGCCTGTGACCAGGTGTCACCGGCACTGATCGCTGCGGGGATCGTTACGCCGCTCAAATCCTTCGTCTCGAAATCGACCGAAACATTATTCTCGGTATTGACGTTGGCAGAGGCGCCGCTGGGCGGATCAAGGGCGATCAGGTTACCGTTCTCGCAATTCCATGTGCCCTGTCGGGTGACGCCGGCGGCAAACACATCCTGCTCCACGAAGCTGCTGCTCTCTACCGATACGATGCTATGCGTGAACGTGTCCGAAAGGGGACCTGTGAGTTTGTAATTCCAGGTAGCACCCGGAACAATTGGCATATAAGGATTATCACAGGCATGTGCTTCTGGTGCCGGGACTGCAGTATCCGTGGGTGCTTCACTGACGATCTGAGTCTCGGTTGCAAGGGCAGGTACGGCCTCCGTTGCTGCTGGTGGCTGTGTGGGAGCAGAGCCAGGGTTGGGAGCCGGGCTGCACGCCAGTAGCGCCAGAACTAGGATGCTTATCACAGTCAGGAAAAATATTCGATTTGCACTCATACGCTCACTCCTCAGGAAAAACTAAAGTGTATGCAGGCGCGTGAGTATAGCATCGAATGAACCCACGGATCCGGATGTAGGAATAAAAGGGGAGAGACCTGGGGTGCGAGTTTTATCACCCCGGCAAATGTTGGGATCGCCGATAAAGTTCTTTTGGCTCCCGCAATAGAATGACGATCATGGCGGCTTCGACGATCTTGGCGATCGGTCCCAGTGGAATTGTCCATTCGCCGCTTATCGCAACCTACACAAAATAGAGCAGAATAGTAATCCCTGTATAAATGATAAACGTCCAGCGAATCAGACCGTGGAACCTCTGAAAGGCTGGCATTCGGACGTATTTCATCTCATCTTGCGCCATTCCAGGAACTGGAGGGTGGCAAAGATATCCACACAGACCGCAGTGACGCCAATCGCCCATTTTGCATCCGGTGAGAGGTTCAGCCCGGGGGCCAGGAGCAGCAGGATGCTCAGGAGCACCCAGGCAGAGTCGCCTATCACAGTGAATAGAGTGAATGCACGGCTGATCGTGGGTCGATACGTGTTGACTGAGATCCATGCTGCGTAACTAAACATAACGATGGCAAGGATGTACATCACAGGTTGTGTTGTTCCCAGAAATTCAGCGAGCGGTCTGGCAGCCAGCAGGAAGATAAGCCCGCTGGTCGCTGAGAACACGGCATTCGCATTCAGGATATGCCGCAGTTTGGATTGGTTGGTCTGAATATTCATTTTTTCTCCTTTTCCACCCATTGTATGGATCGCCTTCTGCCATGTCCACGAAAGGAACTGCCATTTGCTGCCAGTTCCTATTTCGGAGTCAACGTCTTTGCGCAGCATCCCTGTGGGACCAGACGTTGGTTGTAGTGGCAACGTCTGGAGACGTTGGATTCCGCGCTTATGTTCTCATCAAATCTTTCGCAATCAACTTCGCCGCGGCGTTTTGCCAGTTGTGTAACGTGCGCTCGGGAACGGAGGTGCGGAACCAATCGAGCGCGGCGCGTGAGGCGTTGTCGAGCGAGTCATAGTCTGCGCGGCGGGTGTAGGGTTTGAGTCCCAGCACGTAAGGGAAATGCAGAGCGTTATAGTAGCGCCATTCATCCGTGACACCGAATTCCATGTCAGACTGCGGCTTGAGCTTTTGGATGCTTTGCACGAGCAGGGACTTCAATGCCTGCGCGCGGTCCAGAGGCTGAGTCCCCTGGACGATCGGTAGATCCACGAGCGGGCTCGCAGCCAGCTTGGGCAGGTCACCGAGATGGGAAAGCGCACGGCGTGTGAGACGTGCGAACTGTTCCTCGCTCATTTGCGCGGGCTCCAGCCCCGAGACCCGCGGAAGCTCGTCGGCTGTCTTCCGGAGCGCCTGGCGCTCATCCGCTGTCTTTTGCGAGAGGGTGAGCCGATCCAATAAGGATTGGAGGGCATTCGAAAACGTCTGCGTGAGGATGCCAAAGCTGATCAGAGTGAGGAGCAGAGCTGTACTGTTACTGAAGAAGCCGGCGATCAGGGCGAGTGCCCCTGCGTAATACAGAGCGGAGATACAGGACCACACGAGATGAGCCCGCATGGATTCGCCTTCCTCAAAAGCATCCCAGGCGGTAATAGTGACCCCAAGGAAGATCAAGTCGAAGCCGAGCAATGCCATGCCCCAGGCGATCGGAATCCAGCTCAGCGGCAGGATCAATAAGCCAGCGCTGAGAGTCACAAATAAGCCGATGACCGCCAGCAGGGCAAAGGTGTTTCGAAACGGTGAGCGGGACGAGTTGAGCGCAAGTTTGGCGATCATGCCCGCACAGCTCATAAGGGCAAGGACGATGAGCCCGGCAAACCAGGGGTTGACCAGTGTGAGGATCGCAAGCGGGATGGAACTTAGTATCCAGATTCGAATGAGAATCGGGCGGGCTTTCTCCCCTTCAGGCAAAAGATCGAGTGCCGCACCGATCCATAACAGCGGCGGTGCGAGCAGGATGATCAGGATAAATTGTTGGAAGAGAAGATGGATCGCAAGCGCGAGCGCGTAAGCGATCAGTCCCCAGCCCGTGAGGGGAACGGTAATCTTCTGAGAGTCACGCGCAAGAAGGTAAGCACCCAGCCAGAGCGTGAAGCCATAGAAGAAGAATTCCAGGGTGGGCATGGCGGTTATTCTACCCCTACTGACGAGGCAAAACCTAATTGAAAAGCGGGATGGAGAATCCCGCTTTTCAATTACGTGCAAGAAATACGATAGAAGAGACGATACAGAATCTAGCGACTCAGTACATATATTGTCGAGCTGACCGGCTGTCCGCCGAAATTAATGCCTTTAGCGGTTACTTGTGCGCTCGTCGATCCGGTGGATGATTGCGTGATGCTGACCTTCTGTGTAGTGAGTCGCTGTGTACAGCCGGCTCCTCCCACCCCATTCGTCTCCAGATTGTTTGCAGTCGGGCCGCTCAGCAGGGGAGGGCCTGAGCACGATTCCGTCTCATTCGCCGGATCAATGGAACATTCGATCGGTGCGATAAACAACTGCGAATCCTTTACACCCTCCTGGTCCTCCACGACAACCCACACAGTAACGTCGCCGTTGGAAGGGACGGTGATCTGTGTTGATAGCCCATCGCCCGGTTTGCGGCTCACGATCGTGCCATCGGGCATATGGAAGTCGATCCCAGCAATGCTGGGCGCGGATGTGTCATTGTTGGGAATGGAGATTTGGCTCCCGACAAAGCAATGACTGGCGGTACGGCAGCCGCATAAGACAGCCAAAAGCAGGTATAACCCTATGCGGAGCATGGTTCCCCTGGGTTGAAATATAGTATTCATGATTCTCCTTTCCTAACTCTCTTTCGTGCTCAGTCCGGTAATGCTTCAGGTACTTTCATTCGGCCATTCAGTAGTGAGTTGCCTTCTCATGCAGATGGGGAGCGAGCTACTCCTCGGTTGATTCTTCCCGATGTAAGTTGCGGAACTCTTCGATGGACAGATGGTCGTACGGAGATTTCACTTCGGTGAGCTCTTCGTACGCCGCGCGAACCTGAGTCAAGGCCTGGGCGTAGATGGAGGTGAGCGCGGTCATTTTAAGGGCTGGATCGAGTTGAATAGCATTCATGTTTACCAGCGCCACCGCGGCTTCGATCAGTTGGAGGGCGGGGGAACGCGGAGGGATCGGGATCAGCTTGCCGCCCAGGATCACCCATCCACTGCCGCCGGCGAACTCACTCTGGAACAAAGACCAGGCTGGACCGGCAACCGGGACGGGAAAAGCAGGTGTCAGTGCTGCTGAGATCGTCGCGGTCTCTGCGTTATCATCGATCGCATCCACTCGAATGGTGCCATGCGGTTCGAATATCGATAGCGGATTGCCCCAGGAGAACTCTTCCCCAACGCGCAATTCGGCTGCAAGATACGACGTGCTATCGGCGATATAGTGAACCAGAATAACGCTGGGTAACCCAGTGTCCCACCGATGGGAAGGACGATACTCCACGTAGTATCGGTCAATCGGCAGATACAGGGGTCCAGAAAGGTCACGTCGATGAAGTGGACGAAGCACGACTGGCTGCTGGAAGGAGCCAGCCCGCGTATGATCCAACCACCCGCACCGTTCCATGAAAGCCGCATTCAGTCCCGGCCCGATGGGGCGACCTGCATAATTCGGGTGGTGACCACCCAGAGCCGAGGTGAATATGCTCATGACATCGTACGGGTCCTGGTAATCAGCCTGCGAGCCGTGCCGGCGGGTGTGCTCGTAAATCCCGAGGGCATGGATCATCTCCTGGCAAAGTACAGACGGAGCAGCATGGATCTCCCAGTACCGCAAGCCTGCTGTCACTGCCGTGCAGCACACGCCTCCCACCCCGCCGAACAGGTCAACGCCCACATTTGTGACAACCACAACCGCCGCAAACGTCGATAGATCGATGCCGGCTGCAACGGCTGCCGCACGTCCCAGGTCAATGATCTTCCAGCGCCCATAGGTCCCGTTGGTCCTCTTGTTGTTGTAATCGGCAAGCGTCTCGGTGAGCGTAAGCCACCCAAACACCTGGTTGCCCGTCATGTCGATCTGACCATGGGTGTTGTCCTGAAACCAGTCAACAACATTTAAGGTGCCGGAGCCAGCCGCTGTAAACATCTGCTCGGCCTCCGCTTTCGTCATCGGTTCGTCGTTGCTGCCTTGAAATTTCACGAGCAGGAATGCAAATGGTTTCGGGGTCATTCTAATGGGCTCCTTCTTCCGCGTGTAGTTGTTTTATCCAATTCCGGGTCCCCCCAGAGGACCTGGTTGACGGTTATAGATAAATTCGATCCCAAAGCAGACTGTCTCTTGACTGTACTTAATCAGTTTGCCCTGCTCATCCCTGACGGGAATCCAATAGGTTCGGCAGTTCGTGAACTCGATATGGTATGGCAGCCAGTCTGGCCCGGGCATGCCAATATCGACGGGAACGACCGGCTCTGGAAAGGATATATCTTTCGTGATCACCGCGGAAAACCCTTCCGGTACTTCCAGGCCCTGTCCGGCTAACCAGGCTGATGGATCCAGCATAGCGTTATCCCATTCCTCCGGCGTTTCCATGAGGGTTGCCATGGAGGTCTGTACTCTCTCATTCCTTGCAAATTCCATTAAGTTTTGTGTCTGTTCCTCACTTGGGAGTCGAAGGTGCTTCAGTTTTCGTCGTGGCATGTGAATTTCCTTTCGTATACCGATAATTCCTTTGCATGCGGTCTCCACATATTTTTAGTCTGATCTGCAACTTTCCGGTTGGCTCAATCGTGTCGGGCATGCTTTCCTCGTCAGATGCGTGATCTATTTGTATAAACGCAGTTAAAACCAATTTTCCGTAGTCTTTATGAGAAAAACCATAAGCCGTGTTGCCCCTGATGGTGGCGAAATGAGATCGCTTATCGCCTGTTGTCGGCTCAGCCCTAAAACGCTGTTCCGCCCGGCTCACAGAGCCGGGCGGAGTTCCAGGTAAACTTGGCTTTTCCCATTTGATCACGGAGCAGCGATCGTGCCTCCACCAAAGTCATCCAGGATTGCGCGGCGCCCGGTAATCTTCTCGTCCAGCAATTCTTCCTGGATCAGGCGTTGGTCCTTGTCGTCGTCATCTTCATCGTCATCATCATCGCCGTCGTCATTGCCTCCCAGCGGGTTGCGGAACCACAGGCCGATCTGACCGCCTTTGTCTACGTAGAAACTGCCTGCGTCGGCGCTACCGAGGGACACGTTATTGATCAATACCTCCACGGTTCCATCTGCAAAAGCTCGGGCCCGAAGTTGATCGCCATCGACGACGGGTGTGGCCGGCGTGAACGAACCGACGAGGATCCACCTGTGGGCGCTGACGTCGCGGGCTTTCACTTCCACATTGCCCGAGCGGGCATTGTAGCTTACAAGGATCGCGCCCTTGCGCCAGTTGTTAAGCCCCTGCACCTTGAGCAGTAAGGCGTGCTGCCTGCTCTTTGGGTTAATTCGGGTCAGGGTGACACAGGCTTCCTGGTTCGGTCCGTAGGACTCAGGCTGCCAGTAGATCGGCCCGCCGGCACGCACCGCTACCTGAGTGTCTCGAATCTTGTAGCCGCGGATTCGACCGTCCCAGTTGCTGCCCAGGGGTCCGTTCGGCCGGTTGAAGTCGTCAAGGATCGTACAAAGTCCCATGACTTGCGTTTCGGCGCTGGCTGTGTTGTTCGCAGGGTCAGGATCGGTTTCGGTCCCTATGACACTCGTCGTGTTCGTGATCACCCCTCCAGCTAAAGCGGGATCGACGGTGACGATGATCGTGATCGTAACGCTCGATCCACTTGCGATGCTTCCTAAAGTGCATGTCACTGCGCCGCCGCAGGTTCCCTGGCTGGGTGTCGCAGAAACCAGGGTAACTCCGGCCGGCAGGGTGTCTGTAACAGTCACACCCGTCGCGCCTGCTGGGCCATTGTTGGTCACAGTCAACGTATAGGCCAGCTCGTTCCCCGCGGTGACCGGATCGGGCGCAGCGGTCTTGGTAATCGAGAGATCCGCCGGGCAAGCGACGACCGTATCCGCGCTGGTCGTATTATTGCCTGCGTTCGGATCGAGGGTATTGCTCACCACGGAAGCTGTGTTGGTAAGCACCGTTCCACACGGCGTCGCGGCATCGACAGTCACTACGATGGTAATTGTGGCGCTTGCACCACTGGCCAGAGTGCCAAGATTACATGAAACAGCGCCGCCGCAGCTCCCGGGGCTGGCTGTAGCCGAGACCAGGGTGATTCCGGCAGGCAGAGGATCTGTTACGATCACTCCGGTAGCGTCACTGGGTCCGTTGTTGGTGACCGTCAGGGTATAGGTTAAGGTAGCCCCGGCTGTGACGGGGTCGGGTGAATCGGATTTCGTAATCGATAAATCGGCAGAGCTAAGTGGAGCAAACTCCAGCCCGAAGTTAACGCCGTTGATCGCGATCAGGGTCGCGGCTCCGGTGCTTTTATCCAGTTTGTAGAACCCACCAGAGGCAAAGGTGGCATAGAGTGTGCCATCCGCGGGGTCAACTGCCAGGCCGCCGGTGGCGCCAACGATGACGTTGGGGTTGCCAATCGGTGTATAGGCCCCTGTGAAGAAATCAAGTGTCCCGAGCGAATTGCTAACACGGTCGATCGCATAGAAGATACTACCTTCTACTGTAACGCCATCTATGTCACGCGGCTCACCCGGCATGGGCCCGATAATCGTGGCAGCCCCTGTGGTCGTATCGATCTTGAACATCGTTGCATTTGACTCATCACCCTGGTTGACTCCAAAAAGCTGTCCACTTGGATCAAAGCCCAGTCCACCTTCAAAGATGAAGCCGATTCCCAGTGGTCCCACCGCTGTGGCTGCACCGGTGGTTGGGTCAATTCGGTATAACTTCGCATCTCCTGTGAGA
>Ga0114129_10008273_pt1 | contig 14839 bp, 9 predicted proteins | sample RhiMetdeltSRZDD1_FD_80071 | JGI IMG/M metagenome (GOLD analysis project Ga0114129, IMG submission 80071) | Populus rhizosphere microbial communities from Tennessee, USA - Rhizosphere MetaG P. deltoides SRZDD1 (version 2) (version 2) | ecosystem: Host-associated > Plants > Roots > Rhizosphere >...
CCGCCAAGGTTCGCGCGGACCCCCGCCCCGACACTGCGGAACGTGTCGCGCTCGAGGGGTGCGTTCGAATGCGGCGTCCACAGGAGGGCGCCGTCCGCGAACATCACCGCTTCAAGCGGGATCCGACCGTAATCGAGATTTCCTGTCAGCAGACCAACAAGCGGGGCACGCAGCTCCAGGTTCAGCACGGCAAAGCGATTACCGGTGAGCTCGTCGAGGATCGAGCAGCTCGTCGCCCTCTGACCGCACTCCGCCGCCGCAAACGTCGTGATGTCGTATCCGCGAACCAGGGTTTGAAGTCCAAGCAGCAGCGGCGTCAGGCGGCCGTCGGCTGCGTCAGGTCCGTATCTGCCGGTGTGTTGTGCGCGCGCGGCAAACGTGACGGGGCGCACCGGCATGAAATAGCGCCGCGCGTCCAGGCGAACATCGGTGAACAGCAGGCCACCGATCGCCGGCTCGAGGTCGAAGCGCAGCCGTTGCCCAAGGATCGGGCTTGTCGGCCCCATGACCGCCGTGTCACGCACGTAGGCGGCCTGCGCCTCACCGAGATAGATGGGCGCGCCCGCGGGGGCGTCTTGCGTCACGCTGCTGACGACCTTCCTCGACGCGATGTTCGTGACACGCGTGAGGGTCTGCCATCCATAGCCTGTGCGGCGCACACCACCGCGGAACTCGAACCGGCTGGTTCGGTTCACGTTGTAGCGGGCGGTCAGACTCGCGAACTCGTGCAGGTAGCGCAGATTGCCGTACTCCTGCGTCACCATCTCGCCGCTGCGCTCCATCGCCCGACGGGCCCCCATGAAACGCGCGGGCACGAAACCTCCCACGAATCCCCAGTTCAGCTGCCCCTTCTGATTGATGTACGCCACTTGCGCGGCGAAATCGTCCTTGTTCGTTCCCACGCGCAACATGGTCAGCAGCTGCCGATCGCGCAGCATGTCCCCGAACGCGATCCCGAAACTCGCGCGAAGCACGCCCCCGACCACGCCGCCACCTCCGACCGCGGCGCCCACGTAGGGATCGGAGAGCGACTCGACGCGCAGCCGGTCGTCGTACTTGGCTAACCGGAACGAGCTTGCAGCTGGCAGGCCGACGTGCGAATTGGACAGGAGCTGCGCCAACGTGCCGGGCGATCCCGCCGGCAACGGCGTCGGCCCCACGCCGGCGCTGACGATCGGTGCCGACTCCGCGCTGTCCTGCTCGAGCGTCTGGATTTCGTACCGCCCGTTGCGGTAGGCGCTGAAGGCGAGCCTGCCGCTCCCCGACGCCACGGCCAGCGAGGGGCTCATCGCCGTGATGCCGCTGACGCCGCCGGTCACCGCCGTCACCTGCCGAGTCTCGCCCGAGGCGAGATCAACTCGGAAGATGTTGCTGATCCCATCGGCGTCGGCAACGTAGTACATCGCCTTCCGATCGGGCGCCCACTGCGGACTGGTCTGTTTCCCGCTATCCGATACAGCGGTCAACGGACGAATGGCCTTCGTAGCGAGATCGAGCAGCGCAATTCGCGGCGGACCGAATCGCAGATCCTCCAACGACGTCGTAAACCGGTCCGATGTGAACGCGATCGTGCTCCCGTCCGGTGACCACGACGGGTGCAGATCCGCAAATGCATCGTCGGTAATTTGCTCGAGGATCCCGTTGGCGAGTGTGTACACAAAAAGATCGGACAAGCCGCCCTTCAGCGCCGAGAAGACAATCTGTTTGCCGTCCGGAGACCAGCTGGGGTTGTAAATCTCTCCAAGCTCCTTCAAGCGGATCTCGTTCCGGCGCGTGTCGCCCGCGGTGTCGATGATCGTCAATGCCGGCACACCATCAACGAGCGCCGCCACGACGAAATGGCAGCCCGACGGGTCCCATTCACCCGCGGACTGGATGTACTGCAGGCTGTCGAAGTGCGGATCGGCGGCGGTGCTGATCACTTTCCTCAGCACCGTGCCGGAGACGGCATCGGCCATGAACAGATCGAGCGACAATCGATCGCGTTCCGACACGAACATGAGCTGACGGCCGTCGGGGCTGATGGCCGGCGAAACGTGGATCCGGCTGCCGTCGACGGACGTGATGATCGCGCGCGGGCTCACGACGACGTCGGTGTCGTGGGTTGTCGCGGAAATCGACTTGTGCCAGTCGCGCGTCAGCTTGTCGCGGGTCAGCCCGGTGGCTTCCTCGAGGCGCGGCAGCACCCCGCGCGCCTTCGATCGCAGGATTTTCCCGACGATCGCATCGCCAAACCGATCGCCGAGATACGACCAGAGCGCGTGACCGTAGCGGTAGGGAAAGTACCGGGGATCGTCCAGCTGCTCGAGGGTCGGCAGCCGACGGTGAATCGCCGCGTCGCGCAGCCACATCGTCGTGAATGCATTCGACGGACCGAGCGACAGATACTCGGCCATCCCTTCGATGAACCAGCCGGGAAGATCGAACGCGTTCTGGCGCGAGCCTTTCGCAATATCAATCTGGAAGGCGTGTGCAATCTCGTGACCGAGGACGTGATCCGTTTCGCCAAGGCCGGCGGCAAACGGCATGACGATGCGCGATTTGAGGCGCTCGGTGAAGCCGCCGGTGCCCTCGCCCGGCGCCCCGGTGCTGACATTGGTTCGCGCGAAATCCGGGTGACTGGCATAGAGAACGATCACCTGCCGGTGGGTGAACGAGTCATCAAGCAGCGTGGAGTACCGCGCATACCAGCGCTCCGCCATGCGCGCGGCCTGCCTCGTCGCCTGCTCTTCTTCCGGGTAGTAATAAATGTCGAAGTGATCGGTGCGTAGTGTGCGGAATTCGAGGTGTCCGTTCTGGACCTTGTTGCGCCCGAAGTATTGGGCATCGGCTGACGCCGCGGCAAACAGCGTCGCGAGACACACGAGTACTGCCGCGCACCTGGACATGGGCACCCCGAGTTGGATATCGGCTCTGGAGGGGCGTTACTCTACCATGGCTGAGGCGGTGCTAAACCACTGGTCTGCACATATGTGTCAGTTTGCGAAAAACTCACCGCCCGTCGATGCGGAGTCCTGCCGTCTTTCCCGGGCACGCGCCCCGGAAACCGACGCCAATGTCGACGTCTGTAACGGCGGCCGCCCGACACACGGGCGGTGCGGGCGACGTCAACGAACTCGCTTCCCCTCGCGGAAGTTCCGCCATAGTTGGCGCTTCAGCGAGCCGCTGCCAAGGAGTCGGCCGAGGCGCCCTGTGCGAAAGCGTGCAGTTTCGGAAGGATTCCTGGACGCGCCGGCGCGGATGCGGCATCCGCCCCGCCGGCGCCGAGGCCTCGGTCTGCGCTGTCTGTGGCCCCGATCCAGTGTGTTATACCTTCACCCACGCGTGGATTCGAGATTCGACGTCGTGATTGCCGGCGGGGGGCTCGCCGGTCTGACACTCGCCAGACAATTGCACCTGGAGGCCCCCCACCTGCGGGTGCTCGTGTGCGAGAAGCGCCGGCACCCGGTCCCGGAAGCGGCGTTCAAAGTCGGCGAATCATCCGTCGAGATCGGAGCGCACTACTTCAGGGCCATCGTCGATCTCGCCGCGCTGCTCGAGCGCGATCACCTGCCGAAACTGGGGCTGCGATACTTCTTCCCGCACGAGGACAACCGCGATCTCGCCACCCGCGTCGAGCTCGGCACCAGCGTGTTTCCGCCGGTGCCGTCGTTCCAGCTCGATCGAGGACGTCTCGAGAATTCGCTCCTGACTCTGGCCCGCGAGTCGGGCGCGTCGGTGCTCGACGGCTGCCGGGTGAGTGAGATCAACCTGGGCGATCCCGAGCACCAGATTGTCATCGACACGGACGGTGGTGCGCGCACGGTCACCAGCCGATGGATCGTCGATGCGAGCGGTCGAGCGGGTCTGCTGAAAAGGAAATTCGGGCTGAGGCGTCCCGTCTCGCACGCCGCCAACGCCTGCTGGTTCCGCTTTCCGGACCGGATCAAGGTGGATGATTGGTCGGATGATCCGGCCTGGCGTGCGCGCGTCCCCAAAGGGCAGCGCTGGCTCAGCACCGTCCACCTGATGGGAGCGGGCTACTGGGTATGGCTCATCCCGCTCGGGTCCGGCAGTACAAGCGTAGGAATCGTGGCCGACCCGGCACTGCACCCCTTTCACCGACTCAGTCGTTTCGGTCGCGCGGTCGAATGGCTGCGTGAATTCGAGCCGCAGTGTGCCGACGTCGTCGAGGCACACGCATCACAGCTCCAGGACTTTCTTGCGCTCCAGCATTTCGCACACGGTTGTGAGCGTGTCTTCTCACCCGAACGCTGGGCCATGATCGGGGAATCGGGCGTGTTCACCGACCCGTTCTACTCTCCCGGCTCCGACTTCATCGCGATCGGCAACGACTTCGTCACCGACCTCATCACCCGCCACCTGCGCGGCGAGGACGTGCGGGAGCGGGCGGAGGTCTTCAACACCACGCACCTCCGGCTGTTCGACGCGTTTCTGAAGCTGTACGACGGCCAGTATCCGCTGATGGGCAATGCTCAGGTGATGACGGCCAAGGTGGCGTGGGACAACGCCGCGTACTGGAGCATCACGGCGCTGCTCTTCTTCCAGCGCCGGCTGCGCCATCCGGAGTTCATGATGTCGATTGAGCCGCTGATGCGCACGTTCTTCGTGTTGCACGCCCGCATGCAGCAACTATTTACTGCGTGGGGCCGCGCTGACCACGCAGCGTACGGGCATTCGCGCGCCAGCGTGATGGACGTCGATCGGCTCAGGCAGCTGCAAGGCAGCCTGGACGGCCCGATGATGGACGACAACGCCTTGCGCGAGCGCCTGGCGTGCAACTACCGCTGGCTGGAGTTGATGGCGCGCGCATGGCAGCAGCGTGCCGCGGAGCACGACCCGGGGCTTGCGCGCTTTATCGCGCCGGACCGCGCCTCGCAAACCGACATGCTGCACGATGGCCACGTGACCCAACGTGTGGACCTGGAGCCGCTGACGCTGACGCCGCTCGCACGCCTGAATTAGATCGGCTGTCAGTTCTCGAAGGCTCGGATCACAAGGGCCGAGTCGTTCCCCCCAAACGCCAGCGAGGTCGAGACGCCGCAACGGACGCGCAGTTCGCGGGCGGTGTTCGCCACGATGTCGACGGCACAATCGGGATCGGTTTCGCCGTGGTGGATCGTCGGCGGAACCACGCCTCGAGCGACCGTCAACGTCAGGGCCGCGGCCTCGACGGCGCCGGCCGCGCCCAAGCAGTGACCGATCATCGCCTTGAGAGACGTCACCGGCACGTGTGCGACGCGATCGCCGAAGATGCGTCCGAACGCGCGCGCTTCCGCCGCATCGTTCTGCGGCGTCGCCGTCCCGTGCGCGTTCACGTGATCCACGTCATCAGCGTTGAGGCCTGCGTCCCTCAGGGCCGCGGCAATCACCGCGGCGACAGCACGCCCCTCCGGCTCCGGAGCGGTCGGGTGGTAGGCCTCGCATCCGAACGCGAACCCGGCGAGCTCCGCGTAAATTCGGGCACCCCGGCGGCGTGCGTGATCGAGATTCTCGAGCACGAGAATCCCGGCGCCTTCGCCGATGTTCATGCCGGCCCGGCTGCGATCGAAGGGGCGACACGCCGCCTGATCCATCAGCTTCAGCTGATTGAACCCGCTGAACGTCAGCCGGGCGAGAGCGTCACTGCCGCCGGCCAGGACCGCGTCCGCCCGCCCTTGTCTGATGGCATCGCCGGCGCGTCCGATGGCAATCGTGCTGGACGAGCAGGCGGCGACGACGCATCCGCGAGGGCCCTCGAAGCCGAAGCGTTCGGCAATCAGGTCGACCGGAGTGCTGAGAAAATGACTCCAGACATCTGACGGGCGCGCCCGCGCGATGCCCGCTGCCAGCCAAGTCTGGTAGAAACGCTCGTTGCGCAGCAAGTCCGCGGTGCCGGCTCCCAGGAAGATCCCGACCCTCCTGGCGTCCACCGGCCCGTCCCGCAATCCCGCGTCGGTGATCGCCTCGGCCGCGGCGTGCAGACCTATGCGATCGCTCCGGGAATGGCGACGTCGCTCGAGCGGGGTGAGCGTCACGTCGATCTCCCGCATCTCGACCTGGGCGGCGATGCGGCTGCGATACCCCTCGACATCGATCACCGTCGCCGGCCCGATCCCGCACTCGCCCGCGAGCATGCGCCGCCACGACTCTTCGCGCCCGGCGCCGAGAGCCGTCACCAGACCGACGCCGGTTATGGCTACCCGGGGCGTCATCGTTGCGCTTGGGCAGTGGGCACCGACGTCGCCGAGTCGTCCCAGCCGAGACCGGCGGTCATCCAGGTCTCGAGCGCGCGCACCTTCCGGCGTTCGCGCAGCTTGCCCGCCGACGCGATGGCAAACGGCAGGAACTGGAACGGCAGCGACCCGAGCGCGAAAGCGAGCCAGGCGGCGCGACGCCATCCGCTGTGATCGGGCTGCCCCAGACCCGCGAGGCTGGCCATGTAGCGGAGAATTACGCCGTACGCATCTCCGCTGACCGCGAGCGCGCCTCGATCGCGTCCGCCGGGGCGCCCGAGGCCGGCGCGCACGCTCGACAGGAACTCGTCGCGGTTGCGTCCCGGGGCTTCGGTCCAGGTCGTGCCGACGCGCCGCAGGGTATGGGCGTCACTGCCCGCAACGGCCGCCAGGCGCGACCCCCCCTGGGCCGGCGTCCAAGCCTCCGCGATCTGCTCCGACCGCCGATTGTGCGCGGGCACCATCGTTCCGTTTCTGACTTCGAGCGCCGGCACCACGTCGAGCAGTCGCAAGTACGCATCGAACAGCACGCGCGGTTCGTAAAAGTACAGCAGATGGTTGAGCGCGAAAAACACCGACGTTTCGCGCAGGCGCGCAATCACGTCGAAGACATTTCGTCGGAGCGGCTGGAGTTCGTCATGAAGCGATTCGGTCATGCCGTACACGCCGAGATGGACCTGAAGGTTGCCTTCTGGCAACCAGCACGAGACCTCTTCCCCCACGATGATGTCGCGCGCGTCCGGCATCCGGTCGATCAGCGAGAGCGCGCCGCCGATGGTGTCGTGATCGGTGATCGCGACGAGGTCCATGCCGCGCGCCTTGGCGACCGCGTAGACTGCTTCGGGCGTGGAATAGCAGTCGCGCGCGCCAAGGAAGGGAACGCTGTCGTTATGGCGGGAATAGCACGTGTGCACGTGCAGATCAGCGCGGAGCACGTTCATCGAAGCGGCTTGAGAATCAGAATCTGGAGATTATACGACCCGACGGTCCGATACCGGGACGGCAGCACGCTCCTGCCGAAATCGGCACGCAGCATCGTGCTCTTGGGGGCCCGGAAATTGACGGCGACGCCGAGACCGGTGATCGGCTGCCAGTTGGCATCGATCGAACGGTCACGCCCCCAGGCCCGTTCCAGGAAGAGGTCGAGGCGATACTGCTCGAAGATGTTGAGGGAGTAGGAGCCGCGCGTCACCGCCAGTTCGTCGAAGCGGACGCCGGACGCCGGCACACCGTGGATGCGGGTATCGTCGAATATCCCGAACTGATACTTCGAGAACCGATCGAGCTCGCGCCCGCCGAACCAGGCGCCGTTCAGATGAATCTTGTGGAACACGTTGAAATAGAAGTCGCGCGACAGACTGGCGCTGTACTTCAGGTAGCGCTGCCTTCTTTCGCTGTCCGCCAGTGTGCCGTCGGGAGAAGGCGAGCCCCACGCCCGCCACGAGGCCCGGCGGAACCGGGTTCCGTTCAACAGCAGGCTGTACCCGCCGCGGCGGTACTCCCACGCGGCGCCAACTCCGTTGGTCACCGTGCTCGACGGAACGGTGAAGTCTTCGCTCGTGGTCGTGTCGTGCACGAAGGCGTCGAAGCGGAACTGATACTGGGCGGTCAGCTTCTGAAACGGTGTGTATTGCCATCCGACGTTGAGGCCGGTTGACAGGGGCCAGGTCAGCACGCGGTCGCCCCTGCGTTCGGCGCTCGCGTCGTACAGTCGATCGCTCGACGGCACGGCGATGCCAAAAAAGTCGACGCTTGCGTCGAGCGGCGTTCTCCCGAGCTTTGGCCGCTGGATGTTCCCTGCGGCAAGCACCCCGCCGAAAAGAAGCGCAAGCTGCGAATCGGGCCCTCCGAAATCGAAGTCCAGGTAGTTGATCCCGAAAATCGGCAGCGGGAACGCGTAGGACGGATCGATCGTCACGCCCATGGCCATCGCCTTGGCGCTTTGCGTGGCACGCTCGCTGATCACGCGCTCCTCACCCTGTTTCACGTAGTACCGCAAGCCGCGATCGGTCTCGCGGAACATGATCCGGTCGCTCGCCCGCGCCAGGCTCCGTTCGTCCTCGAACGCCGGGTCGTTCACCCGCATCTCCTCGAACGTCACGCTCTTCTCGACGAGGAGATTGCGCCCCGCAATCAGCATGATCTGTCGGGAGGTGACATCGCTCAGCAGGTGCACCGGCTGTCCATCGAGCACGACCGGCGGCGCGTATTGCAGGATCTCCTCGTTCGATACGACTGGCGCGGCCAAGCCGCTCTGCACGGCCTGGACACGAATTCGCGCGAAGGTATTCCGATCGATCCAGACGGTCCCGCGGTAGAGCGACGCATCCCGTCTGGCCGGCTCGAAGCGCACGACGTAGCAGTCATAGCCGGCGATCCGGTCGATACCGTCCAGGCGATAGACGTATCCTTCGTCGAACCGCAACTGGAGCGGCAGTGACAGCACCTTCTCCGGCTGGAGCAGCGGGAAGGGCGGTCGATCCGCTCCCCAGCGCGACCCGTTGACGAAGAAGGAGAGCTCCTCCCACTCCACATCCGTTCCCGCAACGAAGTACCTGTTTTCGCTGACAACGTCGTAGCCGGGATCGGCGACTGTGGGACGGAAGTGCTGCTCCATCCGGGCGAGTGCGATGTAGTTCCGCACGCGGCCGTCCTGTCGGCGCTGAACTGCCTGGTGCCGGGCGATGATCTCGGCGACTGAGAGTCCCCGCTCGGCGGTAACGCCGCTGCGGTCGGCGAACACGTCCACCGCACCGCGGTTGAAAGCGATCAGCATCGGTTCGCCGGTCAGGGGCGCCCGCAGGCGCGTGGTGCGTGTCGCGGCGTCACGGACGAATGCCTCCGCCGCGCGTTCGGTGCCCGCCATCAGGTCGTGCACGACCGGCGTGCCCTCCACCGTAAGGCGAATCGAGACGTCGAGCATCTCCCCGCCGCGATCTCCCCAGTACGCCAGAAAAGTGCCGAATGTCTGATTGTCGAAGAGCAGCCGGTGCGGGATCGCGGCGCTCACGTCGGCCTCATTGATTGACATCCTGAGCGACGCAGCCTCATCCTGAAGGTCCGAGACGTCGCCGGTCAGCAGCACGGCGACCGAAGCCGCCCCCTGAAGCGACGGGGCGAGCGCCTCGCCGCCCTTGCACGCAAACAGCTCGACCTTGGAGCCCGCGAATCGCAGGATCGCATCCATCACGGCCTGCCTGGTCTCAATGACGTTCGGCCCGGTCGACAGCGTCACGACCAGACCTGCGCTCGGATCCACCCGCGAGAGCCACGTCGTCGCGCGCTCGGCCTCCACTGCCGGAATCTCCAGCAGATCGATGTACGGGATCAGATCGTCTGTGTAGATTGCCGATCGACTCTCTTCGCCGACCATCCGGCTGCCGCCGATCGCGAGCCGGATCGCTGCTCCCGTCGTCGCGCGCGCCGCGGTCGATGCGACACGCACCGCATACGAGGCCACCGCCGCTGGCTGATCGCCGACGAGCACTTCCAGAATCGTGATTGCAGCCGCGTGCCTGGCGAGGATCCCACCCAGCGAGGCGCCCCAGGCATCGACGTCTTCCACGCGAGCTGGTATGGGCACGGCCAGCCAGATCCGCCGCTGCCGGGCAGCTGCCTCCCTCAATGGGTCATCGAGTCCGGAGCTGAAATCCAGTCCGGACGCCACCATGCGGACGGCGACTCTGAAAGGCAGCGCTCCCGCCCGGTCGAGGATCCGGACCGCCGTTGTGCCGGCGTCTGCCTCGATCGCGATCCGCGCCGGGACAGCCTGGCTTTGTGGAGGCTGCTGGCCTGCCGCGAGGGAAGCGGAACCCGACAGCGCGCTCATCGTGATGGCAAAGACGAGCGTGAACCCGAAACGCCGGATCACACGCTCCCTAGAGCCGCCGGCACAATTCGTCCAATGGGTCCGAAGTGACCTTCAGAAAGTATGGTGCGCAGCCGGTCAGCAAATCCGCCGATTCGGAAATAGTGGGCGAAGTGCAGGCGGGCAGGCAGCCGGACGCGTGGGGGGTCCGGATCGATTTCCCAAGGGTGCACCGTGAGCACGGCGGGCTGGCCGCGACGATTGACCCTTTCAATCGCCGCGAGCACGCTACGCGGCGAGCTCATGCGCAGGCCCCAGCCCCAGCCAAGAGGTATGACCTGTCCGAACCGGTCGGCCACGAGCGGCGGCACCTCGACGATCGGCCCGGCCGCGGTCTGCCGCAGGTGCGGATACCGCGGAAACCTGCACGATCCGACCATCGTCAACGGAGCCATGCTCGCGTCGATCAAGAAGCCCTCTTCGACGAGCACCGCAAGCGCCCAGAGCGAGCGGTCATTCACTGACCACTCGGGCGCCCGGAACAACGACACCTCTTCGACCCCGGTGGCCTTCAACGCCTGCACGCTCGCCTGGAGATCGCGTCTGAACGCCTCACGGTCCAGTTCGTACACGCGCCGGTGCGCGTGACTGTGCGATCCGATCTCATGACCCGCGTGCCGCACCGCCTCCACGAGCCGGGGAAACCGCTCGGCGACCCACCCGACGATGAAGAACGTGGCGCGGACGTTGGCCCGATCGAGCGCGTCGAGCAGCAATTGCGTGGTCGGCTCGACGCGCGACGGGAGCGTCGCCCAGCGGTCGAACTCGAGGGGCTCGACGCCGCAGACATGGAACCATTCTTCGAGATCAACCGTGAACACGTTGTGCGGATCGCCCGGACCGGCGAGAGGAACCGGCGTCGGATCCGGCGTTGGATCCAGGGTCATGCGGGCTCTTTGCCGCCCTGCGAGACGATGTATTCGGCGATCGCGTCGACCGAGCGCAGCACTTTCATCCCGGTCTCCTCGTCTCTGACGGCGACACCAAATGATCGCTCGATCTCCAGCACCAGCTCCAGCACGTCGATGGAATCGAGTCCGAGACCGCCATCGAACAACGGAGTTGCGTCGCCGATTTCCTCCCACGCGATGGGAAGTCGGAGACTGCGCACGATCGCCTGTTTGATCAGAACCTTCAGCGGGGCGGTCGTTTCTGTCATCGCTCGGTCCATGTTATAGCAGCCCGCCATTCACGCCGATGACCTGTCCGGTGACATAGCTCGCTGCATCGGAGGCCAGAAACGCCACGATGGAGGCCACCTCGCGCGGGGTCCCGGTACGCCCCAGCGGAACCGCTGAGACGAGCGACGACCGCGTCTCGGGGTCTATGTTCGTCAGCATCTCGGTCTCGATGAGTCCGGGAGACACCGCGTTCACCAGGATGCCTTTCGGCGCCAGATCACGCGACAGTGCCCGAGTAAATCCTTCGAGGCCGGCCTTGGACGCGGCATACGCCGCCTGGCCCGGCAGCGGCAGCCGCGCACTCGGGGAGGTGATGTTGAGGATCCGCCCCCAGCGACGCAGGAGCATGCCCCGAACGACCGCCCGGACACAGATATATGCGGCGCGCAGGTTCACGTCGAGCACGCTGTCCCATCGCGCAGTGTCAAGGAACGCCACGTGTGCGTCGCGGGTAATGCCCGCGCTGTTCACCAGGATGTCTACCGGCCCGAGCTCGACGGCGATCCGATTGAAGAACGCGTTCACGGCTTCATCGTCCGCGACGTCGCACTGCGCGGCCAGCGCACGTCCGCCACGCTCGCGAATTGAGGCTTCGAGCGCGCGTGCGGGCGTTTCCTGCCGATGGAAGGCGAAACCTACGGCTGCGCCCCGCTCCGCAAGCAGGTCGACAATCCCGGCGCCGATACCGCGGGAGCCGCCGGTGACAACGGCCACGCGGCCGTCGAGGGACAGGTCGGTTGGAGGCACGGTCACCATGCTCGCATCAGTTCAGGTCTAGCCTGCGACCCGAAGCACGACGCTGAAGAGAGCGCCGCCGCTGGCGAAACTGTTGACGAGGGCGATCGGCCCGGGAACCGCGACCGGTGATGACGCCAGGTTCAGCCCCGCGGCAACACGATCGGGAGCCTCGAGACCTGCTATCGGCGGCACCCATCCCGCCCGCCCGCACAGAAATGCCGCCGCGCAGGATGCCGCGCCCGACATCCCGGATTCTCCGAGTGCGCCCTTCACCGACGTGACCACCGTGCGGGATCCGGCGAAGAGCGCCCTCAACGCCGCCGCCTCGGTCGCATCAAGTGTCCGAGTGGCATTGGCTGACGCGTAGACGACGTCGACATCCGCCGCCGTCAGGCCCGCATCCTCCAGCGCAAGAGTCATCGTGCGCGTGAGCGCGTCCGGCCTGTCAGCCCAGGCGTGTAGTGGCACCGAGGTGCCTGCGGCTGCGACGCCGAGTATGTGCCCGTGCCGCGCGGTCGTTCCACCATCCCGCTGGAGCCACAGGCCGAACCCACCCTCGCCAAGGGCGAACCCGGACCGTTCGACGTCGAACGGCGCGACGCGGTGGGAGAACACCGGCTCGGCCGACATGACCTTGAAGCGATCGTGCGCCTTGAAGAACGTCTCATAGACGGCGTCGACGCCGCCCGCGATCAGATGCGAGACACGCGCCGAGCGCAGGAGATCGACTCCGGCGACGATCGCCGCGAGCCCCGATGCTTCCTTGTGGCTGACGGTGGCGTTCGGGCCACGCAGCTTGAACTCCATCCCCGACAGGCTGGCCGCCGCGTTTCCGACCGTGCTGTCAAAAAGGAGCGCGGGCGCGCGGGTCGGACCGCCGGCGAAGAGCGCCTCCAGGTACTGCTGGGTCGACTGCCCGCCCGCCGTCCACGTTCCGAGCACCACACCGGACTCATCGTCACCATCCGGCTGCGGCGCGCGTCCCCCATCTTCGAACGCGAGGCGTGTCAGCGCGACCGCGTACGCACCCGTGCGGTCGAGCCGTCGCAGCTTCATGGGTGAGATCCATGCGGCGGGCTCGAAGCCGGACGCCTGGGCGGCGATCCGCGTCCGGCAGCCGCCTGTGTCGAACCCGACGATCGGCGCGATGGCGCTCCGCCCCTCGAGAAGTGCCCTCACGAAGGCGTCGTGCGTGGTGCCGAACGCGGAGACGACGCCGACACCGGACACGCTGACGGGTGGCTGCACGGCCCGCGTACGTTAGCATGGCGCGATGATTCGTCACACGGCCGCACGCGGGTTGACCCGGTTGCGGTGGGGCATCTCAGGCGCCTGCATCGTGTTCTCCGCGGCAGCCATCCTGACGGCGCAGGCGAAGCGCGTGGACGATGACTCCTTCGACGCGCTGTATCGTCGCGGTTCAGAAATTAACGCGACCTTCAAGACGCTGACCGCGCGTTTCACCGAGACAACGACATCGTCCATCCTCACGCGCCCGCTGGTGGCCAGCGGCATCGTCGCCGTCGAGCGTCCGTCGAAGGTTGTGCTCCACTACCAGCAGCCGGAGTTGCGCGATGTGTTGATCGACGGCGGCCGTCTTACCGTCTCCTGGCCGGCCCGTCACATTCACGACGTCACCAATATCGCCGCCGCGAACCGGCGTATTCAGAAGTATTTCGTCGACGGCACACCGGCGCAGTTGCGGGAGAGTTTCGACATCGTCAGCGAGAAGGCAGACGATCGCCCTCGCACGTACCGTTTGACCATGGTGCCCCGCCGCAAGCAGATTCGCGAGGGGCTCACCCGGCTCGAGCTCTGGCTCGATCAGACGACGTTGCTGCTCGCGGCGATGCGGATGACTTTTCCGAACGGCGACACCAAGCTGATGGTGCTCGAGGATGTTGTACCCAATACGCGCATCGATCCCGGTGTGTTCACCATCGGCCCATCGCCCGCACCGGCACCGGCGCCGTGATCGACTCGGCCGGGGGCGCAAGATCGTACTCAGCCAGGTAGTGCGCCGGGACCATCATGCGCTGCGTCCGTCGAAGGGCGCGGATGAGGAAGAAGGCATTGCGCGGGTCGACCTCGCGCATCCATTGCCAGAGGCTCTTGCGGCCGCGCAGGTTCAGGACTGAGCGGCGCCAGGTTTCGCAGTAGAGCTCGAAGAACCGGGGACCGCCGAGCGACGGTTCCCAGAGCGTATGGTGCATGTCGAAGTGCGCCCAGCGTCGCGCGCGCAGCTTCGGGCGCATCTGGTCGAAGTAGGACGTGCCCGGCAGCGGCGTCAGGATCGTGAATCCGGCCTGATGGAGCCGATGGCGCTCGACGAACTCCCAGAGCCGTTCGAAATCGGCCTCGCCCCACGCCGGATCGATCACGAAGTTACCCGTCACGCCGAACCCGAGCCGTCGTGCCACTTCGATGCCGAGCGCGGTCTGATCGACCGTGGCGTCCTTCGAGAGACTGCTCAGCCCTTCGTTGGTCGCCGCCTCCAGGCCGAAGAAGATGTCGAACTCGCGCGCCACCGACCGCCACGCTTCCAGGAGTTCGGGATGGCGGGCGACGAGATCGACCCGGCTCTGCACGAGAATCCACTGCTTTCTGATCCCCCGGCGCACGAGCTCATGTGCCAGCGCGAGACTTCGCGACGGATGGTGCCAGAAGAGATCGTCGGCAACGAAGATGTGATCGCCTACGGCGGCGAAGTCGCGGCAGACCGAATCGATCGAACGCTCGCGTACCGCGCGGGCATGCAGTTGCCAGATCGAGCAGAACGAGCAGCGGAACGGGCAGCCTCTTGCGGTCTCGACGAGCCAGACCGGACGATGCGCAAG
>Ga0114129_10008275_pt1 | contig 14835 bp, 14 predicted proteins | sample RhiMetdeltSRZDD1_FD_80071 | JGI IMG/M metagenome (GOLD analysis project Ga0114129, IMG submission 80071) | Populus rhizosphere microbial communities from Tennessee, USA - Rhizosphere MetaG P. deltoides SRZDD1 (version 2) (version 2) | ecosystem: Host-associated > Plants > Roots > Rhizosphere >...
CAAAATTGTTTAATGCAGATTTTTCTCAGGGCTGGCCTACTATAGATGACACGGGCGTGAAGATATCAATCTCCAACGGACAGTATGATTTTACGGTTGGACCAAGAGACTCTGGTCTTATCAATACGGCGGCTGTAAATAAAAGTGACATTTATGCCCAAGTGGATGTCTCAATAAGAGATTGTTCCGAAGGAGGCGGCTATGGGCTAATCTTTCGGCAGAAAGATACATGGAACTATTATGCTTTCATTCTATTCTGCAACAGCAGTTATTCAGTTATAGCAAGAATCAGCGGCATGCTAAAAGCCCCAATCCAAACTGGCCCTCTTCCAGAAGGGCTTTTGTCTCAAAGGGGTACTCATCAACTTGGAGTAATGGCTAAAGGAGAAATTCTTAGCATTTACATGGATGGTTACCTAATCACAGAGGTTCAAGACAATCAGCTCAATAGCGGTGATGTCGCGCTTTATGCATTCAGCGAGAGTGAGAATATTATCGAGATTGGGTTCGATAACCTTGAGGTATGGGCGATTCGTTAACGTGACCCGCCGGATAGTTTTGCCTAGGCTGCGTATTTTTACCTTGATGCTTGCTGTGCTAGTGCTTGCATTAATGCTATTGCGAGTCTCGCAAGCTAAGCTTGATTCAGAGAAGTCAAATCTAGCATCTATAGTAAATACTGCTACAATTGATACTCCAATACAGTCAATCCCAGCAGACGCTTTCCCTAGCTTCACTCCCTCACAAGTTACTGATAGTACTATTGAGACACCGGCAGATGCATGGGCAATCGCTGCGCTAGATCTATTGCTGCCCATGATCGAATTAAACACAATCGATGAACAAAAGAGCGTTAAGTGGGGTGGCAGTATCGGTGATCTGACATGGCAAAACAATCGAGTCGCTGTTGCTCAACAGCCTGTTGATATTCTTTCGGACTATACCATTCAGATTACGGCGGGCAATGATCAACATCCCACTAGTCCGTTACCTATTGGCGAAATTACACCCGTTGGCAGGGCGCTGGCACTGACAATAGCGAATGCTCAGGCCGACCGTTGGCTCCTTAGTAGTACCTCCTCCATTTTGCCGCTGAAAGCTCTATTCACCCAAACAGAACTTCGCGGAATTATTCTGCAAGGCTTCGCTTCAACTAAAGCCGGATCGGTTTTACAAATCGTATTCGTAGGCATTAAGCGAACTAACATAGTAGTTGACTCACCAACCGATGTCTCTACATCAATCACAGAAAGGTCTCCATTACCAACGCTTATCCCGACTGCAACCCGCGCCCTTGATAGTTACCTTGGACAATTCGTGGCAGGCAAGATAGACCCAGCAATTGACCAAGCTCAAGCCATCAGCCCAGCAGCCACTCGTGACTTCCTTGATCGTCATAGTTGGGCCGGATTGCTGACTTCATCCGAAACAGGGCTTCAAGTCGCAGGGCGTAATATCGATGTTTCACATGCGACAGAATTAACAGTCTACTTGGTAGAGGATCAATCTAAGCCAAGCGATGTTTCACGTCTATTCACTGTTCAATATAACGCAGAAGAACAAACCACCCATTTTCCGGAAGATAGAATTCTGTTTCAGGCACATCGCATGGACGAGGCTGTTTATTGGATAGTAGTCAGAGCAGCCGAGCGAGGGGGCCAAATCATCGCTGCGTATGACAATTATGGCGAAAAACAGAGTCTTACAGTGATTGGGTTTAAGCCTCTAACACCTTCTGATTATTGAATATTGTTGTACTTGTAAGAACGGGAATGTGCTTGTTTGCGGAATCATCATTTTTATTCCAAATGTTTTCGTTCTTAGAGAGTGCCAAATAATCATGGCTGGTTATCGACTTTGCTCACTTAAAAGTTGGTAAGCAATCTTATACAACTTTGTAGTAGAATGGTGCGATGTTATCATTTCGCATTGACTGCCGTTCATATGAGGAATGAGAATATAAATGGCACATGCATCACAGGATAGATTTCCGGTAGAAGTAGCAGGTGTTAAGCGTGAGCTTCGCCTGTTCGAGGTTGCGCCGGGAATTCGCATTGCCATCATTAATATCTTAGGTGACACAGAATTGGTAGAGGCATGTGCACAAAGCCTTGCAGAAAAGTTGGGATCAGTTGGTGCAGATGTAATTGTTACTGCTGAGGCAAAAAGCATTCCACTTGCATTTGCAACGGCTAGGTATCTTGGTAAACCTTGGGTTGTACTTCGGAAGAGTTATAAACCCTATATGGGGGATGCACTCCAAGCTGAGACGCTATCAATTACAACAGGTGAACCTCAAACGCTTTATCTGGATGAGAAAGATCGCGATTTGCTTAAAGGCAAGCGTGTGATTTTGCTGGACGACGTGATCTCGACTGGAAGTACCCTTCAAGGTATGCAGTTAGTGATCAACAAAGCCGGTGGCGAAATTGTATCGCGCGCCGCTATCTTTACAGAGGGTGATAGGGCCAAATGGCAAGATATCATCTCGCTAGGCCATCTCCCTGTATTCACTGAGACTTAACCCTGTGGGTCTCTTTGACGTGCGCGCGTGACTGGTTTATAGTTTCGTAACAAGTTTTTCTTGAGGTAAATAAGAGTGGCCCGTATTCTCGTTGTGGATGACGAACCCGACGTTCGCGAATTATTCAACATTACCCTAAAGATGGCCGGGCATGTCACAGAAACGGCTAAGGATGGTGTAGAGGCCTTGGAACGTCTCCAAAATGGGGACTCGCCAGAGCTTATTCTACTCGATCTGATGATGCCCCGGCTGGACGGCTTCGGCTTACTGTCTCAGATTCGACAAAATCTAGATACCAGACCTTTCCGAGTATTGGTCGCGACGGCAAAGGTTCTAGAAGATGCAGATAACCAGAAGCTTGCTTCGTGGCCGGTTGTTGGCGTGCTTAACAAAGGTGAGCTAGACATCACTGCAATGGTTACGATCATTAGCACAGCGTTGAGCAAAGAGCCGCACAAGCCGAAGACAGAGGGCGAACTACCGAAGGAAGAACCGAAGCCGACCGAAGTTAAAGAAGCGCCTAAACCTGCGGAGGCAGCCGTCACCTCAGCGCCGATACCCTCTGCATCCAGCCAAAATAATCCTCCTGCAGTTTCAAGCGAAGCCTCGAAGGCAAGTACTCCAGATAGCGGACCCCAAAAAGATGCAAGCTCTGCGCCTAAGCCAGATCAGCCTCTTACAGTTCAAGGAAATGGCAAAGGCGATAAACAAGATGAGAAGAAATAGAAGAACCCCCTCTGAGAGGGGGTTCTTCTATTTTCAGCTAAGAATCTTTAATATCTATTAATTCTTGCTCCGACTAGAGCCATAACAACAAGCATTAGTCCACCTGCTGCATCAATCGCTGTAATAGGTAAGAGTTGCTGCCCTTCTGCACCAATAGGCTCAAATACGAGCCACACAATACATTTGACAATGATGAGTGTAATTGCAGCAAATATAGAGGTAACCAGCATATCATCAATAATGCGATCTCCTACATGGTGGATCATCCACGATGCTTGCCAGATAGTAAGCGCCCACGCAATTGCCCAGAACAACCAACGATAGAGTTGACTCCCTGAAACTACACGTGTATCAATTGGTCCATTACCATCAATAAATGCCCCAACGACGGGAGAAATTAAACCGAATAGAGTAGTAACGCCTATAATGATCCCCGTTGCTCTTGCAATTGCTCTCCAATCAAAGCGCTGCTCTTCCATGTGCTGTGCCTTTCTTGAATCTTAGAGAATGGCTTTATGCTTTAGGAAATCTTTATTGAACAGATCGCGTAGCAGGTCGCAATCCTCGCTTTTTCAGGTAATCGTTCTCGGCATACCACCGATAAGCGTCCCGAACACTTTCTGCAAATTGACGGGTCTCTAGGCCAAGTTCTCCTACCGCTTTGCGGTTATCGTAATACAGATATTGCCCGCCAAGCAAAACCGCTTCTTTATTGATTGGAAGATTTAATCCTATGCTTCGTAAAATTCCTACAGCATTTGCTACACTGCCCAAGGACCATGCGGGGATATCAAACGGGGGAATACGTGTCCCAAGTACTTGATAAAGAATTTTCATTGATTCACGATGTGTCATGTTCTGACCAGACAGTAAATAGCGCTCGCCGCAGCCTCCTTTCTCTGCTGCGGCAATATGACCCTGCACACAATCCCTCACATCAATATAATTTAACCCACCCTTTGGAATTGCTAGGACGATGCCTTTAAGGGCCTGAACAATCAATTCCCCCGAAATGAACTTCAAATCACGAGGGCCCATAACTGCTGCGGGCAGCACACTAACAATATCCACTCCTTGATCAACATAATCAGCCATAATCTCTTCTGCACGATGTTTGCTATACCCATATGGGAATTCTTCTGGTTTCATGTTGAACTGATTCGTTTCATCCATTAAAGGCTTATCACGCGATGGAATTCCTAATCCTGCGGAAGAGCTAGTAAACACAACACGCTTCACGCCCGCTTGTTTGGCGGCTTCGAAGACATTACGTGCTCCTTCGATATTCACCTTGTAGATAACATCCGCCGGAGTATGCCGATGATCGGAAACTGCGGCCACGTGAAAGACCCAATCAACACCTTCCATCGCCGTTGGCAATGAAGCGGGATTGAGAATATCTCCAATAACAGGTATTAGCTTGAGACCCGCAACCGCATCGTCGGGTGATGTATCACGCCGCAATCCAAGTACTTCAATTCCTCGCTCGTTTAATGCGGAGACGAGCGTGGATCCAAGGAACCCTGTACTACCCGTTACTAGTGCGCGTACCATAGGCTCTTAAACCAATTAATTATCCTGATCAATCAGAGTCATACCATACACAATTAATGTCAAATTACTTGTGACCCTATCAACGTGAATCAGGCGCTATTTTGACCCTCATACAGGGTTACAGAATTATAGCTAATAGCGATGTGAATTATTCCCACATCCCTTTTTTCTTCAAAATATTGCCCTAATACTTGTAGCTGGGTTCGTGTCGATAGCAGGTTCTGCAACCGATCATACTCTTTACCTACTTAGTGCTTTCGACACGCTGCCATAATTGGTGAAGTGGCTGCCGGCGTAATTTAACTCGCCAGAGAATAAGTAGCCAAAGATGTAGACGTGCTCCAAACAGAGCGAGGCTCCAGATAAATTCACGAAAGTTGCGAGGATACATCAATGCCGGAAGAGTACCATGAAGTAGTTCATGCCAGAAACTGCGCATCCGTAGGGATGAATTCGCAATTATTGGTTGAGCGTATCCACCTGCACTGCGGACTTTCTGTTTGAGCCAATCTTTATAAGTGGTAGGGTATTTCACGAGGACCCGAGCATCAGGTGCATAGCGAATTTGATAGCCTTGCGCACCAATAATGTGGGAGATTACCGCATCCTCCGCTAATGCATATTCCGGAATATCGGTAATAAGTCCTGATTGAATAGCATACAGATAACCTGAACAAATGAAGAATTCACCTAGACGATCCCGTTCTAATCGTTCCACATGAGCACCTGCTTCTGTCAACAGATGTGACCAATAGCCTAACATTGTATCCCGTGAATTAATAGACACAGGTCTACTGCTCACAGCACCTGTTCGTGGCTCACTAAAGGGCGCCAAAAGCGCACTTAATGCTCCAGGTTCAATAGATACGTCACCATCGGTCATGACTATGATCATGCCGCGTGCCGCCTGGAGACCGAGATTTAATGCTTTAGGTTTGCCGAGTCCCGGATCACGCAGAATAGTGACACTCTCGTACGATGCTGCAGTCTGAGCAGTCGCATTGTCTGGGCAAATAACAATAATCTCTGCGTCAATATCTTGTGCTTGAGAAGTTAGCGCATCAAGTGCTACCGAGAGCGTTTTAGGTTCGCGGAAAGCAGTGACCAGGATTGATACTCTGGGTGTCATTGGCGGGACACGCGTCTCTTTTGTGGAGTAAATACCTCTTCTCCGATCTCAAGAAATAGACGGGGTGAGACAGGTAAAAAGAACTGAATAATAAAGAGAGGGTGGAAAACCATCTGGGGGTATGTGAAACCCTGTGTAATGCTCAATGATGTTCTTGCCAAGAAGCGGTAATGGCGAATTTGCCACAGAACATAATCCATTAATACAGGAGTAATGAGAATATCTCGTAGAATCCGCAACCCATTGAACATTGCAGCAAAGCGATGCCACAACTCGCGCTGATAAGTGACATGATTCCGTCTTCCCAATGTTATATCATCATGGATGATTCTCGCTCCTAATAGGCCGCTCTCCATTGCAAGGTCAATTCCCTCACCTGTAATTGGGTTTACTAACCCTGCTGCCTCACCGATGATGATCCAGTTTTCACCTGCAACTCTCTCTGCCGGGAAGTCAATACGCAGAGGGAACCCCTTGATCGGGCCCTGCTGAACAGCCTCCCGCATAATTCCCTCCTTAGCACGGTGTTGAACGAATCCTTGCATCAAGGCTTGTGCCGTGTGGCGAGGAGTCCAGAAGACTTGTGCTGTGCCGGCTCCAATATTGCTGACGCCATCCCCTCCGGGGAATATCCATCCATAGCCGGGTATAAGTTCTATATCGAAGAAAAACTCGTAGCAATTGGGATCTGTGCTGACATTTGAATAGTAAGCACGTACAGCGCGCATGACATGTGGCTTATATTTCATGAAGCCATCACGCTCTAACACGCCCATGTTAGCTCCAACGGCGATTACTACGTGGCGAGGTCGGATTTGAAGCGGCCCGTTTTGTCCTATGGCATATACGTTAGTTACGCGATCACCGTCGCGAACAATCTTCTCTACACGGATGTTGCCAGAATAGTCTGCACCACTCATCAAGGCATGTCGGCGCAGAATATCGTCAAACGTTATTCGCGGCAACACCAGCGCATAGTCCATACTGCTATCCATAAACTCAGTAAAAGGAACATCAATCTGTGCTCCAAACGGCCCCCTGATACGAACTCGATTTACCTTAGCTGGATCTGCTGCAAGCACTTGATCAAGCACTGACATTTGATTAAGCGTTTGGACAGCCATTGGAGTGAGGCCGTCACCGCAAGTCTTATCACGCGGAAAATCGGCCTTGTCAACCATAAGAATATCATGTCCATTGGAAGCCAATTTCCATGCTGCTGCTGCGCCACCTGGCCCGGCTCCTATGACTAGAACTTCCGGATTCAAATTAAGCTCAGACATAACAGGGAATTATATAGAAAGGAGAGAGATGATCTCCATACTTCTATGACCAATAATGCGACCCTCTTGCGTATCTTCAACTGATATAGATAGACCAATATAGGTAGCAAGGTTGGTGTCATTATACCGTCTCAAACCTAGTAATGTTAAGACATATGAGAAATGAACGCAGAATGTCTGATTAACCCATATTACGAAGTAATTGCAGTTCACCATCATAATTGCAGCAGATCGCCGTAAATTTATACTCATTGCAGACTTACCACATAAATTCTATAATGACGTAGCTCTCGAACGCCTTTAATTAACTTGACCCCACCAATATGTGGGCCTATACTGTGCGAATTATCGTGTCATAATTCGCGCTCGTTTGTTGGCTAGACGTACGCGAGAAATGTCCCTTAGGGGATTAGGTATTATCAGGTGATTTATGCCACAATCAAATGATACAAGGCACATAGATGGCAGCGATCAACGCTCGCTTTCAGTGCCTGATGGAACGCTTCAGCCGGGCCAGGTCTTGCAAAGCCGCTACCGAATTCTCGGAATTATTGGTATGGGCGGCATGGGGGCAGTGTATCAAGCTCGCGATTTGCATTTTCAAAATGTAACCAAGCTTTGTGCTGTAAAAGAAATGATCAATATGGCGCAGGACCAACAACTGCGTGAGCATACGATCAGAAACTTTGAACGCGAAGCAGAGATTCTTGCCACACTAAGTCATCCTGCAATTCCCCAGATATATGACTTTTTCAGCTTCGGAGATCGCGCATATCTTGTACTTGAGTTTATTCAGGGTCGCGATCTTGAGGCGCTGCTTAACAGCACCGAGAAGTTCCTCCCTGTCGAGCAGGTACGTCAATGGGGGATCGAGATATGCGATGTTCTGAGTTACCTCCACAATCATGAACCCGAATCAATAGTGTTCCGGGATATGAAACCCAGCAATGTGATGATTGATCATCACAAACGTGTCAGGCTAATTGACTTCGGCATCGCAAAGACCTTCCAGATGGGTCAGCCCGGTACGATGATTGGTACAGAAGGTTACTCACCCCCTGAGCAGTATAAGGGCCTCTCCTCACCAGCAGCAGATATTTATGCGTTAGGCGCAACTTTGCATCATTTGCTCACTCGGCGTGATCCCCGCTTGGAGCCACCATTTTCATTTGATCAGCGTCCTATCCGTGAAGCCAATTCAGAAGTGACAGACGCTTTTGCTTCTGTTGTAATGCGTGCTTTGGCCTATAAGCCTGAGGATCGTTACTCCTCGGCAGAGGCGATGAAGCAGTCGTTAGAAGCTGCCGGATCAGGAACCTTACCCGATCCTAATGTACGCGCCAATGTAGCACCTAGTCCTGGTTATCAGGGTAGCCCTGCTGCTTCATCAGCACCTAGTGGCTATGCGAGAAATCCAGGAATGGCACAATCCGTTCCTGTTCCCCAGCCTGCACCACCAGTGATATCCCATATTGACAGTGTACTTCCAATATGGACATTCCAAGTAGAAGACGCCGTTCGTTCTACCCCGACAGTTCATAATGGAATTCTCTATATTGGGGCGTATGACAATAACCTATGGGCACTGGATGCTAAAGAAGGTAGTCTGATCTGGAAGTTTGCAACTGAGAGTGGAATTGGTTCCTCACCCGCATACGGTGGAAGTGCCGTATACATTGGTTCCTCTGATCATCGCATGTATGCTGTCGATGCACGAACTGGAAAGCGCAAATGGGCATATAAAGCCGAAAGCAAGATCTTTACTACACCTCATCTGGCGCTTGGCCTTGTGTTTTTTGGCTCCGATGATGGGAAGCTGTATGCGCTGAAACCAGGACCTGCTAGCGCAAAGGAGGCTTGGATCTATAATGCCATGCTTCCAATCCGATCCTCGCCGGTAGTCGCCGACGATAGTGTCTACTTCGGTAGCGACGGCGGCGAATTCTTCTGCGTCGATGTTTCTGGTGAGCTTCGCTGGCGGTTTCAGACACGCCGCCGCATCATGTCAACTCCGCTTGTTAGAGACGGTGTAATCTACGTAGGCTCCGATGACTGGCATATGTATGCTCTTGATGTAAATCAGGGCTACCCAATCTGGCGCTTCCGAACGAAAGGAGCGGTAGTATCCTCAGCCGTCTATGCTGAGGGTAGAATTTACTTTGGTTCGGCTGATGGGCATGTTTATGCAGTTGATGCACTTGCAGGACGTGAATTGTGGAAGTATGAAATTGGCTCCGCTGTTACATCTTCGCCAGTTATTTACCTTGATTCGATATATATCGGCTCAGTGGATGGGGCACTCTATTGCTTGCACGCACGAACCGGTGATCTTCTGTGGCGATTCCAGAGTCAGGGGCCGATTCTCTCATCACCATTCGTTGCGGATGACATGGTTTACATTGGATCAGACGACCAGCATGTCTATGCCCTTCGTGCATAGTGCTGGCATCTGGGGAGCATGATATGGATCTAATCCGCCGATTATTTGGGACCAGTAAACGCGAAGTTCAGGGAGAGGCTAATGGGCAAAGTACCACTAGCGTGCCCGAGACAATAGGGAATTCCCATGCGGCTACGGCAGAGCCTGTAGACCAGCCTGCTGAGGCAGTCTCAGCCCCGATGCAAACTCGTCCTTTAGAACCACCGAAAACTTACACAACGGCGCAGCCTAGTAGACAAATCAAATATGGCATTACGAGCGATGTGGGACGTGTTCGAAGCAATAATCAAGACGGTTCCATGACACTTCTCGCAACAGCAGAAGTGACTGGCAGTCCACCCGCAATTGGGCTATTTGTCGTGGCAGATGGTATGGGTGGTCACAAAGATGGTGAGCATGCCAGCGCAGTTACAGTACAGACCATTGCTCATTTCGTGGTAGAACAAATAATTTTGCCTCAGCTTGAGAGTCGCGAACTTAACGCGGATATGAAGACAATCCCTGAAGTGTTATCCGAGGCTATGGAGGCGGCAAATGAGGCGGTTCAAACTCATGTGCCGAACGGCGGTACAACCGCAACCTGCGTAGTCATACGCGGCGATCTAGCCTATATTGCACACGTTGGAGATACCCGTGCTTATTTGATCACGGATGGGCATATTGAATTGATCACCCGTGATCATTCTCTAGTTCGGCGATTGCAAGAACTCGGACAACTAACCGATGAGGAAGCCGAAGTGCATCCTCAGCGAAATGTTCTGTATCGAGCAATTGGGCAGGGAGACTCTTTAGAAGTCGATGCAGCAACACGACGGTTGCCACCTTCATCTCGTCTGCTGATATGTAGTGACGGGCTGTGGGGTGTGCTTGGCGAGGACCGTATGTCCGAGATAATTGTTGCATGTGCCGAGCCACAAGAAGCATGCGACAGAATGATTATGGCGGCAAATGAGAGCGGTGGCCCTGATAACATCACTGCCATTCTCATTCAGATGCCCGATTGAGGTTCATAAAGTCTAGCTATGGAGTTGGTACAAGATTATTATGCTACGTTAGGCGTTCCTCCAACAGCCTCTGAGGAGGATTTAAGAACTGCTTATCGTCTCGCCGCACGGCGCTTTCATCCCGATGTTAACAGATCGCCGGGTGCAGCGATAATCTTTCGAGATATCAATGCTGCCTATGAACTTCTGTCTAATCGGCAACGTCGGTCTGAGTACGATCAAGTTGCTCATGCAGCAACGGCCCCCCCAAGTCTGAGAGTTGAAACTTATTATAGTCGGCAATTTTTGAAGCCGATGAGCGAACCCCAGCTTGTTTACGCTCTTGTAAAGATTACCCCGGAATTAGAGGTAAGCCTTACATCAGATGCTCCAATGAACCTCTGCCTCGTGCTCGACCGCAGCACCTCGATGAAGGGGCCGCGCCTCCAGCATTTGAAGTCCGCAGTACACCGCATTATTGATGAATGTCGCCCTCAAGATCATCTTTCAGTAGTCGCTTTCAGTGATAAAGCTGAGGTTCTCGTTCCCGCCCAACATCCAACCGACCCCCGCATGATCAAGGCGCTAGTGAGCACAATGCGTCCAGATGGAGCTACTGCGATGCTTCAAGGATTGCGGGAAGGCTTAAGGCAGATCGAACGCAATAGGGATACCAGGTATGTCAATCACGTTATTCTCATCACCGACGGGCGAACTTATGGCGATGAGGAAGATTGTTTGCGGCTTGCAAGAGATGCCCACGAACGTGGTGTCGGAATTAGCGGCATGGGCATTGGCGAAGATTGGAATGATCAGTTTCTTGATAATCTAGCTTCGATTACTGGGGGGTCATCAACCTATATTATCTCTCCCAATATGGTGAGCCGCTTCCTGCATGAACGTATTCGGAGCCTATCAACAGCCTACGCGGAGCGCGCTCGCCTAATTACCGCGCCAGCAACAAATGTTGACCTAAATTCGGTTATGCGTATCTCGCCGAATCCGATGGCACTTGCGGCAACCCCGCAGCCTATTCCGCTTGGCACGATTGATGGGTTATCACCAACCTCTCTAATGCTTCAATTCCATGTTGTTACTCAGGATGCGCCGCTAGGCGAGTTTTATATAGGTCGGGCAGATGTAAGCGCAGAGGTGCTTGGTTCCACCCAGCGTGCAGAGCGAATTGTCGAGGACCTGAGTATTACAATAAGCGAAGATGATGTCGATGAAGACCCGCCTGCTGAGTTGCTTGATGCGCTTAGCAAACTTGTCCTCTATCGACTCCAGGATCGTGCTCGTGAAGCAATCGCTTCCGGAAATATCGCAGAAGGAACTCGGAAGCTCGAATATCTTGCCACTCGCCTGTTTGAGAATGGTCAAGAGGATTTGGCTCAAGCAGCTCTCCATGAGAAAGAGAACGTACTTTCAACACATACGTTGTCAGATGAAGGCGCGAAACGCTTAAAGTATGGCACACGGGCCTTATTGCCGTTGTTAGGGGATGGCAAGAATGATTGAGTGCCCGTACTGTCAACATCGAATGATGGAAGGAGCGCTCTTCTGTGAAGAATGCGGTCTTAGCCTTTGGGAAGATAGCCAAACTCATGTCTCAACACGTAAGCTGGAAGATGGCAATAGCGAGTTTAGTGTTAAGTCCGGCTGGGGAACTGCGACTTTTCAAGATCGCAATCAGGTAATTATCCATATTCGTGATGCCGCAGAGCCAGTTACAATTAATCCATTAGGCGAGTTCCTAATGGGTCGCAAAGACTCTTCTAGTGGAATTGCACCTGATCTCGATCTTACGCCTCATGGTGCGCTTGAGAAGGGAGTGTCGCGTATGCATGCGATGCTTCGCAAAGGCGAGGAAATCTTATCAATCATAGACCTTGATAGTGCCAATGGCACGTATTTGAATGGGCAGCGATTGGTAGCTCACCAGCCTCGAGTACTGAGGGATGGTGATGAGATTCGCCTCGGTAGGCTGGTGCTTCACATCTATTTTAAGTAGATATGCAGTTCCATTTTGATTCTTGTCTTGTTCTAATGGAACCGGAGTAGCATATGAGTTATCGACTACAGATTCACATTGCGAATGACGACCCCATTGTGGTCGATGTTGATGAGCTTCCAAAACCGAGCGATACGTTTCTGATTGGTACGAATCCACAGCGGCGCGATGGTAAGGAAGTTCAATACATTCTTCGTGAGGTGAATCAGGTTATCCTCCCGATGTGGCGTATTAATTTCATCCAAATTCTTCCCGGCGAAGCCGAAGAAGAAGTTCAAACATTCGTACGTGAGTGACTGTGCAGACCCAACTTTCAGAACCCAATTTTGCCGGAATGCGTGTCCTCGTCGTTGATGACGAGTCACGGATGATTAACTTCATCCGCATGAATCTGGAACTTGAAGGGTTCCAAGTGATTGAGGCGGGAAATGGTCTAGAGGCACTGGATATGTTGCGCCGCCACATTCCTGATCTGATTATCCTCGATGTTATGATGCCGCAGCTAGATGGCTTTGAGACGCTCCGTATGCTTCGTGAGTTCTCAAATGTCCCGGTCATCATGCTGACTGCCAAGGGCGAAGAAGAGGATAAAGTCCGAGGGCTGGAACTTGGAGCCGATGACTATATCACGAAGCCCTTTGGCGCGCGTGAAATGGTCAGCCGTGCAAAAGCGGTTCTGCGGCGGATTAACAGCGTTTCCGAACCTAGCGAAGCTATTCTCTCTATCGATGATCGCTTGAGCGTTGATTTCAACAAGCGTGAAGTTATTGTGGAGGGAGAGCATATTAAACTCCGTCCGACTGAGTACCGACTTTTGTATCATTTGATTGAAAATGCGGGATGGACAGTTCCGCACGAGCAGTTACTGGCGAAGGTCTGGGGTTATGAATATCGGGATGAAACGCACTACGTACGCCTATATGTGAATTATCTTAGGGAGAAGGTCGAAGAAGACCCTTCGAATCCTAAATACATTCTCACCGAGCGCGGCATTGGCTATCGCTTTATTGATTTCCGCAAGAACCGATCTTAAATCACAAAAATCAAATTTAGAGGTCAGCTTATGATGCTGGCCCCTTTTTGTTATGATCTCAATTGTAGATTGAAATAAGCGGCAACTACCATGACGATGAGGCCGATCCCGATGATGCCTGCTAACACACCAGCAATTACAATTACTTTGTCCACAGCTTGGCCTGAGCCATCGCGCACTGACTCTTGATTAGAGTCAGGCAGGTGCTCATTGGTCGCTTGTATTTCGGCAACTAGCGTTTGTGATGGTATAATGCTTCCAGTAGTAGACGTTGGCGTAATCGTAGGCGGAAGTGTTGGTGTTGGCGATTGTAAAGTGGCAGTTGCCGGAGTTGTCGGGCTAGACAATTGTGTCTGTGTAACTTGCGGCTGCGACTGTTGAGGCGCGGTTGGCTGCGGGCCTGATAAGATTAAGGTGGGTTGGACTGGTGGTGCGGAACTACCAGAAGAAACAACTGCGCCACTTGACTTATATTCACTAATTACGTGCCGAGTTAAGTTTAGATAGAAATCTCCGTAATTATTGCTCGGCTCAATCTGCGTTCCCTCCCACCACTCGTTCCAACTTGTGATGATGATCATACTAGGCTTGCTGGCCGCAGCACCTGAAAATGATTCACGCAGGAAGGCCCCATCTCCTCGATCCCGAACATAACGTTCTGACTGTTTGGTATAAGTGTTATCCCAACCGGGCATAGCTGTACCAACCCATAAACCGCCTTTGGCGCGGGTGCTGTTACCCCACTGCAACTCAGTAGCACCCACATTGTCGGCCCATGAGATAGTATACATGTGAAGCCCATCGAAGGTGGGTAGAGTATCCAGAGCAGCGCCCTCTGCGATCCAGATGCTGTTATGATTCGGATCAACCTGCTGGCGGATGTCAGCCCATTCGGAAAGATTGTAACGTCCTTGATACCAGAAAAACAAAACGGGTTTACCGTTATAGCGAAAATATGCGGGGTGTTGCGCGTGGACGCTCAATGCATAGTTCAATCCATCGATAATCTCTTGTTTATTGCTAAACCATGCTGAACTGCCGAGATCGACTGAAAGAAGTGCCTTGATACCATTGGCTTGTGCTTGATCAAGAATCATGCGGAAGTTCGTTTCCGTCTGATTATTTTCTTCTTGGGGCCCGTACCATGCGACG
>Ga0114129_10008276_pt1 | contig 14835 bp, 21 predicted proteins | sample RhiMetdeltSRZDD1_FD_80071 | JGI IMG/M metagenome (GOLD analysis project Ga0114129, IMG submission 80071) | Populus rhizosphere microbial communities from Tennessee, USA - Rhizosphere MetaG P. deltoides SRZDD1 (version 2) (version 2) | ecosystem: Host-associated > Plants > Roots > Rhizosphere >...
CGTCATGTGGCAACGCCAAGTCCCGTACGACGAGCAGTACCACCTGGCGACGATGACGCGCCAGCAGCTGCGGCAGCCTCAGAAACAAGTCGCTTGACATGAGCCAGAGAAAGTCTCGGCGGCCAGCGGCGCAGCGAGCACGGCTCCGAGGCCAGTGACGAACGCGCAGCGATTCACTCGATCACCTGATCCGCCCGCAGCAGCAGCGACGGCGGGATCGTGAGGCCGAGCAACTTGGCGGTCTTAAAGTTGATCACCAGATCAAACCGTGTGGCTTGTTCCACCGGTAGCTCACCCGGCTTTGCTCCCTTGAGGATTCTGTCGACGAAGATAGCTGCCCGGCGCCACATCTCGTTACGGTTCGGACCGTAGGCCATCAGGCCGCCGGCCTCCGCAAAAGTCGTCAATCCAAACATCGTGGACAGGCGCTTTCTTGCTGCAAGATTCGCAATCTGACCCGAGTATGTGTTGATCAGCGCGTCTTCAAGAACCAGAAGACTGTCCCGACTCTTGCTGATTGCCGAGAGGGCACCATCGACGTCGGCTGGCGCCTGTACCTTCACGTGTTGAACACCTATCCCTAACGTCTTGGCTGCTGCTTCGACCGCCTTGACCGCAGGCTCGTGGACTGCGTTGGCGGGATTCCAGATAAGCAGGACACGGGTGACTGCCGGAACCGCTTCCTTAAGTAGCTCCAGGCGCTTCGCGGCGATCTCCGGGAAAAAGAAGGAAGCTCCGGTGAGGTTGCCGCCAGGGCGGACGAGATTGGCAACGAGGCCGGTCACTACCGGATCGCCAGTGACCGTCATAACGATGGGTATCGTCGTGGTCGCTTGCTTCGCCGCATGGCTCGGCGGTGTGCCTTCGGTGACGATGATGTCCACTTTGAGCCTGACGAGGTCAGCTGCAAGGAGCGGCAGCCGTTCGTACTTCCCCTCCGCATATCGGTACTCGATGGCGATGTTCTGGCTCTCGAGGTAACCGAGCCCGCGGAGCGCTTGCCGGAATGTCTCGATATAGGGCGCGATAAAAGATGCCGAGCTGCCTACGAGGATCCCAATCCGGCGGACCTTCGCCGTCTGCGCTTCGGCGGCGCGCGGCGAGGCGAGCAGCGCTCCGAGGCCAGCAACGAATGCGCGACGATTCATCCGACGCCTCCCGCTGGCGGATGCTAGCGCCCTAGGAATAGGTCGGCAACAGCCGGAACAAGTGATGTCCTTTGTTCTGGCCGCTGCGGTGGCGCCGCTCCCCGCGACTAGCGCGGGATTTCGAGGGTGGCGACACGATTTGTTCCAAGGTCGGTTGCGACCAGCGTCTCGTGGCCAGGAGTACGCCCTCGAGCTTCTGCAAATTAGAGCGGGGCGGTGAGGCTGCGCCGCGTGACTGGACGCTGACTGACGAATCGCCTCGCTAGGTGGCCGGCTGGTCCGAGCCCGATCGGGCAAACTGCCCGCCGAGCGCGTCGCCATCACGAAGCCGGCTGACCAAAATCGCAACATCTCCGTAGTATGCGTGGCGGTACTGCTTTGGCACACGACGTGTACTCTCCCGACAGTCAGAAACACTCGCCGGAGGTAAGGCGATGAAAACGACGGCAACTGCGATGCTGAAGACCATGGCCCTGTTCGCCGCAGGTGTGAGCGTGATGCTGACCGCGCTGCCGGCCTTCGCTCTCGACGGCACCGCCGACTGCAACCCGGCTAAGTGCCCGTCGCCCGTCCTTGGACCCGGCCACCATCAGGACGGTGAGAGCCGGTAACGTGTCAGCACGGTTAGTCGACGCCAAAACAACTACCGCACTGAAGCCGGTACCCTCACGAGCCGAGCGCACGTGCGGGGTCTGCCATGGCGGCATCAGGCCCGGCGCTGGCCGCTACCGCATTTGCGAAAGCGAGTATCATCCCGACTGCTTCAAATTCTGGCTCACCCCGCTATTCGACGATGCCGCGAGGTAGTGGCGCTTCCAACGCGCTTTCGTGGCTGAGCTTGTTAGCCCCGCAAACGACCAAACTGCACGTTCCGTAGCACCGCATCACGCAGCCGGCCCTGCATCAGCTCGTTGTACTACGGCGCGGGGTTTTCTTCACTGCCAGCCCTTGGCTTCCATGCACGCGATGAAGCGCCGCGACTCAGCCGCTGCGCTTGCAATCGTTGGCTCGCCGCTAGGCGTCGCCCGTGCGGCTTGCTGCGTGCAGGCTCGCCGGTCGCGAGCCAGGTCCTGTTCCGTGCCTCCATCGCGATTCCACTCCCGATGGGTCGCCTGACCAATGTCGACAATCGCGCAGCCACCTGAAAGCGCCAGCGTCAGTGCCAAGACCACACAGCGCATCATCGTCCCCTGCGAGCGGGCGTCTGGGTTCCTTCAATCACCTTAAGTCGTCGGGCTTCCCCGGCGCAACACCGGCGCGTCTTGTGGCGAGGGCGCTCCCAGACGCACTCGACGGCAAGCACGCCGGAAGGGCCGTGGCGCCCTCTACGCCATCCGCACAAGCATCGGACCGGGTAAAGTAGCGCCCCGATGCTCGAGGGGGGTCGGAGGATGCCTATGATGCGGCTGGCAAGTCGCCGGACGTTCCTCGCGTATAGCGCCGCGTTCCTCGCCGCGCCGCTCGCCGCCGAAGCGCAGCAAGCGGGGAAGGTCTACCGGATCGGGGTGCTCTTCGAGGGAACGCCGCCCGCGAATATGGACGGCTCCGAGCCCCGAAGCCCTATCTTGCGCGCGTTTCTTCAGGGGCTCCGTGATCTGGGCTACGTGGAGGGTCAGAACCTCGTGGTTGAACGGCGTTCTGCTGCCCAGCCTCGCGGCCGAGTTGCTACGACTCAACGTCGACATGATCCTCGCATCGGGTGAGCAAACGACGCCAGCACTTCGCGATCACCCGCACCATTCCCATCGTCCAGCCCACGCTGATGGACCCAGTCGAGCGCGGCTACGTAAAGAGCCTGGCGCGTCCGGGCGGGAACATCACCGGGTTTCAGCTTGCGCGTGGATACGTCGATCTACGGGAAGTTGCTGGAGCTCCTCAAGGAGGCAGGGCGCTCGGCCTCACCATCCCGCCATCGCTGCTGCTGCGGGCGGATCAGGTGATCGAGTGAGAACGGTCTCCCGCTGTTGACGGGTTCGGCTGCGGGACCGTCACGCGCCCCCACAACAGGAGTCTGATGCCCACCCTCGCTGCCGAGCGAGAGTGGCGATCACAGTGGCGAGATGATCGGGAGACACCGGCTTCGTCAAGTGGGCGTCGAAGCCGGCCTCGAGTGAGCGTTGCCGGTGTTCGGCCTGACCGTACCCGCTGATCGCGATGAGAATCGTCTTGGTGTCGCTTGCGCGAATGCGCCGGGACACCTCGTAACCGTCCATGAGGGGCAACCCGATGTCGATGAGGACGATGTCGAAATGACGCGATTCGGCGCGCGCGAGGCCGGTTGGACCGTCAGACGCCACGTCGACGCGGTGACCCTCGTGCTCCAGGAGCACGCGAAGCGTCTCCTGCGCGTCGACGTTGTCTTCGACGACGAGCACGGCGCAGGGCGGACAGCGATCGTGCGGCTCGCGGTCCGGCAGGGGAGAATCACCCGAATTCACGCTGACCGGCAAGCGGATCGTGAACTCGCTGCCCCGGCCCGAGCCGTCGCTGTGAGCCGATATGCGACCACCGTGCAGCTCGACGAGGCGGCGCACCAGCGTGAGACCGACTCCCAGGCCTCCGGAGGTGTGCGCGAGGGACTGATCGCCCTGCGTAAAGAGATCGAAGATGCGCGGCAGCATCTCAGGCGAGATGCCCATACCCGTGTCGCGGACCCGGAGCACGGCCTCGCGGTCTTCTCGAGTCACCTCGACGCTGATGCGCCCCTCGGGTGATGTGTACTTCGCCGCGTTGCTCACCACGTTGACAAGGATCTGCTCGAGGCGCGTGGGGTCCGCATCGACGTGGATCGGTGTCGGAGGCAGTGAGAGCGAGACCGCGTGCTGCCGCGCCTCGACCTGGGGCCGGGTGGTCTCCAGCGCATCGCTGATCGCCTTTTCGAGAGCCACCGGCTCGCGTCGGAGCTCGATCGTGCCGCGCGTGATACGTGAGACATCGAGGAGATCGTCCAGCAGTCGCGCGAGATGGCTGGCCTGTCGTTCCACGATACCGAGAGAGCCCTGGATCGCTGGCGGAGCGCCTGCTCGACGCATGACGGCCGCTGCGGTCACGATTGGCGCCAGCGGATTGCGCAGCTCGTGCGCGAGCAATGCGAGGAACTGATCCTTGGCTCGGTTCGCCGCCTCCGCGTCCGCGCGGGCTGCCTGCTCGCGCGCCAGCAGCTGCACGTTCCAGATCGCGAGCGCCGCCTGATCGGCGAATGCCTGGAGCAGGTCGATCTCCGCCTGGGAGAAGGTCCGGATCTCCAGGTGTGCCGTGGACATCGCGCCGATGATCGTGCCCTTGACCTGGAGGGGCACCGCGGTTACCGCGTGATGTCCCGCCCTGGCGATACTGCGACGGAACTCGTCCGTGAGGACGACCCTCGGCTCGTTCACGAGGTCGGATGTCCACACCGCTCGGCGCTCGAGCACGGCCCGCCCGACGAGGCCGACGCCGGGGGGAAGGACGTCACCCGGCCCCACGTGCTCCAACCATATACCGGCGAGAGCGACGCAGGCGAGGCTATCGTCGGGCTGCAACAGCCACAGCACCGAGGCCTGCGCGCCGAACAGCGGCAAGACGCTTTGGCCGATTGCCTCCGCCACCGCCGAGATGTCAGCAGACTCCCTCAGTGTCCGCGCGGTACGCGCGAGCTCCTCGCTACGGCGGAGGAGCTCCGCCCGTTCGTCTTCGGCGCGCTTGTGGTGGGTGATGTCCGTGACGAGCACCGCGAACCCGCGGATGCTGCCGTCATCGCGGGCGTCCGGAGCATAGGTCGCCTTGACGTGCCGAGCCTTGCCGTCGGGATACACGAGAGACTGCTCGAAGGTCACGAGTTGGCCGTCCAGCGCGGCTCGCACGTGTGGGAGGGCGATCACATATGCCTCTTCCCCAAGGATCTCCCGGACGGTCCGACCGTAGACTTCGCTCCGGGGCCGACCGAACCACTGCTCGTACGCGTAGTTGTTGAAGCGGTAGCGCTCCTCGCTGTCCACGTAGGCGACGAGCTCCGGTACCGCATCGACGATGAATTGAAGCCGCGTATCGCTGGGCATAGCTGACGGCGGGTCGGAGGCTCCGGGTTGCCGTTCGGAGCGGGATCCCACGACCCAACAGCATACTTCATCGCACGTGTGTCATGCTCGATAGGGCCATTCGGCCTCGCGAAGACGGAAGAGCTCCGCGGTTGACGACGCCTGATTGCGGTGACGACACGATGTCGCCGCGACGACATCGTGTCGTAGCACCGCGTTCATCGGTGTTGCGCTTCTGCCCGCGTCACTTCTTACCTTCGCTCACGAGCATCTGCAGTCGCCTGCTCATCTCCTTTTCCCGTTGAAGATCGGCGGCGATCCGATCGTTTTCTGCGCGCAGATCAGTGACTTGGCGCTCTAAGCGCGTACTCTTCTCCAGCGCTTCTTTCAATTCGCCCTGTCTCGAATCGGACCACGGACCAGAGCCGAGGTATCCGAGGAGGGCACCGAGGACGAGAGCAACCGCAGCGACGCCGATCATCATGGCCCTGTTCATGTCCTCACCTCCTGACGTACGGAAATCCGCACCATGTCGCTAGGTCCCGCTCGATGCCCGAGGCCGCCGTTTCAGCGGGCGGCCACCTCACGGTACACGCGCAGGAAGTTTTCACCGGCCACCTTGGCCACGTCCTCGCGCGAATACCCGCGAGCGAGCAGGGCAGCGGTGATGGAGGGCCATTCCGCATAGTTGTCGAACGACGCGAAGCTCGGCGGTGAGATCCCGTCCATGTCGGTGCCGATGCCGACGTGATCGGCCCCCACGGTCTTGATCATTCGCACGATGTGATCGATGCAGCCCCCGAAGCCGTGGTAGCCCGAGTTAACCGGAAAGATGCCGATCACACCGCCACGCTGGGCGACGAGGCGCGCGTGCTCCGACGACACTGAGCGGGCCCAGCCCGTGTCGAGCACGGTGTGCGAAAGCAACAGGGGCTTCTGTGACACGGCCACGGCCGCTCGGACACCATCCAAGGTGAGATGCGCGACGTCGACGAGCATGCCGAGGCGGTTCATCTCGCGGATCACGTCCTTTCCAAACGACGTGAGGCCGCCATGGCGCGGCGGCTCGGTCTGGATGTCGCCCAGTTCGTTGATCCGGTAGTGGGTGAGCTGGATGGACCGAATCCCGCGCTGGTAGGCCTCCTGCACCCGCTCGATCCGGCCCTCGAGAAAGTCGCCGCCCTCGACGGCCAGGAAGGCGCCGGGCCGCCCCTGGGCATGGGCCGCATCGAGATCGGCCGGCGACTGGATCAGGGCGAGCCGGCCGGCGGTCACTCGAGACCGGACGGCATTGATCAAGCTGTAGGTGTAGCTATAGGACTCACCAGGGCGCAGCTCCCGCGTGGCGTAAAAACCGCCGCCCTGCGGCCGGCGACCGATCACCGGCCCGTCCGCCACAGACGCGAACAGGGAGGCCTTCAGCTTGGCCCGGGTCATGCGCTCGAGGTGGCCTTCGAGGCTGGTGGTCGAGCTCCGAAACATGCCGGGATGGCTGTGGAGGTCCACCGACGTGGACTCCTGAGCCAGCCGCTGAGCGTCGTCGCGGTGCGCGGACGTCACCGTCGCCCCGCAGCCCGCCGTCAGGAGCGCCGCCAGCGCCTTGATCGCCTGGCGTCGGTCCAGTTGGAAACCGGCGCCCGACCCCGTCCACTGCTCGGTGCACCCGCACCACATGGCTCAGTCCTCCTAGGGACGGCAAAGGCCAGACGACCGAAACGACTCGACCTCGCGTCAGTCACCGTGTCGGCAGATGCATCACGTCATGGCGAGCCTCGCCCGCTTCGCATGCTCGGCCTTGAGCTTGGAGGATCCGCACCTCGGCGTTAGGCGGCCGGCGACGGCATTCACTTCGATGCGGTGGCCGCGATAGTCAGACACGACGGCCGGAGCGTCAGGCCGAATCGAGATGGAGGGAGAAATCTTCTTCCACATCCATCGCTCTACTCTATGACCTGATCGGCCCGCAGCAGCAGCGACGGCGGGATGGTCAGTTCAAGGATCTTGGCGGTCTTCAGATTGATGGCTAATTCGACCTTGGTTGGTTGCTCGATCGGCAATTCTCCAGGTTTCGCCCCCTTCAGAATCTTATCGACGTACGTGGCAGCGCGGCGGGGCACATCGTCGACGTTCGGACCGTAACTCATGAGGTTACCGGCCCGAGGATACACGCGGAAAGGAAACATCCCCGGTAGGCGATACTTCAACGAAAGCTCGGCGATCAACATAGCGCTCGGGACGTGATTGGGGCAATCGAGGCCGAGAACAGCTTCAACGCGTTGTGTGGCCGCCGAAACAAAGGCCCTCGCGAGATCTTCATGCCCGTGCGCTTCGAGACTCACCAGACGCACGCCGAGTGCATCACCCGCCGCCTTGGTTTCGGCCCATTCGTCCTTAGATACTGGGCCGGCGACGCCACACCCGAGCACGCCCACGCGCGACGTTTTCGGTAAGATTTCGCGGAGAAGCTCCAGGCGTTTTCGACTGATTTCCGGCGAAACCATAGTGAACCCGGTGATGTTTCCGCCGGGGCGTGCCAAGCTCGTCGCAAGGCCCTGCCTGACGGCGTCACCGCTCCCCAACATCACGATGGGGATCGTTTTCGTCGCCTTCTTAGCGGCGATGGCCGCGGTCCCGGTGGCCGTAACGATGAGATCCACCTTCCGATTGACGAGATCGGCCGCCAGGTCGGGAAGCCGTTCACCGCTTCCCTCTGCCGATCGGATCTCAAATATTATGCTTCGCCCTTCGACATAGCCTAGATCGCGCAAGCTTTTGCGGAACGAGTCGAGGCGGCTGTCAACCGGAGGAAAGGTGAGATACCCGATGCGGTACACCTTCCCCGCCGGCTGCGCCTCTACGCCCAGCGGCGCCGCTAGCACGGCTCCCAGGCCAGTAACGAAGGTGCGACGGTTCATCGGTGGCGCGATGCTAGCGCCCGGCGCGCTGGCGGGCAAGAACGTCGCCGTCGCTTCGGAGTCAAGGTCCGCTACGATCCCGCCCGTCGCGAGACCGAAGAAGACAAAGCGCCCACGCATAGTGTCAGGATCGTGTCACACCGCCCCCAGTTGGCCCTCGTAACCATCGCGCGTCGAACGTTTATCTAGCCTGCTCGTGCTGCAATCGCAGACCTCTGGCATTCCTCTTGCCTGACGAGGTGGCCGAAATGATGGCGAATCTCTCTGGCGAGCAGCCGACCCCTGCCTCCGCCGTGACCGAAACTCTGCCCGCTCTACGCTGGCTGTTCGAGCGTATGCCCGCGCTCAACGTCACTCTTTCTAGATTCCAGACAGTCATCGGCCTCGCCGCGGGCATCATCTCGATATTCGGAGCGCTCTTGGCGGTGCCGAACTACTTCAAACCCGCCATCGGGAAGGGCGACCTGGTCGCGGTCGTCGTTGATGCTAAGACGGAAAAGGGAGTATCCAATGCAACGGTCGAGATCCTTACGCTCAACGACGCGGTGGTGACGACGTTGAACTCGGGCTTCTTCGGCAAGGCCAACTCTACCCTCGACGAGGGTCAGTACCGAATCCGCATCAAGCACCCCAAGTTTGGCGCCGAGGTCCGCCACGTGCAGATAATGTCCGGCCAAACAGCCGAGGTTCGGGTGCAGCTACGCGCGGGTCCCCAACTGCACGAGGCGATCAGTCACGGCGTCAACGCCGTCAAGCGTCTCTTCGGAAACTAGGCTGCTCTCACCATCGACATGATTCATCAGTCCACGCTCGATCAACTGATGATTCTCCTCGGCATCGCTGTTGTCCTTGCCGGGTGTTCGACGGTGCCCGGGCCGCTTCCGGTCACCGATCCTTTCACAGACGTGCATGGCTCCACCGACCAAAAGCGCGACTCCGATTCTGGCTCAGCCGAGACGGAGACGCCGCAACGACACCGACCCGCTTTGTCCCGGCCTGACGAATCCCGCCGAGGCCAGCGGGTCGTAGAGATCGCAAGAAAGTACGTCGGCACACCGTACCGATGGGGTGGGTCGAGCCCTTCGGGCTTCGACTGCTCCGGTCTCGTTCGGTACGTCTATGCGCAAGTCGGCGTCTCACTTCCGCACAGCGCCGCGAAGCAGTACCGGTACGGCTTGCCCGTCTCCCGCGCCCGCCTCGAGCCGGGCGACGTGGTGTTCTTCGATCGCCTTCGCCATAGTGGGATTTACATCGGCGGTGGCCGTTTAATCGATGCCAGGCAGACCGGCAAGCGAGTGAGCATCGCAAACCTCGACGACGACTGGTACGCGGAGCACTGGGTTGGCGCGCGACGACTCTAGCCGGCCCTCGACAACGATTCGCAGGCCGTCCAGAGTGCGCTGTGGCCCGGGCTTTCGTGGCAGCAGCGGCGCGTGCCTCGGGTGTTGCTCGATCGCGCGAGCAGGAAGCGCGGGCCGCTCCGAGGGCACGCTACGCAGCTAAGAGCGGGGGAATCAAACTCGCCGTGCCTTCCGAGGCCGTCTCATGACGTTTCCCAGAAAGACTCCAGACGCACGAAGGCCGTCCTAATCGCCCGCGCCGTTGACCGGCCGGGCACAATCCGTGTACTGGCACCTCTTTGTTATCGCGTTGTATTGGCCGCCGTGCGCGCTGCACATGGTGGAGGAGTTCATCCGTACCTTGCCGCTGGGACTGTTGCTGGCCCCGCTAGCGCAGCCGACCGACGTCGCTGCCAAAACGAGAGTGAGTCCGGTGACTCGGATGTCTGTGAAATGGGCCGGGAGTCGGCAGCGAAAGCGAGGTCGCTTTCACGGCCCTGCGCCTTATGAGCCGCAACGGCGTCGAACCCACCGTGCGTGAAGCACGTGACGGCGCGCGGCGCGGCGAGGAGCGCGGCGGAATATGCGAGGAATGCCCGTCGAGTCGTTGAGGTCATCGACCGCCCCTCGGGCCGATCCGTCCTAGTCCTTCACCGGCCGATAACCCTTCTCCCGCAGGCAGGCCCGTAGCGTGTCGGCGAACATCGTCGAGCGCTCGGCCTTCTGATAGCATTCCTCGGCCTCGGCCTGGGATGGCTCGAGGCCCGCGGCGTTGCGCCACGTCGCGCCCCCCAGAAGGCAGCCGGTGAGCGCCAGAGCGATCAGCCCGAGCGCAATCCGAGCCATCACGCGCCCGCCTTCGCCAGCCCATCGAGCTGGACGCGGAGCCACTCCTGGCCGGTGGCGCCGAGCGGGTCGCGTGCTACCTTGGATTTGCGTCTCGCCATCGCTTGCCTCCATCAAGTTGATGGTGATGGGCCGGGCCCCCGACAGTGGCCGCCGGGGCCGTTCTTACCGCCGCCCGGTTGGATATCCGTCCCGCAATATGGGGATTCTTCGCCATCGACCCTTGCGCAGGTCGTCGAGCTTCCTGCTTCGCGCCACGAAGATGCTCCAGCGCGTCGGCGTAGCGCGGCGCTCGAATGCCTCAGCAGCCTCTTGGTACGCTAAGAGGGCGCCTCTAATCTCCAGGCGACGCGTGCGGTTGCGCCCGGCACTTTTTAACAGCGCCGCAGTGATGTTGCGGTTCGATGCCTTTTCCATGGCGATCCGGTAAACGAGCTGGACATCGGCAAGTCGAATGAGTCCGCCTGATCTTCGCGCGCGCACCTTCATTCCAGTAAATCCCCTACGCTCACGCCGAGGGCGTATTTTATTATTCGATCACCTGATCCGCGCGCAGCAGCAGCGACGGCGGGATCTTGAGGCCGAGCGCGTTGGCGGTCTTGAGGTTGATGACCAGCTCGAATTTGGCGGGCTCCATCACCGGCAGATCAGCAGGCTTCTCGCCCTTGAGTATCCGCCCCGTGTAGAGGCCAGCTTGCCGATACGAGTCCGCGATGCTCGTCCCGTAGCTCATGAGGCCCCCGGCCGCCGCGTATTCGCGAAAACCGTAGACGGCCGGCAGCCTGTGTTGCGCGGCCAGCTTGACGAGCTGATCCCGCTGGCTGTCGAAGAATGGCTCGGCTTGTACGATGATCGCATTCGCCCGCTGCTGAACGATGCTCGAAAAGGCTCCCTCGAAGCCGTCACTGGTGGCGACATTGAAGAGCAGAATCTGTTGTCCCGTGCTGCGAGCGGCAGCCTCCAGGTTTTCCTAGAGGAGCCGGCTTGCGGATAGTGCGGATTGACCAGGAGGGCGACACGTCTCGCATTCGGAAGCAGCTCGCGTAGCAGTTCCAGCCGCTTCGGACCGAGGGCGTCGGCGAAAAGGCCCATTCCGGTGACGTTCCCGCCCGGGTGACCAAGACTCTGGACAAGACCATGCTTGACGGGATCATCGACACCCGTAAAGACGATCGGCGTCGATGAGGTCACCGCCTTGGCAGCCCGAGACCTGCGCGGAAGGCGGCAACAAGGTGCGCAGACTCGGCGGGGGAGCGGCTGCTCAAGAACCCGATGAGCGGCATGGCCGCTCGCTGTGCCTGAGCGCTAAGCGGCGTGGCGAGCACGGCTCCGAGGCCCGAGACGAACGCGCGGCGGTCCACTAACTATCTGCTCATCGCGCGTGTGACATCGCAACCACGCGCATGAAGAGAAGCACGCCCGCCAGCAGCATGAGAATGGTGCCCACCAGAGCCCCCCCGAAGGTATCCGTGCGCGGATAGCGTCCTGTGCGTGCTGTCCACAAGGCGCCGGCCTGAAAGACGGCCCCTACGATCAGCGCGCTCGCTAGGAAATAGTCGTAGGTCAGGAGCCAGTGGCGTGCAAAGAACTGCGGGTAGGGTCTGGAAGATGACCACCAGCTCGCGCCTTCGGCATAAACAGCGATCAGCGCCGAGCCGAGTCCGAATACCGCGCCAACGACTCCACCGACCAAGCCCCAGTAGCGCTCGCGCCGCATACTGACTCCTGCACCCCGTTCCGCGGGACGGTCGAAGCGATCCATCGTCGCGTTCATGCTGCCCTCCCATATGCGGAGACTCAGAGTAGGCCGGCGCAGGAAGGGTCACAGCCGGCGCCGGTCACTGCGGGATGCTACGTCAGACACCGCTGGAAGCGCACGTGCGGCTTTTGAACGATCCGTTGTGGCGTCGGCGCGTGCGAAGGCCACGGCCGATAAGGCAGCGCGCCGCCTCGGGCACGCCAGGAACGGGTTGGCGGACGGGTCGCCATTGTGTTATTTCCGTTCGCCGGAGATACCCGGTGCCCAGGCATGCTGCCGTCATCGCGGTACTGATCTTGGAACGACCGATGTGTCTGGAGTGCATCGTGACCAAGAGCGCTCTTTCCACGGTCGAAGTGGAGCGTTATCTGGAAGAGATCGGCCGGGGGCTTGAGCTTCGGCAAAGCGAAGATCGGTGCCGAGTGTGTGGAGAGCCGCGGACCGTGTTCTCTTTGAGCCGGCTGCCGTAGCGAGGGCGCGCACCGGGGCTCGGCCCTGGAGCACCCCCGCCCCAGTCGCCCCGAACCGTCACCGGTGACCATCATCGACACCGAACCAGTGCAGGACGCCGTCCCGGCGGCGCCGACCCCGCCGGCCATCGTCTCCCGGAGGGCGGGCAGGGAATGCCCGACGCCGCCGGCCTCGGCATCGCCAGCTGAGTTCTGACTCCCGGGCCTTGCGCGTCGCAGGCGTGTGCCCGACGCTGCTCACGCTATGGTGGCCGGCCGGGCCGTGCGCCCTCGTGTCCGATCCCTGACTCTATGTCCGGTAGATATGGCACGGGCACATGGCAGCTCCTCGTAAACGCCAGTCATTTCGCCGCCCCGGCTGTGGCATCCGCCTTGCGGTACCGATCGGCCTCGCATCGGTCAGTGCCGAAAGGAGAGCCTATGGGGAAGCTGAAGACGGCGTTGGCGTTCATCGGGCTGTTGCTGTTCACTTCACCCGCAATAGCGCAATCGCCTGTCACTCTAAACGCATCGCTTGGCGTCAGAACATTCGTCACCAATATCGCTCTGCCGCCTAACGTCGTGCGGACCAGTGCCGTGATCGGGCTGACTCGTCAGGCCAACTGGTTCGACGCCCCGGCAAATTGGGATTGGGAAAACGTACTCGACAGTGCGGGTTTCGTGCAGTCCGTTAACGTCTACGTCACCCTCAGCACCAACAACACGACGCAGGCGAACGGCACGACGGTTTGCTGCTGGACGTTCGCGGAGACTTCGCTCGTGGCGACCGATGTGAACGGCGCGCAGTACGCATATCCGATACAGGTGACCGCGCAGTGGTGACCGCGGAGTATTGAACGGAGGACCGGCTCCGACGAATTTGCCCGAGCCGCGCGCAGCAGCGCAGACGCTGATCTGACGGTCGTCAGCGAGTGCTCAGTTGTTGCTGTCCCGATACTTGCCCCAGCTCGGGCCGGGCCTTGCCCGAAGATACCCGATTCGATGCTCTGCGCCGAGCCCCGCTGTCGTTCCTCATCGCGTGCGTACTTCTCCGACCGACCGCGTTGCCTCTCGGGCGCGACCATCTGGCGACGGTGCAGCGTTCGCGCTAAGATCCTCGGCCACCGGAGGCGCCGGAAGGAAACCCGCGACGGGCCTGTTGGCATCGGGGTTGTATAGGCCAGCACTTCGGTAGACCTGCGCTGAGGGTGCGTGGGATATGGGAACGAAAGCCGCTCAACAATCGAAGCTCCCGGACCTCTCCGGCTTAACGGTGCTCGTGGTCGATGACGACCTGGACGCCATCGAGCTGCTCTCGACGTTTCTCGCCGCATGCAGCGCGCAGGTCCTGTTTGCCCGCAGCGCGTCGGATGGTTTGGCCTACGTCGATACCGCGGCCAAGCTCGACGCGGTCATCACGGACCTGTCGATGCCGGGGATGGACGGCATCGACTTCACGAAAACCATCCGGACGCGCCGATCCGTGCCCGTGATCGCGCTCACCGGTCACCAGAAAACCTACGTCACGACGGAAGAGTTCGACGCCTTCATGCAGAAGCCGGTCGATCTCGACAAGCTCTGCGCCGTGATTCAGATATTACTCGCCGAGCGCCGGCCCACACGGTCGTCGCTGTCGCCGTCCGGTCATCGGCAGCGCTGAACCCCTGCTCGCCCCAAGATGATGTGTCGATGTATCGATCGGTGTATAGACCCCCGGTGAACGCCCCAGTACATTTTCATCTCTCGAGACATTGGCTCCTCGACTTCCGGGGACATTGATGAGGCAGCGTCAGAGGCGGCTCTATGACGAGGCGCATTTCATTGGGGCGGGACGCGGTCATGAAGCTGCGCCAACTCCTGGCCTCGCGGCAGCCCTTCGCCTATTGCGACTCCTGCCTGGCAATCGAAATGGAAGTGAGGCTCACGGAAGCCAGGGCCGCCGCTCGGACCGTCGGCAGTGAGCCGGGCTTTAGTCGACGCTGGGGGCACTGCGAAGGGTGTGGTCAGACGATCGAGCTCACCTCGATGAGGCGAGGCGCAGTGTGAATCCCGCCCACAAGACGCTGCATCGGATGTGCGCCGTCTGCGGCGGTCCCATCGAGACCGGTGATGGGCGCTATCGTGGCGGCGAGACCGAATATCATCCGGATTGCTATCGATCCTGGTTCGTCGCGCCACGGCCGAGCTCCGAGGGCGCCCTCGGTTAGTGCCGGGGTCTGCCTAGCCTCTTGCATCCGCAGGTCGGCGGCCCGATGATCGGCGCGCTGCTCAGCCTGGTGTGCGAGGAGATGCTTCATGATCGGCAGACAGGAGCTCGTCGTCGACGCCGCCGTCCTCATCGTCCTGGTGTTGTCGATCTGGC
>Ga0114129_10008277_pt1 | contig 14834 bp, 13 predicted proteins | sample RhiMetdeltSRZDD1_FD_80071 | JGI IMG/M metagenome (GOLD analysis project Ga0114129, IMG submission 80071) | Populus rhizosphere microbial communities from Tennessee, USA - Rhizosphere MetaG P. deltoides SRZDD1 (version 2) (version 2) | ecosystem: Host-associated > Plants > Roots > Rhizosphere >...
GGCATGCGCTCGGCCAAGAAGACGGCCAAGACCCGCGTGATGTCCACCGCCGAGGAGGTGCTCGAGGAGCTCGCCGCCGAGCACGAGCTGCCCCGCAAGATCCTCGAGTACCGCAGCGTGCAGAAGCTCAAGTCCACCTACGTCGACGCCCTCCCCGTCCTCGTCGACCCCGAGACCGGCCGCATCCACGCCTCGTTCAACCAGACGGTGGCGGCGACGGGCCGGCTCTCCACCGCCGACCCGAACCTGCAGAACATACCCATCCGCACGCCGGAGGGACGGCGCATCCGCGAGGCGTTCGTGGCCGAGCGCGGCCACCTGCTCCTCTCCGCCGACTACAGCCAGATCGAGCTGCGGGTCCTCGCCCACCTCTCCAAGGACCAGACGCTCATCGACACGTTCCGGCGCGGCGAGGACGTCCACGACCGCACGGCGCGCGAGGTCTTCGGTCCCCTGTCCGCCCTGTCGGCGGACGAGCAGCGGCGGGTGTCGAAGATGGTCAACTACGCGCTGCTGTACGGGAAGTCGGCGTTCACCCTGGCCAAGGACATCGGGGTGAGCAAGACCCAGGCGGCCGAGTTCATCGAGGCGTACTTCGGACGCTACCCCTCGGTCCGCAAGTTCATCGAGGACACGATCGCCCGGGCGCGGGAGGAGGGAAGGGTGCGCACCCTGCTGGGCCGGCTGCGCCACCTGCCGGATCTGCGCTCCCCGAACTACCAGATCCGCGCGGAGGCGGAGCGACAGGCCATGAACACGCCCGTCCAGGGCTCGGCTGCCGACCTCATCAAGAAGGCGATGGTCGACCTGCACCGCGAGATCCGCCGCCGCGGGCTGCGCGCCCGCCTGATCCTGCAGATCCACGACGAGCTGCTGCTGGAGGTGCCCGAGGAGGAGGCCGAGGAGGCCCGGGAGCTGGTGCGGCGGGTCATGGAGGACGCCCTGGCCCTCGACGTGCCCCTGGTGGTCGACGCCCGCCTCGGCGCCACGTGGGCCGAGGTCCACTGAGCTATGCTTGTGGGCAGGAGGACTCATGAGAACGAGCCTTGCCCTGGCCGCCGCGGCGGCGCTGGTGTCCGGTAACGCCCTCGCCCAGGACCACCTGCTCAGCCGGGACACCGCCCAGGCCCGCCTGGCCGCCGCCGCCGACGAGCGCCGGCACGAGCTGGCCGCGGTCGATCGCGTCCTCGCCACTCCCGAAGCGGCCCGGGCCGCGTCTTCGGTCGGCGTGGACATCGCGGCCGTGCGCGCCGCCGCGGCCACCCTCGGCGACGCCGAGCTGTCCGACCTCTCCCTCCGCGCCGCCGCCCTCGAGGCGGATCCGGTGGCCGGCCTCGATCACGACATCAAGCTCCTCCTGGAGATCTTCCTGATCGTGGCCATCGTGATCCTCGTCCTGAGGGCGATCGATTAGTGCCGCTCTACGAATACCAGTGCGACCGCGACGGGCGCTTCGAAGTGATCCGGAAGTTCTCCGACCCTCCCCTCAAGAAATGCCCGACCTGCGGAGGGCCGATCCAGAGGCTTCCCTCCGCCCCCGCGATCCAGTTCAAGGGCACGGGCTGGTACGTCACCGACTACGCGAAGAAGTCCGGGGGAGACGGCGTGAAGGGCAAGGAGGGGGACAAGGGCGGCCAGGAGGCGGCGGCTCCCTCCACGTCCACCGACACGGCGGCGGGCTCCCCCAAGAGCGAAAGCAGCAAGACCGAGACGCCCGCGAAGGCCGCGAGCTCCGGCTCCAAGAAGAAGGGCTGACCCCTACAGCTTCAAGGACTTCAGATATTCCCGGAACGGGCCGCCCAGGTCCGGTCGCTTGAGGGCGAACTCCACCGTCGCCTTGAGGAAGCCCAGCTTGTTCCCGGCGTCATGGCGTATCCCCTCGAAGCGGTAGCCGTAGAGCTGCCGCCTCTCCCGCAGGGACCGCAGGCCGTTGGTGAGCTGGATCTCGCCGCCCTCGTCACGAGAGGTGCTCTCCAGGCAGTCGAACACATCCGGGGTGAGGATGTAGCGCCCGATGATGGCGAGATCGCTCGGCGCCTCTTCCGCGCGCGGCTTCTCCACCAGGTCGCGGATCTTGTAGACGCGGCCGTTGCCGGGCTCCGGCGTGCCGTCGATGACCCCGTAGGCCGAGATGTCACTGCGCGGCACCTGGTGGACGGCGATCACGGGACCCTGGTAGCGCTCGAAGACCTCCACCATCTGCTTCATGCATCCGACCGGGCTGTCGATGATGTCGTCGCCGAGCATCACCGCGAACGGCTCGTCGCCCACGAGGTCGCGGGCCATCAGCACCGCGTGGCCGAGCCCGAGCGTCTCGCCCTGGCGCACGTAGGAGACGTTGATCATGTTGGAGACGGCGCGGACCTGCTCGAGCAGGTCGGTCTTGCCGCGGGCCTCCAGCATCTTCTCCAGCTCGTACGAGGTGTCGAAGTGGTCCTCGATCGCGTTCTTGCCGCGGCCGGTGACGATGATGATCTTCGTCAGCCCGGCCGCCACCGCCTCCTCGATCACGTACTGGATGATGGGCTTGTCGACGAGGGGCAGCATCTCCTTGGGCTGCGCCTTGGTGGCGGGCAGGAAGCGCGTGCCGAGTCCGGCGGCGGGGAACACGGCCTTGCGGATCTTCATCGGATTTCGATGCTAGCACAGCGCCTGTTGCCGCCGTGTTATCCTGCGCGCTTCCGGAAGGAGCGTTCGTGCTGGACCTGAGATACGTGGTCGAGAACCGCGAGCGCGTGCTCGAGATGCTGCGCCTCCGCGGCCTGAGCGTGGACCCGGTCCTCGCCCACGGCGACCCGTGGGCGCTCGACGCCGAGCGCCGGAGCCTCCTGCAGCGCGTGGAGCAGCTCCGCCACCGCCAGCGCGTGGCGGGAGAGGAGATCGCCCGCCGCGGCAAGGCCCGCGAGGACGCCTCGGACCTGAAGACCGAGATGAAGGGCGTGGCCGACGAGATCAAGGAGCTGGAGGGCCGGCTCCAGGGCGTGCAGGCCCGGCTGGAGCAGGTCCTGCTCCTGCTGCCCAACGTCCCCGACCCTTCCGTCCCGGTCGGGCCGGATGCGTCCGCCAACCAGGAGGTGCGCCGCGTGGGAGAGCCGCGGCGCTTCGACTTCACGGCCAAGGCGCACTGGGACCTGGGGCCGGAGCTGGGGATCCTGGACTTCGACCGCGCGGCGAAGATCTCGGGGGCGCGCTTCGCCGTGTACTCGGGCGCGGGGGCGCGCCTGGAGCGCGCGCTCATCCAGTTCATGCTCGACCTCCATACGAAGGAGCGAGGCTACCGCGAGGTGATCCCGCCCTATCTCGTCACCGCGGAGACGCTCCTCGGCACCGGGCAGCTCCCGCGGTTCGAGGCCGACCTCTTCAAGACCCGCGCCGGGGAGAAGGACCTGTACCTGATCCCCACCGCCGAGGTCCCGCTGACGGCCCTGCACCGCGACGAGATCCTGGAGGCGGTCGACCTGCCCCGGAAGTACGTCGCCTTCACGCCCTGCTTCCGCTCCGAGGCCGGCTCCTACGGCCAGGACGTGCGCGGCCTCATCCGCCAGCACCAGTTCCACAAGGTGGAGCTCGTCAAGCTCACCACCCCCGAGACCTCGGCCGCCGAGCTGGAGTCGATGGTGGCCGACGCCGAAGAGGTGCTGAAGCGGCTCGGGCTGCCCTACCGCGTCGTGGTGCTCTGCACGGGCGACATGGGCTTCTGGTCCGCGAAGACGTACGACCTCGAGGTCTGGCTCCCGGGCCAGCAGCTCTACCGCGAGATCTCGTCCTGCTCGAGCTGCACCGACTACCAGTCGCGGCGCTCGAGCATCCGCTACCGGCCGGGGCCGAAGGAGAAGCCGCGCTTCGTCCACACGCTCAACGGAAGCGGCCTCGCGGTGGGGCGCACGTTCATCGCCGTCCTCGAGAACTACCAGCAGGCCGACGGCTCCGTGCTGGTCCCGGACGCGCTCCGGCCCTACATGGACGGCCTGGAGAGAATCACGAGGTAGGCCGTCCGCCCGCCGGCGGACGGCCTCCGGGCCACGTTCAGGGAACCAGCCCTCCGAGCAGGCCGGTCAACACCCCGAGCAGGCGGTTCAGGAGGTCGACGAGGCCGACGACGTTGTTGAGCGTGTCGAGAATGGCGCAGACGAGGTGGCCCAGCGGTCCCGCGGCGTCGCCCGACAGGTCGAGGCCGATGGGCTGGGTCATCACCTGCACGCCGAGCACGTTGAGGTTCGCGGCGCCGAGGTCGATGTGCAGCACCTGGCAGGTCGACGCCTGGGCCGGCAGCGGGGCCGCGGCGGCCCCCGGCGCCGCCGTGGCCTCCGGGTCGGCCGCCGTCGGCGACAGGGTGGCGGCGGCACTCACCTGAACGGGCAGAGCGACGGGACCGACGAGCGCGCTCCCCACCGGCGTGCCGGCCGCGCTCATGACCGTCCCGCGGACCATGACGACCGCCGCGACCTGCCCGTCGCGCACCACGAACCTTTGCAGGTCGAGGGTGCCCGCGAAGGTCCCGCCCCCGGCCACCGTTCCCGTGATGGGAAGCTCGAGCGCCGCGCGCCGACGCCCGTGGTCCTCCCGCCCTTCCTGGCCCTTCCGTCCCTGATCCGCGGGACTCGTCCCCACCCCCGCGATCACCATCGCCGTCGACAGCGCCGCCACCGTCAGCTTTCGAATCATCATGATCGTCCCCCCTGCGCCCACCGGGATCGGTCGAGCCCATAGCTTGCGCATACGACCACTATTCGGACGCCTCGGAACGAGCGTCAAGGCCCTCTGGTCGAAACCAGGGGGCCGCCACGCGAACGGCTTCACTCCAGGTCGGACTGGGTCTCGCTCGGCCTGAACACGCGGAAGATCATGGTCACGGCGCCGAGCCGGAGGCGGTCGCCGTCGGCGAGCCGGACCGGGCCCTGGATCTTCTTCCCGCCGACCGAGGTCCCGTTGCGGCTGCCCAGGTCCTCGATGAGCGCCTCGCCCTTGGCGACCACGATCCGTGCGTGACGGCGCGAGACGGTCGCGGAGTCGATCCACACCACCGCCTGGCGGTCGCGGCCGAGCAGGTTCTCGCCTTCCGCGAGCGTGATCTCGCGGTCGCGCCAGACGAGCCGGCAGACGCGCTCGTCCCGCGCGCCGGCCGGGGCCGCCGGCGCCGCGGGCGCCGCGTCGGCGGCCCCGCAGAAGGCGTAACCGTAGGTGTGGACGGTGCGGATGAAGCGGGGCTCCCGCGCGTCGTCGGCGAGCGCGGAGCGCAGCTCGGCCGCCAGGCTGGCGAGGCTCGCCTCCGACACGTGGCTCGACGGCCAGAGGCGGTCCTTCAGGACCGTCTTGGGGACCGCGGCCGGGCGCCGCTCGAGCAGCACCTCCAGCAGCAGGAAGGCCTTGGGCGAGAGATGGACGGCCTCGCCCGCCCGAAAGAGCTCGCGGCTCTCGGTATCGAGCGTGAACTCGGCGAAGCTGATGCGCACGGAGTGCCCGATCGGTGGGCCGATGATAGCGCGTCAGGGACGCTTCTTGAATTCCTCGTACAGTCGCGTGTGGCGGGTCTCCAGCGACTGCTCCTGGCCGCCCACGAGCACGTGGGTCACGCCCGAGCGGGGGTCCATGATGTCGCCGGTGGCCACGAACAGGTCCGCGTCGCGGCCCACGGTGATCGCGCCCATGCGGTCCCCGACGCCGAAGATCTCCGCCGGCGAGAGCGTGATCGCCCTGAGCGCGGCCCCGGCGTCGAGGCCGTAGGCCCGGGCCATCGCCGCCTCGTAGGGCAGGTTCCGCGACTGGGACGCGTCGTCCGACACGATCGCGAAGCGGACGCCGGCGCGGTGGAGCGCGGCCGGGTTGGCGTAGGCGGCGTCGTAGGGGTCCGACTCGCGGCGGGGAAGACGCTCCACGCTCGCGAGCACCGCCACGTCCTTCTGCTTGAGGAGGTCGGCGACGCGCCACGCGTCCAGGCCGCCGGCGACGATCAGCTTGAGGCCGTGCTCCTCCGCGAACTTCACCGCGCCGCGGATGTCGTCCTCGGCGTCGACCCTCATCACGACCGGCACCTCGCCGCGCGCCACGGGCGCCAGCGCCTCCATCGGCAGGTCCGGCTTCGGGGGAGGGATCCGTCCCGCTTTGGCCGCCGCCTGCGCGGCGCCGTAGGCCTTGGCCTCCTCGAGGAGGTTGGCCAGACGCTTCAGGTCCTTCTCCTGGCTCTTCTTCTTGTCCTTCTGGCGCTCCTCGAACGTCTTCAGCTCCGGCTCCTCGAACAGGCGCGAGATGTCGAAGGCCGGTCGGCCGGTGGGGTACACCATGTGCATCGCCACCGGCGTCTTCACGGTGAGGGCCGCGGGCGTGGAGCCGGCGAGGCGGAGGAGCGCGCTCTGGCCGGAGATGAGGCCGCCGGCCGGGGCGGCCAGCGCCGCGGTGATGCCGTTGGCCCGCGCCACCGGCAGCAGCTCGCTGTGCGGGTTGACCGCGATCCACGCCTCCGCGTGCGGGTTGACGTCGCCCGTCTCGGTCGTGTCCACCGAGCCCGCCACGCTGCCGATCTCGGTCAGGCCGAGGGTGGTGAGGCCGTCGATGAGACCGGGATAGACGGTCTGCCCGCTGGCGTCGATCACGGTGGCCCCGGCGGGGACCTCCACCGCCGCGCCCACGGCGGTGATCTTCCCCCCCGACACGACGACGGTGCCCTTCTCGATGACGGGGCCGGACACGGTGACGATGCGGCCGCCGCGGATCGCCACCACGTCGGCGGCGGTCGCCATCGCCGGAACGAGCATCACGAGCGCGACGACCGGCGCCCTCACGGGGAGCCTCCCGCCTTCGTCGCGGGCGCGGTGCGGGCGGCGACGTCTTTCGCCCGGTCGAAGTACACGACGCCGTCGACGAGCGTCTGCTCCACGCGGGCGTCGGGGGCGAAGGGATGGGCGCTGAAGATCGCGATGTCGGCGTCCTTGCCCACCTCGATCGATCCCACCCGCTGCTCGATGCCGAGCTGCCACGCCGGGTTCAGCGTGACCATCTTGAGCGCCTCGACCTCGCTCACCCCGCCGTACTTCACCGCCTTGGCCGCCTCCCAGTACAGCCGACGGGCCAGCTCGTCGGAGTCGGAGTTCATCGACACCTTCACGCCGTGGGCGGCCATGATCGCGGCGTTGTAGGGGATCGCGTCGTAGGCCTCCATCTTGTAGGCCCACCAGTCGGAGAAGGTCGAGGCGCCCGCGCCGTGCCGGGCGATCTCGCTCGCCACCTTGTATCCCTCGAGGACGTGCTGGAACGTGCGGATCTTGAAGGAGAACTCCTCGGCGATGCGGATGAGCATGAGGATCTCGTCGGCCCGATAGCAGTGGGCGTGGACGTAGACCTTCCCGTCCAGGATGTCCTTCAGCTCCTCGAGCCGGAGGCTCTTCCGCGGCGCGATCGGCTTGTCTCCCCGGGAACCCAGGGATTTCACCTTCTTCTCGTACTCCTCCCACTCGCGCTTGTAGGCCTGCGCCTCCTGGAAGGACTCCCGCAGCACGGCCTCCACGCCCATGCGGGTGGCGGGGTAGCGCGGAGGGCCGGGGGCGCGGAAGTTCGAGCGCTTCGGGTTCTCGCCGAGGGCGAACTTGATCCCGCGGGGTGCGTCCTTGAAGAGCAGTTCCTCCGGCGGCTTCCCCCAGCGCAGCTTGATCACCGCGTTCTGGCCTCCGATCGTGTTGCACGATCCGTGGAGGACGTTGAGGGTGGTGACGCCGCCGGCCAGCTCCCGGTAGAGGTTGACGTCGCGGTGGTCGATGACGTCCGTGATCCGGACCTCGGCCGTGACCGAGTCGCTGCACTCGTTGACGCTCTCCTCGATCGCGGTGTGGGAGTGGCAATCGATGATCCCCGGCATGACGTAGCGGCCGGTGGCGTCGATCACGGTGGCCCCCGCCGGGACCAGGAGGTCGCGGCCGACGGCGGCGATCTTGCCGTCCCGGATCAGCACGGCGCCCTTCTCGATCGTGCCCTGCGGGCCCACGGTGAGGATGGTGCCGCCCACGATCGCGACCAGGACCGGCCCTGTCATTGCCCGCCTCCTTCGGCCTTCGGCGAGGGCGACGGCGCGGGCTCCTCCGGCTCGTAGAGCTGGCCGTCGACGAAGACCATCTTCGCCTTCGCATCCTTGGTGAGGGGATCGCCCGCCCAGGCCACCACGTCCGCGATCTTGCCCGGCTCCAGGCTGCCCGTCCGGTCGGCGATGCCCAGCGCCTCGGCCGCGCCCAGCGTGACCGCGCGCAGCGCCGCTTCCCGCGGCAGCCCCCGCTCGATCGCCTTGCGCACGCCGGCGAGGAAGTTGGGGGCGTAGGCGGACACGAGGGCGAAGCTCACGCCGGCCTTGTGCAGCTCGGAGGGGTTGCGCTCCGCGTCCTCGATGTCGCGGCGCTCCTTCTCCTCGTCACCGAGGACGCCCCCGAAGGCCCTGGCCGGCCGGGGCGGATCGAAGTTGACGCCGACCAGCAGCGGCACCTTGCGCGCCTTGATCAGGTCCGCGAGCCGGAAGGCCTGGGGCGCGCCCGCCACCGCGACCTTGATCCTGAACTCGTCCGCGATCGCCAGCGCCCGGCGCACGTCGTTCTCGCGGAAGGCCGTGACCACGAGCATCTCGCGTCCGGCGAGGACGTCCTGCCAGGCGGCGAGGGCGGCGTCGTAGCGGGGACGCTTCTTGCCCGCGGGGGCTCGCTCGTAGGCGGCCCACTCGTCGCGGTAGTGGATGGCGTCGTCCAGCGACTGACGCGCGTAGGCCACCGTGCCCATGAGCGAGCCGGGATACTGGCGGGCGAGCGTGCTCATGTGGAGGTGGAGGGCGGCCGGCTGCTTGAGGGCCATCGCCTCCGCCTTGTCGCCGGAGAGATTGAGGATGACGCTCTGCCCCGGCAGCACGCCCTCGCGCGGGATCACGAGGACGGTGGTGATGCCGGCGTCGCGCGCCTTGAGGGCGTCGGCCACGCGGACCTTGTCGAGCGCCATCGCCTGCGGGGCGAGGGGGCTCGAGGGGGGTGCCGCGGTCGCGCCGCCGGCGCCCGGGCCGCGCGAGGCGGGGGCGGGGAGGCCGGTGCCGGAGAAGCCGTCGATGAGACCGGGCGTGAGGACGAGGCCGTCGGCCCGGATCGTCCGGGCATCGGGCGGAACCGGGACGCCCGCGCCCACGGCCTCGATCACGCCGTCGCGCATGACGAGGGTGGCGTTGTCGAGCGTGGGCCCGGACACGGTGACGATGCGCGCGCCCACCAGCGCGTACACCTCGGTGCGGGCGGCGGGGGCGGCGGCGGGCCGCGCCCACAACGCCGCCATCGCCGCAACAGCCAATCCTCTCCTTGCCGCCTCGGGGCTCATGGTGGGTCCTCCTCGGAGTCTAGTGCCCGCTGTCGCGGACGGCGTGGGCGTAGGCGTCGGCGGCCCGCGACGCGTAGGCCTGCATCAGGCTGTCGTCGGCCCCGGCTCCGGCCGGCTCGAGCAGCGCGAGCGTGGCGACATGGGAGCCGTCGCTGGTGAGGGGAATCAGGTGCAGGCGATGGCCGCGCAGCTTCACGCCGAGCGCGGTGCCGATGCCGGCGGTGTCCTTCGCCGCCATGCGCCCGAGGTCGCGGGCCGCGAGCGCGGCCGGCGCCTTCTTCCCGAGCACCGACGCGAAGGGGCCGCTCGCCGCCGCGACCTTGCGGTCCCGGCCCGCGAGCACGAGGGCGCCTCCCGCCGAGGCGCCGAGCTTCACCGCGCCCTCCAGGATCAGGCGCGCCACCTCCGCCCGTCCCCTGCCCGCGAAGACGGCCTGGTTCACCTCGACCACCCGCTCCATCAGCGTCGCGTAGCGGCGGAGGTTCTCCAGGAGCTGCGCCTTGTGGATGGCGGCGGCCGCGGAGAAGGCCACCGCCTTGGCCCGGTGCAGGTCCTCGTCGCCGAACGGCTCCACCCGGTGCCGGTCGAGGCTGAGCAGGCCGATGAGCTGCCCTTCGACGAGGAGCGGGATGCCGGCCCAGGAGCGCACCTTCTCGCCGCCCGGGAGGCGCTCGAAGCGCGCGTCCTCGTCGACGTCGGGGATGGCGAAGGGCCACGGGCGCTCCCGGGTGGCCTCCCGCAGCCGGTTCCGGAACGTCTGGCCGACGATCTTCGCCGGGTCCGCGAAGCCGCGGGCGGCGATGATGCGGAAGCGCCCGTCGGTGTCGAGGAGCGCGACCGAGGAGGAGTCGAAGACCACCACCCGCGCGAGCTGCTTCAGCACCTCGTCGATCGTGTCCTCGAGGCGGGCCTGCCGGTTGATGGCCTCCAGCACCTCGCGCAGCGTCTCCGCCATCTGGCGGCGCTCGCGCTCCGTCTCGACGGTGTCGCCGGGGTCGATCCGGCGGCGCTCCCGCCCGATCTCCTCGCGGATGGCGTCCAGCGCCTCCGCCCGGGCCTGCTCCGGCAGGCCGGCCAGGCGCCGTTCGACTTCGCGGAGCAGGCGGTCGGTGTTCACTCTGGCTTTGGTCCGGGGGATTCTATCAGAGTCACCCCGGCGGGACCGGTGCCCCTCGGGCTAGAATCCGGGAGGGAGTGTCGCTCTGGGCCGCGAAAGAATTCTCTTCATCTGCACGGCCAACGTGGACCGGAGCCGGACCGCGGAGGACCTCTACCGGGACGATCCCCGCTACGAGGTGCTCTCGGCCGGCCTCGCCCCGTTCGCCTCCACCCGGATGAGCCGCGAGCTCATGCAGTGGGCGGACCGCGTGTTCGTCATGTGCGAGCGGGAGGAGCAGCACCGGACGCTGCTCAAGATGCGCTTTCCCGACGTCGATCGGCCCGTCATCGACCTCGACATCGAGGACCGCTGGTACCGCGGCGACCCGGAGCTCGTGCGCCGGATGCTGAAGCGGCTCGTGCCCCACCTGGGCCCGCCGCTCAAGCCGGGGGAAAAGTAGGTCGCGACCGCCCTGGCGGAGAGGGTGGGATTCGAACCCACGATACCCTTGCGGGCACGCCGGCTTTCAAGGCCGGTGCAATCAACCGCTCTGCCACCTCTCCGCCGACGATTCTACGCCACCCGCACCGCGGGTTACGCCACGTCACAACCGCCGGCCGGGGGCGCGCCAGTGTGACGCGGTGCACTCCGGCGGAGGAGCCGACTTGCGACCATTGCGCCGGCCTCGGGAGGACGCATGGCTCGCGAGTACAAGCTGCGCCTCGGCGACGGGACCGTGGTGGCGGTCGACGAGCAGGGCCTGCGCACCTGGGCCGTCGACGGCCAGGCCGTGGTCCAGACCGGCGGCTCCGCCCAGTGGCGCCCGCTCAAGGAGGTGCTCGCCGAGGCGGCCGCGTCCCGCCCCGCGGGGAGAGGGCCGAGGCCGGACGACGGGATCCCGGTGATCCCGCTGAAGCCGCTCGCCGACGACCCGTCGCCGCGTGGCCGCGCGCAGCGGGCCGCGAGGTCCGGCGGAATCCTCGGCGCGCTGTCCGCCTGGGCCGCGCGGCTCACCCGGCCCGCCGCCTCCCCCGCGTCGGCTCCGGCCGGCGCGCCCGCGTCCCTGCATCTGGTCGCCGACGACGACGAGCCGGAAGCCGAGGATCTGTACGAGGGCGACTACGAGGTCGGCGTGCTGTCGATCGCCTGGCTCTGGGTGAAGCGTCTCGTCCTCGTGGGCGTTCTGGTCGCCGGGGGCGTCGTGGCGGTGAACACCTGGCCGACCTGGCTGCCCGTGGTGACGCAGGTCGGTCTGGTGATCTTCACGAAGGTCGACGAGTACGTCCACCCGGAGCGCGCGCGCAGAGCGGGCGGAGCCGGCGGGCGGCCGGACGCGCTGCAGGAAGTCGCCGTGCGGCTTCCCTACTTCTCTCCCGAGACGATCCAGCTCGTGATGTCCAGCAACGTGTGGATGGTGCCCGACCCGCCCGAGGTGTTCAGCCGGGCCTACGCGGCGGCGAAGCGCGGCGCGCCGGCGCTGGCGCCGGCGGAGGCGGAGGAGCTGAAGACGCTCGAGGCGGCGATGCTCGCCGGCCTGCGTCCCGCGGAGCGCCAGCGCGTCCGCGAGTACGACCGCGCGCGACTCCTGCGCGCCACGCTGCCCTCCGAAGACCGCGACATGGTCGGCCTCTTCGCGCGGGGAACCACCGCGCTGCCGGCCCCGAGCCGCGCGCGGCTGCAGGCCCTCTTCGGCAAGGCCATCGCGGCCGGCCTCGCCGCGGGCGGCGCCTAGCTACGTTCGCGGCCCGGAGTCGCGCCGGGCCGCCTGGCGCTGCGCCAGCTCCTCCAGCGCGGGGTACGACGTGGGCGCGAGCATCCGCTCCGCGGGCGCCGGCTGCCGCGTCTTCAGCGCGCGGGCGACGAGCTCGATCGCCGGTCCGGTGTTGGACGGCGTGATCACGGTGGCCGCGAGCCGCCGCATGTCGACCAGCCTTCGCCCGCCGTCCGCCAGCCCGTCGCAGCCCGTGCGCGCCAGCCGCGCCAGCTCCGGCCGCGCATGGAAGCCTTCGAGGGCCCTGCCCGCCCCGACGGCCATCGCGTCGTTCTGGCAGCCCAGGACGTCCGGGCGAACGCTCGCCGAGGTCTTCAGACGCAGCCAACGCTCGACGGCGCGCTCGCCGCTGGCTTCGGTCCAGTCGCCGTCGAGGGCGTGCAGCTCGATGTGCGTTCCGGCCAGGCCCTCCATGGCCCCCTGGCGCCGCTCCTGGGCCACGGAGGTGTCGGTGGGCCCCTGCAGGTAGAGCACGAGGCCGTGATCCGAAGCGATCAGCGTCCGGAACTGGCGCCCCTGCAGCCGGCCGACCTCGACCTGATCCGTGCCGACCAGGCTGATCGGCAGCTCGGGGTGGCTCCGGCGGAGGTCCTCCAGGTAGGGGACCCGCCGGTTGACGAGGATCCATCCGATGCCGGCCTGGGCCGCGGCGCGCGCGACCCGCTCCAGCCCCTCGCCCACGACCGTCTCCACCACGATCGCCGCGGGCCGCGCTTCGGGCGGGCGGTGGATGGCGCGATAGAGATGCTGGATCTGGAGGATCGCGCTGTTGTCGGCGAACACCACGTCCGCGTCGAAGCCGGCGCGCGCCGCGGTCGCGCGGCCGTCGTCGGCCTGCAGCCGTTGGTACTCCTGGTCTTCGGCCAGGAGCGAGACGAGGATGCTCGGGCGGCTCGCCGCCATGTCAGTTTTCGGTCGAGGATTCTACACGGAAGCGCCGTCCGCGCTCCGGCGTGTGAGCGGTCTCACTCGGGCGGCCGGCGAGACGTCTTTCGCCTTGACAGGCCCGGGCGGGGCCGTAATGTACACACAGTCTATCCACAGGCGGTTTCGAGCGACGAGGCTGGCCCGGCGCGTCCCTCCCTCCCCGCGCCCGGCGATCGAGCGCCTCGTGCGCTTTGGAGGGACCATGACAGAACGTCGTTGCCCGATTCGCGGTCATGGGTGGTGGCGCCGCGGCCTCGGGCTCAGCGTCCTCGTCGCGGCGGGTGCCTTCGGTAGCCTGGCCGCCGCGTCGCCCGGCGAAGATCCTGAGCGGCGCCCCCACGCGCTTCCCGGCGTGAGCGTGCCGATGAAGGACACCGACGACCTCGTCTTCGAGAAGGTGCCGCTCAACCAGGTCAAGCCTCAGGCCGCGCCGCGGCGTGGCCCCCGCGCGCCGGGGTTGAACGTCGTCTCTCCCTTCGTGCCCTCCAACGTGAACGTCAGCAACCTCGTCGGCAACGAGTCCGAGGTGAGCATCGCGATCAACCCCACCAATCCCCTCAACATGGTGATCGTGGGCCATTCGCCCAACGCGGTGGCCATGAACACGTTCTTCACCCTGGACGGCGGGCAGAACTGGACGCTCGTGCCCCTGGGCGCCGCCGCCGACGGGCAGGCCAACTGCCTCCGGACCGATCCCACCGTCGCCTTCGACGCCAACGGCAACGTCTATGCCGGGTACTTCACCTTCAACTGCGCGGCCACCACCACGCGCATCCTGTTCGTGGCCCGCAGCACCAACGGCGGCCAGACCTATCCGCAGGTCACGGCCGCGGTCACGGACCCGACGGGCGGCCTGGACAAGGAGATCCTCAACACGGGGCGCGACCCGGTCAACGCGGGCCAGCAGAACGTGTACGTCGCCTACCGCCTCGACGTCGGCAGCGACGCCCAGATCCACCTGACCGCTTCCTTCAACGGGGGGGCGACGTTCCCGTCCGACGTGATCATCAACGACGACTCGATCGCGGGCGACGATTTCAGCAGCTTCGGCATGCCCGCGGTCGGGCCCAACGGCGAGCTGTACGTGGTGTGGGACGACTTCTCGAACAACCCCGCCTTCAGCCGGATCATGGTCGACGTCTCCTTCGACGCGGGGGCGAACTGGGGCACGGACGTCCAGATCGCCACCACCGGCGTGACTCGCAACAATGCGAACGGCCTGCCGCCCAGCAACCGCTACACCATCCCCGCCCAGCCCGATCGCGGCATCCTCGCCGTCCCCTCGATCGCCGTCGATCGCACCGGCGGGCCGAACAACGGGCGGATCTACGTAACGTACACGGCGGTGGGCGGCGGAGGTGCCTTCGACACGAACGTGGTCCTGCAGTTCTCCGACAACAACGGCGCCACGTGGTCGGCGCCCGTCACCGTGAACGACGATGGGGGAACCCTCAGCCAGTTCCATCCCTGGGTCGCCGTCGACAACTGCGGCGCGAGCCTGGGGAGGGTCGTAGTCACCTGGTACGACGCGCGCAACGACGCGAACAACCGCCGGGTCCAGAACTTCCTCGGCGTGAGCGAGAACGGCGGCGTCTCCTTCCAGCCCAACGTCCAGGTCTCGGCCGGGCAGTCCGACCAGTCGACCGCCAACCCGTCGCGCTCCATCCCGAACAACTACCTCGAGTACATCGGGGTGGACGTCTGCAA